>Ga0180432_10002951_pt1 | contig 24965 bp, 17 predicted proteins | sample SS_ome_10_FD_132414 | JGI IMG/M metagenome (GOLD analysis project Ga0180432, IMG submission 132414) | Hypersaline lake sediment archaeal communities from the Salton Sea, California, USA - SS_1_MS_2 metaG | ecosystem: Environmental > Aquatic > Non-marine Saline and Alkaline > Hypersaline >... | reverse complement strand
TTCCGGGTAGGCAAGGTGTTACTTTTCTTTTGAAAAAGAAAAGTAACCAAAAGCAGGGACTTCGTCCCTGCACCCTACACTGCACTTCGGCCTATCGGCCTCAGTGCGGGCCGTTTCGCTTCGCTGGCGGCCTCGATTTTCGAGGACCCCGCGAGCGTAAGCGAGCGGTAACCAGGTTTTCTTTGCTTACTTTCTTTTTTCCAAAAGAAAGTAAGGCGTTCCGGTCTCGCCGGACTGTCGAAAACTCGACCATTCGATGCAGTTTGCCGAAGCTATTGTGCGGGATAAAACGCTCCCACGCGGCCCAGGACGATCGGTCGGGCTTGCATTTCGTTTTCAGTCAGGATAAGGCCAACGTCATTTTTTCTCCGTTATGCACAAATCCGACATTCAGGAAACCGCCTTCCAAATCCCACTGACCGGGGGGTAGCGGTTTCCCGTTTATTGTAACCGATGCCGGCCGGTTATCGGTGCGAATGCGAGCGACTACGTTACGCTCCGGCACCTGGAATTTTCCCTCGCGCGGCCCGATTTCGATCAGCACCGTATCTCCGGTTTTGCTTACGGAAAGCGGAGTTTTCGCCCATTCGTCATTTTCGTATTCCATGCTTTCGCCGTCGTCTTCCCACAGATCGAACGATCCCTCGCCCGGAAAGATCAGCAGCGTAAGCGGATCGAGCGGTTTTTCGCCGGTATGCTGCATGATCGGCCCCATCGGCACGCCGGCGCCCTCTCGAACGAAAAGCGGCATCCGCTCGAGCGGCGCGTCGACCTCGAAACGGCCCGGCCCGTCGAATATTTCGCCCGTGGAATACTCGAACCACTTTCCGTCGGGTAAATAAACATCTCGGGACCTCGCGCGACGTTTCATCACAGGCGCCGCCATAATAAACGGCCCCACCATGACCTGATCTTCGATCCGGGCGGCGGAATCGTCGTTCGGGAAATGATATGCAAGCGGCCTCCAGATGGGGTCGCCTTCGCGGTGCGCTTCCCAGACAAGCGAGTAGATGTAGGGCAATAACCGGTATCGAAGTCCTATGTAACGGCGGGCGATTTCCTCGACGCGCTTGCCGAACACCCACGGCTCGTGCCGGGGCGAATATACCACCGTATGGCCCCTGCAAAACGGGTAAAGCGACCCGATTTGCACCCACCGCGCGAACAACTCCCTGCCCGCTTTTCCCACGAACCCGCCGAGGTCCGGGCCCGCAATCGGCTGGCCCGCCAGTCCCATGTTGATAAGCATGGGTATGGTAAGCCTTAAATGCGACCACGTGCTGAAGTTATCGCCGGTCCACACTGCCGCGTATCTCCCCACTCCCGCATAGCCGCTTCGTGTAATGACAAAAGGGCGCTTGTCGGGCCGCAGCCGCTTGAGTCCTTCCCGGGTGGCGCGGTTTTCGAGCAGGCCGTAAACGTTCCGGCATCTCGAATGCGGGGCGGGTTTATTCGCGTGAGTGTGTATCATGTCCTTGCCGTCGTATATTCCCGTCGGTATCACCATATCGCCCAGGTAGAAAGCTCCGTTCCACATGGCGGGCTCGTTCATGTCGTTCCATATACCCTCGATACCCGCATCGGTGTAGGCCCGATGCCGTTCTCCCCACCATTTCCTGACTTCCTCGCGGCCGAAATCGGGCCACCCGGCGCGCAGTGGCCAGCAGTATTTTTCGACGATACCGCCTTTTTCGCTTTTGCAGAAAAAACCGCGCTTCAGGCCGTCGCGCCATACGTCCCATTCGGGGTCTTTTTTAATACCGGGGTCCACTATGCAAATGAGCCGAATGCCCAGCCGCTTCATATCTTCCGCAAGGCCCTTCGGGTCGGGAAACCTGTTGGGGTGAAATGTAAAAACCCTGTACCCGCGCATGTAATGTATATCCATGTGAATAACGTCACACGGGATTTCAAGATCGCGGAACGATCGGGCTATGCGCCTGACTTCAGCATCGGTTTTATAACTATATCGGCACTGGTGGTATCCCATCGCCCAACGCGGCGGCATGGGTATACCGCCGACCAGTTTCATATAGCGCCTTACGACGTCCGGCAACGTCGGTCCGGCGATAAAGTAAACGTTAATTTCACCACCGGCTGCCGACCATGTCCATTCATCGGGCGCCTCTGCGGCGAGGTCGAAGGCGGCGGGGAAAGTGTTATCGAAAAACGTTGCGTATGCACGGCCTTCCTTCAGGCCGATTAGCACCGGGATGGACTGGTAAACGGGATCGCTTGTGGTCAGGTAGGGGGACTGATCGGTGTTTCTCATGCGCCACCGTTTGCCGCGTTTGTTCAGGCCGCCGGTTTTTTCTCCCAGGCCGAGGTAAATTTCTCCCGCCGGCGCGGCCATGCTCCATTGAGGCGATTTGCCTCGAAAGCCGGCGCTTCCCGCCTGAACCGTGTAAGGATTACCATCGCCGTCCTGAAATTCCGCCCGAAATGGATCCTTGCCGATGACAAGACGCGCATCGGCCGTTTTGAAGACAATCGCATCGCCCATGTCCTCGACTTCCGTATCCGGCGCGGGATCGGCTTGATCGACGACGGCATACGAAAAGTCGGACTCGAATTCTCCTCCACGGGCGGCCCTGAGCCGTATCACTCCGGGCATCGGCGAGCTGACTTTCACCCGATCATTATCACATTCGATAACCAAGCAATCGCCGTCGAGCCGGTGAGTTTGCACGGTTCCCAGCGGTTGCAGTGGTTCTATGTAAACCTGTTTTCTTTTCCCGAACATCGATGGTTCCTTTCGCTACATTATTCATTTTGTAGCTAGGTCATTCGTTTGAGTCGTTGTAAATCATTGATAGTGAACTTATCGGACGCGCATGGCAATATCGAGTTATTGTGAGTCATCGGCTCTCCTTCGAGGTCATATCGAGACGCCGTCGTCGCTTTATGGAAAAGCGGCGTGCCGGGTATCGGCGAATATTCCGCGAGGTAGGGCCGCAGTCCCATTTCCTGGACGGTTCGTATGTCTTTTATTACGTCATCGGGTTCCTGTCCCGGCAGTCCGACGAGCAAGTAAGCGCCTACTTCTCCACGTTTCCACCCGGCCTTCAGGAACGCCTCCGCCGTGCGCGGCAGCGATGCCGGGTCGAGTTTTTTGTCCAGCCTCTCTTTTCCGGCTGCGGTAGTTTCGACACCCAGCCTTATGGTGACAAACCCGGCGCGTCTCATCAGCGCCGTCAATTCGTCGTCGATCCCCTTGACGTGGATGGCGTTGGGAGTGTGGAACCGTACCTTCCATCCGAAACGCAGAACTTCTTCGAGTATCGGTATAAGTCTCTTCGATGGCGAAAGAGTCAGCGCGTCGTCATAGAAGGCGAAATCGCGCACGCCCGCTTTGTAAGCCCTGCCGATTTCTTCCACCACTTCTCCGGGCTCGCGTATCGTAAAGTTGCGAAAAATCAACCCCGAAGCGCAGTATTCACAACGGAAAGGACATCCTCGAGACGTCAGGATGGGAGCATATTCGAGACGAGGATAAAGATCAAGCGCCGGAGCGTATAGCGCCTTGCCATCGAGATTGAAACCCAGGACTTCTTCCAGGCTATGGCATTCTTCGGCCGGGCCCGGCGCGACGATGTCCGCTCCGGAATAATTCCGCGCATGTTCGGCGCACAGAGTGGCGTACCCGCCGCCCAGTATGATCGGCATCGAGGGGAATATATCCCGGACGCAAGCTATCGCCTCGAAAGCTCCCGGGTACCAATATGTCATAGTGCAAGTTACCATCGCCGCTTTTGCCGGTCCGGCGGTTTCGATGGCTTGCCGCAACCTGTCCGGTGGCAGCCCGTATCGCTTGAATTTGCGCGGTACGTCCGAAAGCGCGGCGGGTTTGGGTATTTCCCGGGCATAAAATTTACCCCGGCCGTGCGACCGCCTTGCCGGTTGTGGCAAACCTTCGAGAACCGGGTGGCGCGGATCGAGCGCATCCACCGGAACCGGGGCGACGCCGCGTCCCCTCAACGCTTCGGCGATGACCATCAAACCCATCGGCTTGGCCCAGAAGTCATAAGCGGCGAAGTCGTGCACTGGAGGATTTATCAATAGTATTCTTGCTGTAACCTTTTGAGTCATCTCTCGTAAAAAATCAATTTCTCAATCGAGCCTCTTGCAAAAATCGGATTATCATGACACGTGTGTCTCCTATATTTCCGCAGGATCCGCTGAAAGACAAGGGGCTTAAGCCCCTTGTCTCATGTCCCGGGTGGGGATTGCATCCGGTTCCATCTTTCTGCAAAAAGCTCAATCAATTGGATTTCCATCTACATTTTGAGTACAATTGTGACAATCCGGTATGACGGCGTCAATTACAAGTGGGGAAAAATTCAAACGCGCGGCCCTTTTCGCGGCAGTGCTCGTTTTTGTCGGTATTGTGCATCACGGCGTGGTCGAAGCGCCGTTTCATTTCGACGATTACAAGTCATTTGTCTGGAATCCTTCCGTACGCGATACGGGCAATTTGCTCAATTACTGGACCGATCCTCTATTATTCTCAGCCAATCCGCAAAAAGCGATGTATCGCCCGGTGACGATGACCAGCTATCTTCTTAATTACATGTGGCGCGAATACCGCCCCGCCGTCTGGCACCTGACGAACCTTTCACTTCATCTTATCAACGTTTTGCTTGCGATGTTTCTTGCATTGCGCCTGTTGGGTAAAGATTCCCGGGCGGTAGCGGTGGGTTTGATTTTCGGCTGCCATCCCGTGGTGGTCGAGAGTTGCGCTTACGTGTCGGCTCGCTCGGGACTTTTGGCGGCATCGTTCGGGTTGGGAGCGCTTTTGGTTGCCGGAGCCCGTCCGGGCCTTTCGGGCCGGTTTTACAAAACGGCGTTGTCCTTGTTGCTGTTCGTATCGGCGTTGGCGAGCAAGGAAAACGCGGCGGCATTGCCTGGAGTTGCGTTATTGATGGGGATAATTGCAAAAGATCGTCAGGCGCGAAACCAATGGTTGGCCGTGGCGTCCGCCTGGGCGACTCTACTGGTGGCATATCTTGCATGGCGCAAGTGGGGCCTGGCGCTGCCGTCCTTTCCACAACGCCCCGACAGACCGCTTGGCGCACATCTCCTCACGCAATCGTCAATATGGGTGCACTACATAAGACTATTGCTGTGGCCATGGAACATATCGCCGGTTTACGGCATGAGGCGCATTTCAGGGCTTTTCGAGGCTCCATGGGCGGGGATGTTCCCGCCGTGGGCGGCGTTGGCGACGCTGGCGGTGTTTGCAGCGTCTGCGACGGCGGCGATGAAAAAACACCCGGCGGTATTCATCGGGATGGGCTGGTTCTTCTTAACTTTGGCGCCCGAATCGGTGATCCCTCTCAACCAACTGGCGAACGACAGGCGACTCTATTTCCCGATGATCGGTTTGATCGTTGCGGCGGTGAGCATGGGCGCGGTCGCAATCCGTGACCGACCGAAGGTATGGCGCGCGCTGCCCATTGCGGTGGCGGGGTTGTTTTCATTGTCGGCGGTCAGCCATGTAAATCTCTGGAAGTCGAACCTGGCCTTATGGAAACACAGCGTGAAGGTATCTCCCTTGACGTCGGCCACATGGATCAATCTCGGCCGCCATTATGTGGATATCGACATATTGGATAAGGGACTCGCCGCATACCGGGTGGCCTGGATGCTGGAACGCGACAACCCGAACCTTATGAACAATGTCGGCGTTGTTTTGATTAAAATGGAGCGTACCCGCCAGGCCGCCGATTTGTTCTCGATGCTGGTGGAAAAATTTCCGGAGTATCATATCGGGTGGCACAACCTGAGCAGCGTGCTTTATTCGCTGGGGGAATACCGCAATGCCGAGCAGGCGTCGAGAAGGTTGATCGAGCTTGTTCCCGACCACCCCGGCGGCCACCTGAGCCTTGGGAATGCATTGTTCGCAATGAACGACCTCGAGGGTGCGAGAAGAGAATATGCGACGGCCCTCAAACTGGACCCCGAGTTGCAGGAAGCCCGAAACAACCTGCGCATTGTTGAAAAAATGATAACCCCGGACGGGTCACCGTTACGCTCCGATTCGCACTAATAACTTCGTACCGGGAACGGACAAGGGATTTAAATCCCTTGTCCGAACTTCACACTGAAAACCCCGGACCGGTCTCCACTCCATACGGACTTACGCCCCATGCAGGTTTCCGCTACGCTACAATTCGCTCCAGTACGCTTCGATTCGCACTTAGAACTTTAATGGGTTGGGTTGACGGGCAAGTGCGTTATGGTGTATGGTGTACTCGTTTTTCGTTTCAGTAGCGTATATTAGGGACTTTTTTGTCCACACCGAAGGGTGAGGAGTATGCATGCCGGGCATCGGAGTAATAACCAATCCGAAAGCTAAAAAGAACCTCAAGCGGCCCTGGATAAAGGACGCTCTCCAGCGCATAGTCGGGGATGCGGGGCACGTGTATGAAACGCGAAGTTTAGACGAGTTGCCCAAGCTGTGCCACGAACTCATGGAAAAGGACATCGATATACTCGCCGTCAACGGCGGCGATGGAACCACTCACATCACTCTTACTCATTTTATTCCAATTTATCAAAGTAAGAATAAGCCGCTGCCCAAGGTTATGAGCCTTCGCGGCGGTACCATGAACACCATATCAAATTCCATAAAGCACAAGGGCAAGGGCGAAGGCATTCTCGCCGAGGTCGTACGCAAATACAAGGCCGGTGAGACTCTGGATGTGGTGCGGCAACCCATATTGAACATAAATGACAGATACGGGTTCATGTGGGGTTTCGGGGTTGTGGGCAACTTTCTTGAGCAGTATTACAAGGGGACATCTCTTGGGCCGTGGCAGGCTTTTAAAACACTCACCAAAATCGTAAACTCGGCGATATTCCGTACCTCTCTGGCGAAACAGGTGTTCGGAAGTTACCCCACCGTAATGGAGATAGACGGCCGCCGGTGGGAATTTCCCGAATGCAGAGGCATTATGATATGCTCGATAATCGAGATAGGCATCGGCTTCAGGATGGCTTACCGTGCCTATGAGGAGCCGGGCCGGCTCCACATACGCGGAACAACGCTCAAACCTTACCGGTTCGCGCTTTGGGTACCGCATATATGGTTGGGAAAACGCGTCCCGAATGAAGGTGTTATAGACAAGGTGGGGCGGGAAATTCATATCAAAACACAGGGGAAATCTCCTTATACGATTGACGGCGAGTTGTACAAGGACACGGAAGAGTTTCATTTGCGGCAGGGGCCGGTAATAAACGTTATCCGCGAAGGCGCTAAAAAAGCTCCTCCTCACATCGGCCTGCCGGAGGACCGGGAGATACCCGTACGGGCCGAATCGGAGGGAAAGTCTTCACGCAATAATTACGGGCGACCGGAGACCGAGCGGGCAATTACACTTTAACCGCATGTTTTATGAAATATGGTTGCGACCAGGAAAAAAGCGAAACAGACCGATATCGGGGAGTTGACGGCTCTTTCCAAAAGCGCAACGTCAGCACTCGCCACGGCGGGAACGGACGTAAAGAACGCGGCGCTCGAAGCCATGGCCGGAGGATTGCGCCGAAGGTCGGCTGAAATTTTGGCCGAAAACGCCCTGGACGTCGAAAAAGCGCGTGAAAAGGGACATGCGACCGCTTTAATAGACCGGCTCACGTTGACCGGAGAGCGTATCGAGACTATGGCGCGCGGTCTCGAAGAGGTGGTTTCGTTACCTGACCCGGTGTGTGAAATTACCGGCATGTGGCGCCGACCCAACGGGCTTCTGGTCGGCAGAATGCGGATTCCACTGGGTGTCATATTGCTCATATACGAGGCCCGGCCTGACGTTACCGCCGATGCCGCCGGGTTGTGCATCAAAAGCGGCAATGCCATAATATTGCGCGGGGGTAGTGAAAGCATCAGGTCGAACCTTGCAATCGGAAAGGTGCTTACAGCCGGTCTCAAGGCCGCCGGTTTGCCGAAAGGCGCCATTCAGATAGTTCCGACAACGGATCGAAGGGCGATTGATTCGCTGCTCAAGATGGAAGATTTCATTGACCTCGTTATACCTCGCGGGGGCGAAGCGCTGATCAGGCGCGTGGTTGAAAAGTCGCGCATTCCGGTATTGAAGCATTATAAGGGAGTATGCCACGTTTATGTCGATGCGAGCGCCGACCTTGATATGGCGGAGGAAGTTTGCTTCAATGCAAAGGTGCAACGGCCCGGCGTTTGTAACGCCATGGAAACGCTGCTGGTGCATGAAAAAATAGCGTGGAAGTTCCTGCCTCGAATTGCAGAAAGATTAAAAGAGGTCGGCGTCGAGCTGCGCGGTTGCAAAAAAACTCGAAAAATAGTAAAGGGAGTTAAAGCGGCGACGCAAGAAGACTGGCGCGCTGAATATCTCGATTTGATTCTCGCGCTCCGTGTGGTATGTTCTATGAGCGACGCTATCGAGCACATACGTAGCTATGGCTCCGATCACACCGAGTCCATCATCACGAGAGATCACGCCAACGCCATGCGTTTTTTACGCGAGGTTCAAAGCTCGACCGTGATCGTCAACGCCTCGACGCGTTTTTCGGACGGAGGCGAATTGGGCCTGGGAGCTGAGATCGGGATCAGTACATCGCGCCTGCATGCATTCGGGCCGATGGGACTGGAAAGTCTGACATCGCAGAAATTTATTATCTTTGGGGAAGGGCAGGTCAGAAAGTAGGAAATACCGGCAAAATGGGGGAAAATAAAGAAATATTGGGAATCACTTGAAAAATTTCTGAAAATGCAATACATATCAGTACGTTTGGAAAAACAGAGTGGGAAAAAGGGGATCGGATAACCGAAGGTTTCCATCAGGAGGGACCATGAAATACGTATTTCGTTTAATATGTATCGCGGTGGCGACAACTTTCATGTTTACCGCCACGGCGAAGGCCGGTCTATACGAATACGGCCTCGGCCCACGGGCGGTTGCGATGGGGCAGGCCATGACCGCCGCTGCAAACGACCCATCAGCGGCCACATACAACCCGGCAGCGCTCATTCAGGCTCGAGACCATCAGGGGTTGGGTATGAACGACCCGTTCATACAGTTGGTCAGCAGCGGCAGTTCCCACGAGTTGATACTTAATGGCGTGGACCAGGGGGCGGAATATTCGCCATATGTAGAAGTGGCGTTTATGATGCCGGTTTTTAAGAGAGTTGTCGTTGGTGGCGGCCTTTACGCGTCCAACAACGTGGTGGCTGTGATACCTATTTTTTACGGCCCGGGGATATCGAGGTGGGGACCGGAACATAGCTATGGCCTGACAACGGCTTTTGCAATACAGATCACCAAGAATTTTTCCGTGGGATATGCCGGCACTAGCCGACTGGCGTATAACGGAAGCACACTGAACCTCGATATCGGCCCGATACTTTACGATGTCCTTGGCGTTGAATTGGTCGAGAGTGAGTCCAACATCAACCCGGCCTTCGAATTGGATATTACTTCGGAATACGGTTACAAGGTCGGCGCGCATTACAGGCCGTTCGACTGGGTCAGCCTGGGTGTGCTGTACAGGTACAGGAATACCGCCAGCCTCAACATACCTCTTCACGTTTATACGGGCGACCTCATGGGAGAGTTTGATGTTGTAATCTCTCAAATTCACGGAAGCGGTATTGTTCCCACAAGTATAACCGGAGGAATGGCGATATATCCGATAGACGGTCTCACCCTTGCGTTCGATCTCTCATACCAGGTGTATTCCAAGGAAAACGACACGGTCGGGATGGCATTGCTATCGGATAATCCGGATTTCAACACGGATTATCCGAACGTGGATCTCGAGGACGTGTTGGTGCCGAGGTTCGGCGGCGAATGGAAGGATAAATTCAAGGGAAGATTCGAGCGTGTGGAATACGCCATCCGCGCCGGGTATCAATTCTTCCCGAGTCCCTACGCGCAGGTTAACACCGAGGACAACATGAGCGGCGTAGTGGACAACGACGCCCACTTCTTCTCGGGGGGCTTCATGTTGGGGTATCACCCGTATAGAGGCAGCCTGGGGAAAGGACCTTCATTCGTTGGAGTCGAATATTTCTACGAATACATACACCTGGTTAAAAGAAAACACAAAAGTATAGAAAGCAACCCGCCCGTTATCGTTAGTGAGGGGAATGTTATCTTCAGCGGTATCGGGTTGACCATGAAATTTTAGTGAAAGATATGCGTACTATCGGCATAAAAGATGTGAGGCGGTTGGATGAAAAGGCAGGCTAAAGTGGAGGATCTCATGAAGCAATTCGCTCGAGGAGTGTTAATAGCGCTGGCGGCGATTTTATTTATCACCGAAACTGTTTCGGCGGGGATACTTGAATTTGGATTAGGTGCTCGAGCTGTTGGTATGGGTCAAGCCCAGGTTGCCGCTGTAAATGACGTCTCAGCCATGGTCTACAACCCCGCCGCCATAACTTATGCAAGACAATATTGGGATTTGGAGCCACGCGACGTTTTCGCTCAAGTCCAACAAATTACTATGGATTCCAATCTTTACCTGAACGGTATCGATCAGAATGAGTATTATACACCCGGCATGGCGTTCGGAGCCGTCCTGCCCATTACCAGGCGCCTTACCCTTAGTACCATAGCGTACTTTCCCTCCGATACGACCCTTGTAATCGAGTTCTTCCGGGGACCCACCATACACCGATACCGACCCGCCCGGTGGTTCTACGCAGTAACGGGCGGCTCGCTGCAGTTAACGCGCAAACTCAGTATCGGCGTAGGTATGCCCCTCACGCTTCATTTTAACGCTTCCGACTTAAACATGGACTTAACGGCTCTTTTGGCCTCGGTGGGCCTTGACCTCGGCCCGGGCACCAAGGACTTAAACCCGGCATTCAGGATTGATGTTATGCTCTCACCAAGTTATGAGCTTGGCATGTTGTATCAACCTTTCAAATGGATGAATATCGGCGCGTTTTACAGGTACGAGCAGGGGAACAAGTTCAATGTACCGATAAAAATACCACCCAGCGCAATAACAGAAGATAAAGAACTTGTACTTTTGATTGATGGATACATGTTCGTCGTCAATCCGCCGCAAATGTCGTTTGGAATAGCCCTGTTTCCCAACAAGAATCTCACCATCGCGTTCGATATGCAATATGATATGTGGTCGAACATAGACCCGTATCTTGTGATCAGGAGCAGCAACACGGATTTGATGTCCGGTACTGAAGAACCGGAAGAAAGACCGGAGGACGTCTGGTGGCCGAAATTCGGCATCGAGTGGAAAGATCGTATCGGAAGAAAATACTCGAGGCTCGAATATGCCGTCAGAGGCGGATACAGCTTTTACAAAAGTCCTTTCCCGGAAATGCCGGAGGACTCGAACTACGTCGACAATGACGCTCACTACTTCTCCGGCGGGATATCAATCGGATACCATCCTCGAAGGCTGCTTGAATATGTGAGCCTGGATTACTTCTATGAATACATACACATGGTGGAGCGCGAGCACAAAGACATCGAGCGAAGCCCGTCGGTCATCGTCTCCGACGGACACGTCATCTATCAGGGATTCGGCCTCACAATTAAGATGTAACCGGTTGTACCTCCGGGGAATTATAAACCTCATATAAGAGGGAGCCTCATATCTTTGCGGCTCCTTTTTTCATTCAAGCCTCGCTCGGTATCGTTAACGTATCTGCTGAATCGGTCCGGATCACCCCTACCCCGAAAACTTTTGAACCTTTTCCAATCAAGCTTTGGTGTGACTCAATCCTTCCGAAAAGGAGTTGAGACCGACTCAAAATGTGGTACACTTACCGGGACAGGTCACCCGAATGATGACAAATAGAAAGGTCTTGCTACTTGCCGGAAAAGATTTACATTACCAATAGAATTCGGAAACTTATTGTAAGTGTCTTGGCCTTGCTTTATATCTCCTTATGCATGTGGAGTATCGTTACCACCAGGAATTGGATCGGTCGGCCTTTTCCCGGGTTCCTGCTGATGAAAAATAATATTGTACCTATATTTTGGATATCTGATTGGGAAGGATTTAAACAAGAGATCAAGTTTGGTGACCTTGTCGTGGCCGTTAACGGGCAAACAGTCAAATCCTCAAATGAAGTAAATGACATTGTGCTTCATAGCCAACCTGGCACCTATTTAACATACACTGTCATACGAGGTATAAAAACAAAGCAACAGCTTAAATTTTCAATTTCTGTATCGTTGTTCACCATAAAGGACTATTTAATCATTTTATTTATTCCAATGACCATAGGACTTCTAATATACTCTTTAAGTCTTGTAGTGTTCTATCTTAAACCCAATTTAATGGCGAGCTTGTCATTTCTTATTTTAGGTTCCGTTTGGGGCATCAGTTTAGCTTCGGTTTCCGAGCATGTCATAACCAATGTGAATTTCATAACAATTATCTGCCTGCCATTATTGGGGCCTTCTATTCTTTTCTTTGGATTAAATTTTCCCGTGGAATATAATTACAGCAAAAAATCAATAGCTATTTTATTATCAATCACTGCCCTGATCGTATTTTTCTATTTGTATTCATATTTATCTCTCAATATTGTTTTATATCGGTATTTTGACACCATCATGCAAATTAATAACGTAATTTTAGGGTTGTCGGGCTTAATATTGGTCATTCGATCTTTTCTCACTTCTGATGATCCTGTGGTACGCCAGAAAGGGAAAGTTGTTATTTATGGATTCAGTGTGGCTTTCTTCTCTTTGTTGATAATGTTAGTAGGTACTCTAATCTTAAAGAAGGTTAACGCGCTGTGGATAGTCTTTCCAATTGCGGCGTTCATATTGAGTATAGGCTATTCCATTGTCAAGCATAACCTGTTCGATGTGGATATCTTAATCCGTCGCAGCATCAGTTATCTGCTGGTCAGCGGCGTAGTTATCATTCTGTTTTTTTTCCTGATCGGGCTTTTCAGCCTCGTCTTGCAAAGCGTTGTCGGCCGTTCTTCGCAGATAGCCGCAGTCCTCTCGACATTGCTTATGGTGATGATTTTCCGCCCTTTCCGGAATCGGGTAGACCAGACTTTGGACCGCCGCTTCTTCCGCGAAACATACAAATACCGCGAGACCATCCAGAAGGCCTCGGAGATCCTGATCAGCATTATTGATCTTGAGGAGCTGCTGCAGAGGCTCGTAGACACGGTCATTGACTCAATGAAGATCGAGCGGGGAGGCATCCTGCTCAGGCAGGGCAATCCTGAGAGATATGAGGTTGTCATTGCCAAGGGTTACGAAGACTTTACCGTGCTTGCGCCCCTGGGACCGGAGCACACGGTGGTCAGGCTTCTTGAGCAAAGGAAGCGGGCGGTGCAGATCAACGATGTTCATGAGTTCGAGGAGTTTGCCGAACACAGGGAGCTTTTTCTCGGGATGATGACCAAGCTGGACCTCGTACTTGTTATCCCCGTTCTCTATGAGCAGCGCTTGATTGGCATCTTCGGTTTGGCAGCGAAGAAATCGGGGGCGTGGTACTCCTCCGAGGACATCGAACTGCTGCAGACGCTGATGAACCACACTGCAGTGTCCATTGAGAACGCGCGCAAGATCGAGGAACTGAAAAAAATGGTCGAATTGGAAACTTCATATCGAGAACTGCAAAGGGTAGATGAGATGAAGGATAACTTTCTCTCTATGGTATCGCATGACCTGCGAACCCCAATGACCAGCATAAAAGGTTATACCTCTCTGTTAAAGAAAAAGCTGGACAAGTACGACAGAGAAAGAATAGTAGAATATCTGGATATAATCGGGAAAGAATGCGACCGCTTAACTCGGCTTGTCAACAATTTGTTGGATTTGCAGCGCTTCGAGGCCGGCAGTATGCACTTGAATACGGAAGACTTGGACTTGCTGGAAATTATCAGAGAGTCCGTTAAATCTTTTCGGGGAGCGGCTCTGGACAAACAAATTACACTGAAGGAAACACTCCCTGACGAGCAGATACTAATTCATGCAGATCGCGATAAGCTCTTACAAGTAATGGCTAATTTTCTCTCAAATGCGTTGAAATTTACACCAGAAAAAGGGAAGGTAAGTGTTGCGACTGAGTTGATTTACAGTGACCATAATAAAGATGTAAAAATCACAATTTCCGACAATGGCTCCGGAGTTCCGGAACAAGATCGATCAAAGCTGTTCGATAGGTTTCAGCAAGTGGAAGGACTTGTCCGAGACAAGCAGCAGGGGAGTGGATTGGGACTTGCCTTAGTCAAAGAAATTGTTGAACATCATGCTGGGTCGGTTGGCGTGGACTCTGTCGAAGGCAAAGGCAGCAATTTTTATTTTGTACTACCACTTAACAATTAAGGAGACATAGTATGACTAAAAAGATTTTAATCGCCGACGATGAAGAGGAAATTCGTAAACTGATTATTGCAACTCTGGAAGATGAAGATTATGAAATTCACCAAGCCAAAGGAGGTTCCGAGGCGGTTAATATTGCCAACAAAATCAAGCCGGATTTGCTGATCTTGGATATTATGATGCCGGGAAAAACCGGTTATGAAGTATGTGAGGCACTGAAACAAAATCCTGAAACCAAGGATGTTTACGTTCTTTTTTTAAGCGCCCGCGGTTCGGGCGTCTCGAAAGACACCGGAAAGAGTAGAGGCGGCGATGCCTTTATGACAAAACCATTTGAACCAGATGATTTGCTTGATAAGGTAAAGAAAGTATTAGGATAGTGGGAAAAAGATAGTTCATCGAATCGTTACATTATACAATCGGCCATTCAATTTTACATCTGCCCGGAAAGGGAGTTCAATAATTCTTCAGCGGATTCATATTCCGCCAGCGCGGAGAGTACCATAATTGTAGGAGTTATCATCTTCCATTCGCCGCTATGCGCTTTTTGCAACGCTTTGATCGGCTGTGCCCAGTAGCCTTCGCTTACTTCCGCTTCGTGGAACCGCGGCCGCTGCTCTTCCGAAATGCTCATCACGAAAAAGCGTGTGTCAAAACGGCGCCACGGGCCGGGTGGCGTCACCAGGTGCTTGAAATAATAAAGCCGGTCGGTGGCGAGGGTCAACTTTTCCTTTTCCAGCATTTCCAGGAATTTCAAGTTTCCGTGTTGCAGTTCGTTCCGGTATGAATAGAACCGCTTGCGCAATGTCTTTTGGCCGAAATTGAGAAAGTGGCCCTTGGAATCGTATGCCGGCAACACTCCGGCTTCCTCGAACAATTCCCTCGCAGCGGCCACCCAGTGCGCCATTGCTGTCGCCGGGTCGGTGACGCCGCTGCCAAGTATGTCGAACGCTTTTGCCGGATTCAATCCAATGCAGCGTCGGAAGATGTCATCGCTCGAGTCGGCAGGGTCGATAGTGCCGCCGGGAAATACAAAGAACCCGCCCAGAACGGCGAGACTGTCCTGGCGGCGCGTCATGTACACTTCGAAACCGCCGCCTTCGGTCTGACGGACCGGTATGACGCTGCTGGCGGGTCGAGGCGTTTCATCCTTCGAGTTCATCTTATTCGGACGAGGGATTTAAATCCCTTGTCTCTCCGACTCCATGTCTGAAAAAGGGAAGGTTTACCAATAAGATAAAAATCAACAATGGAAGCACTAAAAACTTCAGCCCGATGGTGACCATAAGCCCGAAAGCCCGGCGCGAAAGCCATCCTTCGCGAAGACGCTGCACGAGGATGACCACCAAACCTGCAATAGCCACGATCAACACCGCCCACGAGCGTTTTGATGCGCGAATACGGAAAGGCCCCCGGAGTTGAAACGCCCGGACTACCGTCTGCAAGGCGCGACCCGCCACCCAGGTACACGCTCCGGGCCGAAGGGCCTCAATCGCTATCAACCCTCCGAACCATATCTCGGGTACCCAACCCTGCGAGTATGACGAGAAGAGGTAAGCTCTCAGCATGCACCAGCCCTCGTAAGGTCTGAGCAACAGGACATGGAATAAGAATCGTGGAATTGCTTTTGCCCACTCAGCTCTCCCAAGTGCCGTCGGCACGCCGTGTATCAACAGCCCTGCCAGCAGCGAAACCACCGCTGCGGCAACTATTGCGACGCCGAAAGCGAACCGGGCGCTGGAATCCTCCAGGACAGCTTCTTTTGAACCCGCTTGCATCGATGAGCGAGCCAGGTGCGCTGCAAAAGAACCGGCGACCAGAAACATGAAGGATGCATCGGCGCATGCAAGCGCTATCTCGGGCGACGAAATATTGCCCAACACCGCGGCTAAGGCAGCTAATAATAATGGCGCACGAACGGCTAAACTGAAATTTCTACCGGCCGGCACGGACAGGTACCAGAGTATCAAAATCGACATCAGCATCGCGCCGAACGAAACGATCAGAACGATCCGCGCTTCAGCCCGGTACGTTTCCCTTATCCCGACAGGATCGGTCGACAGTTCCATCCCATGTATCGAAGCATCGACCCATCTTATGGATTGACCGATCAGTAGCGGATCCAGGGGCTCGATTCCGTGGTCGCTAATCGGCGATACGAAAAGAGAGCGAGCCGTGCCATCGCGCAAGTCGCCCGCCACCTGTCCCGGCTCGATACCGGGCAATCCCGTGGAATGTCCAACCGCCTCAATCATATTCGGGAGTGTGTGGAAGGCGTCGTACAGCCCCATTGCCAGGAGCAAGTTGCGCGGCGGAATTTGCGGCGCGACGGCTTCGTTGCCCAATCCGACCACCGCCCTCACGGAGTTACCGGCGATTGTTGACGCGGCCACCGCGTAGCTCACACCCATCGAGTGGCCTACCATGGCGAGTTTTGCGGGGTTTACGTCGGGGAGATTTGCAAGAAAAGAAAAAGCGGCGAGCGTGTCGCCCACCATTGTTTCAAAGTCGTCGTCGTGATCGTCGCTTTCGCCGTAGCCGCCGTAGTCGAAAGCCAATGCGGCGAACCCGTGGCGCGCGAACTCGATAGCGAGGGCCGCTGCGACTTCCTTGTTGTTTTCAACGCCGTGGCAGATCAAAACGCCCGGATGCGATTTCGCCCCTTCACACTCACACGGCAGATACACATCTCCCACAATCTTGCCGAGCGCTCCGTCGAAAACCACCCGCTCGCGCACGACATCTTTCGGATGCAACAACAGTAACACCGCGCAAGCCGCAAGCGCCGCGCATGACCCCGATAATGCAAGCGCATGGAATGTGCATCGCCTCAAATCGGGAATACCCGTGGATCATTCACCCTTATAGTCAGGGTCGCGCTTTTCCAGGAACGCGATCATGCCTTCCGCCTGATCTTCGGTGGCGAAGCACTGCGCAAATGCGTCCCGCTCGAGGGCCAAGCCCAGTCCCAGAGATTCGTCCGCGCCGGCGTTGATGGCGTATTTGGCAAGCTCGAGCGCCACCGGGCCGTTGGCGAGCATTTTCTTCATCATGGCAATGGCTTCGTCCATAAGTTTGTCGGGAGGGTACACTGAGTTCGCCAGCCCGACGGCCAGCGCGCGCGAGGCGTCAATGTATGCGCCGGTAAGTATCAATTCCTTTGCGACGTTCATTCCCACGCGCCGTACCAACCGCTGTGTGCCGCCGAAACCGGGTATGATCCCCAGCTTTACTTCCGGCTGCCCGAACTGGGCCTTTTCGCTCGCTATTATCACATCGCAAGCCATGGCGATTTCGAGGCCGCCGCCTAGAGCGTAACCGTTTATAACGGCGATCACCGGTTTTGGCAGGTTTTCGATAAGCAGCAAGGTGTTCTGGCCCAAGGTGGAGAAATCCCGCGCCTCGCGGACGTCCATGTCGCGCATTTGAGCTATATCGGCGCCGGCCACAAAAGACTTTTTTTCCGAACCGGTCAAAAGAACCCCGCCGATCTCATCGTCCTCCTCTATCTGCTGGAACGCTTCTATCAAATCCGAAAGAGTCTCGACATTCAGCGCATTAAGCTCCTTGGGCCGATTTATGGTGACTATTCCAATGCGATCTTCGACTTCCAACTTTACATTATCCCAAGCCATAATTTCCTCCTTGATTGCTAATTATCCTCCGGCTCCCAATGTGTCGTTACGATATAGATTCAGGACAAGATAAAAAGGAAGGTACCAGAATCGCGTGGGCGGAGCAAGGGAGTGTTGACGTGACGATACGACGGGTATACAGTGTTGACGATTATGCATCGCGTCCTTCTCTTTTCCGTTGCGGTTTTTGCTGTTTTTCTGACAGCCGTCGAGACGGAATCCGGGGTAAATGCGTCTTCTCGAATAACCGTCGCCGCCGTGGGAGACGTTATGGCGCATGCGGCGATATTGCGTTGCGCGCGCCATCACAATAAGGGAGCAGCCGACAACGCAGGATTCGATTATCTTTTCGAGCGGGTCGCGCCTTACATTAAAGCTGCGGATATAGCGTGCTTCAATGCCGAATTCCCCGCCGCGAAGCGATTGCGTCTATGCAGACGTATGTACCGGTTCAATGCGCCGCGCAGTATGGTCGGCGCACTACACACTGCGGGGTTCGATATAGCCAACCTTGCGAACAACCATTCGTACGACCAGGGAATATCCGCTGTGGGGGAGACGGTCGAGGTTTTCAGAGAAGCGGGTATCATCCCGGTCGGCACCGGTAAAAACAAACGCGAAGCGTACGGAACCAGGGTGGTTAAATATCGCGAGTGGCGAATGGCATTCATCGGTGCGTCGCGTATTCTACCTGAAAAAGTTTTAAATTCCCCGCCCGAGATACCTCAAGCGCACTACTTTGTGCTTGATGAAATAATCCGCTCGATTCGCAAAGCGCGTTCAATGGCGGATATAGTTGTGGTGAACGTACACTGGGGTACCGAATATAAGAGCTTCCCGAAAAATGAAGACCTCATTTCTGCAAGAAAAATGATGGACGCCGGCGCCGATGTGATCGCCGGACATCACCCGCACGTGCTTCAGCGGGTAATCGAACATTCGTCATCCGACGGCCGGCGGTGCATAGCTGCAATGAGCCTCGGGAACTTCATAAGCAATCAATCTCCGACTTACAAATACGGGAAAAGCTCGCTTCGTTACGGCGATACTCGTGACGGCGCTATTTTGCGCGTCACATTCGAAAAAGACGGTCGGGGCGTGCGGCTGGTCGGATGGGACGCGGTGCCGCTTTGGACGTGGATCGACCGTGTCGAGAGGCGAGCGTGTTCTTCGTGCACATACGATATCCAAGTATGGCCCATACCGGATGCGCTCGAAAGGATAAGGCGCGAGTTGAAATCGCCCGGCCTCACATCGGAGAGGCGGAAATACTTACGACGTATGCATGACGACCTTTTGCGCCGTTGCCGGCGCACGCTTGATCGACTCGGCGCACCTGAAGGAACGCCGCCGCTTTTGTCGTCAATACATTTGTCCAGATGATACTAAAATCAGGATGAGTCTTGCCGGGCTTTTTCGACAAAGCGCTGCACAAGCTCGAGATATTCCTCGCCGTTATAGTAAAATATCGAGTTATGGTCGCCTTGATCGAATATACGCATTTGGGCTTTTTGAGGCCCCGCCCATTTATACATGTCGTGCGCGTTCCAACTGGGAACTATCGAATCAGCCTCGGTATGAAGTATGAGTATCGGCCTTGAGACTTTCTCGATTTTCGCCCGGTGGTCGAGGTTTTGTTTCAGGTCAGCTTTTAGTCCGTCGAAATCCATCCCCGCCTGCCTGACAAGCGGTTCCATCCTTTCGATCCACCTGTCGAATCCGGCTATACCGCTTTCGACGATCAGGCCGATGAAATTATCCTCGGTGTGTGACGCGATCTCGATGGCCGGGATTGATCCCATCGAGCGGCCCAGCAGGACGATGTTTTCTGCGGGTATGCCTGCTTCGGCGGTGAAATAGTCCCATGCGGCGCGACCGTCTTCGAGTATCTTGCCCAGCGACGGGCTCCCTTCGCTCAATCCGTAGCCGCGATAATCCACCACGCAGAAATTCAGCCCGATGCGCTCGAACAGCGCGGCAAACTCGCCCACATAATCGGTGATTACTTCGCCGTTGCCGTGAAACATAAGCACGGTAGGCTCCTCGGGCAGGGGCCGGTACAGGTAAGCGGAAATCATTTCACCGCCGCCCGACGGGAAGCGGTGCACCGAACCGTGCTCGAAAGGCGGAATTTCAGCGGGCGAAACCGCTCGTGGATAAAAAAGGAATTGATTCAACAACGGATGATCCATCGGCATGTCCATTGACTTTGCACCCCCGATTTTTTAATTATTTACACGATGATCCCACATTTCGCCACTCCGACTCTTCCATGTCCTCGTGACGACAATGTCTGATATTAACCGTACGTCAAACTTATAGAGAACCGGGATGTGGAAAAAAAAGAGAGAGTAAGTAGTCCCAACGGGAATCGAACCCGTGTCTTCGGCGTGAGAGGCCGATATCCTAGACCGCTAGACGATGGGACCAAAAACAAAATCGCCTCCCGTATGGAGGCCGGGATGCAACTCAGGGACTAGGATTCGAACCTAGATCGCCGGGGCCAGAACCCGGAGTTCTGCCATTGAACTATCCCTGACTTCGGGTAAAAAAAGGGTAATATCCGGCAAGTTTTTCGTCAAGTCCGCGGGATTCGCTCCGATTCCAGGACATCCCCCAAAAAAAGCGATTGAACTTTGCCAAGTATAGAATTCCAGGGAAAAAATCAATGATTATCAAAAAACCCGTAGTTTGTCCCCGGATAAGCAGATAACAAAGGAGGATTACGGAAGTTACTTTTCTTTTGAAAAAGAAAAGTAACCAAAAGCAGGTGCAAGCACCTGCACCTTCACTGCACTTCGGCCTTTCGGCCTCAGGGCAAAACCGCGAACGAAGTGAGCGGCAAATAGGTTTTCTTTGCTTATCCTACAGACCCGTATGGGCTTTCTTTTTTCCAAAAGAAAGTAAGGCGTTCCGGTCTCGCCGGACTATCGAAAACTCAGCCGCTCGATGCAGTTTGCCGAACTTATTGCGCTGAATATTGCGCTTCCTACAGATCCGTATGGACCCACGCGGCCGGGGACCGTACGCCGACTGGTCAGTGTGTGGTGGTGTGCTATAATTTAGTTTCGATGATCAGCAGCACGGAGAAGCACATACGCGCTCTTTGCAAGTGGGCGCATCGAGGAACCACCAGCGTTTTCGAGGGGTTGGCCGCCGATTATGCTCGAAGGGTACTCGAGGAACAGGACTATCAAGTCGATATCGAGCGGTTCCGCGCGCCGGATTCCGCGCTCTATCGCACGTATCTCCTGATAACCGGTTGGCCGGCGTTGGGTTGTGCGTTGGCTTTCATCAGCCCCGTTCCGGCGGTGTTGCTGACGCTGCTGCCGTTTATTTATCTCTTCGTCGAATTCTATTTGCTGTGGAGGGTTCATAACGGTCTTTTCCCGACGGGCGCGAGCCAGAGCGTTATCGCTCATACGCCGCATTCCGGCGCGAAGGCTCGGATCATCCTGTCCGCTCACCTCGATACCCAACTCGGCAGTTACCTTTACTCGAAGCGGTGGGTTGCGTTTTTGCCCTTTATAATGAACGGTGCGGTCGTGGGCGCTATCGCCGCTTTGGTGCTGTCAATTCTTCGCGCCGCCGGGTTATATGGAACAGTCATTACCGTGGCGCAGTTGGTGGTTATCGCCCTGCTGTTTTTCTTGTTTGTGCTGTTCGCAATTGCCGAATGGACGGGTGAATACGTGCAAGGAGCCAACGACGACGCAAGCGGCGTTGCGGTTATTTTGGCACTGGCTGAAGATTTGAGGAAGGTTCCGCCGGAGAATCTCGAAGTGTGGATCGCAGCCACCGGCGCCGAGGAGTCGGGGTTATGCGGCATGGGAAACTTTTTGCGCAAAGGGCTTGGTAAAGACCTGGATAAAAATTCCACCTACTTCATCAACTTCGACAATCTAGGCGCCGGCGATCTGGTGTATCTCAAGGGAGACACGATACCCGGCTATAAATACCCCGGGCCGCTGGTCGGGATGGCGGCTGAAGTGGTCAAGGATCCTCATTCCCCCGACGCTCGGCCGGGTTGGTGGGGAACGCCGACCGACGCGTTACTTCCGGCATTGCGCGGGTACCCCACGATTACGATATTCGGGTACGACAGCAACGGCCGTACACCCAACTATCACTACCGGTCGGACACCGTCGAGAATGTCGATTTCAACCTGCCCGAGACTGCGCGGGCCTTTGCGCTCGACCTTATCAGGAAGATCGACCGGCACGTGGCTAAGTAGAAACAGAACACTTCACCGATGATCCTGGACCTTAACGAAAGACTTTTGAAGAAAAGCGCCGAGGTGGAAAAATGGAAGCTGCGACGTCGCAGGCAGGTAAGTCTTCCAGTTTACACATCGGTCGATCTCCGCAACGCCGGCTATAAAATCGCATCCATAGATACCAATCTTTACCCCGCCGGATTCAACAACCTATGCCCGGTTTACAACGAAGAATGCGCCATCAGTTTTAAGAAATACATATCCGCCCACTATGGAAAGGCTAAAAAAATACTCGTCATCGCCGAAGCTCATACCCGCAACGAATTTTATGCCGAGAACCTGCGGTGTTTCATTTCTATGCTCGAGAAGGACAAGTACGAAGTGAAAGCCGGGCTTGTGGCCGAGGGGTTCAATCGCGACAGCATAGAACTCGAGGGACTGGAAGGATCGGTCGAGACGTGGCGCGTCGATCGCGACGGCGACGTGCTTCGCGCGGGAGACTTCGTGCCGGACATCGTTATAAACAACAACGATTTCACCCAAGGGGTGCCGAAAATATTAAGGGGTGTTTCGCAACCTATAGACCCACAGCCCTCGCTCGGCTGGCACATGCGCCGCAAGAGCGATCATTTCGCAATCCTCGAACATATGATGGAAGAGCTTGGAGATATCCTTGGCATGGATCCGTGGCTCTTTTATCCGTTTACTCAAGCGGTGAAAGGCGTTGATTTCCATCGACGGATGGGCTTGGAAAGGATAGCCTCGGTTATTGATCAGTTAATTGACGAAATTCGTAACAAGTTCAACGAAAATGATGTGAGTGAAAAGCCTTTCGTTTTCGTAAAGAGCGATTTCGGCACTTACGGAATGGGGGTTATGACGGCGTGCAGCGGCGAAGGTTTCCTTTCGATGAGAGCAAAAGATCGTAAGAAAATGCGACGTGGAAAAGGCGGTGTCGAAATCAATGAAGTAATCGTGCAGGAAGGAATCCCGACAAGTGACACTCACAACGACTGCCCCGTCGAGCCGGTTATTTATATCGTGGGGGGCGAACCGGTCGGCGGATTTTACAGGATCAATTGCGAAAAAACCATTCGCGAAAACCTCAACTCGCGCGGGATGACGTTTTCGAAGCTTTGCTTTCACCATCTCGAGGAAAAGAAACCTGATTTCCTCGACGCCCCCGCCTGCTCGGACGAAGTACAGATGCGCGTCTACGGCACCATCGCCGCCGTTTGTTCAATCGCAACAGGCTACGAGCATAAAATGCTGGCCAATGGTTGAGAGCGACACAAAGACATAAAAAAATCCCTTTCTTTTTTCTTTTGTGCTCTTCGTGCCTTCGTGGTTTACAACTTCATATTTTTAATCACGTTCAGGCCGAAAGCGGAGCATGATACTTCTTTGGCGGCGGGTATATTCCGGGCCAGGTCGTATGTGACGATCTTTTTCCCGATCGTACGCTCGATAGCGCGCCGTATCGTCGCAGCCGCTTTCTTCCATCCGATGTATTCGAGCATCATCGCGGCGCTAAGAATAAGGCTTGACGGGTTGACCTTGTCGAGACCTGCGTATTTTGGCGCCGAGCCGTGAGTGGCTTCGAATACGGCGGCTTCATCGCCCACGTTGGCCCCGGGAGCCATGCCCAGACCGCCGATTTGAGCCGCCAAGGCGTCCGAAAGATAATCGCCGTTTAGATTGGGCGTGACTATGACGTCGTATTCTTCGGGCCGCAGAAGAACCTGTTGAAACATTGCATCGGCGATTCTGTCCTTAATTACTATGACGTTGTCCGGCGGTGCGCTTGTCTCAATTTCCGATTCCGGTATCACCTTTTTTGGGAATTCATTCTTTGCAAGCTCATACGCCCATTGCATGAAAGCTCCTTCGGTGAACTTCATGATATTTCCCTTGTGGACAATGGTGACGTTTTTCCGGCCGCTTTCTATTGCATACTTTATTGCGCGTCGTACGATTGCGCGGGTGCGGCGGCGGCTTATGGGTTTGATTCCTATTGCAGAGTCGTCGGACAGACTGGTACTGAAAGTACGGTTTATGTAGCTAATGACCTTCCGCGCTTCCGTCGAGTCGGCGGGCCACTCGATGCCGGCGTAAACATCTTCCATATTTTCGCGGAATATGACCATGTCCACCTTTCCCGGCCGGCGCATGGGGCTGGGAACGCCTCGAATGTGTCGCATGGGCCGGATGCATGCGTAGAGTTCGAGTTCCTGGCGAAGCGTTACATTGATGCTACGGATACCGCCTCCGACCGGCGTTGTGAGAGGGCCTTTTAATGCCACGCGGTGGGTGGATATGGCATCGAGTGTCGAGGCGGGCAGGTATTCACCGACAAGAGATTCAGCTTTTTCACCGGCGGCCAGCTCGAGCCAATGGATTTTCCGGCGTCCCTTGTACGCTTTCTCCACCGCAGCATCGACCACCGGCCGGGCGGCTTTCCATATGTCCGAGCCGGTTCCGTCGCCTTCAATGAACGGAATAATGGGCTCATCCGGGACGGAGAGGACGACATTTTCGAATTTGATGCACTCTCCGCCTTTGGGTGTTTCGAGTTTAGCTTTTTTTGCGGTCATTTTCCCTTTCCGTTTTGAATGGTGGTTTTCGGAGCTTGTAGTTTAATTCGTTTCCTTGATACACTCAAAAAGTATAGGGAAACACGAAACCCGCTAATCTGCAACCGTATAGAAAAAAGAGAGGGCGGGGGGCTTGAAAAAGAAAACGTTTTTCAGGGGAAATTTGAGTGCATTTGGGGAAAAAAGTATATAATATTTTACATATATATAAAAATT
>Ga0180432_10002950_pt1 | contig 24968 bp, 22 predicted proteins | sample SS_ome_10_FD_132414 | JGI IMG/M metagenome (GOLD analysis project Ga0180432, IMG submission 132414) | Hypersaline lake sediment archaeal communities from the Salton Sea, California, USA - SS_1_MS_2 metaG | ecosystem: Environmental > Aquatic > Non-marine Saline and Alkaline > Hypersaline >... | reverse complement strand
TTACTGCTGGACTAGCTGCACCTCGCCGTATTTCAGGCTCGGGTTGCCGTGCTCGCCGGACATAAGACCCGTAAGCATATCTAGCACCGCGTCAGGGTCCGGGAAGATGCCGCCGAAGGTCGGGTCAGGCAGCTCGTCCGGGGCAATGCACCACATTCTGTGGATTTCGCCCGGGGGCGACGGCGCTCCCGTCACCGCCTCGCCGTCAACGGTCCCGGTGATCTGTGACCAGTCCCAGTTGAAGGCAAGCTGCACGTCGAACTCCGGGACCGCGAAGTTGTGCGGAGCCGGGCCCAGAGGCATGTTAACGTCGCCGTTTTCGGTACCGTTATCCCAGTGATAGGTGACAGTACCATCAAGTTCGCCCGCTCCCCAGATATCTACCTCGTCGCCGTTACTCAACGCATAGTGGGCGTAAGCCAGGACGAAGTACATGGGCGGCAGCCAGGCGCGCAGGCCGGTCGCCGGCATACCATCCCAGATTTTGCGGAAGTTGACGGGGATCTGCTCGGTGTGGGTGTCCGCGCTGTCCACTTGACTACCGCCGACATCGTCCCACTCGTAGGTGAAGTTGACCGGGCCGGCGAGGAGCTCGCCGACGGCGGTCAAGGCGTCGCCCAATTCGGCTACGTTAACGCCCTCCAAAACGCCGGTAGCGAGCGCGTCGGCATCGGCAGCCTGGTAGGTATCGAGCACTTCACTCAGGCGCGCCACGGCATCACGCAGACAGGCGCCGGCGTTCTGCCAGGCGGCAACAATGATAGCGCCGAAAGGCGCCGGCGGCGCATACTCGGCTACAGTCAGGACGCCGTTCTCATTGGCATCACGCAGGTACAGGTCCACGTCCCAATCGTAGGTCCCATAGTCGGGATTGACCGCATAAGCCATCAGCAAGCCACAGCGGAGTAGCTGCAAGCCCGCGGCCAGGCTGTTGAACTCGGCAGCATAGAAATTGGCACTCTGGCCGTCCACATCCAGCGACAGCAGCAGGGTAGCGGGATTAGCAGCGTTGTCGGCGATGGCCGCCATGCGCTCGACAGCATCTGCCACACACGGGTCCACATAGTCCCTGACGGCCGCCCGGTACATCTGCATGTCGTTGATCGTCACATCGGCGGTGGTTACGCCGCTGCCGGTGACAGTGGCCGGCGCCGGCGTGCCTTTGAGCAAGGCGGTGTCGAGCGCCTCAGCCAGCAGGCTATCAATCTTGGAGTCGTTGCTCAAGCCCACGGCGGCAATATCCTGCAGGCCGACCCTGGCAAAGATGTTTTCGCCGAGGTAGTCGGCGGCATTGTAGCCGGCGGTTGCCAGCAGTGTCATGGTGAGACCTAACTGGCAGGCAGTATTATTCGGATCATTATTGACGCGGTCCACCCACCAGGCGAGCTCCGCCTCCAGCTCATCCGCATTGGCGGGAATATCCGACTCGTCGTTGTCCAAAAGAGCCTCCAGGCGCTCTTTGCACGTGAGGTCCGCATCCGGCGCTGCTGGGGCGTTCGCATCCGGCGCGGCCACCGCATCATCAACAGCGATGTCGGGCGCGGGAGTATTCGGGATACCATCGTCGCCGCCACCCTCGGCGGGAGTCCCGTTACCACCACAGCCGGCGAGCACCAAAATCAGACACGCCCCCACCAGCACCAGTACAGCGAATCGGCGCTTAGTCATGCTACTTCCTCCTTAGTGTAGCCGTCCCGCCCCCGGACATGAGAGCGGACGGCTTCTTAGTACGGCATTGATATGATACTTACACCCTACTGGCATGTCAAGATGAATCGCCGTCCGCAACCGGTTCCAGAACCTGGCTTTCCAGGACTCGCGAGCCGCTAAGGCGCTGTTTCTGTGCGGCTGTTGTCCCTAGCCTTCCTGGACGACAGACATCCTTGCCTGGTGCCCCTACAACACCTCTTAGCCCTGGACGACAGGCATCCTTGCCTGTCGAAAGCTAGGGACAGGCTGGGAAGCCTGTCCTCCAGGGGAATTGGGGTCAATGGCGGCAAGCAAAACGCTGCTGCCTGGCCTGTCCCCGCTTGTAACACCCCAAGTTGAACAGATGCCACGAAGGGATAACGGTGCCTAGGGGCCTGCCGGTTGGTACTGCACCAACTCGGTAGCGCCGGTCAGGATCCCGATGTAATAGCGCTCTTCTTTGAGCAGGCCGACGCCGGGGGCAAACCAGTCGCGATAGAGGCTGCCATAGGCGTCCCCTTGCTCCTCTACCAGCAAGCAGCCGCGAAAGGTTCCCGCCGGCACCACTACGGTTTCGTTAACTCCCGCGATGGTGCGAGTTGCGGACCGGTCCGGGTAGCGCCACTCGGTGCCAACCGCCAGCGGATTCTTGAGCAGGTAGTTGCTCTGGGCCGACCACGGGGAGCCTTCGCTGCGGAAGCCGGTGGGGTTGTGGAGCAGATACATATAATCGGTAATCACGCCCTGCTCAAGCACGATGGCATTAAACCAGACCGCGCCCGCACAGAGGCCATTGCCGGTGATGAAAAGAGTGAATTCGCCATCGGCTTGAGCCGGAGCCGGCAATCCCCGCCGGCTACTCTCCAACTCCGCCGGAGCGGCCGGGTTAATATAGTCGGTGGCTTGGTAGGTCCATTCGTTGCCGATGGTCAGGGGGAAGAAGTCGCTGGTCGGAAACTGCGGCAGCGGGCCGAGGTCCAAAGCGACCGGGGCGTTGTCACCTTTGACGATATTGACGCCACGGCGGGCCGTCGCCAGCACGTTCGCCTCGGACCAGTCCGCCCCATCGCAGGCATAGGCGGCCAAGACGGCCGGGCCGGTCGGGACCTCGCGGAGGGTGGCCTCGGTGGCCGGCCGGACTATCGCCACCGAAGTGGACCGGCCCCCGCTTTCACTCTCCAGTTCGATATAGATCGACTCGGCGGCTTCGGGTATGGCCTGCGGCGAGACCCGCTGCGGCCACTGCACGACGATGTGCAGGGAGCCGGTAGTTGCCGGAGTTGTAGCATCGCCATCTCCGCCGGTCAGCGCGTCCGAAGTTTCGCCGCCGCCGCCACAGCCGCTCAACCACGCAACCATAACCCCGACCAGCACCCCCAGACCAACTCGTCGCAGTCTAATTGCCATCGCCGCTACCTCCCATGCATTCTAATGCTGCAACCGGCCCCGCCGTGCGGGCCGGCGCGAGGCCCCGTGCAGGCGCTGCCTACTTCCGGGTAATAATGACCGGCAAAGTAGTCTCGCCGATGAAGATCGAGCCATAGGTGATATTGAGCTTGTCGTAATTGCCGGCAATCAGGTCCCTGATTTTGTTGGGATTGGGGAACACGCCGCCGACGGTTGTGTCCGGGATGGCGTCCCACTTGGTGCTGAACCCCAGCGGGTCCGGATAGTAGGTGGTGGCAACATCTCTGGTCAGGCGGATCGGCGCGCCGTCAAAGACCCCCTGCAGGACCGACCAGTCGGCATTGAAGCTGAGATTGGCGCCGGCGAAACCGCCAGCCGCCGGCACCTGGAAGTTATGGGGAGCACCGGCAATCGGCAACTGCACCCAACCGAGCCGGGCTTGATCAATGAAATACCAGCGCCGGCCGGCGACGAAGTTATCTTCATGTTGATCGGAGGCGGGGTCCCAGTACCAATCGCTAGGATGAACATCCCAGGCGATGGTGTTGTCGGCGGAGCGGTAAACCGCCGGCTGGTCAAGCATGATATAGGTCGTCGGGGCCCAGGCGCGGAAGTTGGCGGGCGGATTGTCCCACAGGGCCCGCAGGTCGAACGGGACCGCGACGGTGTCCTCATCAGTGTAGCGCTGGGTCTGCTCGTCCCAATAGCCGTAGTCAACCGTGACGTTGACGCGCCCGGCGAGCAGAGCATTGGCATCATCAAGATAGCCCTCGAGTTCGGGGATGTCCTGGTCTTCGAGGCCGCGGTTGACCACTTCGTTGGCATCACCGAGCCGGCGGGTACGCAGCGCCACTCGCAGCCGGTGCGCGGCATTGGCCAAGGCATCGCCGGCGGCGGTCCAGGCCGGGCCGTCAACATTGCCGAACGGCAGCGGCGGCGCGTACTCGGCCACCGTCAGGACGCCGTCGTGATTGGCATCGCGCTCGATCATGTCCAGGTCCCACTCGTAGGCGCCATAATCGGGGTCTATCGCCGAGACCATCAGCAGGCCGCAGCGTACCAGTTGCAGGGCACCGGCCAGGCCCTGGAAATCGGCGGCGTAGAGAGTGTAGGTCTCCACCTCGTCGGTGATCTCCAGAGAGACCAGTTGCGTTGCCGGCGCGGCATTGTCACCGATGGCGGCGCAGCGGTTCACCACATTCTGCAGCGGGGCCAGCAGGTAGTCGCGCACGGCCTGGCGGTAGTCCTGCAGATCGCCGACGGTGGTATCTTCGTCACCCAGGCCGCCGGAGCGTACCTGCGCCGGCGCAGTCGTGCCCCGGACCCTCGGCACACCGCCCAGCGCAGCCGTGCTCAAGCCATCAGCGATAAAGTTGGCGACTGTGAGATTCGAGCTGAAGCCCGCCGCTATCACCGGCTGGATGTCCAACTCGGCGAACAGGTCATAGCCCAGGAACTCGGCCCCGTCATAGTTGGCCACGGCCAAGATCGCCATCGCCAGGCCCAACTGGGCCGCGGCATCGTCGGGATTGGCTGTGGCAGCATCTATCCACAACCGCAGCTCGTCGCGCAGCTTGGCGGCGTCGCGCGGCTGCTCATCATCGTACTGCAGGCGGCTGAGGGCGGCGAGGTTGGCCGCGCTGCCGGCGGCCGGAACCGCAGCCAGCGGCACCGCCATCGCCGCGGCCAGGTCCGGCTTGATGCCCGCCTGCCGGCAAGTGACGGTGGCAGTGCCGGCGACCCCCGATTCATTCTCCGTAGCCTGGACGGTGCCTGAGCCGGCGGCCAGGCCGGTGATATTGCCGTCCGCATCCAGGGAGAAGTACTGCGACCCGCTGAGCTGAGCCCAGGTGAAGGCCCCCGTCGGCGGCACCAGGACGGTCTCGTCAGCGGGGCTCTTGGCGGTGGCGTGCAGCGGTCGCGTCTCCCCCACCGCGAGCACCGCCGGGTCGGGGGTGATGTCAACATGGTCAATCGTGGAGCTGAGCGTGAGCCGACACTCGCTGCGCTGGCCCGTGGTTACAGTTACCGTGGTTTCGGCCTGGGCCTGAGCCACGCCGCCGGCGGCGGCTTGCGGGTAAGCCGTGGCCTTCACCAGCACCTCGCCGCTGGGGACATCATCCAGGTGGGCGGTAGTCTGAGGGCGGTTGATGATGACGGTTTTCTCGGCAAGCGGGGTGGTGTCCTGAAATAGCTCGACTTTGATGGAATTGCTGGCCGCGGGCAAAAGCTCGGTCTCGACCTCCGGCTCCACCTCCGGCCAGGCGACCACAATCGCCACCGAGCCGACACCGCCGAACTCAGCCGCAGGGCCCTCCCCTCCCCCACCGCAGCCCGGGGCTACGACCAGCGCTATGACCGCAGACACAACCAGAGCCGCCACCAGGATCAGTCCCAAACATCGCATCGCCGTTGACCTCCTCGGCCATCACTCGCGAGGCCCGCCGCAAGCCTTCGCCTGTGGCTCAAAGACCACAATCGGACACTACTAAGTATTAGCCGGCGGCATGAGCAATACCTCTTGCGGAAGTAGAATATATTCGGGATAGATTCGCGGGCGTTGCGGCGCGGGCGCGGAGACAACATAACAGCGACGGCAGCAAGTGCGAAGCATTGCTCTCCGGCCCACCTATCCCCCTTCGATTCTCCCTTCCCTACCAGGGAAGGGGGCTAGGGGGTTAGGCAGTTAGCCGGCGCGGCTGATCTAGGGGGCCTGTCCCCCCTCGCATTTTGCACCAGCTTTGGCGAGTCCGCGCGCTTGCACGCTAGCACACTTGCATAGTTGTGTGTAAATGTGCTAACATGCGTGCGCGCAGACATATTCTCTTGACAGCGTGCGAACGTTCTGGTAAGCTCTTGCACCAAGGAGCAACCTCACCGCACCGGAAGATCACAGCAGTCACCATCGCAGACATGATTATAGCGGTTGCTAACCAAAAAGGTGGCGTCGGTAAAACCACCACTGCCCTCAACCTCGCAGCGGCATTGGCGGAGCTTGGCCGCTCGGTCTTGCTGATTGATCTCGACCCCCAAGCCAACCTCTCCGCCGGCCTCAATGTCAACTCCCAAGCCCCGACCGTCTATGACGTGCTCACCGAGAACGCCCGCATCGGCGCAGCGATCCGCCGGACTGCCTATCCGGGTCTGGAGATCGTGCCTGCAGTGCTGGATTTGGCGGCGATGGAGCTCTCCCTGGCCCAGACCCCGGATACGGAGTGCCTGGCGCGCGTTCTGAGGCCCGTCAATGGTGATTTCGACTACATCTTGACCGACTGCCCGCCTTATTTGGGGCAATTGACGGTAGCGGCTCTGTGCGCCGGCGATACAGTGCTGGTGCCGATGGTGCCCTCGGTATGGGCGATCGCCGGGCTAAGCAAGCTCCTGGAGGCCATCGCCACCGTGGACAGCCGGCTGCTGGGGATCGTCTTGACGCAGTACGACCGGCGCACGGCGCTGAGCGCCGATGTGTGGAACAATCTGGTGAAGGCGGAGTTGCCGCTGTTCCGGACCAGGATACCGAAACGCGTCGCAGCCGAATACGCAGCCATCGCCCAGGTGCCGGTGCTGGACTACGAGCCGGAGGGTGCGCTGGCGCGCGCCTACCGACGCCTGGCCAAGGAGGTAGAAGAGATTGCCTAAGAGGCCGAAGCTGGATATCACTAGCGTGCTAACGCCGGAGCGTGACGGTTCGCCAACACGATCCCGTGCTAGCGCGAGTGCGCGCAACCGTATGAATACGGAAATACTACACGTCTATATGCCGGCCCAACTCAAGGAACGCTTCCGCAAGATCCAGGCGGAACTGCAGCTCGAACGCGGCGAGACCTGGAAGCTTTCCGAGATCGCCCGCGCGGTGCTGGCCATCGGCCTGGAAGCCGGTGAGGAAGAGATCGTGCGATTCCTGGATGAAGCGAAAGTCGGGTGAGGCGTCGGGGGTTCGGTAGAGGAGGGGAGTTTTCGTTAGCATCACGCTGGGTAGGCGTCTCTAGCTATACCGCGCGGAGCCGTGGTTCGAGCGAATAACAGCCTCGGGCTGGAACTGTAGTTATGCAGATGCCTGATGTGTGCTCGGCGCATCTGTGATGGTAGGCGATGGTGCTGTGACAAGTCTTGGGCCGGATGGTCTGACTTTGCTTGCGCAAAGTTCAGCCCATGCGGCCCCTCCGAACTACAAGAGAACTGTCAAGCCTTCAAACGTTGCCTTGCGGAGGGGCCGCAGACGAGGCCTGAGCTTGGCGAAGGCCGAGAATCCGGCCCAGTCGTTAGCAAAATCTGCACAACTACAGGGGCGGCGCGAACTATACGGGAAGAGCAGCAGGAGCAATAAAGGAGGCTAGTAGGCTGGACGGCGAAGAGTCCGTTCAGCGTCTAGGAGAAAGCAAAAACCGCTCGGTGTGGCAGCACCGCGCGGCTTAACTAACAACTGATTATCGGGCTTTCAAATGGCGCCTTGACTAGGCCGAAGGCACCGCTGTCTGTCTATAGGATAGCGGAGACCTCCCGTCATGTCAAGGTGCGGGAGGGATTTTTTTGCCGAGAAGCGGCGGCAAAAAACCAGAGTACCATTTCAAGGGCTTCACCTGGCCGCGCTTTACCCAGGTCCCCAACGAGACCTTTGAAGAGCTGATGCCCCGGCTGTCCGGCGCAGCCTTTAAGGTCCTGATGGCCATCGCCCACAAGGTCCTCTACCACGGTAGGGAAGAGGGCTACGCCGCTGTCGGCTATGCCGAGATCGTCGAGCTCACCGGCCTGCATAAGGACTCGGTGCGCCGCGCGGTCAAGGAATGCCTGGAACTCGGCTGTATCACCGTGATCGAGGAATACGATGCCCGCCGCTCGCTGTCGCGGATGTATGGGCTGAAATTCGCCCCGGGGTATGGGCCGCAGGCCACGCGCCGCAAGCAGAATAATGATAGTGATACGGTTACTTAGGCGAGAGCTGATATATCAGCAATTTTCCCCTGTGCGTAAAATCCGCATAGGTGAATTTAGGTAACTATCCCCAGTGCGAAATATCCGTACAGGCCCATGCGCAAAACACTTACGCCCCTGTGCGCAAAACGTAAAGGCCCCCTGTGCGAATTTTCCGCATGTAATATATGTATAAGTTTCTAGAGGAAACGAATATACAACAACAAAAACGCGGCTGTTGTTGTGGTTTTCTCTTATCAACGGAGTTACGGCAAAGGCAACTACGCAACCAGCAGGCAGCAACAAGAGGGAAGTGGCAAGGTGCCTGAATACGCAAACAACCGCGACCAGTGGCCGGATAAGGACTTATGGGATCGGCTTGCGAAAGAGAATGACGGCAACGAGCCAGCGGATCATATGCGATGCCAGCTCGAGTTCGGCGAGGACGGACCGCACTGTGGCTTGCGCGTATCCGACAAGGGAAGCCGAGATCGGTGCCTCTTCCACACACCTTATTGGGACAGATCTACCGACGCCGCTTTGCTTCGTGACGCATTAAAGGCGCATGTTAGAGAAGGGGCTGATCTGCGGCAGTCCAATTTCGAGCGTCCTAGTCTCCGGGATTTGCACCTGGGACGAGCCAAGCTCAACGGAAGCGTCTTCAATGGAACGAGCCTGTACAAGTGTCACCTGCGAGAAGCCAATTTACGGTGGGCAGTGTTCAAGGAACAACCCGCCGATAGTAGCGTCGTTGATCTCAGGGGTACGGACCTTCGTGGCGCACTAATGCTGGGCATGTCGCTATCCTCAAATACCCGCGTAGATGGAACGACCAAGTGGGCCGATAGCGGCAGTATCATCGCCGAGGAGAAACTGGCGCGCACGGGTAAGCATCCGAACCAGTTAGACCAGCCGGAGGCGTTCCGGCAATGTGCGGCCATCTACCGGCAGATAAAGATGAGCTATCAGGAATCGGGGGACTACCAGACCGCCGGGCAGTTCTTCATCCGGGAGATGGAGTGTCGGCGGCTTGCACTGGCTGCGGAAGGCCCGCCGACAGAAAAGAAGCGAGGGCCCTTGCGGCAGGTATGGGACTGGGTGAGCCATTATGCGACGCGGGGAGTCTGGTGCCTGTCATACTACACGTGCCAGCACGCGGAGAACCCGGGGCGGCTGCTGGGCATTATGGCCCTTCTGATTTTCGCCTTTGCCTTTATCCACGGCGCTTGCGGGATTGAGGATTCCAGCGGGAATTATGTCGTCGGCCCGGGGCTGGAACTAGTCTGGCCGCCATGGGCGGGGCTGAGTAGATTCGGCAAGGCCCTCTACTTCAGCGTCATCACCTTCACAAGTCTGGGGTATGGCGACGTGCGGCCGGCTAATGGAGCGAGCCAGTTTGTCACCTGCGTGGAGGTTGCTTTGGGCGTCATCCTGATTGCGCTGTTCGTAGGTTGCATCATCCGCAAGGTGAGCAGATAATGGGGATGTCCCGCATCTTGCGCTGTTCCTTATCGCGTAGCTGGGGCTTCCCAGCCCGAGTCGCCATCGCTAAACTCCACGCTAGACACGTACATAGGAAGACCGAACACAGGAGCGAATCCAATGTCAGACAAGCCGGCAATCAGGAAGCTCGGGACCATCGTCTGCGACCTCGTTGAGGCCACGCCCATCGTCTGGAAGGGCCGCCTGTATCGCTATGAGTACGTGCGCAGTAAGTACTATCAGCCCAACCTCGGGGGCGAGGAGTACTTCCGCTTCATTGACGTGGCGACCGGCCGGGCCAGCCCCGGCTTTGCTGAGGGCTATGTGCTGGGCTGCACCCATGTCGAGGGCGAGCGGTTGTTCGTCTATGGCAGCAACACCTGGGGTGGGGAAGAGGTGCGGGTGTTCTGGTCCGATGATATGGAGAACTGGGAAAGCCAAACGGCCCTGCACCTGCCCGGCTGGGGCATCTATAACACCAGCGTCTGCGCGGACCCAGACGGCTACACGATGGCGTTCGAGTGCGGCGAGCCGGCGGATGAGGTGGGCGTGCGCTTCACGATTTTCTTCGCCCGCTCCGAGGACCTGATCAACTGGGAGAGGCTGCCGACGGAGCACAATCACACCCGCGAGCGCTATGCCGCCTGCCCGGCCCTGCGCTACCTCGACGGCTACTACTACATGATCTACCTGGAGGCGATTTACGACGAGACTCCGGCTGACTGGGATAGATATATGGCCGAGCATCCGGAACAGGTGAGCTGGCAGGAGTATATCGCGCGCTCACCGGACCTCATTGACTGGGAGCTCAGCCCGCTCAACCCGGTGCTGGCCGCCGATGACGATGACCGGATCCTAGCCGAGGGCGCGGAGTTCACCGACGAGGAGAAAAAGCGGATCGCGACGGCGCTAGATGTCAACAACTCGGACTTCGACCTCTGCGAGTTCGCGGGCCAGACCCATATCGTCTATTCGTGGGGCAACCAACACGGCGTCGAGCATCTCGCCACGGCCATCTACGACGGGCCAATGGACGAGTTCCTGAGAGGCTGGTTCCCGAACGGCTAAAGGCAACGGTGTGGGGGGAACTTTTTTGGAAAAAAGTTCGCCCCACGCCCCCTTCAAAAAACTTTCGGGAAGGGTGGGGAGCAGACCGGCCAGCGAGTTGACCCCCACTAGCACCTGATTTACAATACAGCATTGGTGTAAGGCCGTGCCGGTGGAGAGACAAGCGGATGCTGAGTGTGATTGAGAACAAGCAGACGGCCCTGGAAGAGCTCTGTGCCGAGCATCAGGTCAAGCGCCTGGAGCTGTTCGGCTCGGCCACCCAAGAGCGCTTCGATCCAGCCAGCAGCGACCTCGACTTTCTGGTTGAGTTCATGCCCGTCTCTCCGGCGCGGCACGCCCAGTGCTACTTCGGGCTGCTGCAGGCCCTCGAGGAGCTGTTCGACTGCCGCATTGATCTGGTCGAGACCTCCGAGTTGTCTAACCCCTACTTCCTGGAGGCGATCGCGCCGACCCGGAGGGTTCTGTATGAACCCTGAGGTCAAAGCATACCTCTACGATATCCAGCAGTCCTGCGAATTGCTGGAGCAATTCATCGCCGACAGGAGTTTCACAGAGTACCAGAGTGATGCCATGCTGCGCTCGGCTGTCGAGCGCCAGTTCGAGATCATCGGCGAGGCGATGGGGAAGATGCTGAAGCTGGCCCCGGAGCTGGCCGACCACATCAGCGACACTCCCCAGATCATAGCCTTCCGCAACATCCTCATCCGCGGTTATGCGAGGATATCCAACGATGCCGTGTGGGGCGTGCTGAAAACCAACCTCCCCCAACTGCAGCAGGAAGTAGAGGCGCTGCTCGCGAGCAGCCGCTAGACACCACCTCAAACGCGCCAGGCAGCCGCCTGGGGGAAACTCTTTTTTCAAAAAAGTTCCCCCCAGACCCCTTCAAAAAACTTCAGTAAAAGGCGAGCAGGGAGGATGGAGGACAGTGACCCACCTTCCTAACCTTCTAGCCCCCTTGCGGGTACCGGCTGCGAACCAGTGGGTGCGGGCAGGGGGAACGGGGGATAGGTGGGTCAGGTGTCGCGGCCGTGTGCGTAACAGCCTGGGGCTGGAAAGCCCGAGCTACGCGGCAAGAAGGGGAAAGCCCGAGCTACGCGACGGTAATCGTGGGGGCGCATGGCATGGGCCCGTTGTGTTAGCCGTTGCCGTTTCGCTGTTGTTCCCTCTCCCGCTGGGAGAGGGCTAGGGTGAGGGCCGCCGTTGCCAGGCCGCGAAATCAGCAAAGGGTAACACCCCATGACGCCACGAGAACGCATCCAGGCCGCCCTTGCACATCAACAGCCCGATATAGTGCCGATTGATGTCGGCGGCTGCGATTCCTCCACCCTCACCGGCATCGCCTACAACAAGCTGCGCACACACCTGGGCACCGGCGATATTCCCCGCATCTGGGAAGTCCTGCAGCACGTGGCGCTGATTGATGAAGAGCTCCGCCAGGCCCTCGGCGGCGATGTCATCGGCATCCATCCGGAGCCGGCCCGGTGGCGCGAAGGCTTGCTGCCCGACGGCTCGCCGTGCCTGCTGCCCCGGCATTTTGAGCCGATCACCCAGGACGATGGGGCAGAGGTCGTGCTTACCGATGAGGGCCAGGTAAGCCTCAAGCGCAGCGCGGGCGGGCTGTACTTCGACCCGGTCTATGTGCCCTACGCCGACGCCGGCTCCGAGGCCGACTTCGACGCCCGGCCCGAGTATATCGAGGCGTTCGACTGGGCCCCGTGGTGGGACCTGCCGGTGGGGGAGATGGCCGCGCGGGCCGCGAAGCTGCGCGCCGCCACCGATTACTTCCTGGCCGGCAATGTCTATGACCATATCCTCGCCGCCGGCCAAGTCCTGCGCGGCTTCGAGCAGTTCATGATGGACCTGGTGATCAACAAGCGGCTGGCCCACGGGCTGATGGAGCGGCTGGTGGAGGCCTACCTGCGGCGCTTCGAGAAGTATCTGCCCGTGGCCCAACACTGTGACATCATCGTGGTCAATGATGACCTCGGCACCCAGAGCGGCCTGCAACTGTCGCCGCAGCTCTACCGCGAAATGATCAAGCCCTACCACACGCGGCTGTGGCAGGGGCTCAAGCAGCAGTCGGGCAAGCCGCTGCTGCTGCATAGCTGCGGGTCGGTCTATGGCCTGATCCCCGATCTCATCGAGGCGGGCATAGATGCGCTGAACCCGGTGCAGGTGTCGGCCGCGGAGATGGACACGGCCAGACTCAAGCGGGAGTTCGGCCGCGACCTGACCTTCTGGGGCGGCGGCTGTGATACCCAGTACGTGCTGCCGCGCGGCACGGTCGCGGAGGTCGAGGCCGAAGTGCGCCGCCGCGTTGCGGACCTAGCCGCGGACGGCGGGTTCGTCTTCTGCCCGGTGCACAACCTCCAGCCCGATGTGCCGGTGGAGAATATCATGGCATGTTACCGAACGGCGCGGTGGGGGGAACCTTTTTGAAAAAAGTGTTCCCCCCTGCCCCCCTTCCCAAAACTTTTGGGGAGGGGTAAGAAGCAAGCATTGGGAACAGTGGCCTGTTTACCTAACCCCCTAGCCCCCTTCCCACACCCGCGCTTCGCGCGGGTACCCGGAAGGGGGAACGGGGGATAGGTCGGCGAAGGCACCCCGGCCCACAGGATAAGTGCGGCGCGGTCTAGGCCCGCGCCCGACAACGTTAGTACCAGCAATCTAGCATCCCAATATGAGCGGCGATACTCCAATCCCACAAGAGCCTGCGGCCGACACCGGCACGCGCCAACAGCGGGTGGATACCACCCAAGGCCCGCTGCTGCGTAAGGTGGTGCTGCTCTCGTGGCCGATTGTCATCACCCACCTGCTGCAGAGCGTCGTCAGCATCGCCGATATCTGGATGGTCGGCAAGCTCGGGGCCATCGAACTCGCCGCCGTCGGCATCGCCCGCAGCATCACCTTCATCCTGATCTCGGTGGCGTTCGCCGTATCCATGGGTGTGCGGATACTGGTCGCCCAGTACTCCGGCAGCGGCCGGATGCAAAGCGCCGACCGCGTGGTCAAGCAGGGCATCATCGCCGCCACCGTGCTCAGTGTCCTGGTAGTGACGCCGCTGGGGATCGCGATCTCGGCATGGCTGATGCGGGTACTGGGGGCCACACCGGAGGCCTTGAGCCACGGCGTGCTCTACCTGCAGCTCCTGTTCGCCGGCGTGGTCTTCATGGTGCTGAGCTTCGTCATCACCGGCGCCCTGCAGGGCGTCGGCGACACCATCACTCCGCTGATCCTGCTGCTGGTCACCAACATCATCAATATCGCCGTCAACTATGTGTGCATCTTCGGGGTCGGGCCGGTGCCGGCGCTGGGCGTAACCGGCGCGGCGATCGGGACCCTGACCGCGCGGCTGCTGACGGCCGTCGGCGGACTGTGGATTCTCTCCTGCGGGCGCTTCGCCATAACCGTCAACTGGATCGGCAGATGGCACATCCGCTGGCGGCTATGGCCGCGCATCTTCTACCTGGGCGTGCCGGCCTCGGTGCAGGGGCTAACCCGCAACCTCGGCTTCATGGCGATTATCAAGGTGCTGAGCTTGACCTCGGCCGGCATCTACGCGATCTCAGCCTTCACCGTCGCCGGCCAGGTGCGGATGGTTACCGGGATGGTGGGACTGGCGCTGATGGCCGGGGCGACGACGGCCGTGGGCCAGAACGTCGGGGCCGGGAATCTCAGACGGGCCTCGCGGGCAAGCTGGGTCTCGGCGGGCATCGGGGCTGCCATCAGCACCGTCGCCGCAGCCACCTACGCCATCTTCGGGGCGCAACTGGTGAGCTGGTTCAACACCCAGCCGCAAGTGGTGCGGATCGGAGCCGAGGCGCTGCTGGTACTGGCCTTCTCCGAGCCGTTTCTGACCGCCGGGATGAGCCTGTCGGGGTCCTTGCGCGGTGCCGGCGACACGATCACGCCGCTGTGGATCACCGTCGCGACTATCACCATCACCGGCCCGCTGACCGCCTACGTGCTGGCGGTACCCCTGGGCATGGACACTCTGGGCGTGTGGCTGGGCTACAACGTCGGGATCGTGGTGCGGATGGCGCTGCTGACCTGGAAATGGCAGCAGGGCAAGTGGCAGAAGCTGGGCGTGGGCTAGGTGGGAAGCAGTGACGCCGGCCGCGACAGGCAACCTTCGGCAAGCTCAGGTCAGGCGGATGCCTGTCCTCCAGGAAGCTGTTGCGGGGGCGCAGGGCATGGGCCGGCGCCTTGGAACCTGGAGGACAGCCATCCCTGGCTGTCCATGCCATTCGGGTACCGGCGCCGCAGGCGTGGGTGTGCCGGTGGTGTTGGCGTTGTTCCCTCTCCCACCGGGAGAGGGCTAGGGTGAGGGCTGCCGTTGCAGGGGCGCAGGGCATGGGCCGGCGGCTTGGAACCTGGAGGACAGCCATCCCGGGCTGTCCATGCCATTCGGGTACCCGCGCCGCAGGCGTGGGTGAGAGAGGGCTAGGGTGAGGGGCGACGGCCTCGGGCTGGAAAGCCCGAGCCACGCGATGATAATTGTTGAGGCGCAGTCAATACCGGAGGTGCACCGATGACACACGAGAACCAAACCGCTGCCGCAGTCGCGGACACTCAGAACACCTCGCCATACCAATGGACGTGTATCACCGAAGAGGCCGCCTTCGCCGGGCGCGATGGGGCCGGCGCGCTGGTATTCCAGGACAAGATGTGGCTGCTGGGAGGCTGGAATCCGCGCGATAAAGTAAACTTCCCGCGCATCTGCAACAGCGAGGTATGGTCCTCCGCCGATGGGGCGACCTGGACTCTGGAGAACCCGCAAGCGCCGTGGGAAGGCCGGCACACCGCCGGCTGCGGCGTACACGCGGGCAAGCTGTGGATCGTCGGCGGCGACGCCAATCAGGGCCACTACCAGAATGATGTCTGGAGCAGCGCGGATGGGGTCAACTGGGAGCTGGTCAACGACCAAGTGCCGTGGGGCCCGCGGGTGCTGCACTATACCGTGGTTTTTGCCGGCAAGCTCTGGATCATGGGCGGGCAGACCCTGCCGCAGTTCGCCCCCGCCGACGAGGTCTTCTATCACGATGTCTGGAACTCGACTGACGGCGTCGCGTGGAACCGGGTGAGCGCAGAATGTCCCTGGGCGGTACGCGGCATGACCGGCGGCAGTGTCGTGTTCCAGGACCGGATGTGGATACTGGGCGGTGGCACGTATGATACGCCACAGCGGCCGACTAGGAACTTCTATAATGACGTGTGGAGCTCGGCGGATGGGGTCAACTGGCAGCGGCACGTCGAGTTCGCCCCGTGGGCGCCCCGCCAATACCACGATGTCGCGGTGTTTGATGGCAAGATGTGGGTGATGGAGGGCTGCAACCGGGCTACCGGCAATCGCAACGATGTCTGGTACTCGGCGGATGGGGTGAACTGGCATGAGGTGCCGGAGACGCCGTGGGCACCGCGCCATGCCGCCAGCGTGTTCGTCTATGAGGAGGCCCTGTGGATGGTAGCGGGCAATAACATGTTTCCGGACGTGTGGAAGCTGACTTCAGATTAAGGAGAGGCACATCATTAGTGGTCGGGGGACTCTGAACGAAAAATGGAGAGAATATTTTTCCTGATGCCGCTGGTTTTCGGGCTGGCGTTTTCGGCAGGCGGTCTGTACGGGATTTATCTGGGGCAGCGGTTGCGAAATCGTCAGCGGCTCTTGTACACTGCGGCCGAGGTCGCGCCGGGGACGGTGGTCAGCAAGCGCAAGGAGGTATCAGGTGATGACACCACCTGGTACCTGGCGGTTTCTTTTCAGGCCGGCACCCACGGCCGCATCACCGAAGAGCAGGCGGTGTCCACCGCCTTCTGGAACAAGATGCGGCAGGGCATGCCGGTAACCATCCGCTATTTCCGCCAGCGGCCCACTGATTTCATGATTGTCGAAGACCGGCTGGCGAAAAGCGAGCCGTATCTGATGGTGGGATGTGGGGTGGTGCTGCTGGTGGTGGGAGTGGCTGTGACGATGCTGGGGCTGGCAGGCCTTATGGCCGGCATGAGCGCGATTTCTTTTCTGGGCCCCTGATTGGGTTAACTCGGGTATAGGCGAGGGATTAGCACATGAACTACATCATGATTTGTCTGGACAGTCTGCGGCAGGACCATATCGGAGCCTATGGCGGCAGCGCCCAGACGCCGAATCTGGACCGGCTCGCCCAACAGAGCGCGGTCTTCACCCGGCTGCGCTCCGAGGCCCTGCCGACGGTGCCGGTGCGCCGGGCGCTGTGCACCGGAGTGCGGGTGTTTCCGTGGGAGTATCGGCCGCGTCCGAAAGGGATTTACAACCGCCACTGCGGCTGGCTGCCGCTGCGCGAAAGCGATGTCACCCTCGCCGAGCATCTGCAACAGCGCGGCTATGTCACCGGTATGGTCGTTGATGTCTATCACCTGATGAAGCCGGCGATGAACTTCCATCGCGGCATGAGCGCCTTCGAGTTCATCCGCGGGCAGGAGTTCGACCGCTGGAAAAGTGCGCCGGTGGCGGAGGAGGTAATCGCCCGCTACACTCCCGAGGGCTGTCCCGAGCGGCGCAAGGCCGTTCTGACCCAATACCTGCAGAACCAGGCCGGCCGAGGTGGGGAAGAGGACCACCAGTGCGCCAGGGTCTTCCGCGCCGCGATGGAATGGCTCGAAGGCAATGCCGCCCATGACAAGTTCTATCTGTGGGTGGACAGCTTCGATCCCCACGAGCCCTGGGACGTGCCCCAGGAATACCTGGACAAGTACAACGCCGGCTACCAGGGCAAGGAATGGATCTATCCCAACATCCTGCCCTATGCCGAGATGGAACCTGCAGAGATCGAGCACTGCCAGGCGCTGTACAAGGCGGAAGTGACGCTGGTGGATGCGTGGCTGGGGAAGTTCTTGGTGAAGATAGATGAGCTGGGCTTGGCCGACAATACCCTGGTAGTGCTGCTTTCCGACCACGGCAAGATCGTCGGGGAGTTTCAGAATTTCGGGATGTCGAACAAGGATACCAGCCGCTATCTGTACGATGTGCCGCTGATGGTGCGGCACCCGCAGGGCCTCGGCGCCGGCCGGCGGCTGGAGCAGTGGGTCTATGACATAGATGTAACCGCCACGGCGCTGGAGGTGCTGGGCGAGGAGCCGCTGCCGGCGGCGGATGGGCAGAGCTTCTGGCCGCTGATTACGGGCGAGCGGGAGAAGCTGCACGATTACACCATCTGCGGCTACTCGGAGGTCGCCTGCGTGTGGCAGGAGGACTATGTTTACATCGAGGACAGCCAGGTGGGGACGGCGCGGCTATATGACGCCTACGCCGACAAAGACCAGGAGCACGACCTGAGCCGCGAGCTGCCGGAGTTGACGGCGGAGTTGCGGACGCGGCTGGCGGAGCTGGTGGCCGGCGGGCCGCACTAGCTATGGGCCCGTACAACGGCGGCCCTCACCCTAGCCCTCTCCCGCAGGGGGAGAGGGGACAACAGCAAAAGCGCCTAACCCCCTAGCCCCCTTCCCTGGTAGGGAAGGGGGAATCAAAGGGGGATAGGTCGGCGAAGAAAGCCTGCCCCACCACGACAAGAAAGGCAAGCGGCAGGCGAGGCCTTAGCCGTTGCCCCTCTCCCGGGTACCCGCGCCGAAGGCGTGGGTGAGAGAGGGGTAGGGGGTGAGGCCAACGGCGGCAGGCAAAAGCGCCTAACCCCCTAGCCCCCTTCCCTGGTAGGGAAGGGGGAATCAAAGGGGGATAGGTAGCCGTCAGAAAGCCCACCCACGGGGATGTGTTTGTGCAGCCCGAGCTACGCGAGGCTGTCTGGCTGGGCACGCCAACGGCTCGGGCGCATCGCATGCACCCCTCTAGCGGCTCGCCTTGGCCCGGGTCTCGGGCTGCCTCCGCCGCACGCACCGCAAAAGCCCTCTTGATTTTCGGAATGAAAAACGCTATCATTACGTCTATGTAACTGGCTTGAGGGGGTGGTGCATGCAAATACCCTACAACTGAAGAGGTGAGAGAAGTATGCGTAAAGGCTTTACGTTGATTGAACTTCTGGTGGTCATAGCGATTATCGCGATCTTGGCCGCCATCCTTTTCCCGGTGTTCGCACGAGCGCGGGAAAAGGCCCGACAGAGCAACTGTCTGTCCAACACCAAGCAGATCGGGCTCGCGATCATGCAATACGTTCAGGACTATGACGAGATGGTCCCCCGGCATTGGTATGACGGTGACCATGACGCCAACCAAGGCACCGCCGGCGACTACACCTGGCGCACCGCAGTCCTGCCCTATGTCAAGAACATGCAGATCTTCCAATGCCCCAGTGAGAAGATGACTGACGCCTTCGCCGGAGGTGCTGACTACATTGGCACCAATATCAATGGCGCTTATGGCATCAATGTCGTCCACTGGGCGACCGGGGCCCCGGATGAGCCTGCGGGCCAGGCTCTGGCCCAGATCAAGTACCCGGCCAGTACGATCCTGGTCGGCGAGACCACCGGCAGCCATCTGATCTCACACGAAGCCAACGACACCGGCTACATCTACACCGCCGCCGCGGGCAAGCGCCACAATGAGGGCTCCAACTGGCTCTTCTGCGACGGCCACTCCAAATGGCAGCGGCCGATGGACATCAAGTGCACCGCCAGCAACTGCCAGTGGAGCGCCAGCGGGACGCACTAAGACGACCAGGCGGATTTGGTGCCGCCGACAGACAGCAATCAGGGCAGCTTAGCTAGGGCTAGCTGCCCTTTTCTTTTGCTTCCGCCGCTACCACCTCAAGCTTCAAGCAAATCAGTCTATGCCCTGAGCATGAGAAACGGCCACCCGCTTAGTGTGGGTGGCCGCTAGTTGCTGCGCCGACCTTGAACCGCCGCTCTTAGCGCTTCGACAGGTACCATTTCGGCACCACCGGCCAGACGCTGCAATAGACCGTGGCCTTGGCCATCCACTTGGCGTGGCCGTCGCAGAAGCTGTAGTTGGCCCCGCCGTTGTGGGGATCGAACCGCATCCGGTGGTCTTCGACACCCGGCGGTTCGATATACGGCCAGCCCTTACCCTCGCCGAAAGTGAAGCATTCCGCAGGATAGGTGATCTCGGAAAGCACATAGGCAGACTGCGAGGCGGGTCGCCAGTCCCCCAGATAGTAGCAGTTGTAGCCGTAGCCGATGCCGGAGCTGTTGTTGTGGTCATCGCTGGGGCACATCCAGACCTGAGTGTTCTTGATGTATGGTGTGATGATCTCGTGGACGCGCGCAGTCCATACGCCGTCAATCAGCCGCGAGTACGCCGGAATCCGCTCGTCGTAATCCTGCACGTACATGTGCCAGGCCAGAGCGATCTGCTTCTGGTTGCTGAGACATGAGCTCTGCCGCGCCTTCTCCCTAGCTCTTGCGAACACCGGGAAGAGGATCGCCGCCAGGATCGCAATGATGGCTATCACCACGAGCAATTCAATGAGCGTAAAGCCAGTGGGTCTTCGCATTTGTGTCATCCCTTTCTTGTGGTTGCGAATGGGGGACAGTTCCCCGCTTAAGTGTGCTTATGCAGAGGCGCATCGGGTACCCACGCCGAAGGCATGGCTGCGCCCGTGCCGTTGCGCAAAGATGGCCGGGTAACTCGGCTGGATTTCTCAGCCTCGATTTCGTAGCCCGGGCGCTAGCGGCGGGCCACCCAGTACTTGCTGGTGCCGGTGTACATCGCCTCGTTCATGTGCAGCCACTTGGCGTGGCCGTCGCAGAAGGCGAAGTTGGACCCGCCGCTGTGGACATCAGGGGCGTTGTAGCCCGGCCACAGCGTGGTCTGCGAGGGCGAATACAGCACGCCGCCCAAACCGCCGGCCACCTTCTCGCCGATGGCGATGGTCTCAGCCGGCGCGGTCACCTCGTCTATGATCTTGGCCCGCGAAGAGGTAGCGGAGTAGTGGCCGCTAAGATAGTTGTAGTTCCAGCCGTAGTGGCTTAGCGTCACTGAACCGGAACCATAGGTCTTGTCCCCGCTGGGGCACAGTTGTATCTGCGCATTCTTCAAGTAAGGTTCCAGCATGTGCTGCCACTTGACGCCTGAGAGACTGCCTCCGCCCATGCGGTAGGAGGGCAGGCCCCCGTCATTGTCGTTGACATACATCTGCATGCCCAGCGCGAGTTGCTTGACGTTGTTCAAACAGCCCGTCTGCCGGGCCTTTTCCCTGGCCCTCGCGAACACCGGGAAGAGAATCGCCGCTAGGATCGCGATAATAGCTATCACCACCAGCAATTCAATGAGCGTAAAGCCGCTGTGTCTTTGCATTTGTGTCGCCTCCTTCTTGCAGTTGTGTATAGACGCAACTTGATTAAGCATCTGCAGCTAGGTACAGGCCTTTGGGCACAAACAAGAATGCCTATACTCGCCGCTCTTGTCCGCCTAGCGCCGGTTAGTCGCGCGACCAGTGGCTGGCGTCAATCACGAAGCCGCGATTGACCGCCTTGGCATGGCCGTCAACGAAGGCAACATTGCCGGTCCAGTTGTGCCGCAGATAGACCGCATGTGACTCGATGAAGTAGGTGTCCGGGAACTCCGGCGGCGGGTTGGGATCCGCATTGTTGAGGTACTGGGTATGGCCGCTGGAGGCTGCGGCTCTGGAACTGAGCAGGTGGGGACCACTGTCGCCGATCAGGATGCACTCCGCGGGCCGTTTGATCTCCGCAAGCTTGTAGCGGCTGGAGCTGTACCCCAAGTTGAGGTTCTCCCCATAGCTCAGCATCAGCTTCTGATCCGGGTAATCCAGGCCCGGAAAATACTGCCCATAGGTCCCCATGTCCCAGGATTCGCTAGGACATCGCAGCACCTGGACGTTCTTGAGGTACGGCGCAATCCCGAAATACCAGGTCCAGTAAGTATGATGCACCGGGTTGGGTATATATGAGCTGCGGATGTACTCGTCGTAGTCCTGGGCGTACATCAAAAACCCCAGGGCGATCTGCTTGACGTTGCTCAGGCAGCTACTCTGCCGGGCCTTCTCCCTAGCTCTGGCGAACACCGGGAAGAGAATCGCCGCCAGGATCGCGATAATGGCTATCACCACCAGCAATTCAATGAGCGTAAAACCGCGTTTCATCTTTCTACCTCCTTGGTTAATTTGTTGGACGGTGTCTGAAATCTACAGATCTCGTGCCACACAGTTTTCTGCCAGAGGCGGTCTAGCGCCTGGCGTAGTAAAAGTTTTGCAGGCCGGTGGAGCTGCGGATGACGCTTTTGGCCACCCACTTGGCGTGCCCGTCCACGAAGCAGTAATTGGCCCCACCGTTGTGCCGATCCCAGGCCACCCTCTCGTCATAGCCGCCGCTCTGGAAGGGCAGGTACAGGAAGTAGGTGCCACCCTCGGTTTCGCCGAAGACGATCGTCTCGGCCGGGTAGGTGACCTCAGCCAGCTTGTCGGCACTATGGGACGTGTATGACCATTGGGGGTTGACCAGGTAATAGCCGTTGTAGCCGTAGCTGTACGCCAGCCCGGGGTCGTTGCTGGGGCAGATGCGTATTTGATTATTCTTGATATAGGGGTCGAGGAGTGCCACAATGGGAGGCCCCCAGGTATGGCCTCCGCCCGTGTCTATGTATTGGCTGTACGGGGGTATGTCCTCATCGTAATCCTGAACATACATAGACCAGGACAGCCCCCACTGCTTCTGATTGCTGAGACAACTGGCCTGCCGGGCCTTTTCCCTGGCCCTCGCGAACACGGGGAAAAGAATCGCCGCCAGGATCGCAATAATGGCTATCACCACCAGCAATTCAATGAGCGTAAAACCGCGTTTCATCTCGCCACCTCCTAACCCTTAGTCAACTAGTCACCGCAAAGTCCCGATGCCATTATACTAATTATAGTTCGCCTTGGCTATATCCTAAACCTGCTCTTGCCGATTTTGTGTCTGTCGCGGCTTGCACCCCGCCGACAATATCGTGCGATCACGACCGGCGCGGGCGCGATGAATTGCGGCCCTACAACGGCGGGCCTCACCCTAGCCCTCTCCCTCTGGGAGAGGGAACAACGGCAGCAGCGCGGGCGCATGCCATGCGCCCTACATCATTGGGCGCAATCAATTGCGCCCCTACAACGGCATCGCTCTCCGTGGGGCAGGCATCCTGCCCACCGCCGGTGAACCTGATCCGCTAGCCGGCAGGCTGTAGCGCCCCTCACGGCGAAATAGCTAGCTGCGCGTACGCTTCCAAGCCGGCAGCGAATAACCGCGCCCAACCCAGAGACCTGTTGGAGGAGTGCGATGAATCTCAAAACCGGCCTGGCGCTTACCTGGCTGCTGACCACGCTCGTGGTAGGCGGCCTCTGTCTGGCCCAGCCGCCGCCCGCTGCGGAGTGGAACACCTGGCGCAACGACCGGCTGCATTACACCCTGCAGTGGCCGGCTAGCTGGTCGCAGGACCGCTCGAATCTAGGCCGCTACGGTCTGCAGCGGCTGCTCAAGAACGACGCGCCCGCAGTGCAGGTCCAGGTGCTCAATATGCCGACCGGCGAGCTCAGCGCCGCGCAACTGGCCCAGGTGGCCGCCGCCATGGCCAAGAATAACCCGGCGATGCAGGAGCAGGTCTCCCAGCAAAGCGGCGAGCTCGGCGGTGCTACCGGCATCGCTGCGGTCTATACCGGCCGGCAGGACGGTCAGCCGGTGAAAACGCTGGCCCACTTCATCGCCAGCCCCGACGGCCTCTTCGTCCTGGTTGGGATTACGCCCCAGGAGACGGCGGAGCAACACTGGGACGAGCTGGGCGGCATCATCGGGTCTTTCCACTACGGCCTCGAGCCGCCGGCGGTCCCGGCCGATACCCAGCAGCCGCAGGTAGCGCCCGAGCCGGTGGCCTACGTCCTGCAAGTGCCGGAGGGCTGGACGCGGCGCACCACGGAGGCGCAAGTCGGCGTCCTGGAGCGGCTGCAGCGGGCCGACGACCCGGCCTTCTTCATCACCATCGGCCGCGCGCGCCTGCCGGGGCTTGGGCCGGAGCAACTGCAGCAACTGGCCGCGGCGTCGGCGGTGGGCAATCCGCTGATGCAGCAGCAGCTCACCGCCGGCCCGGTTGAATCGCCGCATGGCCCGGCCCTGGCGGTGACCTTCAGCGGCAGTAGCGGCCTGGCTCTGTGCAAATCGCTAGCGTACTACGTGGCGACTGCTGAGGAGGTATTCGTGGTGGTGGCGACGGCCCCGGCGGACGCGGCTGAGGCGGAGTGGAACGAGCTGGCGGGGATCGTGGGCAGCTTCCAGCCCGAGGCCCTAGCCGTTGCCCCTCTCTCACCCACGCCTTCGGCGCGGGTACCCGGGAGAGGGGTGGGGGGTGAGGCCAACGGCGGCAGGCAGGAGTGCCTGCCCCACGGAAACCTTTGTAGGATATTAGAGAGCTGGGGGACTGTCCCCCCATCCCAGCCTGGAGCCGTCCCCAGGACTTTGGCCGACAGTAGGAGGTCCGGCGATGAGCCGACAAGAGCTTCTTTGGTTCGCGGTGCTACTGCTGCTTTTGTGCGCGGCAGTCTATTTCGCCCATTACCTGATCTTCCGAGACGTCCACCACATCTTCATCTACCTGATCGGCGACATCGCCTTTGTGTTTTTGGAGGTGCTGCTGGTGACGCTGGTGCTCGACCGCCTGCTGCAGGCGCGGGAGAAGCGCGCCCGCGAGCACAAGATGAACATGGTCATCGGCACCTTCTTCAGCGCGATGGGCCAGGAGTTGCTGGCGCTGATGGCGCCGCTGGTGGCGGACCTGCCTGACATCCAACGCCACCTGGCGATCGGGCCGGAGACGACTGACGCCGAGCTGCAGGCGGCGGTGGAGTACGTGCACGCTACCGACTTCGCGGTGGTGGCCCAGCCCGAGGTGCTGCAGCCGCTGCGGGAGCTGCTGATCAGCCGGCGCGAGTTGCTGCTGCGACTGCTGGAGAATCCGGTGCTGCTGGAGCATGAGACTTTCAGCGACCTGTTATGGGCGGTGTCGCATCTGGCCGAGGAGCTGGCGGCGCGGGACGACCTGGAGCGGCTGCCGGCGTCGGACCTGGAGCATCTGGGCGGCGATGTGGACCGCGCCTACACGCATTTGGTCGGGCAGTGGGTGCGGTATATGGTCCATCTGAAAAGCAGGTATCCGTACCTGTATTCGCTGGCGGCGCGGACCAATCCCCTGCGCCCCGACGCCAACGCGGTGGTGAGATGAACGTGAGGTGCAAGCCGTGCCTTCGAGCTGTCTCGGAGCCGGATGGGGGACAGTCCCTTTGCCTCTGTTCAGCGTATTCAGCCAGCCAATTTCGGACGCGTGCCTCGGGCTTCCCTTTTCTCGCCGTGGTGGGGCAGGCACTCTTGACGCTGCTGCTTTTTGGTGGCTAGTGAAATTAGGGACTCCTCAGATTGGTCAAAATGTGCTAGACTGGAGGCTAGATTGAGCTGACTTAGGAGCGATACGATGGCCAAGCCCAAGTCTA
>Ga0180432_10002949_pt1 | contig 24968 bp, 25 predicted proteins | sample SS_ome_10_FD_132414 | JGI IMG/M metagenome (GOLD analysis project Ga0180432, IMG submission 132414) | Hypersaline lake sediment archaeal communities from the Salton Sea, California, USA - SS_1_MS_2 metaG | ecosystem: Environmental > Aquatic > Non-marine Saline and Alkaline > Hypersaline >... | reverse complement strand
TGAACCGTTTTGAAGCAGGGCATCAAATCTGCGAGCGGGCACGGTTCGCCGGCGCACTAGTTGCAGCGAGAGCGAGGAGATTTCTGAGTCAAATTTCCACGCTGGGGAAATTTGACGTCCCTGTGAGAAATGGTTCAAATATTCCTTTATCTTAAACACTTGTTTACTTAACAATATTAGACACTTTCTTCTTATTTGGCCTGCGAATAACCCCCCGCTCGGTGATGATCGCTGTTATGAGCTTGGCGGGAGTGACATCGAATGCATAGTTCTTCACCTTAACATTTTTTACGGTTATATATCTGCCGCCGATCTTGCGCACTTCATCCGCAGGACGCTCTTCTATGGGAATTTTCCCTCCATTAGAGATCGACAGGTCAAATGTCGATACCGGTGCCGCGACATAAAAAGGGATTTTATGATAATCCGCTAATACAGCCAGATTATACGTGCCTATTTTATTCGCGGTATCACCGTTTGCCGCTATACGATCAGCGCCGACTATAATAAGATCGATCTCCCCTTTCGAAATAAGGGAAGCCGCTGTATTATCGCATATAAGTGTCGTAGGGACGCCGCTTTTAGTGAGCTCCCATACCGTGAGCCGGGCGCCTTGCAGAACGGGACGTGTTTCATCAGCGTAAACCATTTTTATTTTCCTGCCGGATGCATATATAACGCTTAAGGCGGTACCGCAGCCGGCTGTCGCGAGTCCTCCCGCATTACAATGCGTCAGTATTCTTGCTTTATTCGGGATAAGTTTTTTTCCGTTCAAGCCTATATCACGGCAAATTCTTACATCCTCATCATGTATCTTCTGCGCTTCACGCAAAATGATCTTTTTTATCTCTGTAACACTTTTTTTCTTATTTTTCTCCGCCGCAATCTGTATCCTCTCCAATGCCCAGAAAAGGTTGCGCGCAGTCGGACGTGCCCCGGCTAAATATTTAACTTCTCTTTCAAGTTCCTTTTTGAACCGGGAATAATTTTTTGCCCGGCTGGCGCGTACGCCTAAATATGCCCCGTAAGCGGCGGCAACGCCTATTGCCGGAGCACCTCTTACAATAAGCGTTCTGATCGCACGGTACACATCTTTTTCCGTTGAACACTTAACGTATTTTGTCTTTTGGGGCAATTGCCTTTGATCCAAAAGCTCTAAATTGTCCTTTTTCCATCTAAGTGTGGAAGCTTGCATTTTACAATCCCGCGCCCCTCATCAAAAAAACGATTATGACCATCGCAACGTTATGAGCTATGTGAACTGACATGGACGAAACAAGTGAACCTGTTTTTTCGTAAAGATACGCCAGAAGCAGACCCAATGCAAGGATCGGAAAAAATCCCACCACATGGGCGTGCAGAAAAGAGAAAACAACTGAACTTACCAGCATCCCGCCTAAAATACCTATGCGTTTTTTAAGCACAGTGTACATGAACCCTCTAAAATATATCTCCTCGGCAATAGGCCCGAAGATCGCGGCAAAAAGCGAAGAAAACCACAGAACTGCCGTTTCTTTTTCTTCCATGAATACCTGCACGATAGGCTGGACGGGAGGCTGATACCTTAGCCATCTTATTATGAAAAATGTTATGACCATTATTACAAGCAGTATAGGTATAAGAGAAACATATCCCACCGCGGCACAAAGAACGTTGCTTGAAAAATTTTTTAAACTCAGCCCTGCCGCGCTTATTTGCTGTCCGTGTTTTTTAACGATAAAATAAAGGATAACGCTGATCCCGACAATATTCATCACTGCCGTATTAAAAACCATAAGAAAATTGTCATTACGCAAAATAGGAAAGATATTTGTCATGAACGCTTCCAGTATCACGAAGATATATCCAAAGGATAGAAAGATCAGGGTAACCCTTACAATATCTCCTACAGTCCAGCGCGGCGGCTGCTGTTCTATAGACGGAGGTTTAACGGGATTTCTCCTCAGCCATCTGAACAGAAAATAACCGTCCAGAATAAATCCTATCAGTACGAGAAAGAGCACCGTGAGGTTTACCAGGCCCAGGAATATATAAAGGAGAGGTTTTTCTTTGGCCAGGTCAGCTATTTTTTGTTCGCGTTTTTTGATCTGGTCTTCATCAAAAAGCGCCTTTTTTGGTTCTTCCTCGGGTTTAGGCGTTTCTTCAGCGCTTACTGCTTCGGTCTTCTCCGCCTCTTTTTGTTTCTGAACTGCTTTATCCACAAAAACAAGAAGATTTAATCCGAGAATAAAAAGTATAAGTATAACGTAGAGTTTATTGTTTACTATTATATCCCGTATTTTCCGCATAGCTTTATCCTACAACATTAAGATGACGCAGCCTGAAAGTCGCGCCTATCTCTTCCGCGATCTTCCGGCATCTATTGACATCGTCTTCACCTACAAAATCAAGACATGTGATCTCAACTTCAATACTATTGTTCCTGCAATCCTTCAAAAAGTTAAGTATAGCATCATATGCTTTCGTGCCAAAAACGGATTGGCAGATCCTATCATATAAACCCGCTTCAGGCGCGTTCAGGCTTACCGATACCCTGTCGATCAACCCCTTTAACTCGGGTACAATAGGCCTTTCGTTAATAAGATCGCCTTCACCGTTCGTGACAAGCCTCACTTTGCCGCCTTTTTCTTTGACATATGAGGCTATCTCTTTTATGACATCAAGCCTGAGGGTGGGTTCACCGTATCCGCAGAAAACTATCTCATCATAAACCGATATATCCCCCAGGCTTGAGATGATCTCTCTGACCGAAGGATCCCTGTCCAGCCTAAGCTTGTGTCCTTTTACAAAATTCGAACTATTCCGGATACAAAAAGTACATTTGTTCGTGCATCTGCTTGTTATGTTCAAATATAAAGAATTCCTTATCGGATACGCTATCATTCCCTTCTCTTCCAGCCCAAGGCTGAAAAGTTCATTGGCGTTATGCGTGGTGATCCTTGCGATATCCCCTTTCGATAAACTGTAGATTTCGGAATAAATACTAACAAGATATTTTACATTCACAGGTTCGTTACGCTTTCCCCTGACCGGCTCGGGTGAGATGTAAGGCGAATCTGTCTCAAGCAGGATCCTTTCGATCGGGACTTTTCCCGCAAGTTCTCTTAATTTTGAGGCTTTCGGATAAGTGATATTCCCCGCGAAAGATATATAGAAACCTCTCTCCAAAAGTTCTTCAAGCAGCCTTTCATCCTGCGAAAAACAATGAACAACGCCTTTCAGATCATAACCCTTAAGGACTTTTAGAAAATCTTCCCCTGCTTCACGGTTATGCAATATGACCGGGAGGTCAAACTCCTTAGCTATATCAAGGCAATTATTAAAGAGTTTTTTCTGGTTCTCTATTTTTGAGAATTTTCTGTAATAGTCCAAACCTATCTCGCCTATAGCTACTATTTTTTCATCCTTCGCGGCCATTTCGCGCAATTCCGCCATATCGGGATCCGTCACTTTATCGGCCTCATGGGGGTGAACCCCGCAAGCGGCATAAATATTCGGATGTTTCCGGGCAAGTTCTATAGCTTTCTGACTCGATGATATACTTGTTCCAGGCACGATAATGCGTACTACACCGGCACCGGAAGCCCTGCTGAGAACTTCCTCCAGATCATCCTTGTAATCGGGAAAATCAAGATGACAGTGCGTATCCGTTAATTGCATCCTATATTCTGATTCCTTCTTTCCTGAGAAGTTTTATTTTGTTTTCCCTGCCGCCGGAATACCCGCCGATAGATCCATTGGATGAAATGACTCTATGACAAGGAATATGAGGAGCATAAGGATTTTTCTTAAGCGCCTGGCCCACAGCCCTGATCGATTGAGGCGAACCAAGCTGTTTGGCAACCCATGCATAGGTTCTGGTCTCACCGTGAGGTATTTTCAAGGTGATATCCAGCACTTTTTTTTGGAAAGAAGTAAGATCGGTGTCTTTCTTTAATTTTTTCTTGTAAGTTTGTTTTTTACTCATGCTTGCCTCACTTTTGGATCCGCGGGAATAATGGATCCCCTTTTGCGACTTTTGTCCCTTCGGGGAATTTTCTCCAATTTCGGGTATTTTCAAGATCCTCTTTTTCTTCTTTGACCAGGTCCTTATCTATTTTTTCCTTAAGGCCGAGTTGATCCCACATTTTCCCGGCTGTCTGCGGCATAAAGGGATAGATCGCACGCGCGCTTTTTCTTAAGACTTCCAATAGATCCGCCATTATGAGCTTTATCGCCTCCAGATCGTCCTTTTTTGCGTATTTCCATGGCGCCGATTCCTCAATATACTTATTGGCTTTTCCCACAACGGACATTATCTCTTCCAGAGCTTCTTTCAGCATAAGCTTGGGACTCGTCAGGCATTCTTTCACCTTCGAAAGAAGCTTATTAACCGCTATTTTTATCTCATCGCTTCGTTTATTCTGTTCATCGTCCTTAAGTTTCTCAGGCGCTTTTGGAGATACTCCGTCAAAATATTTTTCGACCATTGTCAGTGTTCTGTTCAACAAATTGCCCAGATCGTTGGCAAGGTCACTATTGTATATGGTTTCCAAGGCATTTTCACTGAAAACTCCGTCGTGCCCGAAATTCACGGCTTTCAGAAGAAAATATCTTACGGGATCGACCCCGTACTTCGTCTTTAACTCCAAAGGATCGACAATGTTGCCTTTTGATTTAGACATTTTCTCTTCGCCCATTTTCCACCAGCCATGAGCAAAGACAGTTTTGGGGAGATAATCTTCCTCTTTTTTGTACGTATCTTCAAACATACTCTTAAGCATTATCGGCCAGTAAACGGCATGGTGACGAAGGATGTCTTTCGCGATAACATGAAAATCCGCCGGCCATAATTCTTCGAACTTTTTCTTGTCTTTCGGGCCGGAAATATAGTTTATCAAAGCGTCAAACCATACATACAGAACATAATCTTTGTCGAACGGAAGCTCTATCCCCCACGACATTCTTTCCTTGGGACGAGATATGCAAAGATCGTTCAGCTCTTCCCTCAAAAAACCAAGCACTTCGTTCTTGCGGAAATCCGGCATGACGAATTCGGGATGCTTGTCTATGTAATCGGTCAGCCACTTCTGGTGTTTGCTCATCTTGAAAAAGTAGTTCTTTTCCTTGATCCTGTTCACCGACCTTTTACATTCCGGGCATAAACCGTCTTCCGCCTGGGTGTCCGTCCAGAAAGTCTCACAAGGAGTACAATACCAGCCGTCATATTCCCCCTGATAGATGTCGCCTTTTTCATACATCTTCTGCAGGAATTCCTGCACGACCTTTTCATGGATCTCGTCAGTAGTGCGTATGAAATGATCGTACTCTACATCCATTGCTTCCCAGACGTTCTTGAAATTGGGAACTATGGTATCAACAAACGCTTTCTCCTCGCCTTCTTTAAAACCCGCTTCCAGGCACGCTTTTTCTATTTTCTCGCCGTGTTCGTCCGTGCCGGTGAGAAAAAACACATCATCGCCCAGCATTTTATGATACCTGGAAAGAGCATCAACCGCGACCTGCGTATAAGCATGCCCTATATGAGGATTGGCGTTCACATAATAGATCGGTGTCGTTATATAGAACTTTCCCATGCTTTAGACCTTTTCTTCTTTCTTCTTTTCGACCTTTACTTCCTTGATCTTCCCTTCGCCAAGATCCACGGTTACGGTGCCTTTAAGGGGGTGCACTTCCAGAACTTTGCCTTTTCCGTGTTCTGTTTTTATCTCCTGCCCCTCTTTCGGCATATCTTTAAGAAGCTCTTTGTAACACTTCGATTCATATCCCAGACAGCACATGAGGCGGCCGCATAAACCTGATATTTTTGAAGGGTTAAGAGCAAGCTGCTGGGTCTTTGCCATTTTTATGGTTACCGGATTAAAATCCTTAAGAAACGAAATACAGCACAGTTTTCTCCCGCAGGGCCCAAAACCGCCCAGCATCCTGGCTTCGTCCCGGACGCCCACCTGCCTTAGCTCTATACGCACGCGGAATATGCTCGCAAGATCCTTAACAAGTTCCCTGAAGTCCACCCTTGTTTCGGCGGTAAAATAAAATATGATCTTTGAACGATCGAACGAATATTCCGCGTCTATAAGTTTCATTTTGAGCCTGCGTTCGTCTATCTTCTGATCGCATATTTTCATCAGATCGTTTGTCTTGGTCTTGTTCTTCTGTATCTGCTTTTCATCCCAGGGGTTGACCTTGCGTATGATCTTACGCAGCGGCTGCTCTACTGAACTTATATCTATTACCTTCTCGGGCTGTGATACTACAGCTCCGTAATCAAGGCCTCTGTCCGCTTCGACTATAACTTTCTCGCCTACATCGAATTTCATCCCGCCGGTAAGGAAAGATTTGACCTCCCCGGCCGACCTCAGTTGAACATCTATGATCTCATGCATTATTCTCAGCTCCTCTATTTCAATTGCGCGGGCAGAACCTGCGCAACCAGCTTTGGATTAATATTGCCCAAAAGGGCGCGTTTTACATCAACAAGTTTTTCCACTATGTTCCTGATCTTATCGATATCGTATCCCCCGAAATAATCATAAAGTCCGGCATCAAAAATATCTTTATCCAGAACCAATCCCTTCATGCCTTCCTTGCTGACGGCGATATCACGAAAGAACATGATCAGAAGCTCTACATCCTCTATGAGCTGATCCTTTTTGTCCACATCCCAGTTGAGACACGATACGTTTTCTTCTTCCGCTATCTCCTTCAGCATCTCAAGAAGCCCGTTCTTCCTCTCGATAACTTCCTCTTCTATCATCTCCAATGCCCGTCCCGGTGAACCTTCAGAAAAAGACGCAAGAAACGAAGCGTCTTTTTCACTGACTTCGGAATTCTGCATGATAATATTTTTTGTCATATCAACCGGCAAAGAATTGAACCTGACCTCTGAACAGCGTGATATGATCGTCGGGAGAAGCATGTCCCTCTTGCTTGAAATAAGTATCAAGATCGACTCTCCGGGCGGTTCTTCCAGTACTTTTAAAAGAGCATTCGAAGCCTCGACTGTCATCATGTGAGCGTCTTCTATGACACACGCATTTACCGAAGATTCGAAAGGTTTCATGTTCAAGACTTCCCTTGCCTTCCGCACTTCTTCGATCTTTATTTTCTTATTTTTCTCGGGCTTGATCCATGTTATGTCCGGATGATCCAGCGTATCCACCCTCTGGCAGGAAGGACAAATGCCGCAAGCTTCTTTAACGTCTCTTTTTCTGCCGCATATAAGTTCTTTAAGGAACGCTTTTGCGGTAAGAGCCCTCCCCACGCCGTCAGTTCCGATGAACAGGTAACTTGAAGCCACTCTTCCCGAAGAAAGGCTGTTCGCGAGATAGCGAACAGCGTTATTCTGTCCTTTTATATCTTTCAACAAGGTCATATACCAGGTCCTTTATTTCACCATGTGTTTCTCCTGCCGTATCTTTAACTTTCACGACTTTTATATTTTCAGGATCCTTCTTTGCGATAGTAAGATATCCCGCGTGCACTCTTTCATGGAATTCCACGCTTCTTTTTTCCATCCTGTCGGGTGAACCGACTGAACCGGCCCTTCTAAGCCCGGTTTCAGCGTCTATATCAAGGAGTATTGTCATCCCGGGCGCAATTCCGCCGGTTGAGGCAGCGTCTACTTTCTCGATGATCGCCATGTCCATGCCCAATCCATAACCCTGATAGGCGAATGTTGCCAGATTAAATCTGTCGGTTATGACGATCTTCCCTTCTTCAACAGCTGGCTTGATTACTTCCTGAATATGCTGGGCCCTGTCAGCCTCAAAAAGAAAGAGTTCCGCGTATCCATTGATCGGAACATCGTCTTTTTCAAGAAGCACATCCCGTATTTTCTCGCCTAAGGCTGTTCCTCCCGGTTCCACGGTAAGGATCACCTCATATCCGTTGGATCTTAAATCTTCGGCAATAAGACGGGCCTGTGTGCTTTTTCCGCAACCTTCCGGGCCTTCAAATGCTATGAATAAACCCTTCTTTAGCTTTTCCGCCATACAGGTCCTTCCGAGGTATCTTCAAGAGTGATCCCCATAGAAGATAATTGATCCCGTATTTTATCCGCCATTTTGTAATCTTTCTTCTTACGCGCCTGTTCGCGTTGAGCCACGAGGTCCTCTATTTTCTCCTCTTCGCTTTTACCGACCGCAACAGGCCTTAAAGAAAGACCCAGGACATTTGCCAGTTTTAGAATATGGGTTTTAAGTATGGTCAGGGAATGCAATTTTTCAACATCCAAAATATTATTATCCGACAAAATCTCATTACCGATATGTACAGCTTCAAAAAGTACCGATAAAGCGCTTGGAGTGTTAAAATCATCATTCATCGCCTCATCGAACTCTTCTTTTAACCTGTTCGCCTTATCCGCCATTTCCTCGACATATTTAGCGATGTCGGGATCTTTCCCCGTTTCCTCCCCTTCGGAAACTTTCCCGTTAAGCCGGTCAACTTTTTCAAAGAATATTATTATGCGTTCTTTTGCATGTCTTGCTTCGGCTATTTTCGCATCGCTGTAATCAACCGGACTTCTGTAATGGCTGTTAAGAAAAAATATTTTCAAGAGATCCGGATCTCTATACTTTTGGAGAAAATCCGAAATAGTAATGAAATTTCCCAGCGATTTGGACATCTTTTCGCCGTTTACGCTTAAAAGACCGTTATGTATCCAGTAATTAGCGAACTTCTCCCCCGTAGCCGCCTGGGACTGCGCGATTTCATTCTCATGATGCGGAAATATAAGATCAAGGCCGCCTCCGTGTATATCAAACCGTTTGCCCAGAAGGTTCGTACTCATTACGGAACACTCTATATGCCATCCCGGCCTGCCGTCTCCCCAGGGGCTTTTCCATGAAGGTTCGCCTTCTTTTGCCTCTTTCCATAAAGCGAAATCAAGGGGATATTTTTTCTTCCGGTCGACCTCTATGCGTACACCATGCATCATCTGATCTTTATCCTGCCCCGACAGTTTTCCGTAATCCTTGAACTTCTCAACGCTGAAATAAACATCTCCCCCGGCAACATATGCATACTCACTTTCAATAAGTTTTTCTATGAATCCTATCATCTGCGGTATCGTCTCAGTAGCTTTAGGTTCGATCGTCGGCGGGCGTATGCCCAGAATATCAAGTTCGCGGTGATATATATCAAGATACCGGGACGCCACTTCCTGAACCCGCTTTTTTAACTGGTCGCCGATGAAACCTTCACTGATATCGTGCAATTCGTCGGAAGCTTTCTTTATGATCTTGTCGTCAACATCCGTGACGTTCCTTACAAAAACGACCTCATAACCCGAATATTCAAAATAAGACCTTATGAAGTTAAAGATATACGCGCTTCTCGCATGGCCTATGTGGGGCACGTCATAAACCGTAGGCCCGCAGACATACATCTTTATTTTGCCTTCTTCAAGAGGTTTAAGTTCTTCTTTTTTTCTGGTCAGCGTGTTATAGATCGTTATCATGATTCTTTTTCTTCTTCCCTTTCATGATGCTCTCCTATTTCGTGTTCTATATGGTCGATCTCATGCTGCAACCTTTCAAGAGCCTGCTGAAGAGGGTCGGGTAAGGATGTGTAATCTATATTTATCCCGCCCGGGATACGCTTACCGCGGCGTTTAGCTATCCTTCCGGGAACACCGACTACAGTTGAGTCATCAGGGACGTCACGAAGAACCACCGCATTGGCCCCGATACTTACATTGTTGCCGATCTTGATATTGCCCAGCACCTTTGCGCCGGTGCCGACAACAACGTTATCTCCGATGGTCGGATGTCTTTTTCCCTTTTCTTTTCCGGTACCGCCTAAAGTCACCCCCTGGAATAAAGTGACGTTATCGCCTATTATAGCAGTTTCACCTACGACAACACCCATCCCATGGTCGATAAAAAAGTTTTTGCCTATTTGCGCCCCCGGATGTATCTCTATTCCCGTAAACCACCTGGCTACCTGTGAAATGAACCTGGGAATACAGGGGATCTTGGCGCTATTTAACGCATGGGCTGCCCTGTGAAATATCTGGACATGAAAACCTGCATACGTAAAGATGACCTCCGCATAATTTTTTGCGGCAGGGTCCCTTTCCATGGCGGCTTTGACCGCGTCTATGAAAAAAAATCGCGCAATTATATAGTAAGCCGCAAGAACCGCGGCAATAATGATTATCGTGTTCAAAAAACAGATCATCTCTCTCCCCCTTATTAACCGGTTTTCTCCAGTGAAACCACCGCATATGCAGCTACAGCTTCACCTTTTCCGATATCGCCGAGCCCCTCCGCGGTCTTGGCCTTTATACTTACAGCTTCTCTTGATGTATTTAATACTTCAGCAATGGTCCCTGAGATCTCATCGCGATAAGGTTCTATTTTAGGACTCTCGAGAATAACCACACAATCAAGATTGCTTACCTCATATTCAGAATCCTTCATCGCATTATAAACTTCTTCGAGAAGTACCTTGCTGGATATGTCTTTATATTCAGCCTCCGTATCCGGGAACATTTTCCCTATATCGCCCTTACCCATCGCTCCAAGTATCGCGTCTGAAACCGCGTGAAGCAGGCAATCGCCGTCGGAATGGCCTTGCGGCCCTTTTGTGTGTTCTATCTCAACGCCGCCAAGGACCATGCGCCTTCCGTCAATTAACCTGTGTATATCGTAACCTATGCCTATTCTCATATGTAAAATTCAGTTAAAGGTTTAAAGGTTCAAGCGAGTAGTGGTACCTTTCATGGGCCCCTCCGCCCAGTGTGGATCCTCCCATTCAAGGCACCACTACTCGCTCGATTCTTTACTCTTTAAGCTTCGTGCTTTCCAATATCGCTTCCGCGAGCGCAACATCTTCTGCAACCGTCACTTTTATGTTGCGTCTCGATCCCTGCACTACTTTCACCTTGTATCCGGCGCGTTCGACAACAGCCGAATCATCCGTAATGCTAATATCCCCGACATCCTGATAAGCTTTTTTTATAACACCGTAACGGAAAACCTGCGGCGTCTGCGCTTCGAATAGTTTGCTCCGATCCCGTGTCCCTTTGACAAACTGCCTCTCATCAAGTTCTTTTATCGTTGACGTCAAAGGCATCCCCACAACTGCCGCACCGCTTTCTTTAGCCGCCTTGATCGAACTTTTAAGCATTTCCTCAGAAAGAAACGGCCTCGCCCCGTCATGTATCACGACCAGATCGTCTTTTTTTGCTTTTATCGCATCGAGGCCATTTTGGACCGACTGTGTGCGGGTGTCCCCGCCGGGCAGAATACGACCCACCTTTTTTATCCCGTACATTTCGATAAATTCTTCCGCGAGTTTGGCGTATTTCTTCTTAACCACAACCGTAATATCATCGATTGCCTTAGAATTATCCAAACTGAGAAGAGCGAAAATAAACAGCGGTTTTCCGTCTATCTCGAGGAAAGGTTTATCATCATTTACCGAGTTCATTCTCCTGCCGGAACCTGCTGAAGGAACTATCGCGAAGACCTTCATTGTTTATTCTTCTCCCCCGCACGTTCGTTAAGCTCCGCGAATATCATTCTGCCGGCAGAGGTCTGCAAAACGCTGGTAACGGTCACATTGATATTCCTGCCGATGAATCTTCTGGCATTATCCACAACCACCATGGTCCCGTCATCCATGAAAGCTATGCCCTGATTCTTCTCCTTGCCCTCTTTCTTTATGTAGATGTTCATCTGTTCACCGGGGTAAACCACAGGGCGCATGGAGTTTGCCAGATCATTGATATTAAGAATCCTTACACCTTCCAGCTTAGCGACTTTGTTCAAGTTAAAGTCATTGGTTAATACCTGGCAATCCAATATTTTCGCAAGTCTTATAAGCTTCGCGTCCACCTCTTTTATGTCCGATAAAAGTTCATCGTGAATAATAACCTCGATGCCGGATATCTTTTTGATCCTGTCAAGCATGTCCAGGCCTCTTCTGCCGCTCGCCCTTTTTACATCATCGGACGAATCGGCGATCTGCTGGAGTTCGTTAAGGATAAAACGCGGGATGACGAATTTTCCTTCCAGAAAATGCGCTTCGCATACACCGGAAATCCTGCCGTCGATAATAACGCTTGTATCCAAAAGATACATCTGCCTGCCGCGGTCTTCTCTGGTAAATCTTACATAAGGTATAACAAGATTAAACTCGTCCTTCCCTTTGATGGATATCGTCATGCCCAGATAACAGAATATAAGCGTAAAAATAATCTGAAAAATCGAATATAAATGCTCTTCCATGGGGATGAGACGCAAGATCAAAGTTATCATCCATGCCATAAAAAACCCGAATATAAGACCGAAAGCCGCCGCGGAAAGATTTCTAAGGGATATATGTTCCGCTTTTGCTTCAAAAAACATAAAAAGTAAAGCAACGGCTAACCCGCTCCCGGCTCCTATAACAGCTCCTTGTCTGGAAAAATCCGTCAAGAGAGAACCGATATAGAATCCGCACACTACACATAAAATAAGAAAAAACCCTCTGATAAACTTAATTGTCATCATATTTTAATCTCACCTCCTTTCCTTGACGCTCACACTTGTTCCCCGTCCTTCGTCTTCATCTGCGGAAGAAACTCTCTTCGACTTCGAAGGTTTATGTAAAAGTTTCCAGGGATGTGCTTTTATGTCTTCCACGAAATACTCAAGATCGTCATATACTTTTTCCTGAACGAGAAGTTTCCCGATAGTTCCTTCGCCTTTCCTGAGCCTTTCAAAAATGATCTGGAGATCGTTATAAATGGTATCATCCATTATCAGCTTGCCTAACGTGCCTTCTCCTCTTTTTATCTTTTGGAACACTTCCGATACCGACTTTGCAAGATCCGCCATCTCCTCCATCTGCTGGCCCACATTCATGGGGGTTTTCCCTATAATAACATCTCCGTCTTTCAGGAACTCTTTCGCCTGCCCCGGGCTGATCTCAAGATAACGTTCACCCAAAAGCCCCAGAGTATTTATCCTTGCGATAGCGTCTTTTTCAATAAGCACATTCTTGGACACCTTCACATTCAGCTTAACACGTGTCCTTCCTTCGTCCTCATCATAATAGACATCCATTTTTTCGACTTCTCCGATGTCGACGCCTGCCAGCCTCACAGGGGCATCTTCGGTTATGCCATTGACAAAATCAAATATAACATCAATGCCATAGGCTTTTTTGAAGAAATACAGATCGCTTATCGAAAAAACGATCATAAACATCAGAAATATGCCTATTCCGATGAATATGCCTACCTTCATTTCAAGTTTTTCATCTCTGAACATAAATTCCGCTCCTTCTTATTTAATCTCCGGCATCTGTTACGGTGATAGGCCCTTTCGCCTCACCATTGATAAACTGTTTTACTATAGGATTTTTTGACTTTTTTATCTCTTCCGGTGTTCCCACCGCTATGATCTTCTTGTCATAAAGCATGGCAATTCTGTCGGCTATCTTATAAGCGCTTTTCATATCATGCGTTACGGTAATAGATGTCACCTTTAATTTATCGTGAAGTTCCCGGATCAAGTCGTTTATAATATCTCCCATTATAGGATCAACACCCGTAGTGGGTTCATCAAAAAGAATGATCTTGGGACTCATTGATATCGCACGCGCAAGACCGACCCTTTTTTTCATGCCTCCCGAAAGTTCCGCAGGCTTTACCTCTTCGATCCCCTTTAACCCCACCATAGAAAGACATTCCGCTACACGTTTGTTTATATCTTCAAGGCTTTTATCCGTGTATTCAATAAGTCTAAAACCGACATTTTCCAATACGCTTAAGGAATCAAAAAGCGCGGCTCCCTGAAAAAGCATGCCGAAATCCATGCGCAGCTTATTGAGGTCGGAAGGCGATAATTTGGTAATATCCAACTCGTCTATCTCAACACTGCCTGAATCCGGCCTCAGGATACCGATAATATGTTTTAGAAGCACGCTTTTGCCGCAGCCGGACCTTCCGATGATCACCATCGACTCTCCGGTATTGATCGTAAGATTAAGATCTTCAAGAACCTGGTGGTCCCCGAACGCCTTATACAGATTTTTTATCTCTATCATATTTCCATTATTCCTTTATCTGAATACAAAATAAAATAGCGCTGTAAAGAAACAGTCAGCGACTATAATAAGGATAAAACTTCTTACCACGCTGGAAGTAGTCGCTTTACCAACCCCTTCAGCTCCGCCTTGTGCTCTTATGCCCTCAAAACAGGCAATGATACATACAATAACGGCAAATGAAAGGCTTTTTATAAGTCCTGTTGTAAGGTCTTTGATCTTCAAGGGGTCAAACGTCATCTTCAGATACATCGAATGGTTTATGTTAAGCTTGCCGACACCTATCAAGTACCCTCCGACTATACCGAAAAAATCCGCGTATATCGTTAAAAGCGGCACCATCACCAGCATCGCCAAAAACCTCGGGACAACGAGATACTTTACCGGATTAGCCGAAAGCGTCTCCAAAGCATCTATCTGCTCCGTAACCTGCATTGTGCCGACTTCCGCCGTTATCGCGGCGCCGCACCGCCCGGCAACAATAAGCGCGGTAAGTACAGGCCCTAATTCACGTGTAAGCGAAAGAGCGACAAGCGAAGCTATGTACATCTCGGCCGAAACCTTCTGCATCTGGTACGCGCTTTGAAGGGCAAGCACTATGCCCGTAAAAAGGCTTATCAAAAAGACTATCGGGAAACTGGCTACACCGATCCTGTTCATCTGATCAAGTATCTGCCATTTACGCATCGGACGCTTGAACATCCAGAACACGGTCTGCATGAGCAAGACCGCCAGCCCACCCATATAAGTGAAAAATCTCACTATAGGGCTTGTTATGTAATTGGCTAAAGGTTTCATTAACGTTTTAAATCTCATCATTTCACCGGCTGTTTAGCAGCTTCAAATTTCAACTCTTCTTTGCTTTTCGGACGCGTCACCTTGATCTTTGATCCATCCTTAAAACTTCCCGATAAGATCTCTTCGGCAAGCGGGTTCTCCAGATAGCGCTGTATGGTCCTTTTTAAAGGACGCGCGCCGAAAACCTTGTCGAAACCTTTTTCGACAAGAAAATCCTTAGCGGATTTATCGAGAGTTATTTCGATATTTTTCTCTTTAAGCCTCTTCACCACTTCCTTGACCTCGATCTCCACAATGATATCAAGATCTTTTTTATTAAGACCCCTGAAAACAATAACATCATCAACGCGGTTAAGGAATTCTGGTTTAAAGGTTTTCTTGACCTCTTCCAGAAGACGCTGTTTCATGTCCTGATATGTCTCCTCCTCTTTCTGCGTCTGGAAACCTATCGCCCCGGCTTTTTTAAGAAGATTAGCGCCGATATTCGAAGTCATTATAAGAATGGTGTTCTTAAAGCTGACCTTCCTGCCGTAGGAATCGGTAAGTCTTCCTTCATCCAGAACCTGGAGAAGAATATTGAACACATCAGGATGAGCTTTTTCGATCTCATCAAGAAGCACCACCGCATAAGGTTTACGTCTCACCTTTTCGGTCAACTGACCGCCTTCTTCATATCCGACATATCCGGGAGGCGCACCGACAAGCCTTGATACATTGAACTTTTCCATGTATTCGGACATGTCTATCTGGATAATAGCGTCTTCATCACCGAACATCACTTCAGCCAATTTACGGCCTAGAAGGGTTTTCCCGACCCCGGTCGGTCCCATGAAAATAAAGGTGCCGATGGGCCTATTGGGATCTTTTATCCCGGCCCGTGAACGCCTTACAGCATGCGCTATCGCGCTTATGGCTTCATCCTGGCCGACAACCCTTTCTCTAAGGTTCTCTTCGAGTTTAAGATACTTATCGGATTCTGTCTCTTCAACCCTGATCAGCGGGATACCGGTCCAGTCGGATACGATCGCGGCGATCTCCTCTTCGTCCACTATTACTTCTTTCTTGCTTTTCGCGCTTTTCCACTGCTGAACTTTTTCCTCGAGTTCTTTTCTTGTCTTTCTCTCATTATCGCGAAAATTAGCCGCTTTTTCGAAATCCTGGTTCTTTACCGCTTCTTCTTTTTCCCTTTTATATTCATCGATCTTTTTCTCGAAATCTTTCAGTTCATCGGGGATGACCATGGTGGATAACTTGGCCCTTGAACCGGCTTCATCGATCAAGTCGATCGCTTTATCGGGGAGAAACCTGCCGCTTACATAACGGTCTGAAAGTTTAGCCGCCGCTTCAAGCGCTTTATCGGTGTATTCCACTTCATGATGCGCTTCGTATTTATCCCTCAGCCCTTTTAATATATCGATCGTTTGATCGACCGTAGGCGGATCAACAATAACAGGCTGAAAACGCCTTTCAAGAGCGGGATCTTTTTCTATGTTCTTGCGGTACTCATCAAGAGTGGTCGCGCCTATACACTGTATCTCACCGCGCTGCAGCGAAGGTTTAAGCATATTGGAAGCGTCTATCGCGCCTTCCGCTCCTCCCGCCCCCACAAGGGTGTGTATCTCATCGATGAATATTATAACGTCATTGTTCTCTCTCAGTTCTTTCATCACAGCCTTTATTCTTTCCTCGAACTGGCCGCGGTATTTCGTACCCGCTATCATCATAGCCAGGTCCAGTATGATCACTCTTTTCCCTTTTAAGGTTTCCGGTATATCCCCCACAATGATCTTTTGCGCGAGACCTTCCACTATAGCTGTTTTACCGACACCTGCTTCGCCTATAAGCACGGGATTATTCTTCTTACGCCGGCTAAGGACCTGAATAAGTCTTTGTATCTCCTTATCGCGTCCGATAACAGGATCCAGCTTATCATCTTTCGCCATTTCTGTAAGATCGCGGCCGAACGAATCCAGAGCGGGAGTCCTGCTCTTTTTCTTGCGTTTCATCTCAGGACTTGCGGCAGTAAAGCCCGGAACCGATGAACCTAAAAGATTAAGTACTTCATCCCTTACACTTCTTAGGTCCAAACCCATGTTAAGAAGCACCTGGCTCGCAACACCTTCTCCTTCACGGATAAGCCCCAAAAGAAGATGTTCTGTCCCGATGTAATTATGCCCGAGATTGCGCGCTTCATCCATGGCGAGCTCTATAACCTTTTTTGCCCTTGGGGTGAACGGGATATCTTCACTTGTAATGGTACCCGGCCCCGGCTGCACTAATTTTTCCACTTCTTCCCTTATTGTTTCGGAATCAAGCCCAAGACTTGAAAGCACTGCCGCTGCAACACCTTCTCCTTCCTTGACCAGCCCGAGCAAAATATGTTCCGTGCCGATATAGTCATGGTTTCTGCTTTTAGCTTCTTCCTTCGCCAAAAGGATGACTTTTCTGGCTCTTTCAGTGAATTTATTGAATGCTGGCATCTGTATCCTCCTCTTATTCAGATTTGCCTAATTTTCCCCTGATCAGATCGGCCCGTTTAACATCGCGTTCCATCGGACCTAACCTGCTTTTATAGATCTTCTGCAAATGCGCCGGCTGAGAAAGAAGCAGCACCTCATTTACCTGCGCTATAGTTATGTCTTTTATGAGATCCAGATCCACCCCTAACCGGACGGACGACAAAAGTTTGATAGTTTCGCCGGAAGTTATAATGCGCGCGTTTTCCAGGGTACCGTAAGACCTGAAAATATTGTCGTTTATCTTTTCTTTATTGCCGGTCATGAGCATCTCTCTTGTCGCCTGTTCTCTTGTAATGATCTTGTTAACTATCTTCTCCAGGTTATCAAGAATATCCATTTCGGAATGGCCTAAAGCGACCTGATTGGAAACTTGAAAAAAATCCCCGTACGCTTCCGTGCCTTCTCCGTAAAAACCCCTTATAGTCAAACCCAGCTTAGAGATCGCTTCATATACGTTCTCTATCTGATCCGTCATCACAAGCGCTGGCAAATGCAGCATAACCGATGCTCTAAGCCCGGTTCCCGTATTGGTAGGACATGATGTAAGATACCCGAACCTGTTCGAATAATCGAACTGCAGATACTGTCCGAGCTCCGTATCTATTTCATCAACTATACGCCATGCCTCCATGATATTGAACCCGGACTGTATGACCTGAAGTCTTATATGATCTTCTTCATTAAGCATGATGCTGACAATTTCCCTTTCCTCTATCGCGATACCTTTGTGCGCGACATCTTCCATATGCTCCGGGCTCATGAGATGCCTCTCAACGAGAAACTGCCTGTCCAGGTCCGTAGTATCTTTCATCCTGAGAATAAGCGCGTTCTTGAGCATGCTGCATTTTTTGATGGCCGCCGTTATGATCTCCGTCGTTTTTTCCCTTTGGCTATCATCGGCTTTATTGAAAAAAAGATGGCCTTTTATGTTCCTTGCGACCCTCACGCGCGTGGACATGACAATATTGGACTTCGGCCCCTCGCCTTTTATCCATTCGCTTTTTCTCGTAACAAGGTCATCAAGCTTTATGCTCATCTATTTTCCTTTTCATCTTCTCTTCAATGTCTTTTATCCTGTCTCTCAAGACGGCAGCTTTTTCGAATTGCTCCGCGCGGATCATGCCTGTAAGTTCCCCTTTTAAACGTTTGAGGTCATTCTGCTCTTTAAGGACCTCTTCTCCCTGGAACGGCATTTTCCCGACATGCCTGTCAGAACCGTGTATTTTTCTTAAAAGTTCTTCGAGATTTTTCTTAAAAGTACCGTAACACTTACCGCATCCGAGTTTTCCCGTCTTTTGAAAATCCTGGTAAGTCATGCCGCAGGAAGAACATTGTGCCGCGGCCTTTTCACCCGCCTTTTCGCCGGGAATAGCGGCCCCCATGTCCATTAGGCCCGACAAAAGATCCGTAAGACCGAAATGCGACTGCATCTCCTCGCCCTTTCTCTTAGCGCACTGCTCGCAAAGATGGAGTTTGGTCACCTTATCATTGATCACTTCGGTCAAATGCACTGTTGCTTCTCTGGTTTTGCATAGATCACATTTCATGAAAGCTCCTAATATGCCACTCCATCTGTTTTGGTCAATTCCCTGAAATCGTTCAAAAGCTCTTTTGTGATCCGGCCAGGTTTGCCCGTACCTATCACATGCTCATCGATCTTAATAACCGGTATGATCTCGGCGGCTGTACCTGTCAAAAAACATTCATCCGCTTCGAATAATTCATCGGGGCGCATCTTTTTGTATTCCGTCTTTATCCCCCTTTTATCAGCCAGTCTGATCACAGCATCCTGTGTTACTCCTTCAAGCGCTCCCAGATCGGAAGGCGGAGTTACAAGTTTGCCTTCCTTGACGATAAAAATATTATCGCCGGTACATTCAACAGCGTATCCGTCTAAACTAAGCATCAAAGCCTCTTCTGTGCCCGCATCTATAGCATCTATCTTAGCCAGGATGTTGTTCAGGTAATTTAAGGACTTTATCCTTGGGTCTACTGTAATAGGATGATTCCTTCTTGTCTTGGAAATAATTATAGGCAATCCTTTTTTATAGAAATCTTCCGGATAAAGTTTGATCTTGTCGGCAATAATAAATATCATGGGGTTTGGGCATTTGCGGGGATCAAGCCCCAGGTCACCTATACCCCGCGTTACAACAGCTCGTATATATGCATCATCCAAACTGTTTACTTTAAGAGCCTCGATGATTTTGCCCGTAAACTCTTCCTTTGATATAGGTATTTTGAGTCTTATAGCATCAGCGCTTTCATATAAACGGTCAATATGCTCATTAAGACGAAACACGATCCTGTTATAAGATCTAATGCCCTCAAAAACCCCGTCACCGTAAAGAACCCCATGGTCAAAAATGGATATTTTTGCTTCATCCCTATCAACAAATTTGCCGTCAAAATAAACTTTTTTACCCATATATTTCCCTTTCGCCTTGAGTTACTTCCGCTTCCGCATGATAACTTACTTTCTCCAAAGATCCGTCTTTCATGAAATATTCACTGTGAGAGAATCCTTCTATTATCTCCTGATGCGATACTACAACAACGCTCATCCCGGTCTGGTCGCTTATATCCCTGATAAGAGCATAGACCTGATCGCTCATCCGGGAGTCTAGATTTCCCGTCGGTTCATCGCAAAACAGTATATCGGGTGAGTTGACCAGCGCCCTTGCTATTGCCGTTCTTTGCGCTTCGCCTCCTGAGATCTGAGAAGGCTTGTGCCTGACCCTATCCGCAAGGCCCACTCTTCCCAGCAGGTTTAAAGCATGCGATCTTACGTCTTTCGAGCTTAAGCCGCCTTTTATCATCGCGGGCAGCATCACATTTTCCAGGACACTCAGCTCCGGCAAAAGATGATAAAACTGAAAAATAAAACCGAATTTCTCATTCCTGAGACTGCTTCTTTTCTTATCGGAAAAAAGATATATGTTCTTCCCGCGAAATGCTACCATCCCGTCCGTGGGGCGGTTCAACCCGCCGAATATCTGAAGCAGAGTGGATTTACCCGCGCCGGAAGGGCCGTGCACATATACTCTCTCTCCCTCCCGCACATTCATGCAGGCGTCTCTTACGGCATGGACTGTTTTAGTGCCCTGCCTGAAACTTTTGTGTATTGTCTCTGCTTTTAACATTTTTATTCGTACCTGATCGCTTCCACGGGATCCAGCCTTGACGCTTTGATCGCCGGATATATCCCGGAAATGACCGTAAGCACCATCGCTACAGTGATTATCATAACAACATCATTTAAATTGATCACAACAGGGATCTTCGTGAAATAATAAACATCGCTTGGAAAGACCTCTATACCGAATATTTTTTCGATAAATTCGGAGACCGCGTTCACTCTTTTTGCGATAAACACTCCCGATATACCGCCAAGCAGAATGCCTACTGACCCGATGATCGTCCCTTGAAGAAAGAAAACGAAACTCACGCCCCATGAATTCGCGCCTATCGCTTTTAATATCCCGATATCCCTGGTTTTCTGCATGACCATCATGATGAGCGAGCTTGATATATTAAAACAGGCGACCATCACAATGAGAGCGAGTATGATAAACATCATTTTTCTTTCAAGCGCAAGAGCTCTTACGAGATTCCTGTCCAGATCCATCCAGCTCCTGACCGCATATGGGAACTTAAAAACAGACTGAAGCTTATCCTTGGCTGCTGTCACTTTCATCTGGTCGTCGATACGCAGCGCGATCCCGTTCACGGCATCTTTCATGCGGAAAACTTCTTGCGCGGCATCAAGGCTCACAATGGCGATATTGGCGTCGTAATCATACCTGCCGGAATTGAAACTTCCCACGACCTTGAATCTGGCTCTTTCAAGATCAGTTATTGAATACGGAACAAGGATCTCGACCGTATCGCCTCTTGAGATCCCTTCACTCTTCATAAGCTCTTTCCCGAGTATGATGCTATTGCCTTTAAGCTCTTTTGTATCTTCATCCGTATACGCGACAACATCCGTCACGGCGGATTCTCTTTCGGCATCAATGCCTTTAAGAAGAATACCTGTCGCGTTATTCGCTTTTCTTAATACTGCCTGGCCCATTATAAAAGGCGCGGCCCCTTCGATATCGGTAAGTTTTCTTGCTTTGGCTATCACCGCGTTTGGGTCGGATATACCCCCGTCTTTTGTTATCATTATGTGCGCGTATGTACCGATGATCTTCTTTTTGACTTCCTTGTCAAAACCGTTCATCACGGAAAGAACGATTATGAGGGAAGCCACTCCAAGCGCAACGCCGATAACCGAGATATACCCGATAAGGGATATGATCCCTTCTTTCTGCTTAGCAAGAAAATACCGTATACTTAAAAATAGTGTCCACATATTATGATCTTAGTTGCGGGAACAGGATCACTTCACGGATACTTGCCGAATTTGTAAGTATCATGGTTAACCTGTCAACGCCTATTCCCAGACCGCCTGCCGGCGGCATGCCGTATTCCAAAGCCTGTATAAAATCTTCGTCGATCATAGCTTCAGGATCCGCCTTGGCCTGTTCCTCGAATCTTTTTCTCTGATCTATCGGATCATTAAGCTCTGAATACGCGTTAGCTATCTCCATTCCTCCTATATAAAGCTCGAACCTGTCTACTATACCAGGGGCGTCTTTTTTCTCTTTTGCCAGGGGGCTGAGCTCCTTGAACATATCGATAACAAACACCGGATGCGTCTCTGTTTTTGGTTCTACCAGCTCTCCGACAATATTTATCAGCTGCGTTTTACTTATCTCGCTGCCTTCGATCTCGATCCCTTTTTTCTTTATCTTCTTCACCCAATCTTCCATCGGGTCATCGATCTTTATGCCGAAATTCTCTTCCATGAGTTCCGCGAAAGAAACCCTTTTCCATGTGGTCAGATCCACTTCCCTGTCCTGATACTTGAACTTTTCTGTTCCGAGTACGGCTTTCGCAGCTTTACGGATAAGTTCTTCGGTAAGCTTCATCATTCCTTCCGAGTCGGAATATGCCTGGTACACTTCCATCATCGTAAATTCAGGATTATGCCGGGTGGATATCCCTTCATTCCTGAAGGATCTGTTTATCTCATAAACTTTTTCAAAACCGCCGACAAGGAGTTTTTTCAGATATATCTCGGGAGCTATCCTCAAGTACAGGTCCATATCCAGAGTTTCATGATGTGTCTTAAAAGGCTTGCCTGCCGCACCGCCGGGGATCGGATGCATCATCGGTGTCTCGACTTCCAGAAAACCTTTCTTGTTGAGTTCCGACCTTATGCTGTTGATTATATCGACGCGTTTTCTGAATATATCGCGCGCCGTATCATTCACTATCAAATCAACATACCTCTGACGATATCTTGCCTCTACATCCGTAAGTCCATGCCATTTTTCTGGCAGAGGGTGCAGTGACTTGGAAAGCACTTTAAATCCGGTTATTTTTATCGTATCTTCGCCGGTCCTGGTCTTAAAAAGCTCACCGTCAACGCCGATAATATCCCCGATATCCAGGATCCGCAGCATTTTGAAGTTCTCTTCTCCCAGGACATCTTTACCCGCATAAAGCTGTATCCTCCCGGAAAAATCTTTAAGATCCGAAAAGACGGTCTTCCCGTGTTCGCGTTTTGACATTATTCTTCCGGCAACACGGCACTTTTCTCCCTCTTTGAACGCCTCTTTAACAGAAGCTATGCTTTGGATATCCGAAAAGCCTTCACCGAAAGGATCTATGCCGGCTTCCTTCAATTTATCAAGATTGATATACCTTTGTTCTATAAGTTCATTCTTATCCTGCATATTCAACAGTCCTTCCCACGGATATAAAACCACACCTGGATATTGTATATATTAATACCCTAATATATTATTATTACAAATTGAAACAAATAATTATATCTATTATGGGGAAATATGTCAATCTTATTGGGACTTTATTAATATCAAGGCCTGTTATGGTTACCAGGCTTGCTATCAAACTTAAAAGTGAAGTATGTTTCCGTACAGGGAGGATCCACACCGGGCGGAGGGGCCCTGGTAGGAAATATACTTTACTTTTCAGTTTATCGGTTAGACTTAGAAAACCTAGTCAGTTAAGCCAGAAATTCCTTTATGCAAACCCTGTGTTCATAGCCGCACGCTTTACACTTATCGATCTGGCATAACCGCCATTCGGGGTTTTCTTTGTGAAGTTCGGTATGTTTATGGCTCGCTTCGGTCAGATTGCTGAAGGTATGCTTTTGGCCGCTTCCTTCCATGTATACTTCATAAGTCGTTTCCGATTCTTTATGTTCGCAATTCATTTTACCTCCAGCCTTATTCTCCCTTTCCCGATACGAATTTCTCCGCCAGATCCTTGGGCCACATGTTATCCTTGTCCGATCCCCAGTACATTGTCCTGTGCGGGAACGGGATCTCTATTCCGAGCTCGTCAAAACGGTTCTTAAGGCGTCTTCGGAACTCTCTCATGACCTCCCATTGCCTGATCGGGAGTGTTTTCATCCGGAACTTTATTATAACGGCGGAATCCGCGAAATCATCAACGCCCAACATCTCGAGATCGCCGAGGATCAACCTGCCGAAATACTTATCCCCCCTCATCTCCTCACCGACCTGCTTTATGACGTCCATTACCTTATCAACGTTTTCCTTGTAAGCGACACCTATGTCTAAAAGAGCCTGTGCGTATTCTTTCGTGTAGTTAACAACGGTCTTTATCTCTCCGTTCGGCACTATAATGATCCTTCCCCGAAGATCCCTTAATGTAGTGATGCGCAGATTTATGTTCTCTACAAGCCCTCCGTACTCGCCTATTTTAACCACGTCACTTATACGGTACTGGCCCTCAATCAATATAAAAAGACCGTTTATCAGATCGCGGATAAGATACTGGCCGCCGAAACCAAAGGCCAATCCTATAATACCGGCGCCCGCGAGCAACGGAGCGACGCTGATACCAAGATTTTCCAGCAGCATATAGATGATCAATCCAAAAACCACAAAACCGCCGATCCAGTTAAAAAGCTTACTGAGCGTTTTCACCCGCAGTGTCAGCTCATCTTCCCGGAGCACGTCCTGCTTTGTTATTAAGGTCTCGAACTTCCCCACCCCGAGCCTTAATAGAACAAATAAGATCATGCCTAAAAAGATTATCGCTATTGACGTGATGGATTTATCAAGAAGACTGCGTTTTGCGGCTTTCTGTTTTTTGATCTCCTGGAGCATTTTCGTCAGTTCTTCGAACTTCTCTTGCTGTCCGGAAACTTTAGTTTTTTCCAGCTCATCTTTTAATTTGGCCTCTTTCTTCTCAAGGACCTCTATTTCCTCAGAGATCTTTTCCTGCGTTTCCTTTTTTGCTTTCGCTTTTTCCGCGTTTGGTCTGCTTTTCGGGGTTATTTCAGTCTGGGAAAACGCATCCGGACCGCTGAACAGACACACCAGGAACAATCCCAGAAAAACCGACAAAACCAATCTTTTCAAATAACTCTTTGACATAATATCTCCCATGATAATTTAGCGCAAGATTATTCTCACGCCTTCTGTTTAACAAAATCGTCCCCCACACACTGTTTAAGGACTTATAGTCAATCTCCCATACGCGCCTTTATGGTAGCGCACACCT
>Ga0180432_10002948_pt1 | contig 24980 bp, 22 predicted proteins | sample SS_ome_10_FD_132414 | JGI IMG/M metagenome (GOLD analysis project Ga0180432, IMG submission 132414) | Hypersaline lake sediment archaeal communities from the Salton Sea, California, USA - SS_1_MS_2 metaG | ecosystem: Environmental > Aquatic > Non-marine Saline and Alkaline > Hypersaline >... | reverse complement strand
TTGGACCCTGCGCCAGACCCTGAACCAGTATCAACCATTTCACCTGAACAGTTTCAGGGCAAAAAATGAGCGAATGTTAAAAGTGTTAGGCCATGAGCCTCCGAGGTTTATGTCTCGAGAACGTGTTTCTTATCGCCAGAGAATCTTTGGAAACCTCGGAGGTCCAAACGCAATTGCTCTAACTGCTCAACGGGCCCGCATACCAGAGCAAAGCGTTCAGCACGACGAATAGGAAAACGACAGAAAAGATGCCACCAGATATGGGGGTTGAGGGAAATAAAAACCCCACATCTTGGGGTTAATATGCCCAGATTATACCACACACTCAGGTAGCACGCAAGCGAAATTCACTACATAACCTTAAAAATCTCGCCATTGGGCGAGATTTTTATCAAGCAGCAACTAACCCGCGCGATCCTGGAAATCGCGGCTACAGCCTCTCCAACGCCTCAGCAATTCCCGTTTTGGCAATTCTAGCTTGGGTGCTAGGAAAAACTAGCCAACACCGTCTGTTCTACGGCGGTGCGGCTTCAAAACGGGAATTACTGCCAACGCCTCAGTCCCCGGCAACAGTCTCAGGAACCCGGGGTAGGGTAAAGATAAAGCGGCTCCCTCTACCCTGCGGGCCATCCTCGACCCAGATGTGCCCGCCGTGAGACTCCACAGCCATGCGACAAAAAGTCAACCCCAACCCTAACCCCCTCTGGGACCCCAATTGGCCCTGCACCTGAGTGAACTTTTCAAAGATGCGCCCATGTTCCCCCAAAGGAATACCAGGTCCGGTATCTACCACTGCCACTTGAACTTGATCTTCCTGGGCTTGGGCCTCCACCCACACCCGCCCCCCACTGGGAGTGAATTTGAGCGCATTGTCCAAGAGATTTATCAATGTCCGCTGCACGACGTCACGGTCGGCCAACACCATCGGTAGGTCTGCGGGCAACAAGCTCTCCAACGCCACGCCGTGATTGTCGGCCAGGGGAAGCTCCTCCGCCACCACCTCCTCGATGAGCGCGGGCACCTCCACCGGCGCGAGGCGTAGCGCTATCCCCCCCTCCTCCAGGCGAGCGATGTCCAACAAAGTCTCCACCAACCGTTGCATCCGCCCTACCGACCGCCTCATCGTCCTCACCAACGAGTCCACGTATTCCGATTTGGTCTCGGCGTCCAGTTCGCTCTCCAACAACTCCATGCCGCTGGCGATCACTCCCAGAGGATTGCGGAGGTCGTGGACGATCATATCGGCCAACTCCTCCCGCAGGCGCAAGAGTTCCTTCAACCGCTCCTTCTCAGAGCGCAACGCCCGCACCCGCTCTATCGCTTGCTGATACGAGCGACCGAGGGTGACGCGGGCGACATCCCCAAAAGTGAGGCGCTCCCCCACCTGACAGATGACCTCCGCCGCCAGTGCAGGCTCATCCTTCAACAAGCGGCGAAAATCATCCCTGGAGATGTGAATGATAACTGATTCTTCTTCGGCCTTCACGGTGGCCGTGCGGGACCAACCGGTGGTAGCGCCTAGTTCACCCACCAGGTTCCCCGGCACGATCTCTGAGAGAAGATAAAAGTCGCCCTGCTCCTCCCGGTAGACTCCCAGCCGTCCCCACTTGAGATAATACGCGCCATCGCTCGTCGCTCCCTGGCGGCACAGCACCTCGCCCGGAGAGAGTCTTTTTTCCCTTCCACCTTGTCGAAATAGTTCGGCCAGATCAGTCATATCACCACCACACGTAACCGTCTAACGAATGCACCTCAAACCGACAAGTTAACCAGGACGCAGATTCAGGCAACCGTAGGTTGCACCAGATTTTCGCAGATGATTTACGGATAAAATCCAAGATCAGCGCCCATCAGCGTTAATCCGCGTCCAAAATCTCGTCTCATCTGTGCCGATGATCACATCGGACGGAATTTTGGACCTCAAGGGTTCAGGGAGTTGCCTATTTACCAAAGTACACGAAGGCAAAGTCGTAAACGGACACGGAACTCGACAAAATGCGCTCGGTCACCGTCTTCTTCGTGTCCTCAGTGCTCTTTGTGATGTAGAGAGATACCTGAATGCTCACCACCACACAACAGGCGCGACTCTACTCGCCTGCCCAAGAGTCAAGCAATAAAAGTTCACCAGTCAGCGTGCACTAACCGCGACGACGCAGGAAAGCGGGAATCTCCAGGTCATCCTTGTCGAAAGCCGGCACCGGGAACTCGACCTTGTCGTTGAACGTCGCGCGCGCCACCCGTACCGGCCGAGGCCGAGGCTCTGTCTGATCGAAACCGGTCGCAATGACGGTGATACGGATATCTTCACTCATATCCTCGTCAATGACGGCCCCAAAGATGAGATTCACGTCGGGGTGAGCGGTCTGTTTGATGACCGAAGCCGCCTCGTTGACCTCGAACAGGCTCAGGTCCGGCCCGCCGGTGACGTTAAAGAGTATGCCGCGCGCGCCGTCAATCGTGATGTCCAGCAGCCGGCTGGAGATAGCCTGCTGCGCGGCCTCGACGGCTCGATTTTCACCGCCGGCCCGTCCAACCGCCATCAGCGCCGCCCCGCCCTGGGACATGATCGTCCGCACATCGGCAAAGTCCAGGTTGATCAGACCGGGCACGGTGATCAGTTCCGAGATGCCCTGGACGCCCTGACGCAACACGTCGTCGGCCAGGGAGAAGGCATCTTGCAGGCTGACCCGCTTATCGGTGATTTCCAGCAGCCGGTCGTTGGGGATCACGATCAGCGTATCCACCTCTTCCTTGAACTGCTCGACCCCTACCCGCGCCGTCTCCGAGCGCACCGACCCCTCCCAGTTAAAAGGCCGGGTGACGACACCGATGGTCAAGGCGCCGACTTCTCGGGCGATGCGGGCGACGACGGGCGAAGCGCCGGTGCCGGTACCGCCTCCCATGCCAGCGGTGATGAACACCATGTCGGAGCCTTCCAGAACCTGGTACAACTCGTCGGCAGATTCCTCCGCCGCCTTGTGACCCAGTTCCGGATCTCCTCCCACGCCCAACCCGCGCGTCAACTTGTCGCCGATGCGCACGCGCTTGGGCGCGTCCGAGAGCATGAGAGCCTGGGCGTCTGTATTGATCGCTACGAAATCAACACCGCCCAGTCCCTCGGCGATCATGCGGTTGATGGCATTGCTGCCGCCTCCGCCCACGCCTACGACTCGGATCTGTGCGAAACTCTCTGTTTGGGATGCTGTGTACATTATTGCTCCTCCTAATCTCATCCGTGATCAGGCGGCTATGGAAGGCCGCCCTACTTCAGGGCAAGAGCGCCCGCAACCAATCGAGAAAGCGCCTCCCCGCACCCGGAACAGGCTTGCGTAACTGGGGTCGCGTATCCATCGTCAACCCCCAATCTACCAGCCCCGCGCCCACCGCGTGGGCCGGACTAGAAATCTTGTCTACGAGGCCGCGCAGTCGCCGGGGCGGCCCCACACGCACGGGCAGCCCCATGACGTCACGCCCCAACTCCTGGAGACCCGGCATCTGCACAGCGCCGCCGCACAACACGACGCCCGCCGGCAGGAGACCATCGTACCCCGAACGCTTGATCTCCTGATGGATCAGCGCCAGGATCTCTTCCACCCGCGCTTCAATGATCTCGGCCAGCTTCCAGCGCGGCACGACGTGGGGAGCGTCGCCGCCAAAGGCCGATACGGTGAACCGTTCGTCGGGCGGCACCTGAGCCGCGCGAGCGTGGCCGTATGCTATCTTGATCTGCTCGGCGACGTCCGGCGGCAACCGCAGGCCGATGGCGATATCCCCGGTGACGTACTCGCCGCCTACCCCCAGTGTGACCGTGTGCCATACGGCGCCGTCAATGAAAATCGCAATGTCGGTAGTGCCAGTGCCAACGTCGGCCAGCACGACCCCCATCTCCCGCTCGGTGTCCGTGAGCACGGCGTTGCCGGCGGCCAAACTCGCCAGCACCAACTCGTCCACCCCCACCCCGGCCTCCTCCACGCACTTGACCAAGTTCTGGATGCAAGTGCTAGAGCCAGTGACGATGTGAGTCTCTACCTCCAGGCGATAACCGTACATTCCGACCGGGTCGCGCACGCCGCTCTGCCCATCCACCACGTAACCGCGTGGAATCACGTGCAAGACCTCCTGGTTATGGGGCACCGCGATGGCGTACGCGGCGTCCAACGCCCGATCCACGTCCTCCACCAAGATGCCGTGCTCGCGGCGAGAGATACCGACCACTCCCCGGCTGTTGAGGGAAGAGATGTGCGCGCCACTGATTCCCACGTAGGCTCGTTCAATTTTGTATCCCGACGTGCGCTCGGCCTTCTCGACCGAGGCAGCGATGGCGGCCGTGGCATCCGCCACGTTGACCACCACCCCCTGGCGGACGCCCCGTGAAGATGTCTGCCCTACGCCAATCACGCGCAGGTCACCGTTGGCGTCCACCTCGCCCACCAGGGTGCATATTTTGCTGCCGCCCACGTCAATGCCTACGATGGTCCGTTCCATGATTCCAGATTCGTTGATTCCTTTGTTGATCTGGCTCACAATCCTCCCAGATCCCTAAATCACAAATCTCCAAATCCTACCATTCGTTCGTCAGCGAGTAATACGGCGCTTGGGGAAAGCGCACGTCCACAAAGCGAGGCGTCAGGCCGCGCGCTTCCAGGTCGGCCGCCAGCAACTCTAGCACCCGCCAGCGTTCAGCCATCCCCGGCCCCTGCCCCAAGATCGTGCGCCAGCCTCGCTCATCAACGAACATCAACCCCCGGCCCGATACATAGAATAACTGCGACACATCCACTCCGGCCGACCACAACTCGCTCAGCGCGACGCGGACGCGCCAGTTCAGCCGCCCATCCTCATCCCTGGGCAACGGCCCCCGCACCAACCAACCCTCTGCGAGCGCCCCCGGCGCGGGGAAAATGATACCGTCAGCGTCAATCCACCACAACTGGCCGTCCTCGTCCCACGTCACCCTCGGCTGCCGCTCCACGACGGTGATATTACACCGCTCATCCAGCAACCCGCAGGTGACCCGCGCGCGCTCCAGGCCCGGCAGCTCGGCCAGGATGCGCGCCTCTACCTCGGACGGCCGCACCCATAGGACGTGCAGCCCCAGCAACCCGCTGACCCGAAATACCTCGTCGGGCAACACGCGGGCCGCGCCCGCCACGTCGGCGTGGTAGACGTAGAAACGGTCATCCAGAGTCAGCCACAACGCCCCAACGACGATCACGACCAGCAGCAGCAACAGCAAATGGCGAACGGCGAACGGCAAGCGGCGCGTCCTCGACGGGCGACTGGATCGCGTCCGCCCCAGAACCAACGCACTCGCCGTCTCAAACCGCTTCTTCTTCCGCCGCTTCGTGGGTTTCATCATCGGTCACACCGTTCATCGGTTCATTGACCAACGGTTTATACGAGGTCTCTGAACGCATCTTGTCTCGATATCGCTCGAGTGCCAGTTCGATCAACCGATCAACCAATTCTGGATAGGGGATGCCGCTGGCTTCCCACAGCTTGGGATACATACTGATAGAGGTGAACCCCGGAATGGTGTTCACTTCGTTGACGTACAGGTCTCCCGGCCCTGGGCCGCTCTCGCCGGAAAGCAGAAAATCGGCCCGCGCCATCCCGGCGCAATCAATCGCCTCGTAGACGCGCACTGCCAGGTCGCGCACCCGCTCGGTCATCTCCGGCGAGATGGGAGCGGGAATCAGCAGCTTTGACGCCCGGTCGCCGTCGTCAATGTATTTGGCCTCGTAGCTGTAGAACTCGCGGCTGGGAACGACCTCGCCCGGCAGCGAGGCGATGGGGTCGTCGTTGCCCAACACGCTGACCTCAATCTCCCGCGCCGCTGGCACGGCCGCTTCGACGACCAACTTGCGGTCGTAGCGAGCCGCCTCGGCCAGGCCGGCCGCCAACCCAGTCCGGTCGTGACATTTGCTGACACCGACGCTGGAGCCCATATTGGCCGGCTTGGTAAAGACCGGATAATCCAATTTCGCCTCGACCCGCGCCATCACCCCATCAGGGTCTGCCTCCCACTCTTTGCGCTTGAAAGCTACATAATCCACGATGGGCAATTCGTGAGCGCGCATTATATCCTTAAAAGCGACCTTGTCCAAGCCCAAAACCGAGCCTATGACGCCCGCGCCCACGTAAGGAAGACCTGCCAGTTCCAGCAGTCCCTGCACCGTGCCATCCTCTCCATACGTCCCGTGCAGTACGGGAAAGACGACGTCCAATTCCGCTAACCGCGTCGCTTCGACCGCCCGCTCTGTCTCTCGAAGCCTCATCAGGCCGCGCCGGGAAGGATCGCCCAAGAGCGCGGCCGGCCGGCTCGCGGCCGGGTCGCCTGCCAGCAGCGCCTGCATCGGATCCCCCGAGGCGATCCAGCGCCCTTCTTTGGTGATGCCGATGGGCACGACCTCGTACTTTTCTCTGTCCAACACGTCCATCACCGACCGGGCGGATCTTAGCGAGACCTCGTGCTCCCCCGAACGCCCGCCAAAGATGACGCCTACGCGGATTTTTGCCGCCATGGCCCGACCCCCAAAAATTCGATTTCCAATTCGAGCTCCACGCCCAAGCGCTGCCTGACCACGCCGCGCGTGTGCTCTATCAGCGCCCACAGGTCGGCGGCCGTCGCGTCTCCGGTGTTCATAAAGAAATTACCGTGCAGCTCCGAAATCTGCGCTCCCCCGATGCGGTATCCCCGCAAGCCGGCCTGCTCGATGAGATAGCCAGCGTGGCTTTCCGGCGGGTTCTTAAAGGTCGAGCCGGCCGTCGCCCCGGTGGGGTGGCGCGTCCTGCGCCACTCTAGGATTTCGGTCGCCCGCACCGCCAGTCCTTCAGGCTCCCCCGGCTCCAACTCGAACGTCGCCACGAGCACCACACACCTATGCTCCTCTGCTCCTCCGCTCCCCTGCTCCCCTGCTCCTCGCTTGATCCGACTCGACCGGTACTCGAACTCGAACCACTCGTTCGGTCTCTCCACGACCTCGCCTTCCGGCTCCAGCACTGCCGCGCTGCGCAAAATGGAAGCGATGTTGCCCTCGAAAGCGCCCGCGTTGCCCACCACCGCGCCGCCCACCGTCCCCGGCAGCCCCGCCGCCCACTCCAATCCAACCAGCCCGCGCCTGACGGCCTCGCCGGCCAGCGCGGCCAACAATGCGCCCGCCTCGGCCCGCACTGCCGTCCCCTCGAACTCGACTCCCGCCGCCCGGTTGACGATCACCAACCCGCGAATCCCGCCGTCGGCGACCAGGACGTTGCAGCCGGAGCCTAGCACCCGCCACTCCACGCCGTACTGCCGGGCCAGCTCCACCGCTCTGACCACCTCGTCCACGCTCTCGCACACGACCAACAGATCGGCCGGCCCGCCGACACCAAAGCGCGTGTAGCGCGCCAGCGGCTCGCCGCGCTGGGCTTGCGGCCCCAACGCTTTTGCCAGGCCGTTCAGGCCAGGGTCAGATCCCACGTTCCCCTCGACTTTTGCCAGGTGCATCTTTTGCGCCATCGCATCGCAAGCCAAACCACGCTGGGCGCGCTTCCTCTTGCGCACGTCCTCGAGCCGCTTTCCCAATTGCCCATTGTTCATCGCTCACTGCTCACTGTCCAACACTCCTAGCAACCACTCCCCCACCCTGTCCCCGTCTCCGGCGCCCAGCGTCAGCACCACGTCGCCGGGCTGGACCTCGGTGCCCAGCCATACCAGCGCCTCTTCCAACGACTCCGCGCAACGCGCGTCGGGATGCCGCATCTCTGCCGCCACACCGGCGCTGCTGACACCGTGCGACCCTGGGTCCGGCTCGCGGGCGGCATAGATGGGCAGCAGGATGACGTGATCGGCCATGTCAAACGCCCGCGCGAAATCTCTCAGCAGCGCCCTGGTGCGGCTGTAGGTGTGAGGCTGCCACACCGCCCACAGGGAGCGATGGGGAAAGCGCTCGCGCGCCGCCCGGAGCACGGCCCGAATCGCAGTTGGGTGGTGAGCATAGTCGTCCACCACGGTCACGCCGCCGGCCTCACCCTTGACCTCGAAACGCCGCCCCACTCCTCGAAATTCGGCCAGCGCGGAGCGGGTCACCCGTAACGGAATATCGAGGAAATGCGCCACCGCTATGGCCGCCAGTGCATTGGAGACGTTATGCGCTCCGGGCAGCCGCAGTCGCACCAACCCCAAAACCTGTTCTGCGCGGGTGAGCAAAAAATCCACGCCGCCGGCAAAGTTGGGGCGTACATCTTCGGCCCGCAATTCAGCCCCCTCTCCCAGGCCAAAAAAAGTCACCGCGCCTCCCGCGGCTCGCCGCTGCTCGCCCAGTTCCCGCGCCGCCGGGTCGTCCCAGCAGACCGCCAGCAGTCCCTCGCGCGGCACTAGGGCCGCGAACTCTTCAAAGGCAGCCCGGAAATCGTCAAAAGTCGGGTAGCAATCCGGGTGATCGTGCTCGACGTTGGTCACCACTGCCACCTGCGGCTTCAAGCTGAGAAAAGTACGGTCGTACTCGTCCGCTTCGACGACAAAGAGCGGCTCCTGGCCCGCGCGGGCGTTCGTCTCCAGTCCGGTCAGCACCCCGCCGACGATAAAGGTCGGGTCTCGCTCAGCCCTCAGCAGGATAGTGGCGATCATCGCCGTCGTCGTCGTCTTGCCCTTGGTCCCGGCGACCGCCACCCCCAACTGCCCGTTCATCATGCGGCCGAGAATCTCTGGGCGCTTGAGAATGGGAACACCGGCCGCCCTCGCTGCCTGCACTTCGATGTTCGTCTCTGGCACCGCCGACGAGACGACGACCAGGTCGGCGCCGTTCACGTTTCCCGCCCGGTGTCCGCCAAAGACGCGCGCACCGTCGCGGGCCAGCGCCTTTGCGACCGGAGAGAGCTTTAGGTCCGAGCCAGAGACCTCGGCCCCTTGCTCCATCAGCACACGGGCGATGGCCGAAAGCCCAGCTCCGCCAATGCCTATCAGATGAACGTGTTTACCGGAAAATATAGTCATTAGAACACAGGCCCGTCGGCGCGCTGCGGGAAATTCACCCTCGTTAAACGAGCACGATCACCAAAAAGACTGCCGCGAGCACAAAAATGGTCAAGAGCAGTGGATCAGTCACCCATATCAACGGCAGATACTGGGTAGCCACCATATATGACGTCGTCCCTTCGAGGGGCGGTTGAATGTCCCAGATACCATAATTGGCATTGTGGAGCAAGTACCAGAGCGTGCCCACTATCATGTACCCATTGAAGGCGCCGACGACGAACCCCAACAGTATATCTTGCAGTTTCTCACGCGCCGCCTTACCGGCCAACCGGGCAGATACCACGGGCCCGGCATATCCAGCGATGGCCATAAAGATGATCAGGACGCCATAGACGTAAAACTGCTCAATCGGAGGCCGGTTGAGAATGTCTCGCACAAAGGGGACGTATTTGCTGAAAATCAGCCGCATAGCCAGCGCCACGATGACGCTGAAAGAGACCAGTATCTCTTTGGCCCAACCACGCAAGGCGCCCATCAGGCCAAAAACCATAACAAATCCCCACAAAACAGAGCTTAGTGGCATCATGTTGCGTACCTCCTTGCCAAACTATCCAGTTCTTCTGCCAGGAGAGAGGCTGCATCGGGGCGGGCCAAAGACCTCATCCGCGCCGACATTTCCGCCAGCGCCGCCCGGTCATCCAACAGCCTCCGCAGCTTGGGCAACAACTCTTCCGGCAGCCGCCCATCTTCCACCCGCACCGCCGCCCCCCGGCCGGCCAACCACTCGGCGTTGACCCGTTGGTAGCGCCAGGCGTGGGGGTACGGCGCCAACAGCGCCGGCAACCCGAAAAAGGGCAACTCTCCCAACGTCGAAGCCCCCGCCCGGCAAAGCGCCAAATCGGCAGCCGCCATCGCAACCCCCATCTCGTGCAGGTAGGAAAAGGCGCGATAGCGAGCCTGTAGCTTCGCCGCAAGCCCAGCGCGCCGCTCCTTCACCCACGGCCAATCCAGTTCGCCGCTCACGTGTATCACCTGCGCTATCTCCAAAACCTGTTCCAATACTCCGCTCAGGGCCTGGTTGATGCTGCGCGCCCCTCGGCTCCCTCCCATCACCAGGAGCGCCGGCTCTTCGGGCGGTAATCCCAACGAGGCCCGCGCCTCCGCCCGGTCGAGCGCGTGGAACTCGGCCCGCAGCGGGTAGCCGGTCACCACGACTTTGCGGGACGGAAAGTAAACGCGCGAGTCTTCCACCGTCACCGCCACCCGCGCCGCCAGCTGACCGATAAAGCGCACCGCCAGGCCCGGCTCAATGTCGGGCAGGTAAACCAGGATGGGCACTCGCAGCGTCCAGGCAGCCAGCGCCACCGGTACACTGGCATATCCGCCGGTCGCAAACAGCGCCGCTGGCCGCTCCCGCCGCCCTAGCCGGTAGGCGCTCCACCAACCTTGCATCAACTTTACAACGTTCTGCGCCGCCCGCCACGGGGACAACCCGTGCACTCCCCCGGCCGGCACGCCCATGAAGCGCAATCCGGCCCGCTCGGCCAGCCGCTCTTCCACGCCCCCCTCTCCGCCGACGTACAACACCTCCACCGAATCAGGGAGACGAGTGGCAGTTGCTCCTTGCCTCTTGCTTCCCGCCCCTGGTATCTCAGCGGTCAGCGCCTGCACGACGGCCAGTCCGGGATAGACGTGTCCCCCCGTCCCCCCACCGGCGATCCAAATTCGCACCCTGGCGATTCCCCTTTCCAATCTTTTTGCGGGCAAAAGAGACCCGGCTGCCTCGTGAAACACTCAATAACAGCCCCACCCCGGCCAAAGACATTACCATCGCCGTGCCGCCGGAACTGATAAAGGGCAAAGCGATCCCAGTGAAGGGGAGCAGCCCAGTCATCACTCCAACGTTGATCAACGCCTGAAAAGTCAACCAACAAGTGACGCCGCACGCCAGCAGGGCAGCAAAGGGGTCCCGGGCTGCCAGCGCGATCTTGAAACCGCGATAGGCCAAAAGCACGAACAGGCCGATCACCACCAGGCAGCCCACGAAACCCAACTCCTCGCCCAACACCGCAAAGATGGAATCGGTGTGCGGGGTCGGCAGGTAGCCCATCTTTTGCTGACCTTGCCCCAACCCCACGCCGAACAATCCGCCACTGCCCAGGGCGATCAACACCTGCTGGACGTGGTGCCCCACCAGCCGGGGATCGTGCCAGACGAGCAGGTACTCGTCAATGCGCTGCCGGGCGTGGGGCAGTTTATCTATCAGTACGAGAAACGTGACGCCGCCGATGGCGGCCCCCACAGCCAATTGAAAGATGTCGGCCCCGGCAAAGAAGAACATTGCCAGCGCGGTCAGCACGATCAAGGCAGCCGTGCTCACGTCCGGTTGCACGACGATCAGGCCGGTCACGCCGCCGATCAGCACGGCGAACGGCACCAGACCGTAGGTCACGTCGCGCACCTGCTCCCCCTTGGAGGCCAGCCAGGCCGCGACATAGATTACCACCACCAGTTTCATCAGTTCGCCGGGCTGCACCGAGCCGTCGAAGAACGAGCGCCGCGCCCCAAAGCGGTCCTCCCCCACCAGGAGCACCAGGACCAAGGATAGCAACCCCACCCCCATTATGGGCACCGCCCATTGCCGCCAGCGGTCGTAGGGCACGGCGGCGACCACCACCAGCACGGCCAGGCCCAACCCCATCCACATGAATTGGCGCGACGCGATGTAAAAGCTGCTGTGGTACTCTTGATACGACCAATCGAAGGTGGCGCTGTAGACCATCATCAGCCCGATGATGACCAGCCCGGCGACCGTCAATGCCAGCACATAGTCTGGACTAGATTTAGCTTTCGATGACATCTGGTTCACCCCACGATGCGTGAAACGGTATGCTCTCGATAAACCGGGGATTGGTTGGTGAGAAACCAGGTTTTTCTGTAAGCGAAGGCGCTTCTGCTTCGCCCGAAGCGACAAAAACCCGGTTTCTTTCCCCGAATTGTTGAAAAGATGCGTGAAACGTGATATGTGGCTACAGCGACTCGACCAATTCCTTGAACCTGTCCCCCCGCTGGGCAAAGTCGCGGAAAGCGTCAAAGCTGGTGCCGCCGGGGGAGAGCAACACCACGTCGCCGGGCCGGGCCAATCGTGCAGCCGCCTCGACCGCTTCCTCCAACGTCTCCACCTGCGTAATTCCCTCCAACCCTGCTTCCTGCCTCCTGCCTCCTGCCTCCTGCTCCACCACCCGCGCGATCATCGACCCCGCTTCCCCAAACGTCACCAAGCGCCGCACCCGCTGCACGGCCTCGCGGGCGAACTCGTCCCAGGGCAGCTTTTTGTCTCGCCCGCCGGCCAGGAGCAGGATCGGCTCCTCGAATGAACGGAGCGCCGCCAGAGAACGCTCCGGAGCAGTGGCGATCGAGTCGTTGTACCAGCGCGCGCCGTTCAACTCACGCGCCAGCTCCAGGCGGTGTTCGACGCCGGCAAAAGTCGTGGCGACCCGGTGTATCGCTTCCAGTGGTACACCGGCAAGCCCGGCCAACACGCTCGCCGCCAGCACATTCAACAAGTTATGGCGGCCCAGCAGCCGCACCTCCGAGGTCTGGCAGATCACGCGATCCTGACCGTCCATCCGCAGCGTCAACTCGCCGTTCGTCCTGAAGGCGCCCTCCTCCACCTCGGCCCCGCCGCTGAACCAGAGCAAGCGGGCCGCCGTCTCCAACGCCAGGGCGCGGGCGTTGGCGTCGTCGTAGCCCAGGAGCGCCAGGTCATCCGACCCTTGATGAGCTACGACTTTACGCTTAGCCGCGATGTACGTCTCCATCGTCCCGTGCCGGTCCAGGTGATTGGGCGTGATGTTGAGCACCGCCGCGACGTGCGGGCTGGTCGTCATGATCTCTAGTTGAAAGCTAGAAAGCTCCATCACCACCCGGTCGTCCGGTTGGATCCCGTCCAGGTCGGCGATGAGCGGGTTGCCGATGTTACCTCCCACCCAAACGCAAAAGCCCGCCGCGCGACACATCTCCCCCACCAGGGCCGTCGTCGTCGTCTTGCCGGCCGAGCCGGTGACGCCGATGACGGGGGCCGGGCAGCGCTCCAAAAAGAGCTGCGCGTCGTTGCTCAGCGGGATGCCACGCCGCTGCGCCTCGACGACGATGGGCGCGTCCAGCGGCACCCCACCACTGAGGCACAGCAGGTCGGCCCGCTCCAACAGGTTGAACGGGTGCTCGCCCAGCACGTAGCGGATGGGCAAGCCCGCCAGCTCCGCCAGCGCGCCGGACAGGCTCTCCTCGGCTCGCAGGTCAGAAACGGTGACTGTGGCTCCGCCCTGCGCCAGGTAACGCGCCAGCGCCGTCCCCTGCCGCGCCAGGCCCAGCACGACGACGCGCGAATTGCGAACGCCGACCGCAGCGGTCGGACCGAATGGCGAATTGTTATTCATCCAGTACCTGTCGCCGATGGTTAAACGGCCGACTCGGCCACTCCCAACCAAAAGTGATCCGGCAGGACCGAACGGCCGGCGCGGATCTCTACCCTACCCGCCTTCTTGACCCCCTGCTTCCCGTTGCCGTTAAAAGCGCTGGGATGGACAAAGCACAGGTTGGGCGACTGGCCGTACTTGCGCTCATAATGCGCAGCCGCCCGTAGCACTTTATCCTTCAATTGTTTACGCGGATCGTCGTCGAACCACAAAAGTCCAGTCTGCATCCTATTCCTCCTCATCTCTCGACCACTACAACAACGCCAACGCCACCCCCGCCATCGCTGCCAACAGCCCCACCAGCCAGAAGCGCTGTACCACCTGCGTCTCCGACCAACCGAGCAGTTCAAAATGATGGTGCAGGGGAGCCATCTTGAACAATCGTCGTCCCTCGCCGAACCTGCGCTTGGTGTACTTGAAATAGGCTACCTGCAAAACGACAGATATGCCCTCCGCCACCGGAATCAACGCCACCACCGGCAGCAGCAGCCATTGCCCTGTCATCAGCGCCACCGTCCCCAGGGTCGCTCCAATAGCCAAACTGCCCGTATCCCCCATGAACATCTGCGCCGGGTGAGCGTTGTACCACAGGAAGGCAAAGCAGGCCCCCACCACGGTGAAACTAAAATGCACCAGGTAAACCTGCTCCTGCAACAGAGCGATCACGCCGTAAGCAACATAGGCGCTGGCGACGATGATGCCTGCCAGCCCATCCAACCCATCGGTCAAGTTGACCGCGTTGGCCGAGCTCAGAATCACGAACGCCGCAATAGGCACCCACGCCCAGCCCAGATCAACCGCCCGATGCACCCCTGGCACACCAACCTGTCCCGCAAATTGGAGATCCATCACCAACATTACCGCCGCTACACCCAGCGTCAGGGGGATCTCCCACAGCAGTTTGCGCCGGGCCGAGTACCCCTCTCCGTGCCGCATCCCGCGCACGCCGGCGACGTCGTCCAGCGCGCCGATGAGCGCGTAGGCCAACATCACCCCCAACGGCACCAGGATCGAGCGCCCGATCACCGTCCGACCCAACAAATTATAGATATTGAGCGCCAGCGTGATCAGCACCACCGGCACGACGATCATCAACCCTCCCATCGTCGGCGTGCCCAACTTGGTCTGGTGACCGCGCGGCCCGTCAATGCGGATGCGCTTGCCGATCTTGTAACGGCGCAGGATGCGAATGAGCAGCGGGCCCCACCCCACCGCCAATATGAACGAAATGCTCGCCAGGATAAGCGCAAAGTCCATCACGACCTCCCCAGCGCGTCCACGATCTCCTCCATCGCCATCGCCCGCGAACCTTTGACCAAGATCACATCATCTCCCGTCACCATCTGCTCCAGCAGAGCGATCACCTCGCCGTTCTCTCTCACAATGTGCACTTGGTCGGCCGGCATACCCCAGCGCAGCGCCGCTTCGCCGATGATACGACCGCACGACCCCACCGTGATGAGCACGTCGGCCACCTCCAATGCGCGCATACCCACCTTTTCGTGCCCCTCCCGCTCATAGTCGCCCAGTTCCAGCATGTCGCCCAGGACGGCGATCTTGCGCCCATCCAACTCGTCCAGCAAGTTGAGCGCGGCGATGGTCGAGGCCGGGCTGGCGTTGTAAGTGTCGTCCAGGAGAGTCGCGCCCTCCGGCCCCGGCACCGCCACCAGTCGCAATTGCGCCGCTGGCCCCCGCAGCCCCTCAATGATCTCCTGCCAGGTCAGCCCCTCGACCAAGCCCACCGCCGCCGCCCGCAGCGCGGTGTGAACCGAGTGTCGGCCCAGGAGCGGGATTCTGACGTGCAGCGTCTCCCCCTCGTGGTGCAGCCGGAAACGTATCCCGTCCAATCCCAATCCCTCGATGCGGTCGGCCCACAAGTCAGCCTCGGGTGAAAGCCCATAGTAAAACACGCGCGCCTGCGTCGCCGGCGCCATCCCTCGCACGCGCTCGTCGTCATAGTTGAGGATCGCCACTCCCTCTGGAGCCGGCGGCAGCGCCTTGACCAGTTCCGATTTGGCCTCTACGATGCGCTCGATCGTCTTGGCCCGCTCCATGTGCACCGGCCCGATGATGGTCACGACGCCCACGTGGGGCCGGGCGATGCGAGCCAGGTCGGCGATCTCGCCCACATCGTACATCCCCATCTCCAAGACCACCCGCTCGTGCTCGCCCGTCAGGTGCATCAGCGTCAGTGGCAGACCGATCTCGTTGTTGTAGCTGGCCTCGCTCTTGAGCGTGACGTAGCGGCTCGCCAGAACCGCCGCTGCCAGTTCCTTGGTCGTCGTCTTGCCCACGCTGCCCGTGATACCGACGACGCGCACATCCTCGCGCCGTCGCCGCCAGAAAGTCGCCGCCTGCTGGAGCGCCTGGAGGCTATCGGACACTCTCAACAGCAACGGCAACGACCAGTTGGCGGGCCGAGTCTCGGCTCGCTCAGTCACGTCCAGTACCTGCCCCTCGGCCTCCACGTCTCGCGCGACGATGGCGGCCACCGCTCCGCGCGAGAAGGCATCGGCGACGTAATCGTGACCGTCCGAACGCTCACCCTTGAGCGCGACAAAGAGCGCGCCCGGCTCAGCCTGCCGGGAATCTATCACCGTCGTGCTGATGGGCTGGTCCAAATCCTCCGGGCGGAACCCCGCCAGGCCCTCGATCACGTCCGCCAAAGTCAACACACCCACGCTCATCGCATCGCCTCCGCTACTGCCACATCCCCAGGGGGGATGCCCAAAACCGTGAACAAGCGCGTCGCCAGCCGCCGGAACGCTGGCGCCGCCGTCTCAGAGGCCCAAGTCAAAGTCCTGGGCCGGTCCAATTTGACCAGGATGACGAGTTGCGCATCCGGCAGCGGCCCAAACCCGACAAAAGTTGCAATCGTCCTTTCCGGGTCGTACCCGCCGGGGATGGGAATCTGGGCCGTGCCCGTCTTGCCGGCGACGCGATAACCCTCCACCCTGGCCTGGGTCGCCCCCTCCTCCACCACCTGCACCATCATCTCTGTAACCTGGCGCGCCGTCTGGGGAGAGATCGGCTGCGCCTCGACCACCGGCCGGGCAGTGGAAACCGTGCCGTCAGGCCCAATGCGGCGAGCGACGATGTGAGGCCGCAGCCGCGTCCCGTCGTTGGCCACCGTTGCCACCGCCGCGATCATCTGGAGCGGCGTCACCGCCAGCCCCTGGCCGAAGGTATTTGTCCCCAGGTTAGAGTCGTGCCAATGCTCGTAATCTTCCGGCAGCCACAACTGACCGGCCACCTCGCCCGCCAGGTCAACCTCCGTGAGCCGCCCAATGCCAAAGGATTGCACGTAGCGATAGAACGTCCCTGTCCCCATCTGCGTGCCCAGCCAGGCCGCCCCAACGTTGAGCGAGTGAATCAATATATCGCTCACCGTACGGTCGCCATACGCCCGGTGAGTGGCGTTCTCGATCCTTTGCCCCCCCACCTCGATCCAGCCCTGGTCGTGATAGACCGTCTCCGGCGTCACCAGGCCGGCGTCGAGCGCGGCAGCCACCGTCATAACCTTGAAAACAGACCCCGGCTCGTACTGCTGGCTCACGGCTGGATCCTCGAACGGCAGCGGGCTCTGGTCAAAGAACTGGATGTAACGCCCCGGTTCGTAATTGGGCAAGCTGGCCAGCGCCAGGATCTCAAAGGTACGGGGGTCCATCACGATGATCGTGCCCCCCTCGGCCTGGTACTCGCGCACCGAGCGCGCCAACTCCTGCTCGGCCAACGACTGCACAGTGCGGTCGAGCGTCAACACCAGCTCGACGCCCGGTTGGGGCAGCAGAACCGGCGCCACGACCCAGGGAATCTGTTCGCTGGCCGGGTCTACCGGGCCCACCCACTCCACTTTCTCCGGCCGCAGTTGCTCGTCGTAGAACCCCTCGACGCCATAGAAACCGGTTATTTCGGCCGTGCAGAACCCTAGCGCGTGGGAAGCCAGCGCCCCCTCGGGATACTCGCGCGCCCACACTGGTCGCGCCGTAATGCCAGAAAGTTTCAAAGCGGCGATCTGCTCCCCTACCTCCTTCGACACCGCTGAGGCGATCTGCACCCAGTAGTCATCGCTCTCCAACAATCGCTCAATGTGCGCAGGCGGCGTGTGCAAGAGCTCACCCAGCGCCTTGGCCGTCCCTTCCACGTCCGTCACGTAGACCGTATCCGCCTCGATGGAATACAGCACCACGTTCCCGGCCAGCAGGTGCCCGTGCCGATCTCTGATCCTGCCCCGGGGAGCATCGGACATCACGACGGGCCGCACGCGCTGATCCTCGGCCCACTTTTCGTAAAAGCTATGATCCACTATCTGCACCTGCACCAACTGAGCCAGGATCACGAGCACGAGGCCGATCAGAAGCGTACTCACCAACCTCAGGCGACGTCGCGGGCCTTCCGCCATACCAAGTCGCGCTACACGCTCCCCGCTCAGCAGGGAGCTGAATGGCGCTCCTCCTTTCTTTGCGTGTCCAACTTGACAATATAGAACATTTGTGCTATAATATCCTCATAGATACACCGCTGTGAAACCGTAGGCGAGTTTCTTACCCGCCAACCGCACCTTGACAACCCAATCGGTGATCTATCCCACTCAGTCGGAAGCGGACCAGGCGATAAACTCGACCTGTTCGGCCCGGACAAAACCCAGTTCAACCGCTCGCTCCCAGAGACGGGAGATAGAACTTGCTTCAGCAACTTTTACCTCTAGCTGCTCGTTCTCCCGGCGCAACCACAACAACTCGGCCCGCAACTGCTCGATGCGCCGTCCACGGGCCGCCGTATGGCTGACCAACATCAAGTAGAGGATCGCCACCAGCGTCAGTGCCACAACGAGTGTGAATATGTAGAGGAGCGCGCGCGGGCTTGGCTCGAAGCGGCCGCGTTTGATCCCGTGTGTCACCCACTGCATAAAGTTGGACATATCAGAGTAGTCAGTAGTCAGTAGTCAGTGGTCAGTGGTCAGTGGTCAGTGGTCAGTGGTCAGCAGTTAGTCGCTCCGCCACTCTCAGCCGCGCCGAACGGGAGCGCGGGTTGGCAGCCAACTCGTCCTCCGCCGGGCGGACAGGTTTGCGCGTCATTAAACGCAGCCTGGCCCGATGATCACAAGCACAGACGGGCAATTCCGGCGGGCAGATACAGTCACGGCTTTCCTGGCGCATAAAACGCTTCACCAGGCGATCCTCCAGCGAGTGGAAGCTGATCACGACCAGACGACCGCCGGGGGCCAAAACCTTCACGGCCTGAGGCAACGCGGCCTCCAACGCGCCCAATTCATCGTTGACGGCGATGCGCAGCGCCTGGAACACGCGCGTGGCCGGGTGGATGCGTCCCCCTCGTCCCACCGTCCGCTCAATGACAGCGGCCAATTCCACCGTCGTGTAAAGCGGGCGGGCAGCGACGATCTCGTCCACGATGCGGCGCGCCCGTCGCTCCTCACCGTACCGGTACAGCAAGCGGGCCAGGTCTTGAGCCGAGAGTTCGTTCACCAACTCGGCCGCAGTAGGCTCGGCAGAGCGCGGATCGAAACGCATGTCGAGCGGGCCGTCGCGCATAAAGGCAAAGCCTCGCTCAGGGTCGGCCAGTTGGAGGGAAGAGAGTCCCAAGTCGAGCAGGACGCCATCTGCGGGGATAAAGTCATGGGCGCGCGCAACCTCTTCCAGACGAGTGAAGGAGCTATGGACGAGCGCAACTCGCCCGCCAAAGGAAGCCAACCGGTCACGGGCCGCTTCCAACGCTGCCGGGTCCCGGTCCAGGCCCAAAAGTCGCCCACGCGGAGAGGAAGCCGCCAGTATCCCGGCCGCGTGTCCTCCTCCTCCCACCGTCCCATCTATGTACCGGCCGCCCGGCCCGATCTGCAGGCCGTCGAGTACCGCTTGAAAAAGAACAGGGATGTGGCTACCCCTCACCCTATCCTTTCGCTGCCTATCCAGTTCACCGGCCCAGTGATCAGACGAGCCCTCCGCGCCGGTCAGATGCCCAGGGCCGCCCATTCTTCAATGTTTCCACTGTCTCCCTCGACGTGCTTCCGTTCCTCGCCCCAGGCAGCCGGGCCCCACACCTCGACGTAGGTGTTCAGCCCGGTGACGATGACCTCGCCATCGAGAGCGGCATACTCTCGCAAGCTAGGGGGGATGAGCACACGGCCATTTTTATCGGGGATAGCGTCGGAGGCGCCAGCAAAGACCAAACGGCGAAAGGCGCGCGCGCTCCGGTCGGTCATCGGCAGCGCGCTCACCTTCTCCGCCAGCCGTTCCCACTCCTCCATAGGATAGATCACCAGGCAGCGGTCTATCCCACGGGTGATGACGAGCCCATCCTCCAGGCCCGCCCTAAACTTGGCGGGGATGGTCAGACGTCCCTTCTCGTCAATGGTGTGGACAAACTCGCCCAGGAACATGCGGTGTGTTTCCCCCAAGTATGACAACAGAGTGATGTTCAGTGGTGAGCCCCACTCTGCCCCACTTTCACCCACAACTGCCCACTATTATACACTATTTTTTTCTTTTTGGCTAGTGCCTGGGGAAAACTTTAAGATTTGCGACGAGCGGAGAGTGCGCACTCCACGACGTGGGAATCGCGGCTACGCTTTCGTCTTAGAGGATGATATGTCGCTTCAATGTTCGGCCTGTTCTACTGCGCGGCGCTCCCGGGCCTGCTCCCACATTGGGCGGGGCGGGCCTTCTTCGATCCAGATACGAGTGCTGCCGCTGACGGTGGTGAACATGGTGCTGGCGCGCACTTCGACCTCGTATGCACCGGGGGGCGCCTGCCCCGTCACGCCCCGGCCATCCCAGGCCAGGAGGTGCTCGCCTCTATCTCGCCGCTGGCGTTGGAAGAGGGTGACTATGCGGACGTTGTCTTGGTCCCAGATTTCGGCCGTGACGGTCGCCGGTCGAGAGAGCTCGAACTCTACGACGGCCGGCTCTACCCAGCGGTCGCCACTCGGGGAGAGGGTCGGGCGAGTCGCTCGCAGCACCAGGGAAAGAGGACGCTGCCAGAAGCCACTTATCAGCCACAGGCCCACCACGCCGGCCATACCCGCGCCGGCGACGGAGAGCACGGTGCGCACCTCTGCCGGCACGGTCGTGTTGGGTGACACCGCATTGTACGTCACCTCTCGAACCAATACCGCCGTATTGCCCGCCCGGTCCAATGCTTCGACGCGCACGACGTTTTTCCCCTCGAGCAGGTCAGCCGTTCCCTGAAATCCCCCCTGGCTATCCACCGCCAATTCGCGCCCGTTGAGCCAGATCGTGGTCAGGGGTTCGGTCTTGCCCACGACGAGGAGGGAAGGCTCGCGCACCGTCATTCCGTCTTGCAGCGTGGTCAACGAGAGCGCCGGTTGACGGGTGCGCAGGTGAACGCGCCGCTCTTCTATCGTGGTGTTGCCCACGGCGTCGCTGGCCTCGATGCGCACGATGTTCTCTCCCTCCTCAAGCACCACGTCCACGTTAAAGTTGCCCTCGGCATCCACCTCTGCCTCGGTTTGGTTGACGCGCACCTGGATCCCGGGCGGGACTGTGCCCTGTACACTCAACATCTGTTGGTTGATCCACAGGTTGTCGGGCGGATTCGATATCACAATGTCCGGCGGTTGGGTCAGCAGGGTGACTTGGCGCACGATGGAGGCGCTGTTGCCCGCCTCGTCCACGGCCGTCAGTTCGATCTGGTTCTCTCCTTCGCGCAAGGGAACGTTGGCGCTAAAGCCGCCGCTGGTGCTGACGGCCAACGGTTGCGGGGAATCGTTCATCCACACCGTCGCGTCCGGATCCGTCACCCCCTCGATCAGTATTTCGGCTTGGTCGCCGCCCACCTGGATGTCTTCCGGCAAGTTTGCCAGGCGAATGATGGGCGGCTGGGTATCCACGAGCAAGCGAATGGTGCTGGCCGAGCTGCGCACAGTCGCCTGCGCGACGACCTGGACGAGGTACTCGCCATCGGGCAGTTGTTGCCCCAACCGGTCCAGGCCGTCCCAGACCAGTGTGTGTTGACCGGCGGCGTTGGGTTCGCCCTCCAGCAGCGTCCGCACGGGCGATCTGTTCTCGTCCAACACGTTCACTGTGACTCCGGCGTCGGCGGAGAGGGAGTACATAATCACGGCGGTATCCAGGTTCCCGTCGTTGTTGGGGGAAAAGACGCTACGTTCCGCACTGACCGTCACTTCTGATACTCGCGCCCAATCCATGGGGAACAATAGCACCAACGTAGCGCCGATAGCGCCGATGGTTATGATCACCAGCAAGGGAGCGATGTTGATGCGTCGAACTGGGTTTGATCTATGTTGATTGGATTGAGTAAGGCGCGTCTTCATCTGCTCATCAGTCCAAGTCTAGCATAATAATGTCCACTTGTTCTTCGTCGCGGGGTTGGGGGCGCACGGCGGGCGCAGGGTCGAGCCTGGGCGACGGGCGGGCGGAGCGACGCCGAGCGGAGGCCCGGCCTGGGGCGGGCGACACCGCCGGGCGAGCCAGGGAGCGATAGGCGGCATACAGCCCCAGCGCGCATACTCCATTCCAGGCACATTCCGCCAGAAAAGAGAGATGCACGGCGGAAACATCCGCCAGGCCGAGGGCCGCTGGCGCGCCCACGCCTCCAATGCCAAATCCCAAGAGGCCCGCACTGACGGCGGCCAGCAAGCCGACGCCCGGTCGCTGCATGCCGTCTATCCGGTGACGCACGAGGCCCACGCCATATCCGGCCAACCCCCAGGCCAGTATTTGCAGGATGTGGAGCAACAGAACCTGGGGATCCGAAACGAGAGGTTCTACCGACCAGAGCAGGGTTTGGAGGGAGTTGGCCTCGCGGAAGCGGGCGATCAATGAGTCGGCCGCCAGTGGCTGGCCGCTCAGTTGCGCCAGATCCGGCGCAGCGCCGCACATTCCGGCCAAGAGCTTGAGCCAGGACGCGCTCCCCAATCCCACCAGTACCCCACCCCACTCACCCCACCATATACCGGCCAAGAAGGGGATCATCAGCGCGATCCTGTACCGGGACAGAACGGGCGCAGCGAGCACCAGCACCACGGCAGCGATGTGGCGCGTCAGGAAAAACGAGGGGAGGATCAGAACGGCCAACGCCAGAGCTGCGACGTAGATCGAAATGGAAAAGAGCGGCAGGGCCAGCGCTAAGATGAAGAGAACGTACCCGGCCGCTGGCGCGACCAGCCCGGCGATCAGCACGCCAGCCGCGATAAACATGATCCACTCTGGCGAGAACGCGCCGGTCGCCTGAGCCGTGAGCGTGAACAACCCCGCCATCCCCAGGGCAGGGAGCAGCCGGTCGAAGAGGGAACGGTAGCGTTGGTATAACCGAGCCGGGATCAGGCTGATTTTTCTCACGGTTCTGCCCCCTCCGGTCGGGCCAGGATGCGGCGCGTGGCAGCATCGGCGGAGGCGGGACGGGCGTGGGTGCGGGCCCAGTTCCGCAGCGCCGTGACCTGTTCGCGCATCGTCTGGGAGAGGGGGATGGACTCGGCGACGTTGCGCAGCAAGTCGCCCTCCTCCAGGTCGCGTTCGGCCTCGAAAGCGTCGTACAGGCCGGCGATGATGGCCTGCTCGATCTCTGCGCCGCTGAATCCTTCGGTCTCTTGCGCCAGGCGCACCAGGTCGAATTGTTTCGGGGCGCGGCGCCGCTTTAGCAGATGGATGGCAAAGATCTCTTGGCGCTCCTCAAAATTCGGCAGGTCAATGAAGAATATCTCGTCGAAGCGACCTTTGCGCAAGAGTTCGGGCGGCAGCATGGCGATGTCGTTACTGGTGGCGATGACGAACACGGGCGCGGTCTTTTCCTGCATCCAGACCAAAAAGCTGCCAAAGACGCGGGCCGAGGTGCCGGCGTCGGAGCGGCCAGAACTGGACAGGCCGGAGAGTCCCTTCTCGATCTCGTCCAGCCAGAGGATGGCCGGCGACACGGTCTCTGCCAACCGCAGGGCGGCCCGCATGTTCTCCTCCGAGGCGCCCACCAGCTCGCTAAAGACGCGCCCCATGTCCAGGCGCAGCAAGGGGAGTTTCCACATGGTGGAGACGGCTTTGGCGATGAGGGACTTGCCCCCACCCTGGACGCCCAACAGTAGCAAGCCCCGCGGCTCTGGCAATCCGAACTCGCGCGCTTGTTCGGTAAAGGCCAGCCGGCGCTTGTGAAGCCACGCTTTGAGGTCGGGCATCCCGCCGACGTAATCTATTTCCTCCTGGGCCTCGTAATACTCCAGGGTGTTGGATTTACGGATCAGCTGTTTCTTCTCGGTGATGATGATCTCGGGGTCAAACTGGCGGGTCATCACCACTGATTTGGCGAATACGTTTTCCGCCTCGGTGACGGTCAGGCCCCGCGCGGCTTGCAAGATCTGTTCCCGATCCCCCCGGTTCAATTTCAAGCGCAGCCGTCCCTGGCTGCGGGCGGAGCGGATCACGCGGTCCAATGCCTCTCCCAACTCCTCCGGCGTGGGGAGGGAAAAGTCCACGACGGTGACTTCTTTTTCCAGTTCTGGCGGCAACCGCAGCACGGGGGAGAGGAACAGGAGCGTCTTTTGGCTCTCCTTCAGCGGTTGCACCAGATCGCGCACTTTGCGCACCACCGCCGGCTCCGGCGGCATCTGGGACGAACCGAGGAAAGGGTGAAAGTCTCTCAGCAGGTAAAGGGCCGCCTCCCGGGAACGCTCGATGTGGGCGAGCACCTCCAGCGCGGAATGGGCGCCAGGGTCAACCTCGGCCGGACGCACGGTATCTATGGCCATCACGCCGGTAGTGACCGTCCAGGCGAACAGTCGCTTTTTCAATTGGGCGGCGACGCGGACGAGCATGCTCTCGATGCGGCGTTCCTCCCAAGAGAGGATATAGATCAGCGGGTACTTGGCCCGGATCAGGACTTCTAGTTCTCGTTCTCGTTCAGCTATGCCCATCGCAAGTCAGCCTCAACTCCTACCGACCAGCCACTCTCGTCGTCTCCATTGTATTCCACCAGATGGCGAGCAAGGAAAAGCGGTTGAGCACATCGCGCCCCAAGGTCAATTCCCGTCCTACACGATCAGCAGCAATAATCACACCAGGCAAAGTCAGTTCTGCAATCTGCACGTCGGCAATGCGCAGAACCACGTAGCGCACCCCCAGATGAGAGCGCGACCGCGCTCGACCAATGAGCGGCGCTCTAATGCTCTTCAGGTACACCTCCGGCACCACAGTCCCGTCGGCGCCGGTGTCCACCAGTGCATTCAACGGCTCTGTAGATAATCCCTCGTCCTCATTCCGCAACGCGATGACCATCATAGGCATTGGCGGGGAAAAGCTGTGGTCGAATGGGAACTTCATGATAGAAACGGCTCCAGCTTTGGACTCTGGATCACCAACTCAACTTCAGGCTGTTCGGTAACCTGCTGTAACAGGACAGCTAAGTGCAGCGATGCATAAATTCGTTCCGCTTTGCGCCGGCCGCGCCGCCCTGAAGAGGCGGCGCTAGGCCCACAAATTGGCCGAAAAGTGCCCTCACACCGGCTCTTTAGGCCGGTGTGAGTGTGAAAAACTCGGCACGAATTTACGGCAGTCTGCACT
>Ga0180432_10002947_pt1 | contig 24982 bp, 23 predicted proteins | sample SS_ome_10_FD_132414 | JGI IMG/M metagenome (GOLD analysis project Ga0180432, IMG submission 132414) | Hypersaline lake sediment archaeal communities from the Salton Sea, California, USA - SS_1_MS_2 metaG | ecosystem: Environmental > Aquatic > Non-marine Saline and Alkaline > Hypersaline >... | reverse complement strand
CGACGCCTTGCTCGAAGAACTCGGCGGCCAGCATCCGGCGTGCCTCCTTTTGCTTCTTCGTCATCCTGGGTTTCATGCCAGGAGCATAACTGACTGTAGCCCATGAGTACAAGTGTCAATAAGTCCTGACGAACGTCGCCGCGAGATCGCGGGCATCTTTGCAGCGGGCAGAATGCGCCTGAATCCGTCCATCGGGACGCTGTCTACGAGCCCCGCCTCGAGGGCGTACTCCCAGAGCCAGGCCGCCAGCACGCGGTCGAGCACCTTGCGCGCCATGAAAGACTGATCCACGCGGATGCTCTTGTAGTAGGTCTGGTGGTCGAGGCGGCCGGAGGCGTAGTTGTAGCCGCTGGAGTTGCCCGCGGCGATGTTGAAGGGCATGTTCAGGCAGCGGGCGATCTCGTTCAGGATCTGCTTCTTGAAGTCGGCGTAGGTGGTGGCCGGCTGCTCGGCCTCGATCTGGCTCATCTTCCAGCCGCCCGGCATGGTGAGCAGCATGTTCCGCTCGAGCTCGATCAGGTCCATCGGCTCGACCGCCACGGCCTCTCCCGCGGGCGGCGTGTCGGTGTAGAGGATGCCGGCGAAGTTGGCCGCCGCCTCGGCCGCGCTGATCACGGCCAGCGTGAACCTGCGGAGCTGCGCGAACAGGGGCAGCGCAGGCGTGATCTCCGGCACGCCCCTGTGCTGTCCGGGACGCTCCTGCCGGAAGACGTGAACCATGTCGGCGGCGGGCACGCGCGTGAAATCATCCGAGAACGACCACCCGCCCGCGCCGGGGTGTTCCTTGAGCACCTGGTAGGAGACGGGGTTCCCATAGCGGTCCAGCTCGATGCCGTCGACTACGTTCTCGTCTTCGACAGCGTGCAAGGGGCTGGTGACCTGGTCGGCCTCGATCAGGCGCAGGTCGAGCTTCACCGGGTGATCGAGCACAGGGTTGTTGGCGAGGATGGCGAAGGCCTCCCCGTCCTGTGCCCGGGCCATGCGCATCGTGCGGAGCTTCTCGGCCAGGCATACCTCCTGCGCCCACGCCTCGAACTCGCGCTCGACGGTGCGGTTGACGGCGTCCAGGGCGGTCAGCATCTGCAGGCGCGGTCCGGTGCCGACCGTGTCGTTCGCCAGCGTGAGGGCGATCCCGCGGGCGTAGGAGTTGTTGGCGACCTCGTAGCGCGCGCGGTTGCGGAGCGTGCGGCGCACGTCGGCACCGGCCGCCGCATCGGCGCTCAAAGCGTCGGCGTTGGCCCAGTGACGGCGGTTGTTCTCGGTGGTGACGGCCGCGTCGTACCGCGCCCTGAGCGCCCCGAACGCGCCAGGGCGAGGTACCGTCGAGCCAGAGCGACCTGACGCAGGGAAGCGGCGTTCTCTCCGTCGCCGTTCTTGCCCGTCAGTCTTTTCAGCCACGTGAACACGTCATGGGGCTCCAGGTGGAGAGAGCTTGGTGAATCGCAGCGCCCGCGTGGGCTTGTCGCCGGCGTCCCTGGAGGCCAGATAGCGATCGGCCTCGACCTGATCCTTCAAGCTGTGCTGCTGGACCTCGCCCACGTCGCCCTTCGCCCGGCGCGGCCCCTTGGCGTTCTTCTCTATGGCGTCCTTGACGTCTTCGGCCATCGTTGTGCTCCTGTTCTGAGCCCGTCGAAGGGCCGTTGATTGCGCGGGCGAATCGCCAAACAAAAAGGCCCGCCGATGCGAGGGTGCGCTCGCACCAGCGGCCCTTGAATGGCTCAGCAGCCCGGCGGGGATCAGCCGCCAGCCTGTCGCCCGGGTCTCTCTTTCACCCTATCGTACGCGATTCGACCCGTGTCGCAACCCCTTACGGAAGAAATCTGATAGCCCCGTCTCTGGTTGCTGTCGTCGAGAGATGCGCGAAACTGCACTTACCCAGACGCGCCCTAAGGCAACGATGTTCCGCGATCACGATCTCTCAGAGCCCTTTGGCCCGCCAGCGAGCGTGGAAGCGGCAGGCGCCCCAGAACAGGACGGCCGTGAACGCCGAAAGCATGAGAAGACTCAGCCAGACCGGGAAGTAGGCGCCTTGCCCGAAGCCCGAACGGATCAGGTCGCCGGCATACGAAAGGGGGGATATGGGCGATATCCAGCGGGCCCACGCTGGCATCTGGGCGATGGGCAGGAATACGCCGCTCACGAACAACAGCGGCAGGCGCACCAGATTCGACAGCAGCATGATGTTGGACGGGCTGCTCGCCGGAGGCGCGGCCAGTAAGACGCCGAGCGAGGCGAAGCTCAGCGCCCCCAGCACGATGCCTGCCACCAGCAGAAGGACACTTGTGACTGCAGCATCGGTCAGAACCAGACCCAAGACGATGGGGATGACCGAAAGGCACGCGCCGAAAACGAGCCCGCTCACCACGTCGCCGGTCAGGATGGACCGCAGGGAGACGGGCGAGGAGATCAACCGCTCGTAGGTCCTGGCCCGCCGCTCCCAGGGCGTCACCAGCGGCCCCACGGCACTGGCCGTGAACCAGAGCGCCATCGCCACCATGCCGGGCACGATGTTCTCAGGCGCGATCGGACGCCCCATCTTGAAGGTCAGGAAGAAAAACACGGGAAAGAGCACACCGAAGATCAGCACCGGCGGTTTCAGGTAATACAAGAGCGCGTTCTTCTTGGCGATGACGAAGACCCCGTGCGCCTGCCTGCGCCACGTCTGGACTGCCTCGCTCATTGCCGTTCCTCCTTCGTTTCCACGCCGGTCAGGTGCAGGAACACGTCCTCCAGGGTGGGTTTGCAGGTGGCTATTTCGGAGATGGTCAGCCCCCGGCTCTCGGTGAATCTCACGGTTTCCACCGCCGTCTGGCCGGGATGCTCCGAGTAGAGGCGGAAGTCGTGCGGACCGCCGCTCACGCGCTCGACGCCCGGCAGACCTCCCAGTGCGTCGGCCGAGGACGAGCCGGCGGCGAAGCTGACCTGGACGTACTGGCTCGATTTCATTGCATCGCGCAATTGCTCGGGCGTGTCGATGGCGGCGATCCTCCCCTGGTTGATGATGGCAACGCGGTCACAGATCTCCTCGGCCTCGGCCATGTTGTGCGTGGTGAGGAACACGGTGAGCCCGTCGCGGTTGAGGTCGCGAACGATCTGGCGAATCAGGCGTGCGCTCTGCACGTCCAGGCCGCTGGTGGGCTCGTCCAGGAACAGAATCTCCGGCCCGCTTACCAGCGCCGAACAGAGCATCAGCCGCTGCCTGAGACCCTTGGAGAGCGCCCGCGCCTTCTGCTTCTTGCGCTCGGCGAGACCGAGCAACCCGAGCAGGCGCTCGCCCTCCTTCACACGCCTGGCGCGCGGCACGCCGTGCAGTTCGGCCATGAGCATCACGTTCCGCCAGACGCTCAGGTCCAGGTAGACGTTGGCCTCCTCCGGGACGATGCCCAGGTGCTCGCGTGCAGCCAACGACTCCTTGCGGATGTCGTGATCCTGAATGGTCGCCGTGCCCTCGGTGGGGTCGAGAACGCCGGTGAGCATGCGGACGGTGGTCGTCTTCCCGGCGCCGTTGGGACCAAGGAAGCCGAAAACCTCGCCTTCATTGACCTCGAACTCCACGTGGTCCACGGCGGTCAGCTCGCCGAAGCGACGGGTGAGGCCGTGGACCTCAATTACGGTGTTCATGGCTGCTCCTGCTTCTTCTCGAAGATGAGCCACAATCCCAGCCCGGTATCGGGATCGTCCTCGGGCAGTGCGGCCTCGCCGATTACCTCGAAGTCCTCGACGCCGGCATCCTCAGCCCAGCGTCGGAAGGCCTCCTGGCTACGGACCTCCTTGAAGGCGCGAACCGCGTCTGGACCTTGCTTGCGCACTCCCTCGCGCCGGCGGCGTATGAACTCCCGCCGCGCCCACGCCGGGTACGTTTTACCGAGCCCTCCGCCGAGCATCGCCTTGCCGCCCGGGCGCAGCACACGATTTGCCTCCCGCACGCCAGCGGATCGGTCTTCCCAGAAGAAGATCGAACCCCGACTGACCACCAGGTCCACCGAAGCATCGGCAAGGGGCAGGCTCTCTGCTTGGCCGTAGACGGCCACCGTGCGTCGGCTCAGGCCCAGCTCGGCGGCCTTTGCCAACGCCCGTGCCAGGGCATCGCGGTTGGGGTCCGCCAGGATCAGGACGCTGCCGGACAGCTCAGCGAGCGCGAAGGCCAACGGCCCGTCTCCGCATCCGAGGTCCACCCAGACCCCCTCGCGCGGCGTGCAGGTCTCGACGACGTCGCGAGCGACGCACGCATAGTAGTCCGGAAGCTTCTGGTCAGCTTTCGACAAGGGCACGTGGAGCCTCCGTGAAGACGCGAGGTTCGCTGGATACCGGAGACATTACGGTCGGCGCGTTCAGACGCATGGATGCTCGGCGACTTCGCCGTGGCATTCCCGTATCTGCTCGGGAGAGCACTCGCCGGGCTTCCTGCCCTTGAGCTTCTCGGGGTGCTCGCAGTCTGCGACGGCCACGCAGGGGTGACCTTCGACGTCACCGTGGCACTTCCTGATCTGCTCGGGGGAGCAGTCCTCGGGCGTGCCCTTGAGGTTCTCCGGCTTCTGGCATCCTTTCGTTCCGCCGCACATAATCGGCCTCCTGGACCTCGAAAAAGGGAACTCATATAAGCGTATGCTTAAATACTAATCGGCTCCGGTGCCGCTGTCAAGAGGCGGTGCGCGGAGGCGGGCGATTCGTTCTACTGGCCGGCGGGCAGGACGGCGTAATCGGTGTGATCAGGCTGCCAGTAGCGTTCGATCAGTTGCTCTTCTTCCAGCCGATGCAAGATGCGGGCTATCTCGCGGGATTGGGCACCGAGCTGTCTGCAGATCTCGCCCTGGAATACCGGACCGCCTTTCTGACTCAGCAGGGCCAGAAGCTGTGCCTCAAGGGGGGCTGTATTACCCGGAGCCCCCTCGTCGGTCGCCCCTCTGTCGTGCGGCCGGCCTTCCCTTGAAAAGAGCAGCGCAGCCACAGCGACCAGCGCACCCACTGCCAGGATTACGAAGATGACGAACGCTGCGTATCCGCCGTGTAAGCCGATTCCGTGGTGCATTATTCATGCCTTTCTGGAAGAACACTTGTATCCTTACCGCGGCCCAGGTTCGTTCCACGCCGGTCCCTCGTGAAGAAGACGTAGAGGCAGGGCATCAGGAACAGCGCCACTGCCATCTCCATGCCCAGCCCGCCGATGGCGCCGACCGCCATCGGCTGGAGCATGTCGCCGCCCTCGCCGAGATTCAGCGCCAGCGGCAGAAAGCCCATCATGGTCGTCAGCGTGGTCATCAGGCGTGGTCGCAGACGTATCCTGGCGGCGTCCACCACGGCGTCGAAGGGGGACTGGCCCTCGCGGCCCTGAAGCTCCCCGGCGAAGGTCAAGAGCAGCACACCATCGTTGACCGTAGCGGCGACGACGACCAGCACGCCGATGATGACCGTGGCCCCGAGAGGGAACCCCGTCGCGTAGAGAAGGTAAACCACACCGGCAAGGCAGACGGGCACGCTGCCCAGGATCAGGGCCGGCAGCTTCACGCTGTTGAACTGGACCGTCAGGACGATGAACGAGAAGAAAAGCGCGAAGGCCAGGACGGCCAGAACCGTGTCTTTCATGTCGGACATCATCTCGGCCCGGCCGCCGAAGGTGAACTCGTAGCCCGTCGGCCGGTCGAGGTCCGCAAGCACTCCGCGCAGGTTGGCGACGGCCCCGGCGAGGTCGCCGTCGGTCATGTCCGCTTCGACCGTGATCTGCTTGACCTGGTTCTGGCGGATGATCTCTACCGGCCCCACGGCCGGGCGGACCTCAGCGATGTCGCGTACGCGAAGGGTCTCGCCCTGGGCGCAGGTGAGGGAGAGGTTCTCGACATCCTGCCGGCTGCGCATCTGCGCCTCGGGCACGAGGACCCGGATGTCGTAGTACTCCGAGCCGTGCCGGTAACGCGTCGGCACGGCGCCGTTGATGAGCGTCCGCAGGGCACCGGCCACGTCTGCCACGGACACTCCAAGCTCGGCAGCCTTCGCCCGATCGAGCCGGACCTGGTACTCGGGTCGGGCGAGGTCCATCGAGATGTTGACGTTGGTGAAGACACCCGATTGCCTCATCGCCCGCGCCGTCCGGTCGGCGAGTTCCGAGAGCGTCTCGGTGTCTTGCCCCCGCACCTCCACGACGATGTCCGAGGCCCTCATGCCGTGTATGCCCTTGACGGGCATCTGCCTGGCCATGGCCTTCACGCCAGGGAGAGGCACTTTGCTGACCACCTGGCGCAGGCGAGCCACGTACTCGGCGGTGCCGACGTTGCGCTCGGCCTTCGGAACGAGTTGCAGATCCAGTTCACCCTCGTTGGCCACCTCGTAAGTGTAGAGCCCCCGCACCTGTCCGCCGGCGAGGGAGAAGATGCTCTCCACGAGTGGATCGCCGGCGACCTGCTGTTCGAGCTTCCGCAGCGCCCGGTCGGTCTCGGCCACGGAGGCGCCAGCGGGAAGTCTCACCTTGACCATGACCCGTCCGTCGTCCATCAGCGGAAGGAACTCGCCACCCAGCCGGCCCAGCAGGAGAAATCCACCAGCGAGGGCCGCCAGGAAGAGCGGAACCGCGAGCCACCGGCCGTGAAGAACGCCTCTTAGAGTCCAACCGTAGGCATCGGTCACGCGCGCGAAGAAGCGTTCGAACGCGCTGGCGCTGTAAGCCTGCCGCCGGCGCCCAAACAGGGCGGCGGCCAGCATCGGCGTCACCGAGACGGCAACGGTCAGGCTGATGATCACGATGCCGGCGACAACCATGATCAGCTCTCGGAAAAGAAGGCTCGTGAGGCCGGGCACGATCAGAAACGGCACGAAGAGCGCGAGGAACGACAGCGTAGCCGCGACGATGGCGGGGCCGACCTCGTCCGTTGCCTCCACAGCCTGGCCAGCGGCATCTCCGTCCGGATGCTCGTGGCGCAGGCGGGTGATGTTCTCCAGCACGACGATGGAGTTGTCCAGGACCACGCCGATGGCGACCACAAGCCCGCCGAGGGAGAAGATGTTGAGCGAGAACCCGGCCACCTTCATCAGGCCGAAGTTGAGCACCATGGTCAACGGCAGCGCCACCGCCATCACCAGCACCTGCCGGACACTGCCCAGGAACAGGTAGACGACGATGACGAGCAAGACCGCCGCCCCGATGGCCGCGTTGCGCACTCCGGCCAGGGACTGCCGCACGTAGTCGGCCTGGTTCTCGACATAATCCAGATGCAGCCCCTCGGGGAACGCAGATCGCAGCCCGCCGAGCCGCGCCTCGACCGCATCGGCCACCTCCACGGTGTTGGCCTCGGCTTCCTTCAGCACGGACACGTTGACGCAGTCCTGGCCGTTGAAGCGCGTGACGACCCGCACGTCCTCGTGGGCGTCGACGACGCGGGCGATGTCACGCAGATAGACCTTCCGCTGTCCCTGGCGGGCCACAAGAACAGAACGGATATCCTCCAGCGATGTGAACTCGCCCGTTGTGCGGGCGATCACCTCGCGGCGCCCGACGGTGACGCGGCCGCCCGTTTGTTCCACATTCTCCCGACTCAGGCGTGCCAGCACGGCGTCCACGCTCAGGTTGTGTTTCTCCACGGCTGCCGGGTCGATCAGGACGCGTATCTCGCGTTCCAGGCCGCCCACGATCTCCGCTCCGGCCACGCCTTTCACGGCGAGTATCCGGTCCTGGAGCCAGTTGTCGGTCCATTCGCGCAACTGGACCGGCCCCCAGCGGTCCGAACTGATCGCCACCTGCATGACGGGCAGTTGCGAGGGGTCGGCCTTGAAGACGAAGGGAGGCTCGATGTCCTCGGGCAGGTCCTGCTCGGCGCGGGTCAGCGCGGCCAGCACGTCCTGGAATGCCGCGTCCACGTCCGTGCCGTACTCGAAGTGCACGTCGAGCGAATAGACCCCCTCGCGCGACGAAGACTCCAGATAGTCCAGGTTGTCGACCGTCGCCATCAGGCGCTCGACGGGGTCGGCGACGTCCTTGTCGATCTCGTCAGGCGTGGCGCCCGGCCACCTGATGTGCAGCTTGACGAGCGGATAGGTGATGTCCGGCAGGAAGTCCACCGGCAGCCGCCACAGGCCGTAGAGCCCCAGCACCACCAGGGCCAGAACGATGGCGCTGGTGGCGAGGCGGCGCCCGACGGAGTGCTGCGTGATCCTCATCGGGGGCGCTCCGAGCCGTCGGTCCGCCCGTCACCGGACTCCGGGCTTCCAGATGCGGCGCGCCCCGGCCCTTCACCCGCACCGGCCACCCGTACAGGTACGCCGTCCTTCAGGTCTTCCTGGCCGGTGACGACCACCTGCTCGCCGGGCGCCACCCCACTGACCACTTGCACGCTCTGCTCCCCTTCGATGCCGAGTCGGACCGCGCGCCGCGATGCCTTCCCATCCAGGACGACGAACACGATTCTTTGCCCCTCGGGCGTCTCCACGACCGCTTCACTCGCGACCGTGGTGGCGTCTTGAAATGACTCCAGGTGCAGCGTGAGGCGGGCGAACTGGTGCGGCATCGGTTGAACTTCGCCCCCGAGCGAGGCCTCCACGGTCCGTGTGCGCATGACCGGGTCGAGCTGAGGATAGACGCGCACTACCTCGGCCAGGAACGTCCGCCCGGCAAGCGCATCGAGCGTGGCATCGAGCCGGAGGCCGGGCCGCACGGCGGCGGCATGGGCCTCGGGCACACAGAACCGCACCACGAGCGAAGCGGGCGCGTACATCTGCACAAGGGGGCTGCGCGGCTCTGCCAGGTCACCCGGCCGCACGTGCACATGCGTGATCACGCCATCGAACGGGGCCGCAATCACGCATTCGGCCAGGTGCGCTTCGGCCAGGGCGAGCTTCGCCGATGCTTCCTCTACGGCGGCCTCCTGGACGGCGATCTCGGTCGCGGTGGGTCCAGCCTTCAGCATGCGCAGCGTTTCCTGTGAGGCGGCCAACTCCGCCTCGGCCACCTCCATCTTCTCTTGCGCTTGGTCCACGCTCTGCTGCGAGGTGAAGTCCTGTGCGATCAGCTCCGTCTGCCGCTGGTAGGTCTGCCGGGCCTCCGCGAGCGTGGCGCGCCACTTGTTGACGTTCGTCTCCGCCTTGGCGATTTCCTCGGGGCGTGGGCCGGCCTTCAGGTCGGCCAGTCTCGCCTCGGCCACCGCCAGCGCAGCCCGTGCCGCCTGGACTTCCGCCCGATGGACCTCGCGGTCGATTTCAATGAGCTTCTGGCCGGCACGGACTTCGTCACCCTCGCGCCATGGGCAGTACGTGATCGGCCCTTCCTTCGTGGGCGCGATAACCACGGAATCGGTGGCTACCACCTCGCCGGTCAGCTCCAGCGTGCGGGCGATGGAGGCCCGTCGCACGGGCACGACTTCGACCAGCGGCGCCTTCCTCTGCTGGCCCTGCTGTGGGGCCGCCGTGACCGGCTGCCCCCCCGAGGCCAACCAGAGCGCTGCGCCGGCAGTCGCGCACAGAACCACGAGGGCAATCACTACTGTCCGTTTACTCTTCATTTGGTCGTTCTGCCTCACTCTCCAATGCCACCATACCCGCCAGAGACCTGCCGACCGCCCGCTCGAAGCGGGCCATCGCCCTGTGCCAGTCCAGGCGCGACTGAATGAGCCCGTTGCGGGCGGCCGTACTCGCGGTCTGCGCGACGATCAGGGCGACAATCGCCCCGGTGCCGTTCTTATACTCGCCCTCGGCAACGCGGGCGCTCTCCTCGGCGCTGGCGACCAGCCGGCGGGCCGCCTCGACGGCCTGACTGGCCTCGATGACCTGCCAGTAGGCCGTCCAGACCTCCAGTTCGATCCCGCGCAGCGCGTCCTGTCTGTCGGCCATCGCCCGGGCGAGGTCTGCCTCGGCGCCCTGCACCTGATAGGGCCGATCGAAGCCAGTGAACAACGGCAGGTCCGCCACCGCGCCAAAACTCCACTGTCGCTGATCGGGCAGCAGGTGTCGCCCCAGCCAGCCGAAGGATGTATCCAGGCCAAGCGCGGGCCAGTACCGTGACTGCGCCAGCCGCACGGCGGCATGCTCGGCCTGGACCTCGGCGAGCGCCGTCTTCAACTCGGGGCGGTTTCGAGCCGCCTCGGCGAGCAGAACGTCCACGTCTTCCAACGCGTGCCCGTAGGACTCCTCGGGAACGTCGGCAACCTCGAACTCCGCGTTCGCGTTCAGGCCCATCGTGCGGGCCAGTTGGCCTTTGGCAATGTGCACGGCGTTCTGCGCGCGAACCAGTGCCAGGTCCGCGTCCGCCTTCTCGGTTTCGGCCTTCAACACGTCGGACTTGGCGACGACGCCGACCCGATGGCGCGCCTGGGCCAACTCAAGCTGGTATTCGCGCAGCCTGACCGCCTCTGTAGCGACTTCTTTGAAGCTCCGGGCGGCCAGGAGGTTGTAGTAGTTCTCTTCCACGGATAGGACCAAGTCCTGCAAGACGGCGCTGTGGCGGAAGTTGGCGGCCAGCAGGTCGGCCTCTGCGCCCTCCACGCGAGCCTCGCGCCCGCCGCCGTCGAACAGGAGCCAGCGCGCGCCGAAGACGCCCTGGTAGCGGTTCTGAATGCCCATGTCGACCTTCCCGTCGAGTTCGGCCTCGTCCCCGCGCTCCGCGCCGGCACCGAACCCAACCGCGGGCAGGTATTCGGCCCTGACCCGGCCAACGCTTGCCGCTGCGGCCCGGGCCGCCTGCCATGCGGCGGCGGTTTGAGGATTGTGCTCCAGGGCGACGTGAACGCACTCCGGAAGCGAGAGCGTGCGCCCGGACAGATTTGGGGCGGCCCCGCCGGATGCTTCTTCGTCATCGGCACCGGCGACCTCGCCGCCAAAAGGCTCCGATCGCGAAGGGGGCACGTGCTCGAACACACCCCACGGATCGACGCTCGCGCAGCCGGTCAGCAGGGCGAGGCTCGTCAGGGATAAGATGGTCAGTCTGAGTCTCACCGGCTTTGCTCCTCGCCGAGGTTCGCGCGTCGTAGCCCGGTCCCCATGCCCGACAGGCCCATCATGCGACCCGGGCCGGGGCAGCCCATCCGCTGGCGGATCATGGAGAAGAGCCTTGCCTGCTGCTCGGGCGTCAGCACCTTCTTCTCGTCCAGCAGGCGGCCCAGCACCAGCTCCTGCATCCGGCCGTGGCCTTCAAGTATCTCCTCCTGCTTGCGGTGAATGGCCTCCATGTCGGGCTCCGGGGCGGCCAGGAGCTTCAGCAACTCATCCCGCAGGCCCTGAAGCCTCTGGCAGTTCTCCTGTGCCTTCTCGTGGAATTCGACGAGCCGGGGCTCTATCTGCCGCCACTGCTCAATGGTGACGCCCAAATCCCGGTGCAGTGGACACCATATCTCCGGTTCCGGAGCCTTCTCGGCGGCGGGCCCCCTGAGCAGGTGGGCCGGGATCGCGTGTGCCGCCCAGGTGGAAAGCAGGGCCACGTTCAGTGCAATCGAGACGGCCAGCACGATGGGACGAGCCTTTCTCCACATGGTCATTCTCCCCCTCCGGTCGAGACGAGGCTCACATACGCGCCTGCCAGCGAACCATCGGGCGCTTCGGCAAGGTAATCAATCCTATAGAGGCGGACAGGATCGGCCTCTGTAACCTGTGCCGGCTGCGGCTCCGGGGGCCCCTGTCCACGCCACATGTCCCGGCCGATGAGCATCCCAAGGCCCAGGGCCACGACCACCGCGGCGGCCGCAGCGACGCGCAGCCCGGCTGGCATGGCAGGCCTCCAGCCAACGGGCCGCAGGATTCGCTCGGCCCAACTCCGCTCTTCTGCGTGCTCCCGGGCTCGCGCCATCAGCCGGGCATGGAAGCTTTCGGGGAGGGGCGGCGCTGTACTATGGCCAAGGGTCTCGTGCAGTTGCCGGGCGTGCTCCAGAGCCAACCTGCACTTGGTACAGGAGGCAATGTGCTCCTCCAAGCGGGCACGTTCCGTCTCGACGAGCTCCCCGCCCAGGTATGCCTCCAACCTTCGCTGTGCCGTTCTGCAACGCATTCTCCGTCTCCTTCTACTGGGTGTAACGAACGCCCGCCGATCTTCCCCCGGCCTGCGCCCTACTTCCCGAAGGAACCTTCGAGGTGAGGGGCGAGCGACTTTCTCGCGCGGGCAAGCAGACGCTCGACGGCCTTGTAGGTGGTGTCCATGGCATCGGCGATCTCGGCCAGGGGCAGGTCCTCGAAATAGCACAGCACCACCGCCATGCGTTGGCGGTCGGGGAGTTGGTCGAGCGCCCTTTGTATCGCCCGGTCCCGTTCGGCGGTCAAGAGCTGCCTGTCGGGTGCGTCTGCCGGGCTCTCCTGCGGCGGCATGTCGGCGACGTAGTCCGGACGCTTCTTGCGATGGTAGTCGATGCACACGTTGGCGATGACCCGGTAGAGGTAGGTGCTGAAGCGGGCCGTAGGACGGTAGCTTGATGCGGCGTCGAGAATCTTTAGGAAGGCCTCCTGGGCCAGGTCTTCGGCCTCGGCCCGGTCGCCGACGTAGTGGTAGGCGATGCGCCAGGCCGCGTCCTGGTGGCGGCGCACGAGCTCACCGAAGGCGTCCATGTCGCCGTCGGCCACTTCCTGCATCAGTTCCTCATCACCGTGCCGCATTGTCCCCCTCCGGTCGGCCCAGGATGAGGTAGTGGAAGGCCATCCCGGCGGCGAAGCCCACTGCCATGTTGAGCGCCACTGACCCGGCCACAGTCGCCGCCACCGGTAACAGGGCTCTGTCGAACCGCAGCTCGCGCGCGAACTTGAGAAGCTCTACCCCGACCATGAGCATCATGGCCCCCACGATGGCCACCGGGAAGGCGGCAAACAGCGCGGCGATACTTCCCCCGAGCAGCAGACCGAGCCCGATCTCGATGGTCCCCTCGATGATGTTCGTGCCGCCCGTGCGGGCGCCGAAGTAGTACTGTCCCGCCAGCCCGCCCGCGCCGTGGCACAACGGCATGCCTCCGAAGAAGGGCAGAACCACGTTCATCACGCCCATGTTGAAAGACAACTGACGCTCCGTCACGCGGCGGTCCGGCCAGTACTGCGAGATCAGCGCCACTGTGGCGATCACAGCGTTGGTGGCCGTGAGGGGGATCTGCGCCAGGCCGCCGTCTCGAAAAGCCGGCCACAGCAGGCCCGGCTCGACGAGTCTCAGCCGAGAAAAGTGGAACGAGAGGCCCACCAGCCCTACCAGTTCCCCCCGAAATGCCATGATGAGGATGCCCAGCGCCACGAGCACGAGGGCAGCCGGCGCATAGCGGTTCTCGCGCAGAAGCAGGATGACCAGCAGGGAAGCGATCCCCAGCACCCACCACCCGGCCATCATCTCCAGCCCCTTGACCGCCAACAGCACGCCCAGCGAAATCTGGATGCCCCTCACCACCGTTTTTGGGCGTCCAGCGTGCCACGAACGCCATGGCCCCGGTCGCGCCCATCAGTAACCATACGACTCCCATGGCGAAGGCCGAGGCGTAGACCTTCTCCGGCGTCCAAGCGCCCGCGATGGCCATCACGGCGAGAACCTTCATAGGCTCGATGGGCATCGGCAGTCGGTAGATCAGACCCGTGGCGATGTTGGCCAGCCCCATCATTACCAGCAGGCCCGTCGGGTCCATGCCGCAGACGGTGATGTAGCCGATGGCCAGCGGCAGGAGGGTGCCGAAATCCCCCATCGACCCGGCCAGCTCCCGCAAGCTGAAATCGAATGAACCGATACGCACGTTGCACTCCGAAGAAACACCACCGGAGGAAGAAGACAAGCGCCCACGGCGCGGTCCGCGAAGGCCTACTCCTCATCCACCGTCAGAAGGTCATCGGCGACTTGGCGCCACTGCTCCAGAGTCTCGCGGTTCAGGAGGTAGTGCACGTAGTAGCCGCGCTTATCGGGAACCACCAGGTCGGCATCGCGCAGGATGCGCAGGTGCTGGCTGACGGCAGCCGAAGTGATGTTCAGCCGCGTGGCCAGCGCCCCCACGCACAGGGCCCGCTGCTTGAGCATCCGGAGGATGCACACCCTGGTCTCCGAGGAGAGCGCCTTGAAGACTTGGGCAACCTTCTGCGAATCGTCCATGGCACCAGCTCCTTAAGCGAATGCTAACATACTAAGTCGCTTTCCCCGGAATGGCAACTTCCGGGGGCAGGTTGAGGCCAGCAAGGGGGGCGAGCGGGCTATTCCGCTCAATCGTGTGGATCAGAGTCGGGGCTATGCCGTATGGAGTGGCCCAGCACAGGCGCCCTTACGGAGGCGGCCCCCGAAGACGCCCCTCAGAGGGCAGAACAACCACCAGAACGAAAGGCCATTGATTGCGCGGGCGAATCGCCAAACGGAAAGGACCGCCGATGCGAGGGTGCGCTCGCAGCAGCGGTCCTTGAGTGGCTCACCGGCCCGGCGGGGATCAGCCCCCGCACTGTCCGCCCGGGTCTTCCTTTCGCTCTATCGCAAGCGATCCACTCCGTGTCGCAAGGGGGCTGTTACTCATTCTCTGGAAAGGAGACATAAGCTGGACTTCACAAACTGCCGCACCGAACTCATCTCGCCCTCTCGGCCAGTAGAACCACGTCCCTCAGCGCCTGCGGCCCCTTTGCTCTAAGCCAGCGCTCACAGAATTCAGCGTTGCCGGCTATCTGGGCGATGGCCGCCAGGGAAGAGAGGTAGAGATTCCTCTCATCCAGCGACCCGACCAGCACGAAGATAACCCGTACTTCGGGGGCCGCCTCGCAGAAGTGGACTCCATCGCGTGCGCGGGCCATCAGAATCTCAAAAGTTTGCTTGCCCTCGACGATGACGTGGGGCACCGCGAGCCGGGCATTCAGTGTCGTGCTCCCCTGGGCTTCCCGGCTCTTCAGAGCCGCCGCCAGTTGCCCTGCACTCACGCCCACTCTGTCCGCCAGTTGCACGGCGGCCCGGTCGAAGAACTCCTCCACTTTCAGTGGACCCTCGACGTCCAACACGGCGCAACCTTCGATCAGCTTATCAAATCGGTCCTTAACGACCTCGTCTCGCTCGTGGATGATGTCCTTCAGCTCGGCCTCCAATGTTCCGGTGACCAAGCTCTTGTCGGGGGTGACGATCCGCTCGATCAGGTGCAGCAAAGCTGATTCCTGCTTCACGTGCTTTCGACCGTAGAACCAGAAGCTTCCGAATCCGATGAAGATGAGTGCGGCGCTCATGAAGTAGGCTTCCTCGCCCATCTCGAATAGAATGAACCCCAGGCCGCCTATGCCGCCGACCTGCAGCCAGGGGTACAACGGCCCTTTGAAGGCCGGCCGGTAATTCTGCAGGCCGCTCTCGCGCAGGACGATCACCGCAAGGCATGCCAGGATGTTGGTGAGCAGCAGTACGGTAGATGCGGCTTCGACCAGCACATCCAGCCGGACCAGGAGACTCAGGAAGATGATGCCGCCGGTGATGGCGATGGCCACGTGGGGGGTTTTGAAGCGGCTGTTCACACGCGAGAGCGGCGCCGGCAGGAGCCGGTCGCGGCTCAACGCCAGCAGGTAGCGGCTGGCCGACATGATGCCCGCGTTCGCGGTGGACACGAACGCAAGGATGGCGCCCACCGTCATGGCGACGTAACCGGCCTGGCCCATGATGGCCCGGCCGCCGTCGGATATCGGCGTCAGCGAGCCGTCCAGCACCTCGCTCTCCAGCACGCCACTGGTGACGACGACCGCGAGCGTGTAGGCAAGGATGCCGGTGATCAGGGACAGTGCGAGGCCTAGGGGGATCGTCCGCCCGGGATTACGCACCTCTTCGGCTACGCTCGCTACGGTCAGCAGCCCTCCGTAGGCCACGAAAACGAATCCCGTGGCAGTGAAGATGCGGAGCACGCCGTACGGAGCGAAAGGGATCAACAGCTCCGCTTTGACCTGAGGTATGCCGACGGCGATGTACATGACCAGCAGGGCGAGCAGGCCGATGACCAGCAGCACCTGCACCCGCGCGGCTTCGCGGACGCCCGCCATGTTCAGCCCCGCGAACAATAGGCACAACACCATACCTGCCAGCGCCCCGTGGATATGCACCAGCAAGGAGGCAAAAGTGGCCATGCCGACGATGGCGAACGCGCTCTTCAATGAGAGGGAGAACCACGTCAGCAGACCTGCGACAGTGCCGACGCCCGGGCCGAATCCCCGCATGATGACGAAGTAATCGCCCCCGGCCTTGGGCATGGCCGATGTGAGTTCGGCAAGGCTGAGTGCGCCGACCATGGCCAGCAGCCCGGCCAGCAGATAGGACCAGATCACCCCCGGGCCGGCTATCGCGTGCGCCATGCCGGGCAGCACAAACAGCCCCGAACTGATCATTGCCCCAGTGGCAATGCAGAAGACGTGCCCCAACCCCAGCCCTTTCTGCAGATGCGCTGTGGTTTTGGCCATGGCTTTGCTCCGCCTTAGCGAACTGGCCTGTCTTTCCACCCTTGAGCTAACGCACCATAGTTTACCAGGAAAGAACCGGTCCGTCCCGTCCCCGAGCCTCCGACGCTCAGGCGCGCCGACGGCATGCTCACTTCGGTGGCGGTGGTTAGCGAGACACTGTGGCTTGACTGTCTTTGCTGCGCAAGAGCGTTTCGCTAGCCCTTCTGGCGCCGGATCTCTGACAGCTTGAGGCGTTCACGGCCCTTGCCCGCCCTTATGGGCGCCCCTACTCTCTCAACGCCCTGCATGGACGCGCTAGCGGCGCAGCCGACGACGCAGTCGAGCCAGTGGTTGTCGGGCCGGTGGGCGGGGAGTTTCCACTCGTCCACGGTGCGGCCTCGTCCCTCGGTGCGGACCCGGTACTCGGCCGTCAGGAGCTCGGCAAACAGGCGGTGCTGGACGGCCTTGCGGCCGAAGATGCTCAGGCAGCCCGGATCACCCATGGCCGTCGCCAACCTCTCGTGCACGAAAGACTTCCAGTAGTTCGTGTCGATCTCGACGTGCCGTAGCGCCCGCTTCCGCGTCACGCTCGGTATCCACCAGTGGTGGCCGATCTTGTCCCCCCGATGCCGGTCGTACTCCGATATGGGCTTCTGGGAGGCAGTGATGCCGTGGCCGCGGGCGGGCATGAGGACCGCCGCGTGTTCTGACTGCCGGCAGAACTGGTGCACCACGTCCGTCTGCCAGCCCTGGTCAATGAGGCATTGCCCGATCCGCATCACCGCGCCGTCGTCGCGCGCCCACTCCTTCGCCAATAGCTGGCCGGTGAGCGCCTCCAGTCCGGCGTAGATGGCGCCCTCGACACCCGTGCCCTGGTGCACGCGCCGCAGCGTCCGGTCCACGTCCCTCGACGTGAAGTAACTGATGGGCTGCTCAGGATAGGTGCCGTAGTCGATGACATAGCCGGTGAAGTCCGCCTCCCACGCCACCACGGCGTAGTAGAGCAGCTTCTGGCCGACGTCGATGAAGGCCGTGACTTGCTCGCACTTCACCGGTACCCGCCCGCGCTGCCGACCGTTCGTCTTGCCGGCCACCTCATCGGCGTCCAGCATCTCGCCCTCGCCTTCCTGCTCGGCGACGGGTTCGTTCTGGTACTCGGCCCAGAAAGTGGCCTCGTCGCGGAGTTCCGCATACTCATCCCAGAGCTTCTGGTTCTCGGGGAACGCATATACCATCTTCATGCGCTCGCCCTGCCACTGCGGATGCTTTTCGCGGTCCAGGATGCGGTCGGCCATGTCACCTGGCTTAATCACGGTGCAGGGCATGATGCCGCTGATCTTCTTGCCCGGGCCGGCCAGGCCGAGCACCGCGCCGGCCAGGATGCTCTCACGCGCCTGGCACTGCGAGAGGCTACGGGCTGACTCGTCGGTCTGGGGATCGTCCAGGATGACAAGGTCGGGCCGGAAGGATTCGCCGCCGGCCGTCTGGTGTTTCATGCCGCGGATGCGCCCGGTGATGCTGGCCACCTTCAGGATCGCGCCGCTCGCCGCGCTGCCTGGGATAGTGGGCAGCACGATCTCCTTGGCGGTCCACTCGATGTGCGTCCTCCGGCCTTCGCAGAGCTGTCCGGCGCACCGGTTCGCGATCCCGTCCAGGCACTGCACCGGGTAGACGGCCTCCGGGAAGTCATCGAGCAACAGGTCGTTCGACTCCAGCTCGGTCTTGATGGTGTCCAGCATGTTGACGGCATGGCCGTCGTCCGAGCCGATGAGGCAAACGAACCGCCGGTGCCCGTAGAGGATCGCCCAGATGCAGGCGCGCTCGCAGAGGCTGGTCTTGCCCGATCCGCGCGGCATGGCCAGCGCGAAGAGGCCGCCGTGCAGAACTGCCTGCTCAATCCTTCCCACCACCTTCTCGTGGTCCTGCGACCAGGGCAGGTAGAACGTGAACGGGAAGTATTCATCGCAGAAGAACTGGAAGTCGTTCTGCGCCTGCTTCGGCCCGCTCCCGGAGAGGACGCCCCTCAAGGCCGTCACGACCGGCGTCCTGCGCCGCAGGGCATACACGGTCGAGAAGGTCATCTACGAGAGCCGCCCGGGCTTCAAGGTGACCGCGAGCCTCTACGTCCCGCGCGGCGCCGGGCCGTTCCCCGTCGTGCTCGGCCCGTGCGGCCACTCGCAGGACGGCAAGGCGTGCGGGAAATACCAGGCGTTCGCGAGCGGGCTCGCGCGGCGCGGCTACATGGTGCTGGTCTATGACCCGATCAGCCAGGGGGAGCGCGTCCAGCTCACCCGTCGCATCGGTCGCTTCACGCCCGGCTCCTGCGTGAATGAGCACAACATGCTCGGCAACCGGCTGGCCATGCTCGGGGAGTTCTTCGGCACGTGGCGCCTGTGGGATGGCATCCGCGGGCTGGACTACCTGCTGGGCCGGCCCAAGGCCGACAGGGGCCGCGTGGGCCTGACGGGCAACTCCGGCGGCGGCACGATGACGACCTATCTGTCGGCGCTCGACGACCGCTTCACCATGGCCGCGCCGTCCTGCTTCGTGACCACGTTCCTGTGCAACATGGAGAACGAGCTGCCGGCGGACTCGGAGCAGACCCCGCCCAGGATGCTGGCCGAGGGGCTGGATGCGGCGGACTACTTCATCGCGCAGATTCCCAGGCCGGTGCTGCTGCTGGGCCAGGCGGACGATTACTTCGACCTGCGCGGGCTGCGCCGGACCCACGAGGAACTGAAGCACCTATACGCGCTGGTCGGGGCAGGGGACCGCGTCGAGCTCTTCATCGGCAGCCACGGGCACGGGTTCTTCGAGGAAAACCGTAAGGCGATGTATCGGTTCTTCGCACGGTTCTCCGGCCAGCCCGGCGACGTGAAGCCGTCCGAGAACCCGCCGGAACCGGAGGAGGCGCTCTATGCCACGCCGGAAGGTTCGGTCCTGAAGGCCGGGTCCCGGAACGCCCTGGCCATTCTCAAGGAGAAGGCGGTGGCGGTCGAGGTGGCCCGCGCGCGGCTTGACGACGCGGAGTTATGCCGCCGCGTCAAGAAGGTCCTCAATCTGCCCGCACGGCGGGGCGCGCCGCACTACCGTATCCTGCGCCATCGCCCGCCCGGCACGGCGAAGTATAGTGGGCACAGCGTTTACGCCGTCGAGACCGAGCCGATGATCCGCGCGGTGCTGCACTACTACGGCCCGGCGGCGCCGTTCCATCTTCCGCGGAGCCGCAAGGCAACCCTCTACGTCCCGCACGTATCGAGCGAGGAAGACGTGACGGCCGGCCTCGTGTCGAAGGCGGCCGAGCTCTTCGCCGTGGACGTGCGTGGCATAGGCCTGACGCGCGCGCGGACGTGCGGGGACACGGACTTTTTCCATCCGTACGGCAGCGACTACTTCTACGCCGTTCACGGGCAGATGCTCGGCGAGCCCTACCTGGGCCGGCGGGTTCACGACCTGCTCCGTGTGCTGGACCTTCTCGCTGCGAACGGATGCGAGGGTGTGAATCTGGAGGGGCGGGGGCTCGGCGCGCTCACGGCGACCTTCGCCGCCTGCCTGCACCCGGTCGTGCGGTGCGTGGTGCTGCGCAACGCGCCCGCGTCCTACGGGGAGATGATGGAGCATCCCGTCGTGGAATGGCCGCGTTCCGCGATGGTGGCGGGGCTGCTCGAGCAGTTCGACCTGCCGGACTGCTACGCCCTCCTGCGCCGCGCCAGGAAACTGCGAATCCTCTCCTCCTGGAACCACCTCATGCGCCCGCCACGCAAGCCGTGAACCGGCGGCAGGCTGAGCGATTACGGGGGGGCCGTCCTGTCGCGCGGCGAGGCCGCACTGCGCGACTGCACCCGCGTCGACGGCCGCCCTCTGCACGAGCGTACCCACCTGCGCGCCCGCGTCGAGTGGGCCGGCGGGGTGATGGAGGTAGCCGCCGTCCACCTGCCGAGCAATCGGTACGCGGGGTCGCCGTCCGCCGGGGAGGCCGCCCGGGTTGTCGAGCTGCGGCGCGTGCTGGCCGAGCCGCCCCGACCGGACGTGGTCGCGGGCGACATGAACTGCCCGCCCGGCAGCGCACCTTACCGCATCATGTCGGAAGCCGGCTACGTGGACGCGGCGGTTGCGGCGGGCAGCGCGACGTCCGAGCGGCGCGTGGACTACGTCTGGATCGACGCGGGGCAGGCGTCCCGGCTGACCGGGTTCGCCGCGCTTGACGGGGAGGGGTTCCGCCGCGTGGACGCCGCCGGGACGCCCTGGACGCTGAGCGACCACGCGCCGCTGATGGTCGAGTTGACTTGAGGGGTCGTGCTTACTGGCGGGCCGGCGTGGAGTGCAGGAAGTAGCGGTCCGGGCGGTCTATCACCTCGGGGAGCCGGAAGCCGTGCGCGTTGAGAAGGCGCCGCATCTCCCGCCCATCCGGCAACCGGTCCGCCCCGACCGCGCGACCCGCCTCCCGGTGTACGGCGTTGACCCGTCGCCGGCCGGGGTAGTGCGCGATGACGAGCTTCCCCTCGGGCGCGAGCCAGCGATGGAACGAGTCGAGCGCCCGGCCCGAATCCTCGAAGTGCGGGAACACGTCGAAGCACAGAACGAGGTCCACTGAGTCCGGCGCCAATCCCAGGTCCTCGGTCGTGCCGTGTCGGAACTCGACGTTGGCCGCGTTGACGTTCCGATGCGCCGCGGCGATCATTTTCTCGCTGATGTCCACGGCAATCACGCGGCCGTGCGGCCCCACGGCGTCGGCGAGAAGGGCCGTCATGCGGCCGGCCCCGCAGCCGGGTTCGAGCACTGTCATGCCCGGCGCGATGCCAGCCCTGCGCAGTATCCAGCGTGCGATGCGCTCGCCCTCCTCGTCGAACGCGCCGTGCTCCCAGTGCGGGGCGGACTCGTCGAAGAACCGGCGTTTCTCGTCGTAGGCGCCCACGTCAGGACCTCCGCAGACGGGCAGCGAGTGCCGATAGGGCGAAGATGGCGCTGGAGACGACCACGATGCTCGCGCCCGTCGGCGTGTCCAGCACGTAAGAGACGCCCAGGCCGCCGACGGATGCGAGGGCGCCGAACAGGACGCTGAGCAGCAGGGACGTGCGATAGCGGCGGCTCAGGCGGCAGGCGGCGGCCGGCGGGGCGACCAGCAGGCTGAACAGCATGAGCCCGCCGATGGCCTCCAGGTTGACCGTTATGACCAGTCCGCTGACCAGCAGCAGCATGTAGTAAACGAGGCCCTCGCGGATGCCCGAGGAAGCGGCGACCGCCCGACTGAACAGGACCGCCTTCAGCTCCTTGTTGAACAGGGCGGCGAAGGCGGCGGCTACGGCTGTGGCGGCGGCGATCCATATCACGTGCCGCCGCGAGACCAGGAGCACGCTGCCCCAGATGAGCCCGAGAACGCCGGTCTTCGGTCCCTCCGTGAGCCCGATGCCCAGGAAGGCAAGCCCCATGATAAAGGAGAAGAGTATGCCCATAGATACGTTCAGGTCTATCTCCATCCGCTCGGCCAGGTAGCCGATAAGGAAGGATACGGCAACCGACGCGGCGAAGGCCGCGGGCCAGATGGACAGGCCGAGCAGGCTGGCGAACACCGCGCCCGCCATGGCCGCGTGCGAGAGGCAGACGCCCATGAACGGCAAGCGCAGATTCGACAGGTAATACCCGACAAGCGAGCAGCCGGCCCCGCCGAGAATGGCGGCGGCGATGATAGTGCCGAAGATGTTGAGCCATTCAAAGCCCGGCATTGCCGTTCCCCCGGGAGATGACGCGGAACCGGTCGGCCCGTCGCTCGACGTCCAGCGGCAGGCCGTAGAGGTCGCTGACGGCCTGCGGGGTCAGCACCTCCTCCGGCGGCCCCAGGGCCATGCGCCGGCCCTCCGCGAGCACGAGGACGGCGTCGCACGAGGCGGGCAGCAGCGAGACGTCGTGGGTGACCACCACCAGCGTTACGTGCGTGGCCGCGACGACGTGCTCGATAAGGTCGAGCAGGGCTTGCTGCCAGGCCAGGTCGAGGTTGGCCGCCGGTTCGTCCATCAGCAGCAGGGAAGGCTCCTGGGCCAGCGCCCGGGCGAGCTGCACCTTGCGCTGTTGGCCTCCGGAGAGCTCGTCGTAGGGGCGGTTCGCAAGGGTGCTCAACCCTAGCCGCTCAAGCCAGAGCCGGACCGCCTCGTGATCCGTCGCGCGGAGCCCGCGCAGCAGCCCGGCCCTGCCGGCCCGCGATATCTCGACCACCTCCCGCACCGTCAGTGGTATGCCCGAGCGGGCGAAGTCAAGTTGGGGCACGTAGGCGACGTGGGTGCGGAACTCCGCCAGTTGCGGCGGCCTGAGGCTGGAGGGGTCGCGGCCGAGCACGCGCAGCGCGCCGGCGTGCGGGGCGTACATGCCGAGGACGGCGCGCAGCAGCGTCGTCTTGCCCGCCCCGTTCGGCCCGATGACGCCTAGTATCTGCCCCTGGGCGACCTGGAAGCTCAGGTCTCGCAGGGCCGTGTGGGCGCGCAGGCGAATGGTCAGGCCCTCCGCCGCTATCGCCGGTTCACTCAACGCAGACCTCCAGCAGCTTCTCCACGTTACGGCGCACCAGCAGGGCGTGGCCGCCGGGCTCCTCGGGGTGCAGGGGGAAGTTGCTCAGCAGCACCAGCGGCACGCCGAGCCGCTCAGCGATAGGACGCCCCTCGTGCTCTCCCCGCTGGAGGTTGGCCACTACGGCGGCCACGTTGTGCGCCCGGCCTGCCTGAACCAGCGCGGCGAGCTGCTTCAGGGACATGTCGTCCGCCCGGTCGAACTCCCCCACGACGCGCAGCCCCAGCCACTGGCAGAACTCCTTCTGCAGGCTGGAGGCAATGACGGGCTTCCCGGCCAGGGCTGCAGCCCTCCCGTGCACGGACGCGGCCAGCTCGCCCTCCGCGGCGCTGACCTCGGCCAGCCGCGAACCCACCGTCTCGGCCAGCGCCGGCTGCACCTCAGCCAGTCGCTCGGCCACGAGCTCGCAGAGCTTGACGTAGTTCCCGGGCATCGTCTGCGGTCCCGTGGTCGGCAGCTCGACGATGCGCGGCACGCCCCCGATGGCGCCCAGCTTCTCATCGTATTGCGATTGGTAATCGTGCCGCAGCAGCACGTCCGCAGCCGCGATGGCATGGAAGTCCGCCGGTTTCAGGTCGAAGTGGCCAGGGCACTGCCCGGGAGGCCCCAGCGTATGAATGCGCACAGCGTCGCCTGCCAGGTCCCGCACGGCGCACTGCACCATGGACGTGCCGACCACGATGAGCGGACGCGAGACCCCCGGGTCGGCCGCATTCGTGCTCGCCGGATCCTCCCCGTCGCAGCCGAACACGGCCAGCAGAAGGCCGACAGACAGCGCCAGGCACAGCCTGCGTGCTGACCACATGTCGTTGCTCCCGTCAGAAGCGCAAGTCGAACCCGCCGGTCAACGTCACGCCGGGCATAGGGTAACCGTCCCGGAACTCGTAGTCCTGGTCCAGTAGGTTCTCGAGGGCGGCGAAGACACTGCCCTGCCAGCTCGCCTCCGCCGGCGCCACGTCGTAAGTGAGCTTGCCGTTGACCAGAGCGTAAGCGTCCACCTCCGTGAACGTCGAGGGGAAACGGGGGTTGTCCGTGAAGAAGTCGCTCACGTACTGTCCGTCCAGGTCCACCTGCCATCGCTCTGCAGGGAGCCAACTGACGCCGGCGCTGAGGGAGCACTTCGGCGCGTAGGGCAGGTTGCGCGGCTCGATGTCGGTCAGGAAGGTGGCGCCGAGGAACGCGCTCCAGCTATCGGCGGGCGCGATCTCCGCCGAGAGTTCGAACCCCTCGGTCTGGAAGTCGTCTATGTTCTGGAACGTCGGCGGCGGAGGCGGGGGGGTCACGAAGCTAATCCGGTTCTCGCCCTGGTCCCAGAACGCCGTCGCATTGGTCTTCAGCCACGAGGTGAGGCGGTGCGAGAGGCCGACTTCAAAATGGTCCACAATCTCGGGGTCCAGGTTCTTCCACGTCTCCCCGGCTCCCCAGACCTGCTCGAAGAAGTAGATGACGTAGACGCCGGGGTAGTTGACGCCCCGGGCGTATCCGGCGTGCAGCTCGGTCTGTCCGTTGCCGGCCACGATGCCGGCCTGTGGCGTCCAGACGTCGTCGAACTCGTCGTGATCGCTGAACCGTGCGCCGGCGCTCGGGGTGACGTGCCAGCCGTCTCGCGCGCCGAAGGAATGGCTGACCGCCCCGTACGGGCTGACGATGTGGAAATGCTCGTTGACGCTCTTGCGGCCCCCCGGCCGCTTCTCCACGGCGCGTCCCCCGATGTTGTCCCAATCGAAGCCGACGACGGCCTCGCCGCCCTCCCACGGCCATAGGGCCTGGCGCGCGCGGAGGCCGTAGTTGTCATGGTCGGTCACCGTGTCGAACGCCTCCACGTCGAACTGCTCCCAGTCCGCGTGCAGGTTGTCCCAGTAAAGCTTCAGGTGGCCCTCGGCGTCGGCGGACCGGTTCTCCAGGCTCACGATGTGCAGGTCGTCGCGCGTCGGGTAGAGCCCTCGAGCTGGCGGGGGGCCGTCTTCGTGCCCCGGGTCCTCCGCCCAGTTGTCGGTGTGGATGAAGCTGTAGCCGAGCGTCCACACGTCGTTGAGCTGCCTGCCGATGCGGACGTAATAGTCCTGCAGCTCGCCGGCCGACCGGTCGCGGTGGCCGTCGGAGCTCTTGTATGACTGCACCAGGT
>Ga0180432_10002945_pt1 | contig 25019 bp, 14 predicted proteins | sample SS_ome_10_FD_132414 | JGI IMG/M metagenome (GOLD analysis project Ga0180432, IMG submission 132414) | Hypersaline lake sediment archaeal communities from the Salton Sea, California, USA - SS_1_MS_2 metaG | ecosystem: Environmental > Aquatic > Non-marine Saline and Alkaline > Hypersaline >... | reverse complement strand
AGCGTCCTCGAGCTTCGACCTGTGGAAAGACATCATCGAAACCAACCGGTCCCCTATTGTCGAGGCGCTCGATGATTTCAGCTCCTCCCTTCAGCGGCTCACGCGCGGCATAGACGACGAGGACTTTCTCCGGGAGTCGTTCCATACGGCGCACAAGGAGCGGCAGACCATACCGCGTTACGGGAAGGGGTTCCTCACCCCGCTCGTGGATATAAGGGTCTCGGTGCTGGACCGCCCCGGAGAGCTCGCCAGGATAACGAATATCATCTTTTACAACGACATCAATATCAAGGACATCGAGATCGTCACGGTGCGCGAGGGCGAGGGCGGTGTGCTCAGGCTGGGATTTTCGGAGAAGGAGGACGCCCTCAGGTCGGCTGAAATACTTACCGGGATCGGGTACGAGGTGTCGGTGGTCGAATGAACCGGACGGACTGAACCGGATTTGCTTTTGTTCTTTTTTCCATGTCCATTGCGGGCTATATTTAACCATGCGTTTTCTCACCATTGCGTTTTTTCTCCTCCTGCTGTTTGTTTTTTCCTGCGCCGCGCCGCCCGTACGCGAGGAAATACGGGAGGACGGGCGGATGCGCGGGGAGATCGTTGCAGAGGGCGAGGCTTACCTGGGCAGAACAGACCTGGATGGCGGTGGGCATTTTCGAAACGACTGTTCCGGTTACGTGATCGGCCTCTACCGTTCGCTCGGCTATAGGGTAGAGCTCACGGAATACAGGGGGAGCGAAAGCGAATCGCTCTACCGGAACCTCAGTGCGCGCCGCCGCATATACTACAGGGGAGTTCCCAGGCGGGCGGACATCGTTTTTTTCAGGAATACCGTATACGGAGGAGGGGACCGCGTAACGCATGTCGGGATGGTATACGAGGTACTGGAAAACGGAACGGTGGTCCTGCTTCACTACGGCTCCAGGGGGGTGGCGAAACTCAGGATGAACCTCATTCATCCCCGTACGCATAAAGCGGAGAACGGAGAGGTGCTGAACGATTTCCTGCGCAGGAAGAAGCCCGGGTACAGGGGACCGGTGCTGGCCGGAGAGCTCTTTCACTGCTACGGCGACCTGTACGGATATGTGACAAGATGAGTCTTCTTCCCTTTTCAAAGGAGTGACCCGTGGAGGTAATGCAGGCCTACCGGTTTCTCGGGCTTTCGACCGAATGCTCCGATGAGGAGATAACGAAGGTCTACCGTTCGCTTGCCAAGCGGTTTCACCCCGATTCCAACCCCGGGGCCGACTCCCACAACATAATGATGCGGATAAACGAGGCGTATGGGGCGATCAGGGAACATATAAAGGGCGGAAGGAAGCCCGGTTTTACCACTGATCCGTTCAGTTCCCGGAGCGGGCCCCATGTACGGTCGGAACGCGTACGGCCCGCCTCAACCGGAAGGCCTGCGAACGGCGGGCGTCACGTCTCTAGCACACGGCACACCACCTTCGGACAGCAGGAGACCCGTGAACGCACCGGACGGGAGGCCGGTGAGGACGAGATCGGGGGGTTGTGGGAGCACATAGTCAGGGAATACGGCCACGAGAAGGAGGACAGGAAGACCTTCACCCTTCTGCTCAGGCACACCTACCGGATTATAAAAGGGTATTACGAGGAGGGGATGCATAACCCCGGTTCCAGGAGAAACCCCGCGAAACTGATTGAGCTCGAAACCCTCAAGGGGAAGCTCGGGGTCGTCGCCGAGAGATGCGGACGTTTCGGCAGGGAGGCGGGCTCCGACCTCTACCGGCACAGGGGACCGCTCCTCCACCGGTTTCTCCTCTCATTACATCGCGATATGGACGAGGAGTGCGACCTTTTCACGGAGCGGCGCGCCTCGGCCGTGCAGGTGTTCGAGGACGGCGTGCGCTCGGCGGACCGCTTCATCTACTACCATTTTTCCGAGACCTCGATCGATATGGGGAAGGCGAACTCGATGCTGAAGGATGCGCTGCATGATTTTGAAACGTTCGCGCGGACCTACCCTGACAGCCCCCTGGTTCCCTGCTCCAGGCGCAAGGTCGACCTGCTCGAGAATCTGTACCGGGCCTTCATGCGCGAAGGCGCGTAACCCAATTCCTGTTCTTTACCCCCCCTGTATATATACGGCAAACGAGTATTTTAATATATCTTTCGATTAATTATGATTGTAATCCTCATAGCATGCTATATAATTAATGATATATTTATCTAAAAGCATGTGAATGTAGTTCTATGAGTAATTTACTCCAGTAAAGCCACTTCTATTTTTTGCCCGCCTTGTTGGACAAGCTCTTTGAAGTTTACTCACCCTGAGTAAAAGCTCCTTTGCCGACGCATGCACTGTAATCGAGCGTTAAAGGAGAACCGCCATGAATAACAGGAATAAAGTAAGAACTTTCGGTACTACAGTAGCGTGTATTTCCATTGCCCTTATCGTAACACTCATATTTTACTGCCTCCCGGGCTGCGGAGGGGGAGTGGATATAGGGGAAGCGGACAGGGTACTAACCTCCTTCAGCCTGACCTGGCCGGAGGGCTTCTGCTTTGCCTGCCTTTCCAACGAGCCGGTTACGGTCACCATCAAGGCGCTCGATCAGAATGGAGAGGTATTCACGAGCTGGAGCGGGTCTGTTGATATAGAGCTTACCAATGCGAATATTGGTGTGACTCCCGCATCGGTCAATCTTGCAAGCGGGATAGTTGAGAGGAGTATATCGTTTGACAATGCATCTGCTGAGAATGAGGAGACGGGGATAAAGCTGAGCGCCGAGGGTGTGGTGACCGACATGGGGGTGACGCTGCTGGTGTATACGGGTATTGCGGTGCAGCCTTCGGGATTCAGTCTTGCATGGCCGGCGGGGTTTGACTATACCTGTGCATCGAACGAGCCGCTGGACGTGACGATCAACGCGCTTGATGCGAGCGGGAATGTGCTCGGCTGGAGCGGGACTGTAAACATAGTGCTGATGAACACGAATGTGGAGGTGAACCCTTCGACTGCGAATCTGGTGAATGGCACAGTGCAGCAAAGTATCGCGTTCAGTAATGCGACGGTACAGAACCAGGTCACGGGAATAAAGCTGAGCTATGGTGATGTGGTGACGGAGTTGACTGAAACCGTGTTGGTCTATGAGACGGACCCGCCGTCTGATGTAACATTTTTTGAAGCTCTTTCGTGGGATGGACGGATTAGGCTCACATGGACGAATCCTCTCGAGCTGGATTTCGCGGGCGTTCGTGTGATGCGGAAAGAGAATGGTCCACCCGCCAATGCGGGGGACGGAGAGCTGGTGTATGAAGGAAATGAGGAGGATCACATAGATACGGGACTTGCAAACGGAACCACCTATTTCTATTCGGCGTTTGCATACGATTACGCCCCGAATTATTCAGGCGGAGTAACGGCGAGCGGTACGCCTGAAGGGCATGCTGTTGGAAGTGTGAGATATTTCCCCGGTAATAAAAAGGTCAGGCTTATCTGGGATGAAGAAGCCGGATCGGACGCATACAACATATACTACACCGATGATGGTACAGAGCCGGGCGTGCAAAATTACACAGGGATGGTTACGGACATTTTGGGTACGGAGTCTGAAGTTACGGAACTGACGAATTTCACTGATTACAGGTTTGCAGTAACAGCGATTAGAGGAGGAATGGAGTCGAAGGAATCTGATGTAGTACGAGTGATTCCTCCCGGCAATGTGATAACAGCTGGTGGTTATCACACCGTGGCATTGAAGGATGACGGGACGGTGTGGGCATGGGGATGGAACAACCATGGGCAGCTTGGTAATGATACCGATGTACCGGGAATGGACAGCGACACGCCGGTGCAGGTAGTAATGGTGCTTGAAGGTGATCCGCTCACCGGCGTGGTGGCGGTAGCAGCCGGTTCATACCACGCAGTAGCCCTGAAGGAATCCGGAACGGTGTGGGCATGGGGATGGAACAACCATGGGCAGCTTGGTGATGACACCGGTATACCGGGAAATGACAGTGACACGCCGGTGCAGGTGGTGGGAGAAGGGGGAACAGGCACCACACTCACCGGTGTGGTGGCGGTAGCAGCCGGTTCATACCACGCAGCAGCCTTGAAGGAATCCGGAACCGTGTGGACATGGGGTTTTAACTACTATGGGCAGCTTGGAGTTGGTACACATGGGTCGGAGACTGACCGTGACACGCCGGTGCAGGTGAAGGGGGAAGAAGGGATAGGCACGCTCACCGGAGTGGTGGCGGTAACGGCCGGTGGAAGTCATACTGTTGCACTGAAGGCAGATGGGACGGTATGGGCATGGGGAAGGAATGACCAAGGTCAGCTTGGAGTTGGTACGCATGGGTCGGAGACTGACCGTGACACGCCGGTGCAGGTGAAGGGGGAAGAAGGGATAGGCACGCTCACCGGAGTGGTGGCAGTAGCGGCCGGTGGAAATCATACTGTTGCACTGAAGGCGGATGGAACCGTGTGGGCATGGGGCGACAACTTTTATGGGCAGCTTGGTGATGATAACGATGTACCTGGAATAGACAGTGACACGCCGGTACAGGTGGTGGGAGAAGGGGGAGAAGGCACACTCACCGGGGTTGTGGCATTAGCAGCCGGTGGAAGTCATACTGTTGCACTGAAGGCGGATGGAACCGTGTGGGCATGGGGAAAGAATGACCATGGGCAGCTTGGTGATAATACCGGTGTACCTGGAATCGACAGTGATACGCCGGTGCGGGTAAAGGGGGAAGGGGGAGAAGGCACACTCACCGGTGTTGTTGCAGTGGCGGCCGGTAGTTCTTACACCGTCGCATTGAAGGATGACGGGACGGTGTGGGCATGGGGAAACAACGAACATGGTCAGCTAGGTGACGGGAACGAAGGGACCGACAGTGATGCGCCGGTGCAGGTAACAATAGTGCTGGGAGGTGATCCACTCACCGGAGTGGTCGAAGCAGCAGCTGGTAGACAACACACCGTGGCCTTGAAGGATGACGGGACGGTGTGGACATGGGGAAGTAATGGCAATGGGCAGCTTGGTGATAATACCGGTGTACCGGGTATTGACAGTGACACGCCGGTGCAGGTGGTGGATGAAGGAGGGACAGGCACACTCGCGGGGGTAGCGGCAGTAGCAGCCGGTTATAGTCACACAGTCGCAGTGAAGACCGTCGGAACGGTATGGGCATGGGGTTATAATTTTGATGGACAGCTTGGAGTTGGTACACATGGGCTGGAGACTGACAGTGACACGCCGGTGCAGGTAGTTGATGCGGGGGATGTGACAGGCTTTCTTACCGGGGTGGCTGCAGTAGCAGCCGGTAAATGGCACACTGTAGCTTTGAAGGAAGACGGGACGGTGTGGGCATGGGGTAAGAATGACCAAGGTCAGCTCGGTGATGGGAATAAAGATACTGACAGCGACACACCGGTGCAGGTGGTAGATCCAGGTGATGGGACAGGCTTTCTTACCGGGGTGTCTGCAATGGCATCCGGTATTTCTCACACCGTCGTATTGAAGGAAGACGGGACTGTGTGGGCATGGGGGGATAACTTTTATGGGCAGCTTGGTGACGGGAATAAGTGGACTGACAGTGACATGCCGGTGCAGGTAAAGGGGTATGGAGGTAGTGGCACGCTCGAGGGGGTGGGTAAAGTAGCAGCCGGTGAAGACCATACCCTAGCAGTGAAGGATAACGGATCTGTGTGGTCATGGGGAAGGAACAACTATGGGCAGCTTGGTAACGGGAATGAAGGGACCGACAGTGCCACGCCGGTGCAGGTGGTGGGTGAAGGAGGGACAGGCACCCTTACGGGAGTGGTAGCAGCAGCTGGCAGAGGGCACACCATCGCAGTGATGGGTGACGGGACGGTATGGGCATGGGGATATAACGGGGAAGGACAGCTTGGTGATGACACCGGTGTACCGGGGACAGACAGTGACACGCCGGTGCAGGTAGTTGGTTATGGAGGGGAAGGCACCCTTACGGGGGTGGATGCAGTAGCAGCCGGTTTACACCATACTGTTGCCGTAAAGGATGACGGGAAAGTGTGGGCCTGGGGATGGAATTTCTCTGGACAGCTTGGTAATGGGAATGGGGGAACTGACACTGACACACCGGTACTGGCGGGCTTTTTATGCATAGGCTGGTATTAAAGGGGTCAACCCCCATATAGGGGGTAAACTCTTTGCTTGACTCTTATTTTAAACGGATTTCTTTATTCTGATCCTCTCATGGAATTTACAAGACCCCTATCCACTTTATCATTACGCGTACATCCGCCTACAGGGTAAGTTTGACACGAAAGCAGATCCTCAAAGCACCGGATCGTGAGGGACGTACAGATTTACGGCGAAAACGGAAATTCACCCTTCACCCGCGGAGGATGAACGACTCAATGATCTCGGCCACGCCGTCCTCGTCGTTCGTCCTCGCAGTCACGTGGTCCGCTTCGGCGTACACGTCGGGAAGCGCGTTCTTCATGGCCACGCCCAGGCCCGCCCACGCCAGCATGTCGAGGTCGTTGCGGTTGTCGCCTATGGCTACGGCCTCGGCGGGCGTTATGCCGTGCAGGCCGCACACGTAGTCCAGGGCGTTCGACTTTGAGCACGCGGCGTCCATGATCTCGTAGATCCAGAAGCCCCAGTCGGGAAAGAAGGTGTGTGTGGTCCTGATTTTATTTCCGAATTCGCCCATGACCGCGCGGTCCAGAATATCCAAATCGGGCTCGTCCGTGAAAACGCTGATGCGCACCACGTCCCGGTAGGCCCGCCCGATCAGGTCGTCCACCTTCTTCGTCACCTTCTCGAAGGGTTTTGAAAACCGTATGAAGTCCTCGTTGTAGCGGCCCCCGTTAGCGTAGTAACGGCGGTCGTCGAGCGTGTACACCACGGGCGCGTATCCCGCTTCCTCCACCGTTTCAAGGATCCCGGTCACGAGCTCCGGGGCCACGAGGGTGAGGCGCAGCACGCCGTTTCCGTTTTTTATGACCCCGCCGTTGTAGGTGATGGACGGGTCAGGGGAACGGACCGCGTTTATGTACCGCCGCGCCGCGACCGTGGACCGTCCCGTTGTCAGAACCACGCGAACATCGGCAGCGATGGCCCTCCGTACGCAATCCAGGTTCCTCTCGCTGATCTTCTCCCTGCTGTTGAGGAGCGTCCCGTCCAGGTCGAGGGCGAGGAGTTTGTATTTTAGCATTCGTTTTTCTCCGATTTGGTGTGAAAGATACCATTTTTAAATCGGACGAGAAAGAGAAAGATGGGCCGGGCTCCGTTAATCTTTAAAGGGGGATTGAAAACCGTTTTTCTTAACGGCCGTATGATTTATAATGATGAAAGACCGCCCTGTCGGTAATTCGGCGCATGAGCGTGACATGAAAATCAAACGTATAATGATTACAGCGGTTTTTCTTTTATGCGCGTTCGTCCGTCCCGCGGCCGATGCGGAGGACATTGCCGGAGATACGTATGCGGAGCGGGAGCGGCTCGGGAGGGTTCTCAGGGGATACGAGGACCTCCTGGACGATCTCGTCCGGGCGTACATCCTGCTCGAGCGGGGCGATACGGAAGAAGCGGAGGAACTGTTTGGCAGCATCGTTCGCAGGAGCGAAGACGAACGGCTCAGCAGCCTGGCAAAACGGGGCATCGGCAAATGCCGCGACATCGGGAAGATGAAGGAAGAGGCCTCGGCCCTCTATGATGCGGGCGATCACGCGGGAGCGAGGGCCGCATGGGAAAAGGTAAGGGAGGCGCTGCCCGGGGACGCTGATGCTCCGCTCTTCCTGTCGAAGATCACCTATGCGGAGGAGGAGGGGCACAAGATACGCGAGCAGGCCGCTGTTTACTTCGAAAGCGGCGCGCGGCTCATGGCAGAGAACAGGCTTGAGGAGGCGGCGGAACAGTTCGAGAACGCGCTCGCACTGGGCTACAGGCCGGAACAGTCCCGTGATTATGTAAACAAGATACGCGATGCGCTCGCGGATAGGGAGCGGGAAGCCGACAGGAAAGAGGAGGAGGACGTCGCCCTTTTCCTGCGGGAGGGCATCAAGCTCTTCAATACGAGCCGCTATCGCGAGGCCCTGGCCGCCCTGAACAGGGCGTACAGGGCGGACCCGGCGAACACGCAGGTCAGGGAGTACATCGTCAGGGTAAAGATCGCGCAGCGGCGCGAGACCGAGAAGACGGTGGAGCCTTCCTCGCCGTTTCACGACCTCTACGCGAACCTCACGAGGCTGGGTACGGAGGCTTACGCGAGGAAGGATTATGCGGAGGCGATCAGGTACTGGGAGGAGATACTCCTCATCTTTCCCTTCAACGAGATCGCCCGGATGAACCTGACCAGGGCGCTCACCCATACGGACCCGCGCCTCGCTGAGGAGATACTGGAGGATATGTACGGGGAGGCATCGGCCCTGGTTAACGCGGGCAGGAAGAGGGAGGCTGTCGGGCGGCTGGAGCTCATTATCCAGGCGGACCCCGGGTTCGAGCGGGCCCGTTCGGACCTGCGGGAACTGGTGAAAGAGGTCGCTTCAGGCGGGACGGCCGTGACCGATGAGGACAGGACCCGCGCGAAAGAGTACTACGTCAAAGGCCTGAACGCCTACAGGGATGAGAACCTCGACGATGCCGTCGCGATGTGGCGGAAGGCGGTCGAGCTCAATCCCGATTTCGAAGAGGCACGGGTCTACCTGTCTCAGGCGGAAACGAAAGCGCGCAACCTCAAGAAACAGAAAAGCGCCGTTATCCCGGAAACTGAAACCCAGATCACGATAAAACGCCATTACCTCTACGGGGTCACCTTTTTCATGGACGGACTCTACCGGGAGGCGATATCCGAGTGGAAACAGGTCCTCGCGCTCAACCCGGATCATAAAATGGCCAAAGCCAATATCGTGCGGGCCAAGAGCAGGCTCGCGCTGCAGGGGGAGGGTTCATGAAACGGGTCCTCCTCCTCGTTCTTTTTCTATCGGTGCTCTCATGGGCGTATCCCCGGTACTACTGGGACGAGGGGCGTTTTCTCGGCAAGGACAAACCCGGATTCGTCCATTCCGGCGTGCGGGGGGTGGAGACCGGAGGGTCCGTCCTCGTATTTACTCTCATCCGAGAGAAGGGCGTAGCGGAGCTTCAGTACTACGAAGTCCGGTCCCCCGGCGAGGTCGAAGGGCCGAATAAGACAGGTATCCGCATACCCGTTCGCGCGGGTTTTTATCCCCACTTCGATGCAGCGCTGTTCCGGGATGTCCTGTACCTGGCGTTCAATACCATTGACGGCGAAATATTTATTGCTGAAAAAGGGGAGGCCGCCGAAAAGTGGTCGAGGCCCCGTAAGATCACGGGGGCGGGAGGAGGGCCGTTCGTCTCTGACCTGTCCCTCCAGCCCGCGGGACCGGATTTATGGCTGTTCTACCATTCGGAAAAGGAAAAGAAAGGGCGGTCCATAGGGTTTTCCTACATGACACTGCGGGCGGGCTCGCAAAGGTGGGAAGGGCCCATGGAAGTCGGCGGAGATTTCGCGGGCGCGTTTTTCCCCTCGCTTCACCCGGTCGGAGGGGAGTATTACCTCTTCTGGCAGGCGCGTCCCTTTTCCAGCGGGTCCGTGCCCGTGTTCGATATTTACCTCTCCAGGGCATCGACTCCTTCCGGACCGTGGTCCGAACCCCTGAACCTCACCCGGAGCGCGGTGAGCGAGGATGAGGTTCCCCGCGCCCTGGTGACGGACGACCGGTTTCTCCTCGTGTGGGAGAGCGACAGGGAAGGCGTACGGGGCGTGTACTACGCAGAGTTCAACCCGGAGGGAAAACCGCTTACGGAACCGGTTAAGGTGAACGGTTCGCCCTTTACAGCGAGAAACGCGCGGATTGTCGAGCATGACGGGACGCTTTCGATTTTCTTCATGGACGACAGGAACGGGGGATGGGATATTTACCAGGCGGTAAGGGATGGTGATATCTTCACGGAAAACGGTCCGGTCGGCCGGGTTGGAGCGGGGAGCGGTTTCCTTCCCGTGATTGCTGCAGGCGACCTCTTCCTCCTGTGGAACGACGGGGGAATACGGTACGCGGGCCCGGACAGGGCGGTAAAGGCCCCGGTCTTTGTCTCCACGCCCCGTTATATCGGTATCAACGGGGTCAGGCTCAGGTGGAACGCACCGGAGGACCCCCAGGGTCTTGAAGGCTACTGCTATATTTTCGATGAAAACGAGGACAATGTTCCCGAGATCGTCAACATACCCCCCGAAGTCAGGACGATTAACGTGAAAGCGGCGGAGGAGGGACGCTACTACTTCCATTTTCGTGCCAAGGATTCCGCCGGGAACCTCTCCGAAACCGTTACCCTCGATCTCGAGGCGGACCTCACCCCTCCCTCTCCTCCCGTAATCGGCCCCGTTAACGAGGACGAGGAGGGTTATCTCTCCGGCGAGCCGTTCCTGTCCTGGGAACCGGCCCCCGGGGAGGACGTACGGTTCAGATACAGGCTTGTAAAGAGGGATGATGACGGTTCGTCCCCTGTTTTCACGGAGGAGAAGCGGATAGATCTCACCGGTATGGACGGAGGGGAGTGGCTTTTCAGTGTCGAATCGGTCGACCGGGCGGGAAACGTGAGCGAATTGTCCAAAATCGGTTTCAGGCTCAGGCCGGCCCCGACGGACGAAACTGCAGATGCCGATGTTGAAACGGCTCTTTCCGAAATAGAGGACTCCGGCCGCAGGGAACGGGCCTATATGAATATTAAAAATACTGCCGCTGTCGGCGCCGCAATCGGCGGATTTCTGCTCATAGCGGTTTTCGCGACCCTCTCTATAGTGAAGCATCGCTCAAAAGGAGTACGTATTATGGCACGGGAAAACAGAAAGAAGATCGGGCTCCGATTCAAATTCAGCCTCCTTATCGGCGGCCTCGTTCTCCTGATCACCGTCGGTATAAGCGTTGTGCTCAGCTTCGTCATGGTCGAGCACGAGAAACGGGCGCTGGCCGAGCAGATGATGGAAAAGGCGGAGCTCTCGCTCAGTTCCATGGCGGCCGTTGCGCGGGAAGGCCTGCTGAACGAAGACGACCTCCTCCTCCTCTCCGTAATCGCGAAAACCATGGAGAACACGGACATCAGGTACAGTGCCATAATAGATACGGAGAAGCGCGTGATCGCGCACTCGGACATGGGGCTCCAGGGGTCCGTGCTTTCGGAAGATTTTCCGCGGCGGGCCGCTGAATCGGCGGAGAAGGTTGTGAGCCCCGCGTTTACACCCGAAGAACTGCTGGAGGTATACGACCTCGGTATGCCCGTTCAGTTCGCGGGTACGAGAATCGGCACGGTCCTGCTCGGTTACTCCTCGGAAAGCATATTCCGGACCATAGGGGCCGCCAGGCGAAAGAACCTCGTGAATACCGTGATCATAACGATTATTACCATCGTGGTCGGGATACTCGGGGCCGTGATCCTGGCCACCGTCACCATAACGCCCATCAAGGAGCTGGCCGCGGGTGTGAACATCATCGGCGGAGGCAACCTGGAGCACAGGATACACGTCAGGGCCCGTGACGAGATAGGCATGCTGGCGGATGAGTTCAACCGCATGACGTCGCGGCTCGGCGACTATCAGCGGGAGATGGCCCAGAAGGCAAAGCTTGACGAGCAGATAGACATCGCGAGGAAGATACAGCAGGATCTCATTCCGGGGGCCGGTATAGAGACGCGGGGGCTGTCGATTCACGGGTTTTACCGGGCGGCGGCCGGCGTGGGCGGCGATTACTACGATTTTATTCAAATCGACAACGATCATTACGGTCTTATCATCAGCGACGTGGCCGGCAAGGGGGTCCCCGCCTCGCTCATGATGATAATGATACGGACCGTTTTCCGTTCGCTCATACAGACGGGTATGAAGGACCCCGCACAAATCGTGACGCTCATCAACAGGATGCTCGCTCCCGATATAGCGGACGACCGCTTCGCAACCCTTTTGTTCGGTGTTTACAACCGGAGGAGCCGACTATTCAGGTACGCGAACGCGGGATACGGCCCCCTCCTCGTATTCAGGAGGAAGGAGCGCGAATGTACGCTCATAAAGCCGACCGTGCCTTCGCTGCCCGTGGGTGTAATGGAGGACACGGTCTATAACGCGGAGAAGTACGTCAAGCTCGCGCAGGGCGATTCGGTTTTTCTGCTCACCGACGGTGTGCATGAGGCGCGCAACGGGAAAGACGAGGAGTACGGCATGGAGCGGCTCCTGCACGTCATTCCGGCACTGTCGGAAGGGACGGGTAACATAGCGGACGGCATAATTGCGGATGTCTTGAAATTCGCCGGAAAGGCCCGTCAGCACGACGACATGACCCTCCTCGTACTGGATTTGCGCTAAAAAAGGTGGTGTCCCCGGTGTTTTTAGTTATAATTATACACAGACCGGAGGACGACGTGGTATGGAAGAGATCTTAATAAAGGATTCACTGAAGCTGACGAAAAAGGAAGAGGCCCGGGGGGTCGTACATATAGCGCTGAACGGCTACCTCGATACGTACAATGCCCCTGATTTTAAATCCTTTATCAATAATCTCATAGATTCCGGCATAGACGGTTTGATCTTCGATTTCGGCGGACTGAGCTACATCAGCAGCACGGGCATCGGCGCCTTTACCGCGTTTCAGAAACGATTGAAACAGATGGAAAAGGCCATGGTTCTGTTCAACCTCCAGAAAAAGGTCATAGAGGTGTTCGAGATCCTCGGGTTCACGGCATTCTTTACCATCACGAAAACCCGCGATGAAGCCCTTTTAATGACAACCGAAAAAGGACGGGGTACCGGCAAGAAAAAGACCTTCCCCGTTGTTTTTGCCTGTCCGCACTGTTCGAAGAAGCTCAAGGCTCCGGAACCGGGAGATTTCAAATGCTCCGGGTGCGGAGGAACCGTGCGGGTAAATGAAGACGGGTCCGCCGAGAAGGGCGGGTAACGATCGAAGACGGGTGGGAGGAATGAGAGAGAAAAGATGGAACCCGAGAGAATAACGTTCGATGCGAACCTCATTAATTTGTCCAAGGCCCGGGATTTCATATCGCGCAAGGCACGGGAAGCGGGCGCGGATGACTCGGATATCACGAAGGTGGAGATTTCCTGCGATGAGTGGAGCGCGAACATCATCGAGCATACGCTCGGTTTCGGAAAAAAGTCGCATTTCACTATTGAGTGCAGGAGCGAGGGGAGTAAATTCACCGTCATTTATGAGAGCAGGGGGGAGCGGTTCAATCCCATCGAGCAGGGACGGATCGATATAGACGAACATTTTTCCGAGGCAAAGGAGAGGGGGCTCGGGATCTATATCATGAAGGAGATGATGGACGAGATCCACTACGAATACCTGGACGGAGGCAAAAACAGGCTCATACTTGTCAAGTACCTTGGTAAAAAATGATACTCCCGCCTAGCCGCTTTTTTCTTTCCTTAATTAAATGAATCCGTATTTCACACGTCAGCGCTCCGTATTCCGACCGTTCAAATGGTTATCGCGCGTTCAAATCGACAGATACAATTATCTTGATCGACCTTTGAAATATTATTACAATTAAATCTGGTGAAAAAAGACAACCGGTCCGCCGGTTTCTCTTCGCTCCGCTTACAAACCAACAATCAGAAAGAGGGAATATAATGCAACGAGAAATGGTACCTATGGATGGAAACACCGCGGCTGCGTATGTCGCCCATGCAACGAACGAGGTTATTGCTATCTATCCTATTACGCCTTCTTCTCCGATGGGAGAGCTGTCCGACGCATGGACCGCGAAAAACCGGGAGAATATCTGGGGGACGATCCCGTCCGTAACGGAGATGCAGTCTGAGGCGGGCGCGTCCGGCGCCGTTCACGGCGCACTGACGACCGGGGCCCTTACCACGACCTTCACCGCTTCGCAGGGCCTTCTGCTCATGATACCGAACATGTACAAGATCGCAGGAGAGCTCTGCCCGGCTGTCTTTCACGTTACCGCGCGTTCAGTCGCGTGCCAGGCGCTTTCCATCTTCGGCGACCATTCCGACGTGATGTCGGTGCGCGGCACGGGATGGGCCCTTATGCCGTCCTCCTCCATTCAGGAAGTCATGGACCTCGCGCTCATAGCGCAGGCGTCCACGGTCAAGGCACGCGTGCCCTTCGTTCATTTCTTCGACGGGTTCAGATCTTCCCACGAGATACAGAAGATCGAGCAGCTCTCCTACGAAGACATGCGTGCGATGATAGACGACGAGTACGTCATTGCCCACCGTATGCGCGGTCTCAATCCGGAAAACCCGAGTATTCGCGGTACGTCGCAGAACCCTGACGTGTTCTTTGCGGCCCGCGAAACCGTGAACAGGTATTACGATGATACACCCGGCATCGTACAGTCATATATGGACCGGTTCGCCAAGGTGGTCGGAAGACATTATCACCTTTTTGATTACATCGGCGCTCCGGATGCGGACCGTGTCGTCATCATAATGGGTTCGGGCGCGGAAACCATGGAGGAAACCGTCGATTACCTCGCCGACAAGGGCGAGCGTGTCGGTGTTATCAAGGTGAGGCTCTACCGTCCCTTCAGTACGAAGGCCTTTATCGAAGCGCTTCCGAAGAACGTCAAGGCAGTGGCGGTGCTCGATAGAACGAAAGAGCCGGGCTCGATCGGCGAGCCCCTGTATGAGGATGTAAGGACCGCGGTCGGAGAGGCGATGAGCGACGGTTGGGCTCCCTTCAAGGAGTATCCCGTAATCGTAGGGGGCCGGTACGGGCTCGGCTCCGCGGAGTTCGACAGCGCGATGGCAAAATCCGTGCTCGACAATTTAAAGGTGGAGACCCCGAAGAACCACTATACCGTGGGTATCAGGGACGACGTGACCGGGACTTCCCTTGACTGGGATCCGGGATTTTCAACGGAAACCGAGAAGGTGCACCGCGCGCTCTTCTTCGGGCTCGGTTCGGACGGAACGGTCGGCGCGAATAAGAACTCGATCAAGATAATAGGGGCCTCGACAGACAACTACGCCCAGGGATATTTCGAGTACGACTCGAAGAAGGCCGGCGCGATGACCGTAAGCCACCTGAGGTTCGGAAAGGACAGGATCAGGTCCACCTACCTTATCTCCAAGGCGACCTTTCTCGCGTGTCACAAGTTCTCTTTTCTCGAGAAGTACGACATGCTCTCCAAGCTCGAAGACGGCGGCATATTTCTCCTCAATTCGCCTTTTTCCGTGGATGAGGTCTGGGACAAGATGCCGGCCGAGGTCCAGAAACAGATCATAGACAGGAAGGTCAAGTTCTACATGATAAACGCGATGGCGATCGCGCAGAAACTCGGACTCGGAGCACGCATTAATACCATCATGCAGACCGCTTTCTTCGTTATCTCGGGAGTGCTTCCCAAGGATGAAGCGGTAAAGCTTATCAAGGACGCGATCGTAAAGACATACGGCAAAAAGGGGCAGAACGTCGTCGACATGAACATGAAGGCGGTCGATACGGCCCTCGAGAATATCGAAACGGTTGATTACCCGGACAAGGTGACGAGTAAGCTGCACATGCAGCCCGCCGTCCCGGTGGACGCTCCCGAGTTCGTGCAGAACGTCACGGGCAAGATCATCGCGAAACGAGGTACCGAGCTGCCCGTCTCGCTGCTGCCCGATGACGGGACTTATCCGACCGCGACAACGCAGTTTGAAAAGAGAAACGTGGCGGACAATATTCCTGTCTGGAATCCGGAGTACTGCCTCCAGTGCGGCCAGTGCTCGCTCGTTTGTCCGCACGCAGCGATCCGTATCAAGTTCTACGATCCGGCGAACCTGAAGGACGCGCCCGGCGCATTTAAATCCGTGGATGCGAAGTCCAAGAAATTCGCGGGTATGAAGTACACGGTTCAGGTCGCTCCCGAGGATTGCACGGGATGCAGACAGTGCGCGAATACCTGCCCGGGTTTCAAGAAGGTCGACGGCAAGAAAACGGACGTGAAAGCGCTTATGATGGAGCCGCAGATACCGCTTCGCGAGCAGGAGGTGGAGAACTGGAATTACTTCCTTGATCTGCCCGATACCGATCCGGGCATAATGTCGCGGACCACGATTCTCGGCTCACAGCTCCTTCCGACGCTCTTCGAGTTTTCGGGCGCGTGCGCGGGATGCGGAGAGACGCCCGTCGTCAAGCTCGTGACCCAGCTTTTCGGGGACAGGGCGATCATCGGCAACGCGACGGGATGCTCATCCATCTACGGCGGAAACCTTCCTACAACGCCCTATACGAAGCGGAAGGACGGAAGGGGACCGGTGTGGTCGAACTCGCTCTTCGAAGATGCGGCCGAGTTCGCCATGGGCATGCGGCTGACCTCGGACAAGCTGTATGAACACGCCCTCGAGATGGTGGAAAAGGTACAGAAGAAGGTCAAAGCCATAGACAGCGAAGTGATCAAGGGGCTTCTGGCTTCGGACCAGTCGACACCCGAGGAGATAGAGGTCCAGCGGAAGAGGGTGGAAGAGCTCAAGAAAGCCGTCGGTAACTCGGACGACCGGGATTTGAAGCTCATGTACAGCCTGTCGGATTATCTCGTTAAACGGTCGATCTGGGCATTCGGAGGAGACGGCTGGGCCTATGATATCGGGTACGGCGGTCTCGATCACGTGCTCGCGTCCGGAAAGGACGTCAACATTCTCGTTCTCGATACCGAGGTGTACTCGAACACGGGCGGCCAGATGTCCAAATCCACGCCGCTCGGCGCGATAGCCCGTTTCGCTGAGGCGGGAAAACCGCTATCCAAGAAGGACCTCGGCATGATGGCGATCACCTACGGAAACGTATACGTGGCGCGGGTGGCCATGGGTTCGAATATGAACCAGATAGTAAGGGCATTCAACGAGGCTGACGCGTATCCCGGTCCTTCGATCGTGATTGCCTATACACACTGCATCGCGCACGGTATCGACATGTCGAACGGTCTCGCCGAGCAGAAGATGGCCGTGAACTCCGGAGCGTGGGTGCTCTACCGGTACAACCCGCTTCTCAGGAACGAGGGCAAGAATCCGCTCATTCTCGATTCGAAGGAACCCTCGATCGACATGGAGGAGTACATGTACAGCGAGCTGCGCTTCCGTGCGCTGAAGCAGACGAACCCTGAAAAGGCGGCCCTTTATCTCGACCGCGCGAGGGAGGAGGCAACACGACGGTACGAAATGTACAAGCACCTTGCCGAAATGAAATAGTGAAGGCTGTCAGGGAAGCATAAAATATGAGGGGGACGCCCGGGGAGGGCGTCCCTCTTTTTATAGAGTCAGGTGTCCGGAAACAAATCGCGCTCGTTGTATAAATGGGGGTCCCTCAATCGGCGCTGCGCGCCTCAATCGAGGGCAAGTCCCCACAATTGGATTGACAATTGGGTGTTACTGGGATAAGGTAAGAGCGGTAAACTCCGGGCGTAATCGTTGGGTCTTCAGGGGGGGAACGTGGTCTACTGGCCCTACATTACCATCTTCGTGTCTCTTCTACTCATCCTTTTTTTTCGTAGGATCGATAAAAGAAACCTGAATTTTCACAAGTTCAAGCGGTACGCGGAAAAGCTCGCCTCCGATTTCGGCGCCTATCTCGACGGTAAGAAAGAAGACCTGAAGGGCGGCATTCAGGACCTCGAAAAAGCCGTGAGCAGGGCGGAAAAGATGCTTGAGCGGATCGAATCCGTACAGCAGTCCGTTGTCGAAAAGCACGCGGAGCTGCATAACGAAAGAGCCGAGCTGGAGACGACCAGACGGGAGCTGGAGAAACTGAAATCGCTGAAAACCGAGATCGCAAACGAGGTCGCCCGGCTCGCCGAGAGTCTCCCCTCGATGAAAACGCTCTCCAAGCGGGTCGAGAAGCTCGACATCGAGATCGCCGAGAACGAGAAGAACCTGCGCAATGCAACGGCCGTCATTCCGAATATCGAAAAGCGGGTCCGTGAAAAATCTGAGCAGGCCATCATGGACGTGACCGACCGCATACTCGAGGAGGCGAAGAACGTCTTTAGCCCGATTTCGGATGAGTACAGGCAGAGCTTCGAGATGATGCGGGAGTCACAGCAGCAGGAGCTGGACCGGTTCAGAAAAGAGACGTCCGGGGTACTGAATCAGACGAACAGGAACATGTCCGAGCTCACCGAAGCCATAGACGAATGCCGGAACAGGATACATGAGGTCGAATCCGGTACGCTCGAGGGTATATCCGGAAGGCTGGGGGAACTGGAAGAGGCGGTAGAGGGAGCGCGGACACGCATAGAGAGTATAGAGGGAGAAACGACCGACGCGTTCATGAAGAGGGCGGAGGAGGAGTACGGGCGGTACGTCGCGCGGCTCGAGGAAAAACAGACGGTTTACCGGGATGATATATTCAAGGACATTGAGGAGAAGTCGAAGGACCTCTCGTCGTATATCGCACGGCTGGAGGGAAGGGTGCAGACCCTCCTCGATGACGTCAAGAAGGAAACAGACGGCTATGGAGAAAACCTGAAGCTCGAAGTCAAGGCCCGGGAATCGGCGGCCGAAGAGCTGAAGGAGCGCATCATCTCGGAGATAGGGGACGAGGCGAACAGGAACCTTCTCCTCATTAAACCGATCGCGTCGGAGATGAACGAGAAGTTACAGGCCCACAGAAAGGAATTCGGGGCCATTTACAAGGAGATACAGTCCAGGATCACCTCGCAGGAGAATTTTATCAAGACTGAGATTAATAATTTCAAGACCCGGGTCGAGCTCGAGAAGAAGTCCATATTCGACGGGCTCGGGTCACAGCTCCATGAAGCGCGCGCAGCGATCGCGGCCATGAACGCAAAGATCGAAGAGGGCGTCTCTTCGGCCACGGATACCGTGAAGCGCGGTTTTGTACAAAAGCTGAGAGAGTACGAATCTGAAATCAGGGCTCTCGAGGGAAGAATAGGCGACCTCGGGAACATTGCGCGCACCGGCCAGAAGATGATCGAGGAGCGCATAGATACGGTCTTCCAGAACTACAAGCCTGAGATCGAGCAGAAAATGCAGAGCCTGCAGAAGGAGACGGAAGCCTTCTTCGAGCAGCACCAGAACCGAATCGTACAGAAGATCGACGGGATAATTGAGCAGACGGACACCGAGCTGAACGAGAAAAAGGAGGAGCTCAAGTCCTTCCTGGAGGAAATGGAGCGGGAGGTTAACAGCTCGGAGGAGAAGCTCGGCACACATGAGAAGGAAATAATCGACAATATAAACAGCATCAGGGCAGAGGCCCGGGATGAGCTCGTCAGGGAGCTGGAAAACCTCAAGTCGCTCTTCAAGGACGAAAAGGAACGGGCGCTGTCGCGTTACGGCGAGGAGCTCGAGGGGCTCAAGTCCAGGATAGACGATCTCAGCTCCAGGGCCGACGGTATTACCTCGGTCGTGGAAGAGAAGATATCCGAGGCGCTCGGCAGCGCCGAGTCCTCGGTCAGGGTGGTGGAGACCAACTACCTGAAAACCGGCGAGGATATGAAAACCCGGCTGGACGAAAACCTGAAGCGCGTGCGGCGGGAGATAGACGAGATACGGGAAACGGTTGGAGGGCTCAGGAACGATATGGTCGCTGACGTCAACCGTTCACTGGAAGGCTTTAAACAGAACATCGACGCGACCTATGAGGCGTGCGGGAAGCAGCTGAAGGACAAGGAGCAGGAACTGTTCGGCTTCGTAAATGCGATGACGGACGAAGCGCGCCAGGAGGTCGAGCGCTCGAAGCGTGACGCGGGTGATATGCTCGCGGGCTTTTCGGAAGAGGCACTCAGGGTGCAGGAGGCCATCGAGGGCCGTATCGGCGAGATCGAGAAGCGTATAGACGGGTTTGAGAAGGAATCCGTTGTGCTGAAAAGGGCCGGCAAGTTCCGCGACAAGGTGGAGGAGGATATCGAGAAGTTTTCCGATCTCATCGCCCAGTTGAAAGAGGACAAGAAAAACATCATGTCACTGAAAAAACTGATGCAGAACCTCAAGCGGGATGAGGGCGATATCTCCGCCAGGGTGCGGCAGCTCAAGGGCGATAAAAAGATGGTCCAGGATATCGCGAAAAACGCCGAACAGGCAATCGGGCTCATATCCGTGGTGGATGACAAGATAAAGCTTATCGAGTCCGAGCGGGAGATGCTGGAGAAGATCGAAGACGGCATCAAGGAGATGGAGAAACGGTTCAATGTCATGAAGGAGAAGACGGAGGCACTGGAATCCCGGGATAAGGATATCGAGGTCTCTATCGATACGATCACGAAAACGAGCGAGTTTATCGGCAACCTCGAAAAGAGGACGAACCTCCTCAAGGAGAGCTTCGAAGAGATCAAGTCCAGGGAGGAGGATATAAAGAAGCGGATCACGCTTCTCGACGAAAAGTCATCGGCGGTTACGGGCAAGGAGAGCAAGGTCGACGAGGTCCTCTCCCGATTCGAGGAGATGGACGCACTCGTTGCGGATATAGAAGAGCGGACCAAGCAGCTTCAGAGCACGCGCGAGTGGCTCGCCCGCGTCGAATCGAGGCTCACGAACCTGACAAAGGACGCGGAGGGCCTCATTGAAAAGCTGTCCGAAAAAGGAGCGGCTGGGTCCGGGTCAAAGGGAAAAACCGCGGCCGTGACCAGGGAATCGGAGAGCAAGGTCAAGACCGTGCTCACCCTCTTTGAACAGAAGTGGACCATACCTGAGATATGCAGGGTTACGAAGATGTCGCGCGGTGAGGTCGAGCTCATCCTTGAGCTGAACAAGTAGGGCGCGGCCGACCTTCTAAACCAGCTTTCACATAACTGATTGTATAGTATCAATAGACGAGTATCTCTTTAACTGCCTGTTGCGTCACGGACTCCCTCCGGTCGAATGGTCCTTCTGTGGAAAGGACCTTCAGGTCCGGCTGCTCTTCACATGCTCTACGTATTCTCCCGCGAAGTACGCACCGAGGGCGCCGTCACCCACGCAGGTGGCGATCTGCCTGAGACAGGTGTTCCTGCAGTCACCGGCCGCGAAGATGCCATCCACGGATGTCCGCATGCAGTCGTCCGTAATGATGAGGCCGTTCCCGGTTTTTTTCACGTTCACCAGTTTCGTATTGGGTATATGCCCGATGTAGACGAAAACCCCGCCGACGTCCAGTCGTGTCTCTTTCGAATCGTGTACGTTCCTGATCGTTATGGACTCGAACGAATCCTCCCCGTTCACGCGCTCAACAACGTGATCCCATACGAACTCGATCTTGGGATTATCGAAGGCCTGTTCCTGCAGTATCTTTTCGGCCCGGAGCTTGTCCCGCCTGTGCACGACTGAGATCTTCTTTACGATCTGGGTGAGGTATATCGCTTCCTTGATCGCCGCATCACCGCCTCCGATTACCGCGACTTCCCGGTCCCTGAAAAAGGGCCCATCGCATACGGCGCAGAAGGAAACGCCCTTTCCGATGAACTTCTCCTCGCCCTCGACACCGAGCTTTCTCGGGTTGGATCCGGTCGCCACGATCACGGCCACCCCTTCGTACTCCTTCGACTCGGTAATCACCCTGTGGGAGGATGGCCCCGGTACGATTTCGGTCACCTCCTCGTACTCTATACGGGCGCCGAATTTCTCCGCGTGTTCCTGGAATTTATCCATGAGGTCGGGACCGCTGATAAAGGGGAAACCGGGATAGTTCTCGACCGCTTCCGTCAGAACGATCTGCCCTCCGACGCCGAGTTTTTCGAGGATGATCGTGTCCATCCCGGCCCGCAGGGCGTATATCGCGGCGGTAAGCCCCGCGGCTCCGCCTCCTATGATGATAATGTCGTACATCCAAAGCCTCCTTGGAATGATCCGTCAGTTTGCCGAAAGCTCGTGTTTGGGAATTTCGGTTTCAACGATTTCACGCGCAAAGCAGCCCGTCCATTTCGCATTGAACCCTATTCCCTTCCCGATATCGAGGTGCATCCGCTTCAAGTCTTCGTAGGATTTGATGATGTACCACGGGGAAAGGACGCTGTGCCGCTCGCATACCTCTTTGATATTCGCGAGCATGGCTTTCCTGCATCCGTTGTTTTCGAAACAAAAACCCTCATCCGGACCCTTCCGGACAATTGCATGATAAGCGGCCGCCCGAACGCCTATGAGATAAAAGCCGCCGTTCAGGAGCGGCCCGAGAACAATATCCTCACCCCACTGCAGCTTGTCAAGGGCCTGCTCGATGAAGGCAGGCGGTATGTTCGGAACCGAGTGCGCGAGTATTACAACGGTCCCGTATCCGCGATCGAACGCGTCCAGGAGAATCCCGTGTATCTGTTCGTGTTCCTTATCGCCCTTCTGTCTGAATATTTTAAAACCCGCGCGTCTGTAGGGATCGTACGGTTCATGACCGGAGAGCGGAGAGAGGGCGAGACCCACATCCAGGCTCTTTCTCGCTCCCTCCAGCCGGGAAACGAGAAGCAGCATGTCCCGGTTTATGTCATGGCAGAACGTACAGGGGCGGTCGGGACCGGTAAGGTTCGATACCGAACGGTTTCTGCATTTCGCTTGATGTTCGCGGAGAAAGGTTATAACGATTTTACCGTTCACATTCGGCCCCGGCGATCAACGCCTCCTCTCACGGTGTTAACCATACCTTTACAGAAATACCCGGAGCACTTATAATAATCGCCGGGTATTTAGGGTGAGCTTCGAATTTTTTATTTTATACCATGAAATAGTTATTGGACATGATAACTATTTCTAATTTATACTAGAATATATTGAAGCGTATCTGCAATAGTGTGTCTTATATATGTGAAAGATACACATAATACATATTTCTTGAAACCCGAAATTCGATCTATTTTGCTGAAACGCGAGAGTCAACTCAGTGTATAAATAAACCGTACGCACGTTTGAATCAAGTCTTTTTTTACTCTCGGCACCGGATCATGTATGGTGATAAGCGAAAGTGATTATGCAAATATATACGTAATCGGCGACCTGCACGGGCATCTCGCCCCGTTGCAAAGACTACTCAGTTCGGTCGGTCCGAAGGACGGGGACCTCGTCGTCTTTATCGGGGATTATATCGATCGGGGTCCCGATTCGTATCTCCTCGTGCAGGATCTCGTGGAGATGAAGAAACAGAGAGCGAATACGCTCTTCCTGCGCGGAAACCACGAGGACATGATGCTCGGGAGCCTGGGATATCCGGCAGTCGTGCGGGACATCCGGACGTGGCTGTACAACGGGGGAGGGGCGACCCTCACCTCCTACGGCATGGAAGCATCCCTCATAAACAGTCTCACGACCATGAAAGCACGGGATTCACGGAAAATCATGGGGTCCCATATCCCTCAGCCGCACATCGACTTTATGACATCGGCCGAACTTTATATTGAGACGGAACGCTATTTCATCTGCCATGCCGGTATCGACCCCACACTCTCCATACGGGAGGGAAAGGAACGGGAGGAGGACCTGCTCTGGATGCGCGATCACCTCTCTGTCGGGGATGAACCGGGGATGAAATCCTGGGACAAGACGGTCGTCTGCGGTCATACGCCGCTGTCCGAGGTACTTTTCGAGCACCGTCTCATCTGTCTGGATACCGGGCTCCATTACGGCGGAAAACTCTCGGCGGTGGAGCTCTTTACAGGGAGGGTTTTTTCAGTAACGCTCACTATGTGAGCCGCTCACCGTTTGAGCGCGCTCACCGGATAACGGGCTGGCCTCACCGGTAAAAGATATTCAGGGGGAAATCCTGCTCCGGTCGCGCGGAAAGATCGAGGCTTCCCGCACGTTCTGCAGCCCGAGGACCTGGGCCGTGATCCGCTCCAGGCCGATGGCCAGGCCCCCGTGCGGAGGCATACCGTATGCGAAGGCGTCCAGGTAGTAGTCGAACTGCGTGTGGTCGAGACCTCGCTCCTCGAAGGACGCGACGAGCTGGTCGTGGTCGTGAATGCGCTGTCCTCCGGTGGTGATCTCAAGGCCCCTGAACAGGAGATCGAAGCTTCTCGTATACTCCGGGTCCGATTCAAGGGGCATGGTATAGACCGGGCGCTTCGCGCGCGGATACTCGGTGAGAAAGAGGAGATCGGTACCGTGTTCGTCAGCGGCCCAGTCGCAGATCAGCTTTTCACCCTCAGGGTCGAGATCGTATCCCCACGTCTTCTTGCCGAAGCGGTCTTCAATGATTTCGCACGCCTCTCGCACGGACATCCTCGGTATTTTTTCCGGCACCGGAAGCACCATGCCGTACAGGTCGAGCACCTGTTTCTGCGTCGCGTTTAACCGTTCGAAGAGGTACCGGATGAACCCCTCCTCCACGTCCATGACGTCGTGCTCGTTATTGATGAAACCCATCTCGTAGTCGAGGCTGACATACTCGTTGAGGTGACGGGACGTGTTGTGCTCCTCGGCCCTGTACACGTGTCCGATCTCAAAGACGCGCTCATAGCCCGAACCGACCAGCATCTGCTTGTAGAACTGCGGGGATTGGGCCAGGTAGGTGAGGGTGTCGAAATAATCGACGCTGAAAAGCTGTGTGCCTCCCTCGGTTCCCGTTGCGATGATTTTCGGCGTGGTCACCTCGGTAAAACCCTCTTCCCTGAGATAGGTCCTGAATCCGTCGATGATTTCGGCCTGCAGTCTGAAGATGGCGTTTCTCTTCGGGTTCCGGAGCGAGAGGACGCGGTTGTTCAGCATGGTTTCGAGCTCGATGTTCTGGTATTCCGCCTTGTCGTTTACGATGATGGGCAGAGGTTTGGACGGGGACGAGAGCACCTCGGTGCTTTTCATGCGGATTTCAATCCCGCCCTCCGCCCTGCTGTCTTCTATGACCTCTCCCGTGACGTAAATAACGGTCTCGTTTCTGAGGTTGTTTTTCTTTACATACCCGGGTTTGCAGATGATTTGAACGATACCGGTCCTGTCCCGGAGGAGCACGAACACCACCCCTCCCTGCTTCCTGATTCCGTGCACCCAGCCGCCCACCGTTACCGTCCCGCCGATGCGGGACTGCAGGTCACGGATGAGAATCCTGTCCTTCATAATCAGCCCTTTATTTTTGATAAGCTCTACTTCCGGTCTTTATGCTCAGCCCTTTATTT
>Ga0180432_10002943_pt1 | contig 25038 bp, 18 predicted proteins | sample SS_ome_10_FD_132414 | JGI IMG/M metagenome (GOLD analysis project Ga0180432, IMG submission 132414) | Hypersaline lake sediment archaeal communities from the Salton Sea, California, USA - SS_1_MS_2 metaG | ecosystem: Environmental > Aquatic > Non-marine Saline and Alkaline > Hypersaline >... | reverse complement strand
TCTATGGTCACCGTTTGTTTGAGAGACTCTTCGTAATCGACGGTTTTGAATTCTCTAGCCATGCTCGCCATTTTACCACTGTATTAGCCGACTGAACAGAGTTTCACTCCGACAAACTGCTAGGAAACAAACTAGGTCAGGATTACAGCCCGGAGCACGATCTTGGCCACTTGACCGATCCGGCAGGCCAGGTCTACGCGTTCGACTATGATCTCCAAGGCAACGTGATTGGGGCTGAGAACCCGCTTGGGCACCAGGTGAAACTGAGCTATGAGGCCACCTTTGGTCAAATCACCCTGCTGGAGGATGCTCGGGGCAATCGGAGTACGTTTGACTATGATGATTCGGGCAACCTGACTGTCCTGACCTATCCGGATGGCGGTCAAGAGACCATCACTTACAGCGCGGCTGGCATCCCCACAAGCCACACCAGCCGTAGCAGCGACACGATCATCTACACTCACAACGACCGGGGACAATTGCTGCGCAAGGACTATCCCGATGGTTCCTGGGTCGCCTACAGCTATGACACGGCCGGCAATATGACGTCGGCCTCTGATGTCAATGGGGCCATCACGATGGAGTATGATCCCGACACAGATCTCTTGACCAGGATCACTTATCCGTCCGGGCACTACTTCGAATTCAGCTACAACGACGCTTGGCAACGCACTCAGCGTTTAGATCAAGACAGCCACGAACTCAACTATGAATATGACGCTGCCGGACGGCCGTCCCGTTTGTGCGACGAGAACGGAGCCGTCATTGTCTCCTACGAGTACGATGAAGTTGGGCGGTTGAGCAGGGAGTCGAAAGGCAACGGGACATACACGACGTATGAATATGACGCGGCGGGGCAAGTAATCAGCATGGTCAACTTTGCCCCTGATGACAGCGTGCAATCCCGTTTCGATTATGCCTACGATGCGAACGGCAACCGCACCTCTATGACAACTCTGGCGGGTACGACGACCTACAATTACGACCTCATCGGCCAATTGGTGGGGGTTACCTATCCCGGCGGTCGTCACGTGGTCTATGACTACGACGCTGCGGGCAACCGGATCACCGTCACCGACGACGGCGTGCCAACTGACTATACCACAAACGAACTGAACCAGTATACCCAAGTGGGCGATGCCACCTATACCTATGACCTCAATGGCAATATGACATCGAGGACCGACGCCAGTGGGACGACGACCTATGAGTACAACTACGACAATCGTCTGATTCGCGTGACCACACCGATGAGTGGTACCTGGGAGTATGCCTACGATCCCCTTGGCAATCGGATTGGCGTCAGCCAGGATGGGACCTCGACTCGCTACGTCTATGACCCTATCGGTCTAGTGGACGTGGCCGCCGAATACGACGGCAGCGGCGCGTTAGTGGCCCGGTATGTGCACGGTTTGGGCCTGGTGGCTCGCATTGACGCTACAGGCACCGCCGCTTATTATGCTTACGATGCGACCGGTCACACGCGCCAGTTGAGCAACGACACCGGCGCGGTCGCTAATATCTACGACTATGCGCCCTTCGGTGTTTCACTGCAAGCTGACGAGATCATCCCTAACCCGTTTCGATATGTGGGGCGGTTTGGTGTGATGGATGAGAACAACGGATTGAAATATATGTATGCAAGATACTACGATGAAGGATTAGGCCGATTTAGTTCGGAAGACCCACTGAGGCGCCCAGGGACGAATACTTACGCGTATGTACTCAACTCGCCCCTGTCGCTAGTTGACCCGCGTGGTCAAGAAGGCTTCTTGAGCGAACTTGGCAAGTCTATTAGTAACTTAGGGTTTGGCCGCTGTTTTGGAATATCACGCGATTGCTCCGGACTTAGTCCACAGGAGGTCCGAACTTTGGACCCGATTCAAAAAGCGGCTTGGAGACACGATGTAGCTTTGCATAAATCGGGGCATAGGCTCTGGGAACTCCAGAGGCCAAGCGTGCTCTCTGCCCATTGGCATTTGCTGAATGACCTGAGGCCTGCGAGTCTCGTGGCTAGCCTAATTGGTCAGGCTGTCTCTAGTGAAAACATAACGCCCGATGACCCTAACGAAAAAACGGGGCCAACCGGGATTGGAAAGCAGCATCTTGTGGGCACAGACGACGAGCTTCACTATGTCATCTACTTTGAGAACAAGGAAGAGGCTGGCGCACCTGCTCAGGAGGTATTCGTCACCGATAACCTCGACTCCGACCTAGATTGGAGTACCTTCCACCTGACAGAAATTGCCTGGGGTGATTACATCATCGCTGTCCCGGAAAACACGGCTGGCTTTTACACCAGGCAGACGGTCGAGGATTATCGCACAGCGGCGGGGAAATCCTGGTGGGTGGACGTTGAGGTGGAACTGAACTATGTATCCGGTCAAGTGCAATGGACATTCCGCACCCTGGATCCGCAGACTGAGGGGCTACCGCTCGACCCTCTGGCCGGATTCCTGCCGCCTAATGACGAGACCGGCAGGGGGGAGGGCCATGTGGCTTTCACAATCCAGCCGCGCGCCGAAGCCGCCGAGAGAACCGTGCTGACCAACCAGGCCAGCATTGTTTTTGATACCAACGAGCCGATTGTAACCAATGAGGTGAGAAATGTCATCGGAGAACCCAAGGTCTACTTGCCGCTGGTTCTTCGCCAAGGATAGTCGGAATGTAGCTATTCCGAGACCGCTGAGTTCCACAAAGCCATACCGGTTGTGCATTGACAGAAGTTCATTGTGGGGTCGTCCCCCGATCATGTTGATGTATTGCTCTACCCATCTGATCGGATCTGAAGCTGCTCGACTCAAGGCTCAAGCACCCTAGCAATTGGCGAGGATCCAGAACGCCAGCGAGCGCATCGGGGATGATAGACCAGTCCTGTGGACGAGTGAGGACTGCCAGTCGAGAGACGGAGGCAAGGCAAGTGAATGACAAGCTCTTGGCAGCCATCATAGGTCTTGTCGGCGCGCTGTGTGGTGGCACATTGACTGTCGCAGGCGGACTTCTGGGCGTCTTGGTTGCCCACTACCTCGAAACGCGGCGAGAGAAACGCCAAAGGGACGAAAGGCTTCTGACGGGCGCTCGCCAACGGATGTTTAACGACCGCGCGTTGCCAGCTGAGATCGCGGCATGGATGGAAGATGCCCGGCGCAGGCGCGTCCCAGTAGATATGAACGAGGCCAATCTCGAAGGCGCTGAGTTGCAGGGTCTGCCGCTGAGCGGGGCCAACCTGAGAATGGCTAAGCTCAATGAGGCAAATCTTCACGGGGCAACTCTGAGCAAGGCGAACCTGTGTGGTGCCAAGCTGCGAGGAGCTGACTTAACTGAAGCCGACCTGCGAGATGCCGATCTGAGCGGTGCAGCTTTGGACAGGGCAGATGCGCGCGGTGCCAACTTCAGCGGCGCCAACTTGACAGATGCTATCCTGGATAGGGCCAACCTGGAAGGCGCTCAAGTATCCGATGAACAACTCTCAATGGCTGCCTTGCTGCAGGGCACAATCCTCCCCGACGGCACAAAGCACGATTGATCCATCGAATGCAGCCTCGTTGATCTCTGACACCGCATTAACGTGGGACAGCGAATCGACCGCCTCGACCACATGGTTGGGGCGTTTCTCTGTTGGCGGGTGGGTTGGGTAGCGCGGCGCTTTGACTTCTGCGGAGAGCGGTACTATACTACAGCCACGATGCAACGAAAATCGCCTTGGGCTGGACAGAGTCACGAGGCGGTCACCAGGACGGTGGGATGCCTTGGCACGGGTCTTCTAGTGCATAGCCCGCCGTCAAACCGCGTCGTCTGGCAGGTCTATCCCAAAACGGGTCTATGAACCCAGCTCGACACAGAGGCCGGACATGACCATCCTCACTCCCGAGCAGAAGGCCCGTAGGACAATTGACGATCTCCTGGACGCCGCCGGCTGGTCCGTGCAGTCGCGCGACCGGGCCAACCTGAGCGCGTCCCGCGGTGTGGCCGTGGCGGAATTCCCCCTCCAGACCGGCTTCGCCGATTACGTGCTCTTCGTCGACAAGCGCCCCATCGGCGTGATCGAGGCCAAGCCCGTGGGTTCGACGCTCAGCGGTGTCGAGACTCAGACGGCCAAGTACAGCGACGGCCTACCACCTCCCCTACGGACCAACGCCTGGTGTGATCCGCTGCCCTTCCTCTACCAGTCGACGGGCGTGGAGACCTTCTTCACCAGCGAGCGAGATCCCAACCCCCGCAGCCGCCGCGTCTTCGCCTTTCATCAGCCGGAGACGTTGGCCCAGTGGGCGCAGCCGGGGGACGCGGTGCAGACCTCGGCCGCCTTGCGCGTCGGCGAGGAGAGCCCGCCTTACGGGGAACGGGCGCCGACGCTCCGCGCCCGCCTGCGGCATATGCCGCCCTTGAACACCCAGGGGCTCTGGAAAGCCCAGATCGAGGCGGTGCGCAACCTGGAGCGCTCCCTGGCCCAGGATCGCCCCCGCTCCCTGGTGCAGATGGCCACCGGCAGCGGCAAGACCTACATGGCGGTCACCACCGTCTATCGCCTGGTCAAGTACGCCAAGGCCCGCCGCGTGCTCTTCATGGTCGACCGCACCAACCTGGGCCAGCAGGCCTACAACGAGTTCAGGCAGTACGTCACGCCCGACGACGGGCGCAAGTTCACCGAGCTGTACAACGTGCAGCATCTGCAATCCAACGCACTGGACCGCGTGAGCAAGGTGTGCATCACCACCGTCCAGCGCCTCTACTCCATGCTGCGGGGCGAGGCGGACTTCGACGCCGCGCTGGAGGATCGCCCGCTGGGCAGGATGATGGACGTCCTCGGCGACCGGGTGCGCGAGGTGGCGTACAGCGACTACCTGCCCATCGAGTACTTCGACTTTATCATCATAGACGAGTGTCACCGCTCCATCTACAACGTCTGGCGCCAGGTGTTGGAGTACTTCGACGCCTATCTGATCGGGCTGACGGCGACGCCCTCCAAGCAGACGCTGGGTTTCTTCAACGGGAACCTGGTGATGGAGTATCCCCGCGAGCGCGCCGTGGCCGACGGCGTCAACGTCGATGGCTGGGTCTACCGCATCCGCACTGAGATCACCGAGCAGGGCAGCCGCGTAGAGGCCGGGGAGTGGGTCGGCAAGCGGGACCGCAAGACGCGCAAGGAGCGCTGGGAGCGGCTGGACGAGGACCTGGACTACGACGCCGCCCAACTGGACCGGGACGTCGTCGCGCCGGATCAGATCCGCACCGTGATCCGCGCCTTCCGCGACCGGCTCTTCACCGACATCTTCCCCGACCGCGAGGAGGTGCCCAAGACGCTGATCTTCGCCAAGGACGACGCCCACGCCGAGGAAATCGTGCGCATCGTGCGCGAGGAGTTCGGGAAGGGGAATGACTTCTGCCAGAAGATCACCTACAAGACCACGGGCAAGTCGACCGACGATCTGATCGCTGAGTTCCGCAACAGCTACTTCCCGCGGGTCGCCGTCTCGGTCGACATGATCGCTACCGGCACCGACGTCAAGCCCATCGAGATCGTGCTGTTTATGCGCCGGGTGCAGTCGGCCCCCTACTTCGAGCAGATGATCGGCCGGGGTACGCGCGTCATCACAGAGACCGACCTGCAGGGCGTGACGCCCGACGCCCGTCGCAAGACTCACTACGTCATCGTAGACGCCGTCGGCGTGGTGGAGCATCCCAAGATCGACGTGGGGACCATGGACTGCAGGCGCTCCATCGCCTTCGATCAGTTATTGGAGAAGGTGGCGTTCCGCATGGCGGACGAGGACGATCTCGCGTCGTTGGCGATGCGACTCTCGCGGCTGGAGAGCGAGCTCACCGACGACGAGCGCCAGGCCATCACCGAGACCAGCGGCGGGGGCTCGCCGCGGGAGATGGCGCACGTGCTTCTGGACGCCCTCGACCCGGACCGAGCCCAGGCCCGCGCCCAGGCACTGGCGGGCGACCGGCCGCCGACGGCGGAGCAGGTCGAGGCCGCCCGGGGGGAGCTGGTCGAGCAGGCCATCGCGCCCTTCGACAACCCCCACCTGCGCGACCTGCTGACGAGCGTCAAGCGGCGCACCGAGCAGACCATCGACGTGGTGAGCCAGGACCGCGTGATCGAGGCGGGCTACAGCGCGGAGGACACCGAGCGGGCACGCAGGCTGGTTGATTCGTTCCGCGACTTCTTGGAGGAGAACCGGGACGAGATCGCGGCGCTGCAAATCCTGTTCAATCAGCCCTACGCGCGGGAGCGGCTGACCTTCGAGCAGGTCAAGGAGCTGGCGCAGCGTATCGAGCAGCCGCCCCACGCCTGGACCACCGAGGCGCTGTGGCGGGCCTACGCGCAACTGGAGCAGGACAAAGTGCGCGGCGTGGGCGCCAAGCGCGTGCTGACCGACCTGGTCTCCCTGGTGCGCCACGCCGTGCTGCTGGATGACGAGCTGGTCCCCTATCCCGACCGGGTGCGGCAGCGGTACCAAGACTGGCTGGCGGCTCAGGAGGCCGAGGGGCAGTCGTTCACCGCGGAGCAGCGCTGGTGGCTGGACCGCATCGCGGAGACAATCGGGGTCAACCTGGGCGTGCGGGCCGAGGATTTCGGGTACGGCGAGCTGTTCAACCGCGGCGGGTGGCACGCCGCGCGGGAGCTGTTCGGGGAGGGGCTTCCCCAGTTGTTGGAGGACTTGAACGAGACGTTGGTGGTTTAGCGAGGTCAGCGATGACGAAAGCAAAGATCTTTCTGGTCGGCGAAAGCGAAGACGACCTGGTACCGATGGAAGAAAGCTCATACGTCGAGGAGGCACACCTGCAGGAGCTCCTGGTGCGCTACCCCGATCTCCTGCCGGGCGATCAGATCACGCCCGACGCCCCCCGACGCTGGCTGCTGGTGGCTCGCGAGATGGCCGTCCCGGGCGACGATGCAGAGGAGACGGGCCGCTGGAGCCTGGACCATCTGTTCCTGGATCAGGACGGCATCCCCACCTTCGTGGAGTGCAAGCGTGCCTCCGACACCCGCGCCCGTCGCGAGGTGGTGGCGCAGATGCTGGATTACGCGGCCAACGGCACCGCGTACTGGGGCATGGACCGGTTGCGGCAGGCCGCCGCCGAGACTGCCCAGGGACAGGGAAAGAATCTCGATGAAGAGATCCTGAGTTTGGTCGAGGGTGAAGATCAGTTGGCCGTCGAGGCTTATTGGCAGACGGTGGAGGACAATCTGGAGGCCGGTCGCGTCCGCCTGCTGTTTGTTCTCGATCGAACGCCCAAAGAGCTGCGCCGCCTGGTCGAGTTCATGAACGAGAAGATGGCCGACGTGCAGGTTCTGGCCGTCGAGATCAAGCAGTATCTGAGCACCGATGGGCAACGCGCCGTCGTCCCCCGCGCCCTCGGGGTCTCCGCCCGCCGCGGGAGAGGGACCGAGTCGCGGCGGCGCCCCATCGATCGCGAGACGTTCCTGAATAGCTGCGCGCCGGAAATTGCACCGTTCTTCGAGTACGTCCTGGATCAGGCTGCAGAAAGAGGGTATGAGATCAGTTGGGGTACAATCAGCTTCTCTGAGCGCGCATACTTACCAAAGGCTGGACAGAAAGCTAGCTTCGTCTACGGCTATCATTCAGGGACGTTCGATTTCTATTTCTCGCATTTGAAGATGATGCCCGAAGAGGAGCGCCAGGCTATACGCGAGGAACTGATGAGCTTTGGGCTTTTCAGGGAAAGTGGCAACTACACGTTGACTGCCAGGTTGAAGGAAGAGAATCTGCCTCTGGCCCGAAAAGTCTACGATCTGATTCTGGAGAAGATAGACGCCATCGTGCAGACGTATTGACGGTCACCTGTCGTGACGCTGCCTCGGCGAGGAATTCCCCGAGTTGACGGTGGGATTGAACGAGAAGTTGGTCAAACGACAAGGTAGGCACATAGAACTGATATGACAGACGGAAGAGCGGACGAACAAGCCAAGCAGCGAGTCAGCAAGCCAGCGAGCGAGCAAGGCGATGTGTTGCAGGAAGGATGGGCTTGGACGACATTGGGAGAAGCCTGTACGATAATCTTAGGGCAATCACCGCCTTCTAGTACCTATAACACGGAAAGCATTGGTTTGCCGTTTTACCAAGGAAAGGCTGAGTTTGGAAATCTTCATCCAATCCCTGCTAAATGGTGCTCAAAGCCTAAGAAGATTGCCGAAGCTGACGATGTCTTGATTTCTGTACGCGCTCCTGTGGGGCCAACAAACATCTGCCGTGAGAAGTCCTGTATCGGACGAGGCTTGTCCGCCATCCGTCCCAAGGGTGGGATGTCCTATCTGTACTTCTTCTATTTCTTGCGTTCCATTGAGCAAGACTGGGAAAGCAAAGCAACGGGTACGACGTTCTCGGCCATCACAGGAGATGTCCTAAGGGGTCAGCAGATTCCCCTCGCCCCTGTCCCCGAACAAGACCGTATCGTCGACGCCATCGAGACCCAGTTTACTCGCCTGGATGCCGCCATCGCGGCGCTGGAGCGGGCGCGTGCCAATCTGGAACGCTACCGCTCCTCCGTGCTGCAGGCTGCCTGCGAGGGCCGCCTGGTGCCCACGGAGGCGGAGCTAGCCCGCCGCGAAGGTCGCGAGTACGAACCCGCCGACGCGCTGCTGGCGCGCATTCTGGCCGGGCGCCGCGCCAAGTGGGAAGAGGCACAATGGGCATACGAGATCGAACGGGCCAAGACGAAGGCGGCCCAGGCCGAGCGCAAGGCCGCCGGCCTGCCCCACCACATACGCGACCTGGAACCGGGGGATTGGCAGCACCGCACGCCGGAGGAGTACGAGCCCTATCTGCCCAAGAGCGACAGGTGGAAGCAGAAGTACGACGAGCCCGAGCCGCCGGATATGGAGAGCTTGCCCGTGTTGCCGGAGGGGTGGTGTTGGGCAAGCTTGGCGCAACTCTCGTGGCAGTCGAACTATGGCACATCACAGAAATGTCGTCACGAAGCAGCAGGCCCCCCCGTTCTCAGAATTCCAAATATCGTCAATGGGGGATTCAACCTCCAGGATCTAAAAATGGCGACCAATCCTGACGATTTGAATGAACCCGACACCTTGCAACCTGGTGATTTTCTGATTATTCGAACGAATGGGAGTCGCGATTTGATTGGACGAAGTGGACTAGTAAAAGAGGAGTTCGCCACGCCCTACTTCTTTGCCTCTTACCTCATCCGCTATCGCACAGTTAAGGTCGGCGGCTGGCTTTCTGCTATCTGGGATTCTACTCTTATGCGGCTACAGCTTGAATCCAGAGCCGCAACTACGGCTGGACAGTACAATCTGAGTATTAGCCGTCTAGACCCTCTGCCGATACCTGTTCCTCCTCTTGCAGAGCAACGCCGCATCGTCGAGGAGGTCGAGCGGCGGCTCTCTGTCGTCCAAGCGCTGGAGCAATCCATCGAGACCAACCTCACCCGCGCCCAGCGGCTGCGCCAGGCCATCCTCAAGAAAGCCTTCAAGGGCCGGCTGGTACCCCAGGACCCGGACGACGAACCGGCATCCGCGCTGTTGGCGCGGGTCAAGGCGCAACGGGGGGCATGATGGGCTACAATCCGCAAAGACACCACCGCCGATCCATCCGCCTCAAGGGATACGATTACACCTCGCCGGGCGCCTATTTCGTCACCATCTGCACCCAGGATCACGTGTGCACGTTTGGCGAGGTCGTCGAGGGCGACATGCGTTTGAATCCCTACGGGCGGGTGGTGAACACGTATTGGTCGCGCATCCCGCGCCATTTCCCCCACGTGACGTTGGATGCCTGGGCGGTTATGCCGAACCACGTCCACGGCATCATCGTCATCACCGACGCCCCATCGTCAGGCGATACATCGTCGCCCGTGGACAAACGTGGTTGTGGGCGTAGGGGCGAGGCAATCCCCGTTCGGCCCACCGTAATGGAGGATGGTAATGGTCCCACAGCATGCCCCGTTGAGAATGATGATGCTGGGATTGCCTCGCCCCTACAAACGTCCCAACATGCGTCCCGCCACCCAACCCCGCCGCCTCACCCCCGCGGCGCGCCATCGAGATCGTTGGGGGCCATCGTGGGGAATTTCAAATCCATCACCACCCGCCGCATCAACGGCATGAAACACACGCCCGGCGGGCAAGTGTGGCAACGCAACTATTGGGAACACATCATCCGCAACGAACGCGCCTTCCAACGCATCCGGCAATACATCGAAAACAACCCGGCGCTGTGGGAACAGGACCAACTGCATCCCGACGCGCCGCCGAATCCATTCAACCCAGGATCGCGCCTATGACCAGTCAATCCGCCGCCATCGTCATCACCAACGCCCCGTCGTCGAGGGACCCATCGCCGCCCATGGACAAACGTGGTTGTGGGCGTAGGGGCGAGGCAATCCCTGCATCACCACCCGCAACGAGACATGATTTGGAATCCAAACCCTCCTCCATTTCGCTGGACCATACGGGGATTGCCTCGCCCCTACAAACGTCCCAACATACGTCCCGCCACCCATCCCCACCGCCCCACCCCCACGGCGTCCCATCGGGATCGTTGGGGGCCATCGTGGGGAATTTCAAATCCATCACCACCCGCCGCATCAACGGCATGAAATACATCAACCAAGGACGGTACCTATGACCACCGAATCCGCCACCATCGTCAAACGACTGTGGAACTACTGCAACGTCCTGCGCGACGACGGCGTCTCCTACGGCGACTACGTCGAGCAACTGACCTACCTGCTGTTCCTCAAGATGGCCGAGGAGAGGGAACAGCAACTCGGTCAGGCCTCGGCCATCCCGGAGACGTACAGTTGGGCCAGTCTCAAGGCACGGGAGGGCGCAGAGTTGGAGCGTCACTACCGGGACGCGCTGCGCGAGCTGGGCCAGGGTGCCGGGCTGATCCCCGTCATCTTCCGCAAGGCCCAGAACCGCATCCAGGATCCCGCCAAGCTGCGCCGCCTGATCCAGTTGATCGACGAGGAGACCTGGACCGGGCTCGATATCGACGTCAAGGCCACCGTCTACGAGGGACTGCTGGAGAAGAACGCCCAGGACACGAAGTCGGGGGCCGGGCAGTACTTCACCCCGCGCGCCCTGATCAAAGCCATGGTCGACGCCATAGCGCCCCGGCCGGGCCGCACCATCTGCGATCCCGCGGCCGGCACCGGCGGCTTCCTCATCGCGGCCCGCGACTACATCGCCAGGCACCACAGCCCGCTGGACCGCGACCAGTGGCAGCATCTCAACCACGAAGCGCTCCACGGCTGGGAGATCGTGGATAACACCGCCCGGCTGTGTGTGATGAACCTGTACCTGCACGGCGTAGGCGCCAACGGCGGCCCTGGCGAAGATGGGCATAGCCCCATCCACGTGGACGACGCCCTGGCCTCCCATCCCGGCGAATACTTCGATCTGGTGCTGACCAATCCGCCCTTCGGCAAGTGGAGCAGCGTGACCTACATCACCGAGCAGGGTGAGATCCGCCGCGAGGCCCAGGCCGTGGTGCGCGAGGACTTCTGGACCTCGACCAGCAACAAGCAGCTCAACTTCCTGCAGCACGTGTACACGATCCTGAAGATGCACGGGCGCGCTGCCATCGTGGTGCCCGACAACGTGCTCTTCGAGGGCGGCGCCGGGGAGACGGTGCGCCGCAAGCTGCTCCAGACCTGCGACGTCCACACCCTGCTGCGGCTGCCCACCGGCATCTTCTACGCCCAGGGGGTCAAGGCCAACGTGCTGTTCTTCGACCGCAAGCCGGCCCGCGAGGAGCCGTGGACGCAGCGGCTGTGGATCTACGATCTGCGGACGAATAAGCATTTCACCCTCAAGCAGCACCCGCTCACCCGCGAGGATCTGGATCACTTCGTCGCGTGCTATAATCCGGAGAACCGCCACGAGCGCGAGGCGACGTGGTCGGCGGACAATCCAGACGGGCGCTGGCGGGCCTATGACTACGAGGAACTTGTGGCCCGCGACAAGGCCAACCTGGACATCTTCTGGATCCGCGACGAGTCGCTGGAGGAGACGGCTAACCTGCCCGAGCCGGACGTGTTGGCAGCCGACATCGTCGAGGACCTAGAATCGGCGCTGGAGCAGTTTCGCGTCATCGCGGAGGATCTGGGGGCGTGACCTGCGAGGATGTAGTGCACGAACACGTCCTTCGTCTGACCAAGGCGGCATAGCGCCCCCACCACAGGGCCCTGGAGATCACGCCCATACCATCCTTCTGCAGCTCCCGGCTGAGCGTGTCCTGCAGCCCCTCTCCACCCGGCGGTAGATGCGGACGTGGTCGGGCTACTACGTCGCGGATTCGACGCTGGTCTCAACCGGTTTCTCGAAGGTGATGAACCACGAGAAGGCAAAACTGATCACCATCAGTACCGGAGGGACGATCGTCATCAGGAAACGGGCAGCAGCATCTGGCCGGGTTCCGGGATTATCACCGCTCTCGAAACCGTATAGTCGAGAGACCAGGTAATATGCAGCGCCGGTGAACAGTCCACTCAGCCGGTTCATGAATCCCAGGGCGTTGGCGATGATGCCCTCCCGCCGCAGGTGGTGCTTCTGGGTGTCCTCGTCCATGACTCTTGCGCCGATCAGGTCCATGGTGGTGATTACTCCGGCAAAGCCAAAGCCGACGAAGGCCGAGAAGATGATGGATGTAAGCAGCGAGTTGGCGAAATAGAGCGGGACGAAGGTCACTGCCAGCGTGATCAGGGCCGCCCGCCAGACCGGCATCAGGGTGAACTTCTTCACCAGCCAGGCCCAGACGGCGACACATCCGATGGCGACGAGCAAAACCGCAGCGAGCAGGAAGGTGGACTGCCCGCTGGAAAGCCCGAGACCATATTCGACAAAGAACGCCACCGAGGCCAGCACGAGCGACATGGCTGCGCTGTAAAAGGCGTTGACGAGACCCGCGATCCAGAATTTCCCGTTGGTCAGCAAATCCCTGAGAGCCTTCCACAGCCTGGGTCTTGCCTCCTCGGGCTCAGGATCCCTTTCCCGGCAGGTGAAGGTCATATACAGGATGACCCCGCCGCCCAACAGGCCGTACAGGACGGCAGTCAGGCCGTATCCGAGCATATCCGTCACCACGGGGGTCAGGGCGATGCTGATGATCATTCCCACCAGCATGAACGCCTGCCGCAAGGCGTTGGTTTTTGCCCGCGCCATGTCATTCGGAAACAGTTCCGGGAACAGCGCCGCATAGTTGGCGTTGAGCACCGAATCCAGCGTACCCGTGAGGATGTAGAAGAGCATGCAATATGCAAACACCGAATCGCCCGCAAGGAAATCTGGCAGATTGTAGAAGGCGATGAAGCAAAGGATCAACAGCGGTGTGCCGATCGCCAGCCAGGGGCGCCGGCGGCCCCAGCGCGAGCGCGTCCGGTCGGAAAGGAAACCGTAGATGGGATTGTCGAGCGCATCGATGAACGTATAGATCAGCATCATCAATGCCCATTGCGTTGCGGTCACCCCCCTGTCAAGCACGTAGTATGTGAACGCAAAGGTCTTGAGCATGTTGATGGGGATGGATGTGCCAAACATGCCGATGGCATAATTGAAGGATGTCGCACGTGGTTCGTTCATCGGAGAGACCTCCTTGAGTGCATTCGGGCTCAAACGCAGGTTTCGGTGTCGGCGATCGCGGCGATCTCAGCGATCGCTGGGTTCAAACGCATTATGGTAGAAGTCGCACTGTTACACAGAGATGCACAGAGGGGACGCAGAGATACACAAAGAAAAAGACTCTGAGGATCTCTGTGACTCCTCTGTGTGGCTCTGTGCAAGAAACGCGTCACTTTTACCGTGATGCGTTCAAACTCATTATACCCACACTCCGCACTTTGCGGAAGGGGTCACCTGCCGACCTGGGCCGCATGATGGCCCGGCGCACCAAATCCAGCCATAATCCACGTTAACACTGCCTTAACATCCACTTAACAAAGACGTGCTAGGATATGGGTTACGCTTATGAGACAATCACCTGGGCAAATCGGCCCAGTCACTGGAGGAAGGCATATGACAGAGAGAACCATCGCACTGGTGGCACACGATGGCAAGAAAGCGGACATGGTGGCGTTCGCCACGTTCAACCGCGAGAAACTGAGCAGCTTCAACCTGGTAGCCACGGGCACGACCGGCGGCCTGCTGATCGAGAAAGTCGGGCTGAAGGTCGAACGCGTGCTGTCGGGGCCGCGTGGCGGGGACGCGCAGATCGCCGCCCGCGTGGTGCAGGGCAAGATTGACGCCGTGATCTTCTTCGTAGATCCCCTCGACAAACATCCCCATGACCCCGACATCCAGACGCTGTTGCGCGCCTGCAACGTACACAACGTGCCCATTGCGACCAACGTCGCCACGGCCGACCTGATCATCTCCGTGGATTCACTCTGAACGGACGGTGGCGAACGCTACGAGAAGTCGCTCGAGGGTATTGTTGCGGCGTAGCGGTAGAGGAAGTGGCGTGCTGCACCCCTGCCGCGCGGTGCAGCATGCCAAAAACCAGGCCAAATCAGCGCACCTTCACCGCCGTGCCGCTGGCCGCGACCATGAGCATGCCCTGGCGGATGACCTCGTAGTCGATATCCACGCCCACGACGGCGTTCGCGCCCTTGCGCTGTGCCTCGGTGGTCATCTCCTGAAGGGCGATGTCGCGCGCCTTGCGCACCTCCGCCTCGTACTCGGCCGAGCGCCCACCGACGATGTCGGTCAGGCTGGCCATGATGTCACGGCCGATGTGGGCACCCAGGATAGCCTCGCCCATGACGACGCCCAGGTATGCCTCGATTGGACGCCCCTCAACGGTCGGTGTCGTGGTGATGATCATCTTATGACTCCTCCGTTTCCGGTTCCATCTCCATCTTCTCGACGACGATGGTGCAGCGCGTCACCAGGGCCGCGATCGCGCCGATGGCGGCCAGTTGCGGCGCGAGTATCGCGCCGACCACGCCCAGCGTGAGGGGCATGTCCACCAGGATCCTGCCGTCCTCGTTCTTGATGGCGACCCGGCGGATGTTGCCCCCGTGCACCAGCTCCTTGACCTTGGCGATGAGCATATCGCCGCTGACCTGGAACTCCTCCGTTCGCGTTTCTCGTTCACTCATTGTGCCACCTCGCTCTGCTTATGCCGTGTTTGGTTACTACACTTCATTACGTCGCAGATGCAGCGCGGTTGCACACGACTAGGTGGGACGCACTTCGGAAAGTGCGTCCCACCTAGTCAATGCTGGCGTACACAGCCTGCCGGTCGATATCGCCGGGGAGCGGGCCTACCGTGCTCAGCTTGCGCTCGGCGATCTCCCGCGCAAACATCGCGCAGCGCCTCAGGGAGTTCCCGTCGAGCATGGCGACCAGAAACCCCGCCCAGAAGGAATCGCCCGCGCCCGTGGCGTCGACGACCTCGACCGGATGGGCCGGGATGTGCGTGATCTTCCCACCCTCCGAGAGAAACACGCCCGCGCCCCCCGCGCTGAACACGACGACTTCAGGCCCCATGCCGTGAAACAGCTCGATGTATTCCTCCGTCGTCTTGCCAGGCCCAAACAAGCGCGTGGCGTCATCCAGCGAGGGCTTGGTGATCGTGGCGTAGCCCATCGTGCGGCGCAGCACCTCGTGCGCCTCCTGCCGGTCCGGCCATATCAGAGGGCTGTAGTTGGGGTCCAATGAGATGATCTTGCCATGCTGGCGCGCCAGGTGGAAGGCCTTCTCCACCGCCAGGCGGCAAGGCTCGCGCGACAGCGCGAAAGTCGAGGCATGCACAACCCGGGATCGCTTGATCGCATCCTCGCTCACCTCCCGCGGCTCCAGCCGGTAGTCGCCCTCCCGGAAAGCCTCGAAATCCGCGGTGCCCTTGCTGCGCGAGATGAAGACCACGCTGGTGTGCACGCGAGGATCCATCACCAGGTAGTCGGTGAGCACGCCGGACGATCGCAGCTCATCCTTGAGAAACTGGCCGAAGGCACCGCTGCCGGTCTTCGAGATGACGGCCGCCTTGCCGCCGAGCTTGGCCACGTACACCGCGATGTTGGCGGGTGAACCGCCCTGGTATCTGCGAAACGTGTACGCGTTGCGCAGCGAGTCCATCTCCTCCACGGAGATGAAGTCGATCAACGTCTCACCGACCGCTAGAAGGTCCAGATCTCCATCTGGCGTGCGGACACCCACGCGCCTCCCCGGACTGGGGTCGTCCTGACCGCTCTGCTTTGCGGGCAAGGATGCCCGCGGTCCGTCACCCACCCTGGGACCGCGGCCATCCTGGCCGCTCTGCTCTGCGGGCAAGGATGCCCGCGGTCCGTCACCCACCCTCGGATCGCGGCCATCCTGGCCGCTCTGCCTTGCGGGCAAGGATGCCCGCGGTCCGTCACCCACCCTCGGACCGCGGCCATCCTGGCCGCTCTGCTCTGCGGGCACGGATGCCCGCGGTCCGTCGGACACCCTCGGATCGCGGCCATCCTGGCCGCTCTGCTCTGCGGGCAAGGATGCCCGCGGTCCATCACCCACCCTCGGATCGCGGCCATCCTGGCCGCTCTGCCTTGCGGGCAAGGATGCCCGCGGTCCATCACCCACCCTCGGATCGCCCGGACGTCTGCGTCCGCACCATCCCTGGCCGCTCTGCTCTGCGGGCACGGATGCCCGCGGTCCGTCGGGCACTCGCGGTCCGTCAGGCACTTCCCTCTCCCTCCATAGCCTGCGCGTCCAGGCGGCGGTACATGGCCTCACGGTCCACCAGGCGCTCGATGTGGCCTACCACGCGCAGCTTGAGCGCCGCCACCTGGTGAGCGAAGCGGACACAGAACGGCCACGGCTTGCCGTCGAGGCGGGCCACCAGGAGCGCGCCCCAGAATGCATCGCTGCCGCCGATGACGCTTTCCACCTCCACCATGGGTAGCGGGCCGACGCGCTCCACCGCATCACCGTCGGAGACGGTCACCACCCCGCCGCTCCGGGTGAAAACGACTACTCGAGCGCCCAGGGCAGAGAACTCGCGCAGGCAGGCGGCCTCCACCTCGGCCTCCTCCATGTTGGGGTCGAAGAGCCGTCGCCCGTCCCGCAGCGACGGCTTGACGATCGTCACGTACGGCAAGACCTGGGCGATCACTTCCCAGGCCTCCTCCTTATCCGGCCAGACCCGAGCGCTGTAGTTCGGGTCGAAGGACACCAGCTTGCCAGCGCGATGGGCCAGCCGCAGCGCGCGGCGGATGGCCGAGCGGGCTGGCTCCCGCGAAAGGGCAAAGCAGGAGGTATGCACGACTCGCGCGCGCGCAATCAGTTCCTCGGATACGTCGCGGATGTCGAGCAGCGCGTCGGCCCCCCGGTTGACCTGAAAGTCGGGCAAGCCGATCGTGCGCGTGACGAACGTACTGGTGGTCGGCAGCGCATCCGTGCGCAAGAGCGCACCCGTGTCGACGCCGTGACGCTGAAGTTGCTCCTCCACGAAATCACCGAACGCGCCGGTACCGACCTCGGACAGCACCGCCGAACGAGCCCCCAGCTTGGCGACGGTTACGGCCACGTTGGCCGGCTGTCCGCCCAGGTAGCGACTGAAATGCTCTGCCGTGCGCAACGACGTGGCCCGCTCGTGCGAGATGAAGTCCACCAGCGTCTCGCCGACCGCCAGCACGTCGAGCGTCAGATAGAGGTCGCACAGTTCATCGAGCGCGACGTCGTTTTCCGGGTCTGGATCGCGGAAGTAAGGATGGATGCGCAGCAGTCGATCGGGGCGGCGCGCCGATGGATCGGCCGTCGCTCGCTCAATCGCGTCGAGGTAGCCTGCTGCGGTGCGCTCCCACGTGTACCGGGAGCGGACCCGCCCGTAGCCCGCCTCGGCGTAGCGCCGCCAGCGATCCGGGTCGATGACCAGCGAGAACAGGGCTGTGCTGACCTCCTCGAGGTCACCCGGGTCGACCAAGACGCCGTATTCCTCGTCACCCTGGCGCAGGCTCTCGCTGGGACCGCCGAACTTGGTGACCACCGCCGGCAGACCGGCTGCCATGGCCTCCAGAGGCGCCAGGCCAAAGGGCTCGTAGAGAGCAGTCAGGGCGAAGACAGAGTTGCGGCGGGCGAACAGGCGATAGCCCGCCGCCAGTTCACGCTGGCCCCGAAGGGCAAACATCGACACCTGGCCGCGAAGCTGCGCCCGATCGATCACCGCCATCAGGCTGTTCAGCACGGCCCGCTCCGTGTCTCCCACCCCGTGAGAGTCTGTAGGAGCGGGGGTTCCCCGCCCTTCACCGAGCGGATCCTCCAGGTTGCTCGTCACGATCACCAGGTTCGCCCGCCGCCGGAGCTCCGAACTAGAGGCGAAGGCCTCGACCAGCCCCAGGTGGTTCTTCTTCGGATCGAGACGGCTCGACGCGACGATACAGGGCAGGTCCAGCCGCTCGGGCAGGAGGTCGCGCTCCAGCGCAGCCCTGATGCGGTCGTGGACGTCGCCCTCGGCCTCGTGACGCGCGTCGCGGTCGAAGATCTCCATGTTCACACCGGGCGGCACCACCACAAACCGGGCGTCGTCGGTCCAATCCACCGCACCCCGGTAGGCATTGTGGCTGTACTGGCTGAAGCGCTCCTGCAGCGTGCTGGTGACGTTGACGGCAGAGCGATTCATGGCCAGGCGCTCGGCCACGATCCGCCGCGCGAAGTGATAGCGCTCGTCCATCGTCTCTACAAAGGCGTCATTCTGATGACGCTCCATATCAGCCGCGTTCGCCCGCGTGACGTGCAGCTTGTCCATCTTCTGCGCACCCAGGGAATGAGCCGTGAAGGTGAAAGGCACGCCGGTCTCGGCCGCGATAAGCGCGCCGCAGAGCCCGCCGTCCCCATAGTGGGCCGTCATCGCATCCGGAAGACCGCCCTCGTCACGATAGAACGCCAAGATGCGGGGCATCCAGTCTCGGACCAGGTGCGGCCACAGCAACTCCTTGCGCAGGAAACCCTGGGGGCCGGCAGGCAGGCGGACGATGCGGACGTTGGGCGCGCCAGGGTAGGCGTCAAGCGCGCCGGCAAACTCCGGCCACTCCGGATCCACAATCTGACGGGTCAAGATGTCCACCCGGTGGCCCATCTGCCCCATGGCCAGGGCGACCTGCTTGACGTATACCAGTTGCCCGCCGAAATCGGGGTGTTGCGTCCAATAGCTATCGGCGGCGTCGAAGTTCCCCTGGGGGTTCAAGAAACCAATGTGCACCGTTTCCTCCTACAAAGACACGCCATTCCGATGGCGCTCATTCCCTCCTACAAAGACACGCTATTCCGATGGCGCACGTTCCCTCCTACAAAGACACGCCATTCCGATGGCGCACATTCCATCCCGTAGAAACGCGCCATTCCGATGGCGCACCGTCTCCTCCTGTAGGTCCCCACAACAATCACGGCTCCAAACCGGTCCGGATTCGAGCAGCCGCTCGTTTCGGGTCCCCGTGGCAGATCCACAGGCCAAGCTGTTCAAAACCGCCGGTCTCCTGGGTGTAGGGCAGAAACTCGAAATACAGCCCCGCCCCAGGTCCGTTATGCGTCACCACGTTGAACGCCACCTCCCTGCCCATCCGCGGCATGATCCAGCAGAGGGCCCGCGTGGCATCGTGCCAACCCTCCGCCACTGCTGCGACCTCGGCCCTGGACAACTCGTGGAGATGCCGCTTGCCGGCGTCCTTCACCAGGAGCATCATGGCATAGGGCCGGCGCATGAAGTACGGCACCAGCAGCACAGCGGGCCCGTAGTCCCGGACCAGAAGATCAGGGGGATTATGGCGCATCAGAAACGCGGAGAAGACCTCGCCCCGGTCCGCTTCGAAGCGCTGGTCGGCCAGCAACCGCCCTGGAAGGACGTTGCTCCACGCGATCTGCTGGTGGCCATGGGTCAGGGATCCGCCAACGAGACGGCCAAAGTTCTTGATGATCAGAACGAAGCTGCGACGACCAGGCTGCCCCACCCCCGGCTCGGAGGCAGGCGACAACCCGGCGGAGTCCTTCAGAAGCGCTCGCTCGAGGGCCGCCAGGCGCTCCATCACGACGACGCAATCCGCGAGCGGCATGTTATGCCAGTCCCGGTCGTGGAGCGAGGAGGTCCACTGGAGGAAATGCAGGCCGCGCGCACGTGGCGGCGAGGCTGCCGCGCCGGTCGCCCCGTCCTCGCCCAGCGGGAACAGGATCGGATACAGATTCTTGTTTATGAAGGTGAAGCCCTCGCTCAGGTCGGCGACGTCAATGACCCCGGTGGTACGGCCCTGGCACACAGCGCACGCGGGCGTGTTCGCGGGAGCCCTGGACGAAGGCTGCGGATAGTCGTGCGGCCTCCGGGCACGCGACGCGTTGAACAGAATCCGATCCCCGTTTCTGGGGTCGGCCTCCCAGTGACCGTCGGGAAGGAAATCCGCGAGCCCGTCATCCCCTCGAAACAGCCCGATGAGCTCCGATAAGGGGAGCGTCTCGACGCTCTCGGCCTGAAGGATGCGGGACAACGCCTCGCGCTCAATCCGCTGGCTCATACGTCTCCTCGTCGCCACCCTCGGGTGAAACGCCGATCTGATTGAGAAAAGCCGCCACCCTGTGGGGCCACGTGAAGTAAGGAATGGTGATGTGATAGGCGTTTGTCCCCATCTCCCTCCGCAGGTCGTCGTCGGCCAGGAGCAACTCTATGGCGGTGGCGAAACCGTCCACGTCGTCGGCCTGGACCGCGACTGCCCCCTGGCCCCACCTTATGGGGTGGTGTTCCCCGGCCAGGCCTGGCCGCCCCGCTTCGTCCAGCACCTCGACCTCATCCCCCAGCAAGTACTCGCTCACAAAGGGTATCAGATGGCTGCCCACGACCGGGACGGCCGTGGCCGCGGCCTCCTGCGCCGACATGCCAAAACCCTCCATCACGGAAGGGGTGCAATATACATCCGTCACCGCGTATACGGTCGGCAGCAGCGACCAGATAGAGCCCACGACCGCGACGCGGCGCTGTAGACCCAGGGAGCGGATCAACTGCGCGAGGTCCCTGGCCAAGTCCCCTGCGTTCTCGTCTATCGAGACCACGAGCAGGCTATTGGGAATCCGCCGCCGGACGAGGTCGAAGGCCCTGATCAACACGTCCTTGCGCTTCGTCGCATCTGTGCGACTGATCTCTGTGACGATCCTGCATCGACGCACTTCCTCGGGCGACAGCCCGGACCGCTGGCTCAAGAACCGCCAAACGTCGTCCTCGTCCGAGACCTCACGGGGGTGGAAACGCTCCGGGTCCACACACGGCGGGAGGAACGAGATCATCCCGGCGAATCTGTAGTCTTCCTCCAATGACTGCCCGATCTTGGATGACGTGGCGACGATACCATCCAGCTCTCCGCCCGTCATCAAGCTGCTTTCGATGGCGATACGCTCGTCAATACGCAGGCCAGGCCACTGCTGGGGTGATACGTTGCGCTTCTTGATGGCACCCAGCGAATGGGGAATCCAGACGTGCCTCGCCCGCTGCGGCAGCGCCCGATTGTACAGCGCCCCCAGTTTGGCCCCATCCCAATAGTGGGAGATGATCAGGTCAACGTCGACATCCATTGACCGTTTCAGCGACTCAACCAGGTGGGGCATGCGTTCATCCATGTCCTCTTTGCGGACGAAATCGGGCAGGCCATCCTCCAGGTACAGGATTCGCTGGTGTCCGCCCCGATAGTGCACCCCGCCGCGCAGTTCGCCGGTGACCGGATGGGGATAGCCCCCGCGGTTCACGATCGTGACCTTGAAGCCGAGTTCTGCCAGGGCCGCGGTGAACTGGTTCACGAACGCGTTCTGCCCACCCGTGTCTGGCAAGCCAGGGATGACGCGCCACTGATGGACGCCGTGATTGGTGATCATCAAGATGTGTCTCTTGCGCGAAGCAAGAAAGGTCCTGTGGCGCGCCTTCACGCTCTCTCTGCGCCAATCCACCGACAAATTACCATTGCTGGCTACCTTCACCGGCAGCGGATCGCTCAACTGGCCCACGAACGTGCCATCGGCCGCAAACATATGCGAGGCCAAGAAGCACCAATCACCATCAGGCCCTCGCACTAGTTTGCCTGCATAGAGTGAGCCGATCTCGTCGCCGACCAGAAACTCCTCGGTGGCAAACCGGAACGGCCCCAGGGGGTCATCGGCGACCAGGTAATGGGTGCCGCTTTCCGGTTCGATGCCGATTCGCTGGCGGCGATGGCTCGAATGGACGTCGGCAACCGCACAGAAGAGCAGGTAGTAGCCCCCGTCGATCTCTACGAGCTGCGGCACCTCCATGTGACCGAAATCGCCCGGATCGATGAGCGGAGGTAGTACGTCCCAGTGGACCAAGTCATCGGACCGGGCATGTCCGATCACACCGCGGCCATCGGGCGGGCCGTGGTTGGCGCGGGCCGTGATGAACGCGTGGAAATCTCCCGCCTCAGGGTGACGGAAAACCCAAGGGTCGCGCCAGGCTTGCTCGTGCCACAGGTCTGGATCGAGCGACTCATACCAGCGTGGGTCAGCGACGATGATCGGGTTCGCCGGGTGCCGGTCCCAGTGGATCAGATCGTCCGATGTCGCCAGGCCGATACGCTGCACCCGTCCTTTCTCGGCCAGACTGCCCCCGGTATAGAAGAGAAACCACGTCCCTTCGTGCCGGATGATACTGCCGGTCCAGGTCGTGTAGTCGTCCCACGCGCCGCTCTCGGAACGGCTGGGACGGAGCGCATCGGGCAGTATCTCCCAGCGACGCAGATCTTGAGAGACAGCGTGGCCGATGGAGACGTTCCAATGACGCAGCTTCTCATCCTGCAGCGCGCGAGAGGCCTGCAGGTAGAAGACGTGATAGTCGAGACCATCTTGGGCCAGCCAGAAGTCCCACAGCCACTTGTCAGGAAGTCTCAGTGCCATAGCCAGCGACCAGCTCCCGTCAATCAAACGGCCGGGGCGGGCAGACCCCGCCCCGTCAGGCTTGCCCCGATCTCAGAAACTCACCGGCCAGATCAATTAGGGGGTATACCTATCCCTTGATACCCGTTGAGGCCACGCTCTGCACGAACCACTTCTGGAATAGCAAAAACACGATCAGGACTGGGATAGTGATCATCGAGGCAAATGCCATGATGTCACCCCAGATCTTGGGATCCAACCCAAAGAACTGTTGCATCCCGATCATCAGGGGCCGCACTTCCGGTCCACGAGTGACCATCAAGGGCCAGAGGAAATCTCCCCAATGCGTGAGGAACTGGAGGATGGCCACGGTGGCAAAGACCGGCCTGGATAGGGGCAGCACGATCCTCCAGAAGATACGCAGGAGACCCGCGCCATCCACCAACGCCGCCTCCTCGAGATCTTTGGGCAGGCCGATGAAGAATTGGTAGAACAGGAAGATCGAGAAAGCATCGGCGACGAAGGGGATGATCTGCACATGGTAGGTATCAAGCCACGAAGTCGCGCCGCCAAACCAGGGCAGGCGGTTCACCAACAACAACAGCGGCACGGCCACCGATTCGAAAGGAATGATGATCAGAGCGACGACCACGGCTAACAGGAAACCGCGCCCCTTGAAGCGCAGGCGAGCCAGAGCATAGGCCATCAAGCTGTTTATCGTCAATCCCAATAACACCGTGCCCCCAACAATCAGCACCGAGTTGAACATCAATTGGCCGAAACCCAACTGGTCAAACACATCGTAGTAGTTCTGTATGCCTAATTCGCCACGAGGCACGAAAGCGTACAGGGTGCTCATGTCGGTCAGCACCTGCGTTTCGTTGTTCTTGATGGATGAGACGAACATAAACACGATGGGGAACAGGAAGAAGACCGCCAACAGAGACATGACCAGGTACGTCAGTCCATCCCGGAGCCCTCTTCGGATACGATAGCCCAGGCTATATGGGGTAGTTGTAGTCGTCATGTCAGTCCACCGCCCTTTCTTCACGCAAGAAGTACCGCTGGAGCATGGAGACACCCAACACAATCAAGAAGAAAGCGATGCTGGCCGCGGAGGCATATCCGACCTTAAGCTGTCCCCAGCCCTGATGCACCACGTGGACAATGGTAGTCATGGAGGCATTCTGGGGCCCGCCGTTGGTCATCACCTCGACCTGGGTGAACAGCTTGAACGCCAGGATCGTCGTCGCCAGCACAACGAAGATGGTGGTGTTGCGGAGTTGAGGTAGTGTGACACTGAAGAACTGCTGCAACGTGTTCGCGCCATCCACATTGGCTGCCTCGTAAAGCGAATCGGGGATCTCTTGGAGACCCGCCAGGTAGATCACCATCTGGAAGCCAACGCCCTGCCAGATGGAGAGGAGCATGATGGCCGGGAAGACGAGCTTGGTGTCTTGTAGCCAGTCGTAGGGCCCCAGAGCGCCGAAGGTGATCGTCTGGATGAACGCGTTGATCAACCCTTCCCCAGGGTTGTAGAGAAAGGTCCAGATGATGGCCACCACGACCATCGTCGTCACAACGGGGCTGAAGTAGATGGTGCGAAAGAGGTTCATTCCTTTGAGCTTCTGATTGACCAATATGGCCAGGAGCAGTGCCAGCGAGGTCTGCACCGGCACCACTACGGCGACGAAGTAGAAGTTGTTGAGTAGACCTCGTAGAAACGCTTCGTCCTTCGCCAAACGGACGAAATTGCGAAAGCCGATTAGCTGGGTAGGGAGGTTGGGGTTGGGGATCAGTCGCTGATCGGTGAAAGAAAAACCAATGGCCATCAAGAAAGGAACGATGAGGAAAACGACGAGCAGTAGCATCGCCGGCATTGAGAAAACCCAAGCCATGATAGATTCTCTGCGGCGACGGGATATTGGGGATTGCACAGTGGACATGATTTTCCTCCGCGGTAGGTCGTCGGGGGCGCTGAGCGCCCCCGACGATTCATTGGACACACTGCTTCTTACGGCGATGGATACCCCTGGTTATCCTCGATGTCTTGGTCGATCTTCTCCACCGCCTTGTCGAGCTCTTCCTGCACGTCCGCGCCGGCCACGATGTTCTGCACGACCTCGGCATAGGCAGACGTGATCACCGGGTACGCGGGCGTCACGGGACGCTCCAGCGCCACCCCGCCCTCCAACTGCTGCACGAAGACGTTCAGC
>Ga0180432_10002941_pt1 | contig 25050 bp, 20 predicted proteins | sample SS_ome_10_FD_132414 | JGI IMG/M metagenome (GOLD analysis project Ga0180432, IMG submission 132414) | Hypersaline lake sediment archaeal communities from the Salton Sea, California, USA - SS_1_MS_2 metaG | ecosystem: Environmental > Aquatic > Non-marine Saline and Alkaline > Hypersaline >... | reverse complement strand
TGAGTACATATATTTTATCAATAAGGCTGAAGGATATAATCTCGTTAATGGCAGAGCTACTTGTATAGGTTATGAGCCTGAGAGAGAAGGGATTACATCGACCCCATCTATGATGGTTATTGGTGGGAAAGAAGATGGTAAGGTTGTAAAAGGTGGCCTACAAAGTGTTGAAGACATATACTACATTTTCAACCCTCTGTCTGAGGATAACATAGCTGACGGGCTGACTGAATCGACAGTTTCACCCACCCCCGCCTCAACCGGCGAGATGTTTGCCGATACCCCCGGGAATCTTGTAAGGGGGTTCAAGGGCGTGGAATGGGGTGTGACGAGGAGCGAGTTTTTGTTGATTCGTCCTGATGTAACCCTGGGGGGCAACGGGGAGTCTTTTTGCGGACATGGGGTAGAGAGCGTCGAGTACATGTTTTCTGACAGCGGCCGGTGGAACAAGATGGTGATATCCCCGGGGAGCGAGTCGGTGCGTGAGAGCATCAGAAAGAAAATAGAGTCGTATTACGGGAGTCCCGACGGGAGTACGAAGGGGTGCGATGCGTACTGGGAGTCTGGAGACATATTGATATGTTTTTATCCCCTTGAGTACGGTAACCTGATCTTTGTGTTCAACGAGCGATACGAGGATTGAGGGAGCCGGGAGGAGTGACGTAACGTAAAAGCAGCCGGGCCCAGCCCGGCCTTTTTCTGTTTTTCTTCCCGGGCGGGGGAAAAATCACCGCCGGCGGCGAGACAGCGGGGCCGATTCGGTGTATACTGGGGGCATGAAGATACTCAAGGTCTGTTACATCCAGCTTGTCGAGAACCCGATGATCCACATCATGACCGACGAGCTGGCCATCGGGAAGTATTACTACTACAACATCCGCACGGGGTTGTGGAATTTCCCGGACGTCTCCCCGGAGGTGATCTCCGGTGCCGAGGAGTTCCTGGGGGTGTCCGGCTTCGATGAGCTGCTGGCGTTCCGGGGGCAGAAGCTCTCGGTGGAGGCGGAGGAATCGAGAGACATGCTGACCCGGGCCATCCGGGACATGGCGGCGGGGGATTCGGGCAACGGCGAAACGTAATCCGCACATGAAACAGGCGGGAAGGCCCGCCCGTATATAATCAGATAAATAATCCAATAAGACAAAAAATCCCGGGGAAATCCCCTGGTTTTTTTATCCATCCGCCGATGTCTTCATCCCCCCGCGCGGGAAAATTATCCCGCACCCGCCGCGTCCAGCAAGGCACTCCCGCCCCCTCGCACCCTCCGGAAAAGCTGGTTCCCTCCGCTCTATCGGCTGTCGGCCCTGCCGACCGCGGCTCACTCCGGCGGCTTGAGGGACGGCGGCTCTATGAAGCTCTCGTTGTCTTCCGGGTATTCGTCCCTCGGCTGGACCAGCTCCCCGATAAAGAGCGATGAGTTCTTGACGAAAAAGACGGTGCCCAGGTCGCTGGCCAGAGTTTCCAGCCGCCTGGCGTATTTCCCCTCGGTCCCCGGCTCCGGGGTGGCCAGGCCGAACATCACCACATCGGCGTCGCTGCTCTCTTCGTGGATGACCTCCGTGACGCTTCGGTTCCGGGGGCGCAGGATGACGTGGGGCTCGGCCTCGATGCGGATTTCCGGGATGAGCTTGTTGAGGTAGGCCTCGGTGTCCGCCTTCATCTGCTTGTTGTTCGCGATGCTCATGATGCGAATCTCCGCCCCCCGCCATTCGGGGTTGCGGGTCAGGAGGTAGGCAAGCAGCAGCATCAAATCGCCGTTTCTCTCCAGCCCGCCCCACCAGACGTGCACCGAGCGCCGGGACCCCTCCCGGGGGAAGATATACTTCGGCTTGATACGGCCGATGATGAACGACTTGTTGAGGAGCTCGAGCTGCCGCATGATCTTCAAAAACTGGGAGAGGCGCTTTTTATCCGTGGGCCATCCCAGGAGGATCATGTTGCTCTGGAGCCCCGCCAGGCCGTTGGCCTGGGTGACGTTCACGATGCCCTCCACCACGTCGTTGACCACGTGCACCTCGGGGAATACCACCAGCCCCTCGTCGTCCAGTGCCTTCTGCATCACCTCCCGGGTTCCCAGCAGGTCGATCTTGATGTCGGAGATCTTCCCCACGATCAGCTCGCAGACCGACACCACCCCCCGCCCCTGGCTGAACCAGTTGCCGAACCGCACCAGGTCCAGGTGCTCCATCAGGTCCGAAACGAACACCAGCATGTGGGGCCGCCAGTTCCTGGCGCTCATGGGGCGGCGGGCCAAAAGGATCAGCGCCCACCGGATGGCCGCCTCGTAGAACCCACGCCGGGCGTCGCCCCAGCCGGCCTGCTGCTCCCGCTGGGAGAGGAGTATCCAGATGAGGAGCTCCACGAAAATGGCCACGACCCCCGCCAGGGGATTTATCAGAAAAATCACCCAGAGGCACCCGAGCCCCCCCAGAAGGTTTACCATCCAGGGGATGCGGAATTTCGGCCGCCACGACGGATCACCGCTGAGGGTCTCGATGGCCGCGGCGAGGTTCATGACGCCGTAGGTGGTCAGGAAAAAGACGGTGACCACCGCCGCCACGGTGTTGAGGTTGCCCAGGAACACCGCCCCCAGGGCGATGAGGATGGAGAGGACAAGGCCGGCGAGGAGCTTTTTATCCTCGCCGATGTCTTTCGTGCGCCGCCTGAGGCTCATCCGGTCGTTGGCCAGGGCCTGGAGGGTCCGGGGCGCCCCCAGCATGGAGCCGACGGCGGACGAGAAGATGGCTCCCCACAGCCCCGGTAAAATCAGCCAGGGGCCCAGGACGGCGATGTCGGTCCAGACCAGGGGGTTGTTTTTCAAATCCCCCCGGCCCGCGCCCAGGAGCAGGAGCACCGGGATGAGCAGGTATATCGCGAACCCGGTGATCACCGCCAGGATAGATCCCCGGGGGATGGCCCGGGACGGGTGCTTCAAATCGCCCGAGAGCCCCAGGCCGGCCATCACGCCGGTGACCGCCGGGAAGAATATGGCGAAGGCGGCCCAGAAGGGGATTTCGCCGCTGGGGGGAGGGATCGGCACCGCTCTGTTCCACGCGTGGATGACCACGCCGATGACCAGGGCGAGAAGCGACACGCCGATGAGGGCGAGCACCGGGACCTGGGATTTCAGCGCCACCTTCGGCCCCAGCATCGAGAGCCCCCCCACCAGCAGCACGATGACAAAGGCCGCCGTCTCGATGGGGATGTCCGGCCAGACGATGACGAGGGATTCGGCGAGGCCGTACGCGTAGAGGGTGACGGAAAACGTCTGGGAGAGAAAGAGCGGCAGGCCCACGGCGCCGCCGATCTCCAGCCCCAGGCTCCGGGAGATGATGTAGTAGGCCCCCCCCACCCCCACCCTGATGTTGGTGGATATGGATGAAAACGAGAGGGTCGTGATGAGGGTGATGGCGTTGGCCAGGGTGACGATGACCAGGGTCCGGGAGAGGCCCATGTGCCCCACCAGCCACCCGGAGCGGAGATACATGATGACGCCCAGGATGGTCAGTATCGTGGGGAGATATACGCCCAGAAATGTGCCCAGCTTGGGTCTCTGTGTCTGTTCCGTCGGCATGGAAGATACACGTGCCTTTATTCGGGTGATGGATAGTCAGCAGGGTTTTTCATTTTACGCACAGGAGAGTACCACTATACCACAACAGGAATCGCAAAAAGGAAAAATTCGAGATGGTCCCCCCGTTTTTTTACAAAAACTGTTCTCATAATTTACAGATCGGGTCGTCGGCTCTCCCGCCCCGAATGTCGGTTTTTGTTTTCGGGACCATATTTCACCGGCGGCGGTTTATGTTGGGATGGAATTCCCGTGGAAAACGGCGATGTCCCCATGCGAATTGACTTGAACCGGTATCTGTGAAGTGATATACAATGTTGAATATGGATAGAACACATGACTCTGACATCGATTGAGGAGAACGGCATGGCACTGGGAGATAAATACGGCGCGCATCGCGTCATCAAGCCGAAGGGGGTGCTCCCCCAGGCGGCGGACGTCATCGACAACACCATGACGCTTTACGACAACGAGATACTGGTGGACGTCCAGACCCTCAATGTCGATTCCGCGTCCTTCACCCAGATCAAGAGTGAGGCCGGGGGCGACAAGAAGAAAATCGCCGATATCATTCTGAAAACCGTCGAGAGCAGGGGCAAGCAGCACAACCCGGTGACCGGCTCCGGGGGGATGTTCATCGGCACCGTCAACGACGTGGGCAAGGCCATACGGGACAGCGTCGACGTCAAGCCGGGGGACGCCATCGCATCGCTGGTGTCGTTATCCCTGACGCCGCTTTCGATCGATGCGATTCTCGACATCAAGGACGACCGGGACCAGGTGGACGTGGCGGCCCAGGCGATCCTCTTCGAGCGCACGGTCTACGCGAAGCTCCCCGAGGATATGCCCCAGTCCGTCGCCCTAGCGGTGCTGGACGTGGCCGGCGCCGCCGCCCAGACGGCGAAGCTCGTCCGCCCCGGGGATACGGTCTTCATCATCGGGGCCGGTGGAAAGAGCGGGATGCTGTGCGCCTACGAGGCGAGAAAGCGGGCGGGGATCACAGGATCGGTCATCGGGACCGGTCACTCCGACGCCAGTACGAAGCGCATTTCCGACCTCGGCTTCTGCGACCACGTGGTCCAGGTGAACGCCGCGAACCCCCTGGAGGTGGAACAGGCCGTGGCCGATTTGACCGGGGGGGAGATGGCGGACATCACCATCAACTGCGTGAACATTCCCAACACCGAGATGGGGTCGATACTGGCCACGAAAGGGACCGGCCTCATATACTTCTTCTCCATGGCCACGAGCTTCACCAAGGCGGCCCTGGGGGCCGAGGGGATCGGCTCGGACGCGGTGATGCTCATTGGAAACGGATACACGAAGGATCACGCGGAGATATCCCTCAACCTCCTCCGGGAGAGCCCCGCGCTCATGGACGTGTTCGTGTCGCTGTATGGGTAGTGACGTCGGAATCGCCGAGTTGATTCTCACGGGCGGCTTTCGGGTCGTCTCGGTGGTGGGGCTTGCAAAAAACAGCGGGAAGACCACCACCCTCAATTGCATCATCGGTGAGACGGCGTTCCGGGAGGTATCCCTGGGCCTGACCTCCACCGGCATGGACGGCGAGGCCGTCGACAGTCTGCTTCGCACCCAGAAGCCGCGGATCGAGGTCGGGCCGGGCGTCGTGTTCACCACCGTTTCGGGGGAGCTGACCGGGGACGTTGAGATCGGCGGGGACGTGGAGGTGATCAGGACCACCGGGCATACGACACCCCTGGGAGACGTGATCGTCGCCCGGGCGAGGCGACCGGCCCGGGTGGTGCTGGTGGGGCCGTCAAACGTGTCCGGTATGGGCCGGATGACGGCCGAGCTTCTTGAGATAGAGGGTTGCACCCTGGTGCTGGTGGACGGCTCGATGGATCGCCTGGCGGCGGCGGGACCGGATATCGCGGATGGAGTGGTGTTGGCGGCTGGCGCCGTGATGGGGCCGGATATCGAAACTGTGGTGGAAAAGACCGCCCACGCCGTGGATCTTTTAACCACCGGGAAAACGGACGCTTCGCCCCCGGAGGCCGCTGTGGATGACAGGATGATCGCCGTCGGCACCGGCGGCGCCCGCTGGGAGACACATCCGGGCACCCTGGTGTCGGACCTCGACTGGGCCCTCACCAGGCTGGAGGAGGGCGGCGGGCGTCTCTTCACCACCGGCGCCGTCACCGACGAGGTCCTGGAGGAGCTGATAAAACGAGAGCTCTTCTGTGAGCTGATCGTGCCGGATGCCACCCGGCTTTTTATCTCCCCCAGGGAGAAGCACAGGTGGGAGGCGGGGGGCGGACGGCTCAGTGTGAGCACTCCCCTCCGGCTCATCGCCGTGACGGTGAACCCCGAGAATCCCGAGGGGAGGGGATTTGACGGGCGGGAGTTTCTTAAGACCATGCGGGAGAGGCTTTCGGGGATCGAAGTATTCGACGTGATGGAACAGTAAGGCGACTTATGACGGGAAAACTCACCATAGACCACGGCATCGTCGCCGATTGCCGTGACCTGGCACGGCGCATCACCGGCGATCTGATGGGGTATATCCGCGCCCACACAACCGACAGCGTGGAGCGAAGCGTCGTGCGGCTTTTGGGCCTGGACGGGGCGGACAAGTCCGGGACCCCCTACCCGAACGTCTTCGTGGAGGCGGCGGCGAGGGAGGGGGGGCTCTCCTCCGGCGCGGCGGGGAGGCTTGCCGACGTAATGCTCAAAACAGACCTCAATCCGAATGATGCAGTCCGGGCGGCGGAGAAGGGGGAGGTCCTTCTCACGGATGTGCCCCGGGCCGGCAAGGACGAGCGGGAGAGGGTGCTCTCGCCCCTGGTGGACGGCGCCATAGGGCGAATCGAGAAGAACCGGGCGTCCCGGGAGCGGATGAGGACCGATCATCCCATGAGCGAGCCGCCGCTCCTCTATGTGATCGTGGCCACCGGGAATATCCACGAGGATGTCATCCAGGCCAGGAGCGCCGCGCAGATGGGGGCGGACTGTATCGCCGTGATCCGCTCCACCGCCCAGTCGCTGCTCGATTACGTCCCCTACGGCCCGACCACCGAGGGCTTCGGCGGCACCTACGCCACCCAGGAGAACTTCCGCATCATGCGGGAAGCTCTCGACGAGGCGGCGGAAGAGCTCAATCGGTATATCTACCTGGTCAACTATGCGTCGGGGCTGTGCATGCCGGAGATCGCCGTGATGGGCGCCTTCGAGCGGCTGGACATGCTGCTCAACGACTCCATGTACGGCATCATCTTTCGGGATATCAACCCCTACCGGACCTTCATCGACCAGCATTTTTCCCGGATGATCAACGCCCGGGCGGACATCATCATCAACACCGGCGAGGACAACTACCTGACCACCGCCGACGCGTATGATGCGGCCCACACGGTCCTGGCCAGCGACTTCATCAACGAGCAGTTCGCCCTGCACTCCCACCTTGAGCCGGGGCAGATGGGCCTCGGCCACGCCTTCGAGATCGACCCGGAGCGGGAGAACGGCTTCCTGCTGGAGCTGGCCCAGGCCCTGCTCATCCGGGAGATATTCCCCGACGCCCCCATCAAGTACATGCCCCCCACCAAGCACGTCACCGGGAACATCTTCCAGACGCACCTGGTGGACATGCTCTTCAACGTTTGCTCGGTAATGACCGGCCAGACCATCCACCTGGTGGGGATGCTCACCGAGGCCATCCACACCCCCTTCGTGGGGGATCGATACCTGAGCGTCAGGGGCGCCCGCTACGCCCGGAACAACCTTCGGGGGTTGGGAAGGGAGCTTCGATTCATCGACGACGGGGTCATCCAGAACCGGGCCCGGGAGGTGCTTGAGGCCGCCCACGGGATGCTGGGGGAGATCGCCGATATCGGCCTTTTGGGCGCCCTGGAGCGGGGGATGTTCGCCGACATCAAGCGCACCCCCGACGGCGGCAAGGGAAGAAGAGGAGTCGTCGAGAAGGCCCCGGACTATTTCAACCCATTCGAGGCGATCCTGGAGGCGACATGACCGTGCCAGGGAAAAAGAGTCGACACATCACCCCCTACGGGGACAGCTTCGGCGACGGCGCCGTGCAGCTTTCATTCACCCTGCCGGAGGTCACCGGCGAGGCGGCGAAGGAGGCGGCCCGACGGCTGGCGATGAAGATGGGAATCGATGATGTGTACGTCAGCGCCTGCGAGGACATCGGCTCGGGCATGAGCTTCATCGTCCTCTACGGCAGGACGAAGCACGGCGTCGACACGGGCGAGATCGAGAAATACCTCGCCGACAGGGGGGCCGCAACCGAGGACGTGCCGGGGATGAAGGTCATCGACAAGATGATCGCGGAAAAGCTGGGCCGGCCCATCGTGGTGCTGGGGGCCTGTATCGAGAGCGACGCCCACACCGTGGGCATCGACGCCATCATGAACATGAAGGGGTACGCCGGGGATTACGGGCTTGAGCGCTACACGCACATCGACGCCGTGAACCTGGGGGCCCAGGTCGCCGTCGAGGAGCTGGTGAGACAGGCTGAGAAGCGAAACGCCGACGCCCTGCTGGTCTCCCAGGTGGTGACCCAGAAGAACGTTCATATACAGAACCTGACCCGGCTGGTGGACCTTCTGGAGGCGGAGAATCTGCGGGATCGGCTCATCCTGGTGGTGGGGGGGCCGCGGATATCCCCGGAGCTGGCCAAGGAGCTGGGGTACGACGCCGGGTTCGGCAAGGAGACCCTCCCCCGGCACGTGGCCTATTTTATTCTCAACAAACTCCTGGAATCGGAGGGAACGTCATGAAGGTAACGCCGTTCGCCCTGGAGCGATTCTACGTCGACTACGAGTTCACCGTGGGGACCAATATCAGCGCCTCCTGCGGCGCCGAAACCACCACCGCCGACATCCTGGCCCTGGCGGGGGACGAGGCGAGGGAGCGCTACCTCTCCCTGGGGCTGGACTACCGAGAAAACAAGGGCGACGAGGGGCTTCGGGACCTGATCGCCGCCGAGTACGACCGGCTGACCGCAAACAACATCCAGGTGACCTCCGGCGGCTCCGAGGGGATTTACCTGCTGATGCATACGTATCTCAACCCGGGAGACCGCATCATCGCCGAGACCCCCGTCTATCAGTCTCTCTTCCAGGTGGCCCACGACCTGGGGGCGGAGGCGGCGAGGCTCCCTCTGGCGCCCGAGGAGGGATTCGTCCCGGACCCGGGGCGTTTGGAGAAGCTGCTTGCGGAGAAAAAGACTGCGATGGTGGTCATCAACCACCCCCACAGCCCCACCGGCTCCGTGCTGACGAAGGAGCTCCTCCTGGAGCTGGGGGGATTGTGCGAAAAGCACGGGGCGCTCCTGGTGTCCGACGAGGTCTACTGGGGGGTCTTCTACGATCCGGCGGACCGCATCCCCCACGCCGCGGACCTCTTCGAGAACGTCGTGACCATCGGCGACATGACCAAGCCCTACGGCCTGGGGGGGCTCCGGGTGGGGTGGCTGGCCTCCCCCCGACAAGACATCCTCGAGGCGGCCTCGACCATGAAGGACTACACCACCATGTGCGCCGCCGCCCCCAGCGAGTATCTCTCCATCCTGGCTCTCACGCATCGGGACGAGATCATCGAAAAGAACATGATCATCGCCCGGGAGAACATCTCCCGCTTCAACGATGTTGCGGCCGAATCCGGGGGGAAGCTCTCCTGGATCCCGCCCCGGGGCGGCTACACCGGCTTCGTGAAGCTGGAGGCGCCGGGCCGGGACGTGCGGGAGTTCTGCATCGAGCTGATAGAGAAAAAGGACGTGCTGCTCCTTCCCGGCGACGTCTTCGGCGACCCCGAGCGCTTCCGCATCGGGGTGGGGACGCCGCCCGACGCCTTTCGTCGGGGGACGGACGCCCTTTTGGATTTTTTGCGGGAGATGGGTTGACGTCCCTATCCCCCGTTTGCATCCTTGCCAAAGGGGGAAAAAGGGCATATGATAATGGCGACGTGCTACCACGATAGGCTGGGTGGGAGCTCTTGGATTTTTATCCGGAAAATGAGATGAAGGAACACGGCATATGACGAACGGCGGGAATCCGGCGGAATCAACGATCCGCCTGCGTATGAGCGGGGCGGACGCCCACTACGGCGGCGGCCTGGTGGACGGCGCCCGGATACTGGCGCTGTTCGGCGACGTGGCGACGGAGCTTCTGATCATCACCGACGGCGACGAGGGACTGTTTCTCCGCTACGACGAGGTGGAGTTTCTGGCCCCTGTCTATGAGGGGGACTACATCGAGGCGACGGGCCGCATCATCGAGGCGGGAAACACCTCCCGGAAGATGGAGTTCGAGGCGAAGAAGGTCGTCGCCGCCCGGAGGGACATCGCCGATTCCGCGGCGGACGTGCTGACAGATCCCGTGGTCGTGGTCCGGGCCCGGGGCGTGTGCGTAACGCCGAAGGAGCTGCAGCGAAAGAGTGAATAATAGATACTAAATAATAGATATAATGAGATATGAAGAGGTATGACGATGGCATATATGAATTTTGAGCTGACGCCCAAAAAGACCGAGAAAATCAAAACCGCCCATCGCACCATCACGACGGACATCCCGGTGCCGGAGACCCTACCACTCCTTGAGGACCTGCGCACCTACGAGCCCCTTTCCATGAGCGGCCAGCCCCTGGTGGTCTGGGATCGGGCCGAGGGCTTCACCGTATACGACGCCTACGGCAACCGGTGGATCGATTTTTCCTCGGGCGTGCTGGTGGCCAACTGCGGGCACCTGCGCCCGGAGATGAAGGCGGCCCTCATCAACCAGATAGAGGGGGGGATGATTCACTCCTACTGCTTTCCCAACGAGCCGAGGGCGAAGCTGGTCAAGCGCCTGGTGGAGCTGGCCCCGCCGGGGCTCGACAAGGTCTTTTTGGTGACCACCGGAGCCGAGGCCACCGAGAACGCCATCAAGCTGGCCAAGACCCACGGCATGAGGACCGTGGGCCCGGAGAAGAACGTCATCGTCACCTTTGAGGGCTCCTTTCACGGCAGGACGATGGGCTCACAGCTTGCCGGGGGGATCCCCTCCCTCAAGGACTGGATCGGCGGGCTTGACCCCACCTTCGTCCAGGTGCCGTTTCCCGACGGCTACCGGTTCGAGAACACCGATTTCTCGGTCTTCACCGACTCGTTGAAGAAGCAGGGAATCCCCAAGGAGCGGGTCTGCGGCGTGATGATGGAGGCATACCAGGGCGGGATCGCCGGGTTCTATCCCGAACAATACATGAAGAAGCTCAGGGCCTGGTGCGACGACGCCGGGGCGCTTCTCATCGACGACGAGGTGCAGGCCGGGTTCGGCCGCAGCGGCAGGTTTTTCTCCATCGAGCATTACAAGATCGCTCCGGACATCATCTGCTGCGGCAAGGGGATGAGCGGGGGGCTTCCCATCGCCGCGGTCATCGGCAGCTCCCGGTTCATGGATTATTACGGCCCCGGGGAGATGACCTCCACCCACAGCGGCAATCCCCTGACCTGTTGTTCGGCGCTCACCAGCATCGACATCATGGAGAAGGAGGGGCTGGTGGAGAACTCCCGGCTCATGGGGGAGGTGCTCCACGAGAAGCTGGGAGAGCTGCAAAAAGACAACCCGGACGTGATCGGCAAAGTATCGGGGAAGGGCCTCGTGGCGGCGCTTCTGATGGTGAAGCCGAACACCAAGGAGCCGTTTCACGAGCTGGCCTTTCGAATAGTGGAGCACTCGGTCCAGAAGGGCCTGATGCTTTACGCCCCCCTGGGGCCGGGAGGCGGCACGGTGAAGATGAACCCGCCCCTGATGATCACAGAGGAGGCGCTTCTGGAGGGGGTCTCGGTACTGACCGAGGCCACGGCCCAGGCCCGGATCGATGTGGGCATATAACGGGTCGGCATTTTTCGAGAGAGGGTAACATGAAACATTTTTCTGGACAGAGAAACTACAAAGATATTCCGCTCTATTCCGGCGTCAGCGAGGACGACTGGAACGACTGGCGGTGGCAGGTGAAGAACCGCATCACGGATATCGACGGCCTGAAACAGGTGATTCGCCTCTCAGACGAGGAGGAGCGGGGCGTTGTGGAGACCCTCAGCCGGTTCCGCATGGCCATCTCCCCCTACTACGCCAGCCTCATGGATCCGGACGACCCGAAATGTCCGATCCGCAAACAGGGCGTGCCGGATATACACGAGACGGTCAAGGCGCCCGAGGACATGGAAGACCCCTTGAGCGAGGACGAGGACTCCCCAGTGGCGGGGCTGACCCATCGCTATCCGGACCGGGTGCTGTTCCAGGTGACCGACCAGTGCACCATGTACTGTCGCCACTGCACCCGGAGGCGCATGGTGGGGGTCAATGACCAGATGCGCTCCCGGAAGGAGCTGGCGGCGGATATCAAATACATCGCCGAGACCCCGGAGGTCAGGGACGTGCTGCTTTCCGGCGGCGATCCCCTCTCCATGTCCGACGACCAGCTCGAATGGATCCTCTCCGAGCTTCGAAACATCCCCCACGTCGAGATCATCCGCATCGGCTCCCGGACGCCGGTGGTGCTGCCCCAGCGCATCACACAGGAATTAGTGGCCATGCTGGAAAAATATCACCCGATCTGGTTCAACACCCACTTCAACCACCCCAAGGAGGTGACGCCCGAGTCCGCCGCGGCCTGCGACCGGCTGAGCCGGGGGGGGATTCCCATCGGCAACCAGTCGGTGTTGCTCCGGGGGGTCAACGACTGCATCCACGTGATGAAGAAGCTGCTCCACGAGCTGTTGAAGATCCGGGTGCGACCCTACTACCTGTACCAGTGCGACCTGTCGGTGGGCATCGAGCACTTCCGCACCTCCATCGGCGCCGGCATCGAGATCATGGAGCGGCTCCGGGGACATACCAGCGGCATGGCCATCCCCACATTTGTGGTGGACGCCCCCGGCGGCGGCGGGAAGATCCCCCTGATGCCCCAGTACATGATCAGCAGGAGCGATCACAAGATCATCCTGAGAAACTACGAGGGGTTCGTCAGCGCCTATACGGAGCCGGACATCATCCAGGAGCCGTGCGACATCTGCGAGGCGATGAAGAAGGAAGGAGCGACGAGCATCGGCATCGAAAAGCTCTTCACCGGCGAGGCCGCCACCCTCAAGCCGATGGACTCGGTCAGGGAGAAGAGAAAAGAGCGGATGAAGCGGGAGTTTCACGCGTAGCTGATAAATCCGATACCCGGCCCGGGAGCGGGAGCGGCCGCACCGGACTCATTCTGATACCTGTTCTTTTACGATAGGATATATGACTTCATCCCGAGATACTGAGCTCGACGCCCTGTTTTATCCCAAAAACGTCGCGGTGGTGGGGGCGTCGGACAACCCCCTCAAGCTCGGATTCCACTCCCTGGCGGCGACGGTCTCCGGCGGGCTTGGGGGAAAGGTTTTCGCCGTCTCCCCGAGCCTCGCGGGAAAAGAGGTGATGGGGGTGGGGGGCTACGGCTCCATAGCCGAGCTTCCCGAGGACGCCCAGGTCTTCGTCTTTTCCATCCCCCACAAGAACATCCCCGGAGCCCTCGCCGACGCCGCGAAGAAGGGCGCCCGGGCCGCGGTGATCTTCGCCGGGGGCTTTCGGGAGATCGGCCCGGACGGCGCCCGGCTCCAGGCCGAGCTCAGGGAGACGGCGGATCGCCTCGGGATCGTCATCGTCGGCCCCAACTGTGTGGGGTGCCTCAACACCCTCCACGGCCTCAACGCCACGTTCGCGGCGCCGCTTTCCAATATGAAAAAGGGGCGGGTCTCCGTTGCGAGCCAGAGCGGCGGGACCGGATCGGCCATCCTCACCACCATGATGGACAACAACGTGGGCGTGGCGAAGTTCATCAGCGTGGGCAACCGGGTGAACCTCGACTTTCCCCGGCTCGTCACCTACCTGGGGGACGACGACGATACCGACGTCATCTGCCTGTTCGTGGAGGGGATGGACGACGGCCGGGCGTTCCTGGAGGCGGCCAAGAGAGTCACCCCGAAAAAGCCGGTGCTGGTCTACCAGGCCGGGTTCACCGAGACCACCCGGCGGCTGGCGGCGTCCCACACCGGCTCCATGAGCGCGTCCGAAGACATCTACCGGGCCGCCTATCGCCAGGCGGGAATCCTCTTCGTCGGGGATTATGAGGAGCTGGTGGACACCGCCAAGGCCCTGGAGGGCCTTCCCCCCATCGAAGGCCCGGGATTCGCCCTCTTCACCCACACCGCCGGCCCGGCCCTGATTTGCGCCCAGCACATAGAGGGGGCCGGGGGGGTGCTGCCGGACTTCACCGGTGATCACAAGGAGCTGATCAAGAACTTCGCGCCGCCCCTGACCGTCCCCACCAACCCCCTGGATATGTTCGCCGAGGCGTGGTTTATGACGGACATGTACACGAAAGCTCTGGACATGGCCCTCTCCCAGCCGGATATCCACGGCGCCGTCGCCTGCTACAGCGGCGGCTCGGAGATGGGCATCAGTTTTCCCTCCGCCGAGTTCGCCCGAATCGCGAAAAAGCACGACAAACCGGCGCTCCTCTGCCTGATGGCCCCGTACGCCCACCGGGATGAGCGGGTGGCCGCCGACAACGCCGGGGCGCCGACCTTCAACTCCCCCCACAAGGCGGGCCGCACCGCGGCCAACATGATACGACTCTGGCGGCTGAGGGGGAGGATGGCAGGGGGTTGATGCGGGCTATGTGGTGGATGTTTGTCTGGATACGTGAAAAGGTATGATCGTCCCGGACGGTTGAATCGATAAGAGGATTTTATTCCTTGTCAAAAAAGAACCATCCCCGTGCTGTGACAGGGAGATGGCTTCACTCCTTTGGCTTTTATTAAAGAAATGGGAGAATGATAGTGTCTCAATTCAATCCATCTCCGCTGTAGTGAATATGAATACGACTCAGAAACTTACATCGGATAGCGGTCTTTCTCGTACTGAGCTGGAAAATGCTCGTGTAGAATATTGTGCCACGCAGGACGCCTTTTTTCACTTAAACAATTTATCATGGAAGGTCGGTTCAATCCTGATTGCGGGTGTTGTTGTGTTCTGGGGCCTGTTGTTGGATATGTCTGCCGACTTTCTTGTCATTGCATGTGCAAACCTGTTTGTTTGTGTATTGATGTCGATCTGGTTGTTCTATGCCGGGCATAATCGACAAATATATCTCTATAAGCTGCATAGAGTACGCCAGCTGGAAAAAATTCTTGGGATGTGGCAACATCGACGTTTTACCGGTTACGCAGAATCTGATATTGTATATCCTGTTCCAAAACCGTCCGGCCATTGGTTATACTACTGTCTGTATCTGCTTGTTTCCATCGGTGGGCCGATATTATTACTCCTTTCAAAGATCAACGGCAACCTTTTTGACCTTTCAAAGGAGAAGAATGTTCTGTGGCTTTCGCTGGCTGTCTGTATCTGTATTTCCTTCTTTGTTCTCGGGTTTGTGGTAAAAGGTGACCGCAGCGTAAAAGACACTATTACCCTGATGGAATCTGACAGGCCGCTTGGGGATAAATAGGTCCTTCTCTTCATCTCTATGAGAGGATAAAAGGCCATGCTGCTTTCAAGTGGATGCAGAAAAAGGGCGGAGTGCGCATGGCCGTGTTGGAGGCGGCCTGTACCTGCCCGGTGTGACTATTGATATATCGTGTTTTCTACCAGAGAATCGAGAGACAGGTCAGGGCCCCGTCGGCCCGGGCGTACTGGGAGACGTCCACGGTGACGGTTTTGAATCCGGCCTTTTCGAGCATCGCCGTGGTTTCGGGGCACCCGGCGGGAACGATGACGGTCCCGTTCACCACCAGGACGTTGCCGGCGGCGGATTCACCCGGGGCGACCTCGATTTTTGTGATGCCGTCGTCGGGGAAGAGCGGCAGGATGTCCCCGGTGCCGATGATGGTGTCCGGGGAGAGGGGAGTGACGACGGTGGTGAGGTGGAGGGAATCGGACACCGGGATGAACTCCCCCCGGCAGCCCCGCTCTTGGGCCCGGGCCGTCAGCCACTCGCCGCCAGGCTCGTTCGTTCGGTCGGAGATGCCGATGTAGTAGCACTCTCCCAGTCTCAATATATCACCCCCGTCCACCGTGCCCAGACCGTCGGGCATGGGGATGATCTCGAGCCCGGGGGCGAGCTCCCGGAAGGCGTTTGCCACCCGGGTCGTCTCTCCCCGGCGGGAGGCCGCCCCGGGGCGGGTGATGACGACGGCGCCGGGAAGCACCACCGCCGTGTCCTCTACGAACACGGCGTCGGGGTAATCCGGCTCGGGGGGAAGAACGTGGACGTCGACGCCCAGGGAGTTGAGGGTCGATATATATGCCTCGTGCTGGGCGGCGGCGGCCTGGGGGTCAATGCCCGCGGCGGTGCCGCCTTCGCTGAGGGCCCGGACGAGCTCCGGCCCCGGCCTGCGGACGATGGCCCGGGTAAAGTGATACGCGAGGAAGGAGGCGTACTCCCTGTTCGAAAACATGCCTATATCCATGGATTCCCCCTCAACGGGCAGAAAAAAACAGCGGACACCGCTGATTGTATACTGATTGATATATGTCGGTTTGTTCCGTGACGCCGGTTATACGTCGATCGGTGGCTTCCGGTTCGTCGTGACGTCGCCGGGTTTATAGCTGTCGCTCACATCTTTCAGTCCGCTTCCCCTCCGCCACTTTATATCCTCCAGTTTCGTGCCTACGCTCTCTCGCCCCCTTGTTATACGGCGGCGTTTTGCGCTTCGTAGTAGACGCAGTGATTCACAACGGGGCATGTATCGCACAGCGGTTTTTTCGCCTTGCATATCTTCCGGCCGTGAAAGATCAGGAGATATGAGAGGCGGGACCATCGGTCCTCCGGGGTGATCGCCCTGAGGTCCATCTCCACCTTGTCCGCGTTTTTCTTTTCGGAAAGCCCCAGCCGTCCCGACAGGCGGAGCACGTGGGTGTCCACGATGATCCCCGGCATCTTGAACGCGCACGACCGCACCAGGTTTGCGGTTTTTCTGCCGATGCCGGGGAGACTCACCAGGTCGTCCATGGCATCCGGCACGCTTCCGTCGAACCGCTTGACCAGGGCGGTGGTGCAGTCCTTGATGGCCTTGGCCTTGTTTTTATAAAAGCCGGTGGGATGAACCTCCTCCTCCAGGGTTTCGATCTCCGCCTGGGCGTAGTCGGACGCCATGGTGTATTTTTGAAACAGGTCTTCGGTAACGGTGTTGACCCGCTCGTCGGTGCACTGGGCCGAAAGGATGGATGCGATGAGCAGCTCCAGGGGGGTGGAGAAGTTCAGGGCGCAGCCCGCTTCGGGGTGGGTCCTGTCCAGGATATCGTAGATATCTCTGACTTTCTTCTCGAGAGTGTGTGTGGCTTGAGTAGACATGACGTTCAATTAATCGCCATTGTAGCACTGTGGATGGTGCTTTGCAAGTTTTATGCTGTTTTTTAATGGAAGGGCGATGCCGACGATGAATCGGCGGAGAGGATGGATCGGAAAAGGCCTCGCGGCCGTCGCCGATCCGGGTGGATGAAAAAAGCGGAAGGCCTGTTCGGCCTCCCGCCTTTTCACGTATAGGCTGCGTCTTTTGATTATCCGGTTTCGGAGAACTCGGCGTCGATGACGTCGTCGTCGGATGAGCCGGTGTAGTCGTATGAGCCTGCATCACCGGAGGCAGAGTCGTATGCGCCGTCGGCCGCGGACGCCCCCTGGGAGCTCTGCTGATACACCCTCTCCGCCAGGGCGTGTCCCGCTCCCTTCAGCGCTTCCACCGCCGCCTCTATTCGTGAGACGTCTCCGGCCTTGAGGGCCTCCTTCGCCTCGGCTATCGCCTTTTCCACCTCGGTGACGTCGGCGTCGGTGAGGGAACTCCGGTTTTCGTTGACGGTCTTCTCGGTCTGATAGACCAGCATGTCCGCCTCGTTTCGGATCTCCACCTCCCGGCGTCGCTTCCGGTCTTCGTCGCCGTGGGATTCGGCGTCTTTCACCATCCGGTTCACCTCGTCTTCCGAGAGTCCCGAGGTCGCGGTAATGGTGATCGCCTGGGATTTGCCGGTGGCCGTATCCTTCGCCGATACGTTGACGATGCCGTTGGCGTCGATATCAAAGGTGACCTCGATCTGGGGTATGCCCCGGGGCGCCGGGGTGATGCCCGAAAGCTGGAAGGTGCCCAGGGTCCTGTTGTCTCCGGCCATCTCCCGCTCGCCCTGAAGGACGTGGATATCCACCGCGGGCTGGTTGTCCTCGGCGGTGGAGAACACCTGGCTCTTGTTCGTGGGGATGATGGTGTTGCGCTCGATGAGCCTGGTCATCACGCCTCCCAGGGTCTCGATGCCCAGTGACAGTGGCGTCACGTCCAAAAGCAGCACGTCCTTGACGTCTCCCGAGAGCACTCCTCCCTGGATGGCGGCGCCCAGGGCCACCACCTCGTCCGGGTTGACGCCCTTGTGGGGGTCCTTCCCGAAGAGCTTTTTCACCTCTTCCTGGACCCGGGGAATGCGGGTGGAGCCGCCCACCAGGACCACTTCGTCGATGTCGGAAGCCGAGAGCCCCGCGTCCTTGATGGCCTGTTTCACCGGTCCCGTGGTACGCTCGATGATGGGTGCCGCCAGGGCCTCGAATTTGGCCCGGGTCAGCTTCATGGTCAGATGCCTGGGGCCCGATGCGTCCGCGGTGATGAAGGGGAGGTTTATCTCCGTCTCCATGGTCGAAGACAGCTCGATCTTCGCCTTTTCCGCCGCCTCCCGGAGCCGCTGGAGGGCCATCTTGTCGGTCGAGAGATCAATGCCCTGGTCCTTCTTGAACTCTCCGGCCATGTAGGTGATCAGGGCCTGGTCGATGTTGTCGCCGCCCAGGTGGGTGTCTCCGTTGGTGGAAAGCACCTCCACCACGTCGTCGCCCACCTCGAGGATGGAGATGTCGAAGGTGCCGCCGCCGAAGTCGAACACGGCGATTTTCTCGTCGCTCTTTTTCTCCATGCCGTAGGCAAGGGCCGCCGCCGTGGGCTCATTGATGATCCGGCTGACGTTGAGCCCCGCGATCTTGCCGGCGTCCTTGGTGGCCTGTCGCTGGCTGTCGTTGAAATAGGCGGGCACGGTGATTACCGCATCGGTCACCTTCTCGCCCAGATAATCCTCCGCCGCCTTCTTGAGCTTCTTGAGGATGATGGCGGAGATTTCCGGCGGGGCGTACTTCTTGCCGTTGACGGCGATGCGCACGTCCCCGTTCTGCGCCTTCTCCACGCTGTAGGGGACCATGGAGATCTCCTCGGCCACCTCGTCGTCGCGTCTCCCCATGAACCGCTTGATGGAGTAGATGGTCCGCTCGGGGTTTGTCACCGCCTGTCGCTTGGCGGCCTGCCCCACGAGCTGGGAGTTGTCATCGGTAAACGCCACCACCGACGGGGTGGTGCGGTTCCCCTCTTCGTTGATGATGACCTTCGGCTCGCCTCCCTCGATGACGGACACCACGGAATTGGTGGTGCCCAGGTCGATTCCTATTGTCTTTGCCATATGTCCGTACCTCTCTTTCTTTTTTTCTTACTGACCTTAAGATAATCACGGTTCGAAAAAAATCAAGGGAGGGCGACGGAGAGAACACCGGGATCGGCGCCAATCGACGAAATTGGTGGGATAGCCGTTCTATATACGTAGAAAATAAGCCATAAAGTGGTATGATGGGTATGCATGGTGGGTGTTTCGTGAAAATATGCCGACCATTAGGGCGAAAATGTGGGATGTGTGGGATTAAAATTCCATCGCCGGGCCGAATAGAGGCGGGATTCGCACAGGTATCAGGAAAAATCCCGCCGCCTGACCCTCCGGTGACACGCCACGGGTGCCGCACGGGGACATCGGCCGGTTTTCGGGCGAAAGAAGGGGGCGCGCCCCCCTCTTTCGATGGAGCGGGTGACCCCGGTTATTCCATTATGCTTTCGAATCTGCAGTGATCGTCACCCATGGCGACACAGGTTATCTCGGTGATGGTGACGTTATGAAACTCGAGCCACTTGGCCATGGCGGAGTAAAAATCCTCGTTGAAGATACAGATGGGCCGCTTTGCGGTCACGCCGATGCACCAGCTGCACTCGCCCGGAGTGTCAAGGATCCTGTTCTCCGATACTTCGACGACCGTGCCCGCCTCGAACAGCTCGTTCATCTTGTTGGCGAAGTACGTATACATGGTCGTATACTTCTGTTTTGGCTCCATGGCGTCATAGTCGATCTCACCGATTCCCAAAAGAAAGGGGAGCTCCTCTCTCATGAGATGAAACGACTCGGCGCCGGCGCCCCGTATCAGCGCCCGATAGCCGTTTTCTCCGTACAGCTCCACGAGGCCGGAGATGATGCTGGTGAATACGCGTATCGGCTCGCCCATGTTGTAATCCCGCGGCGGGTAGTTGTCGATCAGCGCGTCATTTCCGGTGTACTTGAGGACGGTATTGGTGCCGTTTTTACCGACGGTGCCTTCCAGTCGATGAAGGATGAAGTGCATGAAGTAGTTGGGGAGTTGCTTGTCCAGGTCCATAGTGCCTCACATTTGAAAGAGAAGATGAAATAGTGACAGCCTGCCTTCGGTTATTTCATGATGGTTTCATACTTACAGAACGGGTCGCCGGTGGCGACACATTCAATTTCTCTGATGGTCACGGCGTCAAACTCGAGCCATTTCGCCATGGCGGTGTAGAAATCCTCGGTGAAGATGCAGACGGGTCGTTTCGTGGTGACGCCGATGCACCAGGTGCACTCCTCGGGGGTGTCGAGGATCCTGTTGTCGGTGATCTCCAATACCGTATTGGCTTGAAAAAATTCGTTCATTTTATCGGCGAAGAATTTGTACATGGTGATGAATCGCTGTTTCGGCTCCATCGACTCGTAGTCGATTTCCCCGATTCCCAGAAGAAAGGGGAGTTCTTCGATCATGATGTGAAACGACTCGACCCCCACTCCCCGCATCAGCGCCCGGAAACCGTTTTCGCCGTAGACCTCTATCAGGGCGGTGATGATGCCGGTGAACGTGCGGATCGGCTCACCCATCTCGTAGTCTCGCGGCGGGTAATTGTCAAGCAGCCTGTCGTTCCCTGAGTACTTGAGGATGGTTGAGGTGCCGTTTTTACCGACGGTGTCTTCCAGTCGATGAAGGATGAAGTGGATCAGATAGTTGGGGAGTTGTCTGTCCAGGTCCATGGTTTCTCGCAATTGGATAGGAGGGAGAAGTTCACAGGTATAATATTTTCTTGTGGGATTATAATACAGAATGGTTGTGTCCGTCCAGTTTCGAGTGGATGTGACGTACTTTTTTTCGCCATTTCATTTCCGTTGCGTTGGATGTTCCGGCGAGTGCATGTCCGGAATTCGTTGCGCTGAACGAGCGATAATTCAAAAAATTCTGTAAGAAACACCTCTCTCGTCCGTCAATATGCCATGAGGGCCGGTTTCTTTTTTTGTTGACAAATATTCCATACGTGGTATTTTGATGTTTTGAGTGAACGCTCATTCATTCCAAAAAAACAATAAACTTTTTTCGCTAATGATTACAATGAATACAGGAGGTTGTTGTCATGGCCAATTTGCTTGTTGATATGAGGGATCAGGCCTTTACCCTCTATGAGATGCTTGATATCGAAAGACTCGCTGGATATCCTCGCTTCGCCGATTATTCGAAGGACATGTTCGACATGGTCCTCAACGAGGCGGAAAAGCTGGCGGTCAACGATGTGTTTCCCACGAATGAATTAGGAGACAAGAATCCGTCCGAGTTTGTCGACGGCACGGTCAAGGTCCCCAAGGAAGTGCATGACGTCTACAAGAAATATATCGAGGGAGGCTGGGTTACGGTCTCCGACGATATCGAGGTGGGCGGACAGGGATTTCCGGAAGTGATCAACGCCGCCACCAAGGAGCTCTTCGGTGCGGCGAACTTCGCGTTCATGATGTTCCCCGGACTGGGACACGGCGCCGCCAAGCTGATCGAAATCTACGGCACCGAGGAGCAGAAGCGTAAATACATGGACCGGATGTATACCGGCGAATGGGGCGGGACGATGTGCCTGACCGAGCCGGGAGCGGGATCGGACGTGGGGGCGTTGGCCACCACCGCCAAGCCCATCGGCGACGGAAAGTTCAAGATCAGCGGCACAAAAATATTCATTTCCGCCGGAGACCAGGACCTGACCGATAACATCGTCCACCCGGTGCTCGCCCGCATCGAGGGCGCCCCGGCGGGGACCAAGGGTATCTCCATCTTCCTGGTGCCCAAGTACCGTGTCAATGACGACGGCAGCCTGGGCGAACTGAACGATATCAACGTGGGCAACATCGAGCACAAGATGGGCATCAAGCTGAGCCCCACCTGCACCCTGAACTTCGGAGACAACGACGACTGCATCGGCGAGCTCCTGGGCGAGGAAAACAAGGGCATGCGCGTCATGTTCAACATGATGAACGAGGCGCGGCTGGGTGTGGGTATCCAGGGACTGGGCCATGCCACCGCCGCCTATCTCCATGCCGTCAACTACGCCCGGGAGCGGCTCCAGGGCGCGGACCTCGCCAACTTCAGAAATCCCGATGCCCCCCGGGTTCCGATCATCAATCACCCCGACGTTCGCCGGATGCTGCTCTGGATGAAGGGCCAGGTGGAAGGACTCAGGGCGCTGATGTACTGGATCGCCTTCTGTGAAGACATGGCCAAGTCCGTGGAGGACGAGGTAGAGAAGGAAAAATATCACGGCTTCGTGGAGTTGATGACTCCCATCTGTAAGACATGGGGGAGCGACATGGGCTTCCGGGTCACCGAGTACGCCATCCAGGTCTACGGCGGCTACGGCTACACCACCGAATACCCGGTGGAGCAGTTCATGCGGGACTGCAAGATTGCGTCCATCTATGAGGGAACCAGCGGCATCCAGGCCATGGACCTGGTGGCACGGAAGCTGGGCCAGAGCAAGGGCGCGAACTTCATGAATTTTGTCACCCTTATCAACGAGACGGTGGAGAAATGCAAGGGCATCCCCACCCTGAAGGACGCCGCCGAGGAGCTGGACAAGGCGAAAAACACCATGGCGGAAATCGGCGGGTTCTTCGCCCAGTGCGGCGCCGAGGGCAAGTTCCTGGTGCCCATCGGAAACGCCATGCCGTTTTTGGAGCTGATGAGCAACGTGACCCTGGGGTGGTTGCTCCTGTGGCAGGCGAGTATCTCCCATGAGAAGCTCGAGGCCGTCAAGAAGGACAAGGGAGTCACCGATGACGACTGGGCCGGCCTCGCGGAGCTTTATAAGGACAATCGCGACGCGGCGTACTACCAGGGCAAGGTGGCATCGGCGAAATACTACGCCAGCTATGTGCTGCCCCACGTGGAGGCCAATGCCAAGGCCATCAAGAAGGAAGACATGAGCATCATGGAGATCGCCGAGACGGCCTTCGCCGCCATCTAACGATTTTCGGGCTCCTGCCTCCTTCTCGAGAGCAGGTGAAAAACACAGCGGCCCCCTCCCTGCGGAGGGGGCCGTTTTTGTGTATGGATGGACAGGCGGACGGCGACGGATTTTCGAAGGGCGGTTTTATGACAATGCACGGGTGGGGGGGCGTGCTTGTCGTTTTTCTTTCCCGGATGTGATGTAATGATGGTACAATCGATAGACTGCGCCTGATAGATACACAGGATTACCGGATGATCGATATTCACACCCACACGATCTATGACGATGGTCGGGATACGCCCGAGGCCATGGCCGCCGCCGCCTTTGAGAGGGGCGTCACGGTCTTCGGCCACTCCAACCATTTTCCCCGCCCCGAATCCTATGATTACCCCACCGAGGGATTCAACCACGAGAACCTGGCGTCGGGATGGTTCGATTACGTTTCGTCGGTGGCCCGGACGAAACGGGCCTGGGAGGGGAGGATGACGGTGCTCTTCGGGACGGAGGTGGACTACCTTTCGGCCCAGCGCCCGCGCATCGAGGCGGAGCTTTCGGCCTACCGGTTCGACTACCTCATCGGCAGCGTCCACATGATCGACACCTGGGGGTTCGACTACGATCAGAAGGAGTGGCGGGGCAAAGACGTGGACGCCATATATGAGACCTATTATAACATCATGGAGGAGATGGTCGCCACGGGCCTTTTCGACATCGTGGGGCATCTGGACCTGGTCAAGGTCTTTTCGCCCTTTCATCCCCCGAAGCGGGATCACTCGGATAGAGCCGCGAAGCTCCTTCGCTCCATCAAGGAGCAGGGGATGACGGTGGAGATCAATACCGGCGCCCTCAGGAAGCCGGTGGGGGAGCTCTCCCCCTCGCCGAATCTGATCAAACAGGCGGTTGATCTCGCCATCCCCCTGACGGTCACCTCCGACGCCCACCGGACCGAGGACATCGCCTACGGCTTCGATGACGTGTATCGACTGCTCCGGGAGCTGGGGGTGAAGGAAACGATATACTACAAGGACCGCTCCCCGGTGATCGTCCCCCTGCCCGGATAGTGCCGCCCCACACTGCGGCCGCCCCGTCACCGTCCGTCGCCGGGACGATCCCTCAATCCTCCTCCTGCATGGACTCGTGGAATTCCTTGATGATTCGGACGATGGTGTCCGGATCGTCCTCCACCCTGATGATATCCAGGTCATGTTCAGATATCATGCCCGCCTCCAGGAGCCGCTCGTTGACCCATTTGGCCAGCCCCTCCCAGTAGTCCCGTCCCACCAGGATGACCGGGAAGGGCTTGATCTTGTTAGTCTGGATGAGGGTGACCGCCTCGAAGAGCTCGTCCAGTGTGCCGAAACCGCCGGGAAGCACCACGTAGGCCATGGAATACTTGACGAACATGACCTTGCGGCAGAAGAAATAACGAAAATCCAGCTTGATGTTTGAGTATTCATTGGGGGCCTGCTCCATGGGAAGCTGGATGTTCAATCCCACCGAGTTTCCCCCGCCCTCGGATGCGCCCCGATTTGCCGCCTCCATGATGCCCGGACCGCCGCCGGTGATGATGGAAAAGCCGGCCTCCGCAAGCTTCCTGGCAAGCAGTCTCGCCGCCTCGTAGCGGGGATCATCAGGCTTTACCCGGGCGGAGCCGAAAATGGAGATCGCCGGCATCACCTCGGGGAGGGTTTCAAATCCATCGACGAACTCCGCCATGATGCGAAACATCCGCCAGGAGTCCTTCGCCGTGATGGCGTCGATGATATATTGTCTTTCCACGTGATTGGTCATGATTGTTTTCGCCTGTATTTGTTGTTTATACGGCCGGTATTCCCCCGGTACTCTGATTATATCATGTTCCGTCCCACTGCCGATGGATGCGGAACCGGGGCATTGTAGCAGAGGGCTTTTCTGCTGTCAAACAAAACGCCCGAAGAGAGACATCCTTGATTGTGAGGGGATCAATTAAATAATTTAGTTTTAGGTGATTACTCAAAGTTTGGCCAAAAATCTGTAAGATATTTGACGATGATCGGGAAGATATCTTCCCTTCTATGGTTGTACCTGAACTCCATTTCTTTGAGGTAGAGAGGGAATCGCCGTG
>Ga0180432_10002940_pt1 | contig 25068 bp, 30 predicted proteins | sample SS_ome_10_FD_132414 | JGI IMG/M metagenome (GOLD analysis project Ga0180432, IMG submission 132414) | Hypersaline lake sediment archaeal communities from the Salton Sea, California, USA - SS_1_MS_2 metaG | ecosystem: Environmental > Aquatic > Non-marine Saline and Alkaline > Hypersaline >... | reverse complement strand
GCCCTTCTACCCAATAATGTCCGTTTCAGTGTGGTTGTAGTGTCAGGATGCCCCGTCCGTTCAACGTCGTCAAAGCTCGCAATGCCGTAGCAGACGCAAGGACCTTGGGTGATGACGCCGCAGCGAAGCGTCACGGTGTCACCACACGGACGCTACGGCGGTGGAAGGCCAAGCTCAGGGCCATGAAGGCCGACGGGCCGGTTGACCCGTTTGATGGCCCCCCGACCGACCGCACCGAACTCAACGCGGAGTGGCGTCAGGTCCTCCGCCAGGTTCTCCGAGTCGGGATGAGTCAGCTCGTGACGCTCACCGCGGCGGAGACCGATCCGGAGAAGCTCAGCCGGACGCTCGAGCGAATCGCAAACGTGGAAGTGGTGGCAGAGGCACTGAATGTCGGTAGCGCAAGCCCTGGCGAGGATCGCCCAGATCGAACGCCTCCAGAAGCTGAAGGCCAAGACGGACGCCGAAAGAGCAAGCCAAGCCGCCGCCGAAAACGAGCCTGACACACCACGCTGTTCGAACCTCTCCACGCTCGAGCTCGTCCCCCGGCTGAACGAAGGCTTCGACGAACCAACGTGGTTCCGATCCTACGCTGAGGTGTTGGACACCGCAGCTGGAGGTGGGCACGAGCTCGTGTTCGCGGCGCCCCCCCAGCACGGCAAGACCGTGGTCACCACGGCTGGACTGATCCGGTGCATGATTCAGCAGCCGGACCTTCGGAACGGCTACGCCACCTACAACACGGACCGCGCCCGGTCGGTGGCCCGCGACGTCAAACGGATGGCCCAGAACATCGGGCTGGAGCTCACCGGCGAGGTGATGGCGCCGCGCACGAACGCGAACGGCGGTGTGGTCTTCGTTGGTCGTGGTGGCGCACTCACCGGCGAGAAAATCAATGGGATGGGCATCGTCGATGACCCGTTCAAGGACCCTAGAGAGGCGAATTCCCCTTCGATTCGAGACCTGACCGACGAGTGGTACACGAAGGTCTTCGACACGCGTGTCCACCCCGGCGCCTCGAAGATCGTCATGGCTACGCGGTGGCACAAGGACGACCTCTCGGGCCGACTGGTCGATCGGGACGGATACCGCTACATGAACATTCCGGCGATTGCCGGCGCCGATGACATTCTCGGGCGATCCCAGGGAGAAGCGCTGTCGCCACATTGGCCGATCGAAGTTCTCCAGAAGAAGCTGGCGAAGGACAAGTTCGCGTTCTGGGCGATGTTCCAGGGCGATCCCCGGGTCGATGGCAGAGGCATCTTCCACCATGTGCCGGAGCGGTTCGACCAACTTCCGCCGGTCAGCTTCAAGATCGGCATCGGAGTCGACCTCGCCTTCACAGCGAAGACTTCGAGCGACTTCAGTGTCATCGTGGTTGTCTATGCGGTGGACGTCCCCACGGATGAGGGGACGACGCGGCTCTACTACGTGACCGAAGTCCACCGCATGCAGAAGAGCATGCCGGAATTCGTGGCAATCCTCGGTTCCGTGCTGCACCGGCACCCCGGCATCCGGGCCCGGTGGTACCGCGGCGGATTCGAAAACGGTGTCGCGGAGCTCGTCAACGCCATGTTGGCGGACTTGCGGGACGCCAGCGGCAAGCCGATGAAGCTCGGCACCGACCGGCTCGAAGACATCGTGGTGAACCAGGACAAGGTCGTGCGCTCTCATGGTGCGGCGAAGTCGTGGAACGATGGCGCGGTGCTCATTCCCGTGTTCGGAACGTGGGTGCCAGCCTTCTTGAACGAAGTGGACCTCTTCAGTGGCATTGGCGATGACTTCGACGACCAGATCGATGCCTTTGCCGCGGCACACGATTCCGCAGACAACGCTCCAACAGGTGGCGGCTACTTCTCGATGAGCGAACGCTCGATGTGGGCGTACTGAGTAAACAATGGCAGACCCAGCGACCAAACCGTCTGCCAAGGTAGATCCGCCCTATAGCAAGGACTACTTCGGTGCGCATGGCGAGCCTGATGTGTGGGACACCACCGTCATGTTCACGCCGCAGGACATCACCAATGCCCTGCAGGACGCCGACGCCGGAAACCTCCAGGCCGCCGCAGACATCTGCGACGCTCAATGGCGCGGCGACGACCGGATTCGGGGCACGCTGCAGACCCGCGTGGACGCGCTGCTGGGCCTGAATAACGACGAAAAGCTTGAGTTTTCCGTCGATAACGACCGAAAACGCATCGAAAAGGCCATCAAAGAGGATTGGTGGATCTCGGCGCCGGAACCGGAGCTCAAGAAGCTGATCCGGTGGGGTTACCACCTCGGCATCGGCTTTGCGCAGCGCAAGACCGTCCCGCACAAGGGGCGCTGGGTCCCTCGGCTCTCGACGTGGCACCCCCGCCACTTCACGAAGGACTACACAACAGGGCTGTGGAAGGTCTACACCAAGGAAGGTGAGACTCTCATCATTCGGCCCGACGATCCGCGCTGGGTGACGTTCACACCCTACGGCGAGAGTCGGCCATGGGCGGACGGGTCGTGGTTGCCGAGCGGCTTCTGGTGGCTGGTCAAGCTCTACGGCACCCGCGACTGGCAGAAGCACAATGCTCTGCACGGTGGCGGCGCGCTCATGGGCACAGCTCCGAAGGACTCCAGCGACCCGGACCGGCGGAAGTTCTGGACGGACCTGAAGTCGCTGGGACGCAACGCGCGCATCGTCTTTCCCGAGGGCTACAGCATCGAGGCGCTGCAGGCGGCCACGAACGCGTGGGAGACCTTCAGCAAGGCGATCGAGGCGGCCAACACGGCCATTGCGATCGTGCATCTCGGCCAGCCCATGACCACCGAGGTCCCGAAGAACGCGCAGACCGGCGCCGACAACGCCCGCGCGGTCCGACAGGACTACATGGAGTTCGACGCCGAGAACCTGGCGACGTGGGCGCACGACGTGCACCTGCCCGCATGGGCCGCGTGGAACTTCGGTGATGCCCTTCTGGCCCCGTGGCCTCGCTACAACGCGGCGCCGCCGATCAACCTGCAGGTGGAGGCCAGTACGCTCGGAGCGCTGGGCACGGCCCTCGAGAAGCTGGACGAGATGGCTCACAAGGCCGGTCTGAAGGTGGACATCCCGACGATGCTCTACCGGCACAACGTGCCGACACTGGAGTTGACGAAGGCGGAGAAGGAAGCGGTCGAGAAGGCTCAAGAGCCTGCTGGCCCGCCTCCGCAGCCGCCCAAAGAGCCTCGGTGGAGCGCGTGTTCGTGATGATCGCCGAACACCAACACGCCCAAGAAGTTGAGATGGTCTGCGAGGGATGCGGCGCTCCGTATCCCGTGCAGGGTCCGGTTGACTGGCACAACATACGTTCACGTGAGTTGGAACAGGCGAGAACACATCGACTGGCGTGACATCGACAACTTCGTTGACCACGTCGTTTCGCACCATGCACGCCGGCATGGGCGAGTTGCGGTCGTCTTCGACTGACGAGGAAACAATGCAATTCAAGCACACGTCCCCAGTGGCCTGGGAGGCGGCGGGAGGCGTGCGTCCTGCGCCAGCGACCATCCACACTTCGGCCGGAGTCGCCGGTCATGAGGGTGGGCAACTCCCAGAGAAGGCCGCCTTCGAAGTCAACGACGGCGAAGTCCTGGCGATCGACCCGGACGCCATCGGCGCCCTGTACGGCCGCTTCGACTCCGAGGAAGTCCAGGTGGTGGGCGGCTCGGGTGTCCTGACCATTCATGGGCCCCTCGACCATCACGCCGGCTACTGGTTCGACAGCTACGACGCAATCCGCCAACGCTTCGACAAGGCCATCGACTCCGACGCGGAACGGTTGATCCTCAAGATCGACTCCCCTGGCGGATACGTCTCCGGCTGCTTCGAGCTCGCTCGCTACATGCGTCAACGGGCTGACGAGAGCGGCAAGCGGCTGATCGCCTACGTCGACGGAATGGCGTGCAGCGCGGCCTACGCCATCGCGTGCGCCTGCGACGAGATCATCGTGCCGAGCACCGGCCGCGTGGGCTCAATCGGCGTGATTCGCGTCGTCGCGGACATGACCGCCATGGCCGAGAAGGCCGGGGTCCAATTCCACGTCATCACCAGCGGCAAGCGCAAGGCTGACGGGCACCCGTTCAAGCACACGGACGAGGAAGCCATCAAATCGATGCAGGCCGAGGTCGACGAACTTGCCGGGGTATTCTTCTCGTGGGTCGCGGAACGGCGCGGGATCGACATCGAGAAGATTCAGAAGCTCGAGGCCCGGTGCCTGATTGGCGACTCCGCCGTCAAGTTCGGGTTGGCGAACAGCGTTGGGTCCTTCGACGACCTGACTGCGTCGCTAACGGCGGGCGCAAGCCACGGCGATGGAGCGACAGCCATGAAGGTGGAGATCAAGATCGGCGGCCTCGAAGACGTCCAGGCGCTTGTCGACACCATCGACAAGGCGCTCGACAAGGGCGATGAGCCCGCCGTCGAAACAAGCATTCAACCGCCCAGCAATGGCGGCAAACCGGGCGACGCGGCTGCGTCCCCACAGACAAGGAGATCCATCATGGATCGAGCGATTTTCGAGGTCTTCGGACTGAAGGAAGATGCCCCGGAAACGGCACTGCTCGCGGCCGCGACGAAGATGCGGGACGAGAAGGCCGAGGCCGAGGGGGAGCGCGGCGAACTGTTCTCCGCCATGGGCGTCGACAACATCGAAGCGGCCAAGGGCGCCATCGAAGCGGCCAAGGCCAACAAGAAGGCATTGGACGAGGCGAACGCCGAGCTCCAGGCCGTCAAGGACGCCAAGCTCGCCTCCGAGCGAGAGGCGTTGCTCGCCCAGGCGAAGGAGATGTACCCGCCTGCCACGATGGAGAAGCTGTCCGAAGCCTCCATCGACTTCGTTCGGGCGTACATCGACATGACTCCGGCGTCCGCCGCGGCCCCGTCGGAGAACGACAAGCTGCCGACCGAACCGCCGGTCGACGAAATCACCCTTACAGCCGAAGAGCGCCGGGTTGCAAATGCCCCTGGTGGCATCGGCGAAAAGGCCTTCATGGAGGAGAAGAAGCGACTCCGTGACATGGCGAATGGAGGTGCGCGATGACCGCCACCACTTCGGATCGGAACACCCAGTACAAGCAATTCGGAGTCGACGACTACGACGTCTACCAATCCACGTCGATCCCATCCGGCGTCATGGTCGGCGTCAGCACCAGTCACGGCTACGCCGTCAATGGCGCGACTTCCACCGCGATGCGAATCGTGGGCGTGTCGTCCGCCGCGGCGGACAACAGTTCCGGCTCGAGCGGCGACATCAAGGTCAAGGTCAAGGCCGGCAAGTTCCTGTTCGGGAACAGCTCGGGCGGCGACGAGATCACCCAAACCGAAATCGGCAGTCGTTGCTACTGCGTCGACAACCAAACCGTCGCCAAGACCAGCGGGTCGGGCACTCGCGTCGCGGCTGGCATCGTCGAAGGAGTGGACGCGAACGGCAACGTTTGGGTCGCAATCGGAGAGTTCAACGTTGCGTCGGACGTCGTGACCCTCACGGGCTCCGAGACGCTGACCAACAAGACGCTCACAAGCCCCACGATCTCCGACCCGGCGATCACTGGCATCAATTCGCCGAAGATCGCCGATGCGTCCTTCACCGCGAACGATTGCGCGTTGGCAGTCGCAGGGGCGGATTCCGGCGGCCACTACGTCATCGACACCACGGCCGGCGCGTCGACCGTCTCTCTCACCGCTGGCACTGGCCTGGCGGCTGGTGACTTCTTCTACTTCGTTGCCGACGGCACGAAGAACGGCCACACGGTGACCTACCGCGACGGCAGCACCAACATCTCGGCCGCGGCCACTGCGTCCAAGCGGCACATCACCAAGATCTTCTACGACGGCACCAACTTCTACTCCCAGTTGGTCGTCGGCCCGTAGCCCAACCCGCTGACCGCTACCGAAGAGCTCGCCTGACGGCGGGCTCTTCGCATTTGGAGAAGAGCAACAATGACTCTCATCAACCCGTCTCTCCTGCAGGCGACCCGAATCTCGGTCAGCCGCAAGCTCAAGGACGCCTACGATGCGGTCCCGGCCGATGCGCTGTGGCACACGAAGTTGGCGTCCGAAGTTCCCGCGAAGGGCGGAGGTATCAACCACTACCTCACGCAGCGGATTCCGCGGCTTCGTCGGTGGACTGGCGCGCGCGTGGTGAACAACGTCAAGCGCATCGCGCAGCAGATCCTGGTGGCCGATTGGGAAGACACCGTTGGCATCAACGTCAACGACATCAAGGACGACAACCTAGGCAGCTACGATGAGATCATCGAGGGTCTAGGCCGTGCCGGGCGTATGTGGCCGAACGACGTCGTCTACGAGGCCATCACCAACGGCAGCACCGCGCTGTGTGTCGACGGGCAGCCGTACTTCAACGCATCGCACCCGTTGGAGGTTCCCGGCGCCGCCTCGACGCAGAGCAATCTGCACACGTCGATGGCTCTCACCGCGGCCAACTTCGAAACGGTCGTCACGCGCATGCAGAATCTGAAGGGCGAGGACAACAAGCCGCTCGGCGTCGGCATGGGCAAGCTCCTGCTCGTCGTGCCGCCTGCACTTCGCTCGACGGCGAAGATGATCCTCAGTTCGGACCAGGCTGGCTACCTGTCCAACAGCAGCAGCACCGCGAGCGATTCGAACCGCAACAAGGGAGAAGCCGACTACCTGGTGATTCCAGACCTCACCGCGAACTCGGCATCGACCTGGTACGTGATCGACCCGAACCTGCCCCTCAAGCCGTTCCTGTTCGTGGTGCAGGAGAAGCCGGACAATGTCGTCTCCAAGGATCGCCCGACGGACGACAACGTGTTCGACCTCAACGAGGCTGTCTACGGTGTGAGTGCTCGTGGCGAGTACGGCTACGGCATGTGGCAGGCCGCCCACAAGTGCACCGCCTGATTGGCTGTCGCACTTCTCCGAGTTGTGTTGTTTGGGCATTGCCCCGGCAAGCGGACCGAATCCGCTCGATTGGTAGTTCGCAATGAGCGAAGCAGTCAAGATTCGTTGTTTGGGGTCGCTTCGAACCCATAGTGGCGGTATGGAGCCGCGCGAGGCTTTCTGGTCGGCCGGCATCCGATGGCCGGCCGAGGGGATGGTCGTCCGCATCGTGGACGATGAGCCCACTCCCACAGAGTTTCTTCGTGCGAAGGCGGACAAGTTCGGCAACCTGCAGATCGAGCCGTCGAGTTGTCCGGAGAACGCTCCGATGCCGATCATCCCGCGCCAAACCGCACGGTGCGTGTGGAGCAACGGCAAGCTGATGGTTGCGCATGAAGGCCACAAGTACGAGGTCAAGACTGAACTCGACTTGCCAGACATGGACTCCGCGTTCCAGAAGTGGGCCATCGATCGGCGCAACGCGCTGTTGAAGCGCAACGAAATCACCGTCTCCGCCTACGCACAGGTCAAGCGCGACTACCAGTACCTCGCGGTGGAACACGTCAGCGACCCCGTGGCGGAGAAGCCTGCCGAGCCTGACCCGGCCCCCGAGCCGCCACAACAGCAGAACCGCCACCAAGGCAAGCGTCGCTGATCCATGACCGCCTACGCCACTCGAACCGAACTATACGCCCTGGGCGTGTCGGACGAAGCTCTCACGGATGTGAGCACGACCGACCAGGACACGGCACTCGAGTCAGCGAGTCGGACGGTGGACAGCTACCTTCGGGGTCGGTACGGCACGCCCTTCCCAAGCCCCTACCCCTATGAGCTCCGCGAGAAGACATGCCACGTTGCGGCGTGGAACCTCATGTCGACCCGCGGATTCAACCCGTCAGGTGGCATGGATGAGGCCGTTCGGCTTCGCTACGAGGACGCGATCAAGTGGCTGACGAACGTCGCCCGCGGCGTCGTGGTGCTTGACAACACAGCAGACGCCACACCGAACAAGCAAGAGGCGGCGCCGCTCATCTCCAGCGATACAGCAATCGATTGGGATGCCTGACGGCGGGACGTCTGATGCTCCGCGTGAACGTCAAGGGGGTCGCAAACGTCAAGCGACTCGCCGATGGGCTGCGCCGAATCCCTGGGTTCAAGGACGAGCTGGCAAAGGAATTTGCCGAGGACGCTGCGGGCAAAACCAAGAAGTCCATCGCGTCTGGTCGAGACCCCTACGGCGGCAAGTGGCCGAAGGGCGACACGGCGGGCCTACGCAGGCTCGCTTCCAGCGTCCAGGCACATGGCCGATTCTTGGTGCTCGCGCACCGCTACATCAACGTGCATCAGAGCGGCGGCACGATGAGCGGCAACATGCGGTTTCGGTCGCGTGGCCGGTGGCGCCGGGCGCGACAAGTCACGGTCCCTGCCCGCCCGCTGATGCCCACCAAGGGCATGCCGCCCCGGTGGCAATCGTCCTTCCAGACCAAAGCTCGCAAGACCATCAAAGCTCGAATGAGGCTCTGACGTGTTGTCCCAGAATCTCGCCGCGGTAGAGGCCGAGTTCTCAAGCCTCACCAACGCGCCAACTTTCCACCTGGGCGACAAGTACCTCAGCGACCACGCGAGTCCCCCCAGAGTCGTGTGGGTCCCGAAGGACGAGCCGACCGCGCCGGGGCAGCTGAACAGCGAATCGCTGTCTCAGCAGTACAAGGCGATCCTGACACGCAAGTCGACGGTCGAGGCGCATGTGTGGGGCGCGTCGTTCAGCCAGACCGAAGCGATTGTGCACTGCCTCTGCACTGTCTGGCGCGACCTGTTCCGCGGATGCGGCAACGTCGACTCGATTCGCTGGCCGGAGAAGGACGAGGTTGGCTGGATGGCAAAGGGCCATGTGGCAATCGTTCAGGCCCACGTCGACATCCCGGTCATGGACCAGCTCGTCGACATTCCAGACGCGGCTGACGCAGCCGAGAACGCAGAAGCCTACACGACAGTGACAGTCGTGGAAGGCACTCCAAGCGCAAACGAAATCAACCTCAGTCGCGGCAACGTCGAGATCGACCAGGACCCGACTGACTGACCACCACGAGGTGCAGTCGTGAGCAAAAAGGAAGAGCCGGTGGCCGCGGCTGCCGAGAAGGATAGTGGTGCGCCCGAAGAGAAGCGCAAGATCTTCAAGAGGGCCGACGCGCCCGAGTGGCTGTTGGAGGCCTGCAAGGTCCCGGACAAGCCGACGGAGAAGGAATTCAACGAAGCCTTCGCTGCCAAGCAGAAAGAGACTCTGCCCACGCTCATCACCACGATCGAGAACTGGGCGGAGTACCTCGAGACCCCCGATTGGCTGTTCGAAGCAACGAAGGTGGCATTGGGCGGCGCCGAGGGACGGGAACTGACGGAAGCGCAGTACCTCGCAGCCTGCGAGCACACCGCCAACACGCCAATTGGCTACGTCGAGACCCGGCACATCCGCAAGGCGCATGCCGACGTCGACCCAACGGATCCGAAGGCAGTGGCCGGCTACGCCGCTGACCACATCCGCAAGAAGGCAGGTGCCAAATGACTGTCCCCTCCCGGCAAATCAGCCCCCAGGACGGCGGCAACGCGGTCACGCGCGGGTCGGATGGCCCGCGCTTTGCTGTGGTTGGCAGCGCGTCCTCTGGCACCCGAAACGAGCCGTATTCGGCCGCCTCTCCGGCCTCGCTGAAGTCTGTCTTCACGTCGGGCCCGGCGGTGGACCTCGCATGCAAGCTGCTCGAGGATGCCGGCGGCACCTGCATCTTCACCCGCACAGACACGACCACGGCGGCGACAACCACCGAGGGCGCGCACTACCAGGACGCAACCTCCACTGGTGACTGCGCCCTGAGTGGTACGGCTGTCAACGACTACCGAATCGCGGTCGAGATTCTCTCGGACGGCGACCTCGGCGTGGCGACGTTCAAGTACAGCTTGGATGCCGGCCCGGACGATACCGACGAGGAACAGCGCAACTGGTCGAACCCGATCACGGTCCCCAGCGGCGGGACCTATGTAGTTGGCTCCACGGGGCTGACGTTCACGTTCTCCGGTGGTGCTTCTACGGCATTCAAGGACGGGGACACGTTCTACTTCTCTGCGACCGCGGCGTGTCCAACGCTCGCCGACCTGAACACCGCGCTCGATGCCATCCGCACGAGTTCGTACGACGTGGACTGGGTCCACGTCGTCGGCGAGTCGACCAACGCCATCATGGCGGGCATCAAGACGAAGATCGACGCCTGGGAGACGACCTACAATCGCTACTCGTTCGCAGTGCTCGAGGCCACGGACGTGGACCCGGTGGGCACGGTGTCGAGCTCCGGCACGACCCCGCCCACGCTTGCGGTCACTGGCATCCCGCTCGAGTCGTGGGATGTCGTGGTCACGGTCGAGACGGGCGGCGCGCTCGGAACGATGACGTTCAAGTACTCGACCGACGGCGGCGACACGTACAGCGCGGAACTCACGTCGACAGCGGTCACCGGCATCACCGAGATCGGTGCCACCGGCATGATCTTCACGTTCGCGTCAGGCACCTACAACGCCGACAACGAGTACACGTTCTCGACCTGGGACAAGGAGACGAACCGCGCCGCATGGGCGACCGCTCTCCAAAGCGCCTACACCACGACAAGCGACAAGATTCTCGTTTGCGCCGGCTTCGGCGAATGCACGCAGGCTGACGGTCAGATCAAGCGCCGCAGCATCGCGTGGGGCGTCTCGTCGCTCATCGGCCAGGTTGGCCTGTCCACCGACCTCGGCTCCATCGAGGACGCGGGACAACTCCCAGGCTTCCTGACCGTGTCGCATGACGAATACAAGACGCCAGGGCTCGATGATCTGGGCTTCTGCGTGGCGCGCACCTGGAACAGCGCAGACAACTCGCTCAAGGGCATCTACTGCAACCAGGGGCGCATCATGGCGCCGGCGGGATCGGACTACGACCTCGTGCAGTACCGGCGGGTGATGAACGCCATCTACAAGGCGCTGGACATCCAGTTCGCCCTGACCGTGAACAAGAAGCTGAAGGTCGACTCGACCACCGGCTACGTGAAAGAGGGCATCGCTCGCGCCTACGACCGCAAGTTCACGTCGGCGGCCGAGGAGGTGTCCATCAAGAAGGGGCACGGTTCGGCGGTCACCTGCGCAATGCAGCGGGACGAGAACCTGCTTTCGACCCGGCACGGGCACGTCGACGTCAACCTCGTCGGCGACGCCTACATCAAGCACCTGACGGGGCGCATCGGGTATCTGAACCCGGCGCTGGTGGAGGGCTAACCAATGGCAGGCCAGATCTACATCAACGGCAAGGCCTTCGACTTCAACAGCGCTTCCGTCATGATCGACGGCGAGGAAGTCGTCGCCATCACATCGGTCAACTACAAGCCCGACCGGACGTCGAGGGAGAAGGTCTTCGGCACCCACGCCCAGGCCATCGCGACGACCGACGGGCAACTCACTCACAGCGCGTCCATCACGCTGGTCAAGGCCACTGCATCCGCGCTTCGGCAGAAGTTCGCCGCGGCGGCAGGGGCCAACTCCAGCTGGATGGACTACCGCTTCGACATCGTGGTCAACTACGAGCACAACGGGCTCGACATGACCACCGATGAAATCATCGGGTGCGCCGTCAGCGGCCCGGACCAGTCGCACCAGAACGACACGTCCGCGCTGACTGAGACCTGGGAGCTCGATGTCACGAACATCAAACTCGATGGCCTCGATTGCGTGGCTGACCCGCTGTACTGACTGCCTACGTCGCGGTCGTTGTGTTGTTGAAAGTCGTAAAGGAGTAGAGTCGTGTCTGAGCAAAAGTTCGCAGAAATCACGCCCGAAGAGTTCGAAGACCTGCAGGACCAACTGGCGGCCAAGAACAAGCCGACGGAGCTGTACACGGCGCAGACGGGGCAAGGCGAGATGCTGTTTCGCTGCCCCAACACGTCCGAGTACAACCAGTGTATGGACGTGCTGCAGTCCGAGCGGTCGAATCCGACGGCGCGGCGCAATGCGGCTCGCAAGTACGTCCTGCGCTGCGTCCTGTGGCCCAAGCGTGATGTTCTGACAAGCCTGCTCGACGCCAAGCCTGGACTGGCGTCGCATATCGCCATCCAGATCACCGAGGTCGCGGAAGGCAACGAGGAAGCCCTCGCAAAAAAACCCGAACCGCCTTCGACCGAGCCCGACACGACATCGACTACGGCGTGAAGTGTCTGAAGGCGGCAGAGCGGGGCGAGGAGTCCATTGAGGCAGACGCGGGATGGGCCCTGCGAGTCGAGGGAATCCTCCATCAACGCGTGATTGCTGAAACTCTGCACCAGATCGGAAAGGGACTCGGAATCTTCCAGTGGTGACCAGTCATGGCTGAAGCGATCAAAGTCCCTGTCGATGTCGAACCTGATGGCGAGGCGGAACTCCAGCGCATGGCTGGTGCCCTCGACAAGGTCACCGGCAAGCTGCGCGCTCTCGACATGCAGGGCAAGAAGCTGAATGCGGGGAAGCTGCGCGCGTTCGGCTCCGAGCTTCAGCGCACCAACCTGCGGACCAGTGCTCTCGCGAAGACTGCCGGACCTGCAGGCCTTGGCTCCTCCGTCCTTGGCTCCTTCGGGCTGTTCTCAATGGGGGCCGCGGGCGCCGTGCTGGCCGTCGGGTCGGTCATCTCCAAGGTGCTCGACCTGGGGGCTGCGCTCGCCAGGATGGGTGTCGAAGGGGCGGTGTCTTTCGGCCGCTTCGCCATCCAGACAGGGCAATTCCGTGAAAACACACTCACCACCCTGTCGGTGCTCCTGAAGTCCAAGGAGGCAGCGAACAAGCTGTACAAGGAGGCCGTGAAGTTCGCGGCCGTGACGCCCTTCAACACCCAGGAGGTCGTTCAAGGCTACAAGGGGCTCATCGCCAAGGGGTTCAAACCAGAGGAGCTCAAGCGCGTGTTCACCGCAGTGGGCGACCTTGCGGCGGCCAACCCCGACGATCCGACGGCGATGACCCGGCTCGTGTACGCCATGGGGCAGATTCGTTCCGCTGGCAAGCTGATGGGCCAGGACCTCAACCAGGTGCTCGGCGCCGGCCTGTCCCGCGACACGGTCGCGAAGAAGATCGCCGAGGTCATGGGCTCCACAGTGGAGGAGGCCAAGAAGGCAATGAGCTCGGGCAAGGTGTCTGGGGACGTTGCTATTGAAGCGATCGTCAAGGCGATGGAGGAAGACTTCGGCGGCACGATGCAAGCCTTGTCCAAGACCCTGACTGGCCTGTGGTCAACGTTGGTGTCGAAGCCCGCCGAGCTCATCGACAAGGCACTGGACCCGAAGGGCGAGGGCAAGTTTGCTGGCGGAATCATGGGCTTCTACGACTCGATCAAGTCGATCGTTGGAGACCTGGGCGGCGCGTTCTTCGAGAAGGACGGCGAGACGCTCACCGGCACGGGTAAGGAAGTCGTCGACACCATCAACGCCATGGGAAACGCCCTGAAAGAGGTTGTTGGTGTTGGCCGCGCGTTCTTCGAGGGATTCTTCGAAGGGCTGATGGAGAATCGCGACGGAACGGATTCCCTCCGAGATGCGATGGGCAACCTGGACCTCGAGAAGATGGGGGAAGAGGCGCGAACGTTCGGAAGGGACGTGGCCTCCATCGCCAATGCTGTCGCCGGGGTGTCTGGGGCCCTGCTGAAGTTGTCGGAGAACGAAACGGCCATGCTTGGCCTGCGTGTGGTCTTCGCGGTGATCGCAGGTGCTCTCTGGGGAATCGCTACTCCGGCGCTGATTGCGGCATCTGCCTTCCACGCGATGGCTGCCGCGATCGACACAGTGGCAGGTGCGCTGAAGTCGCTTCGAGGCGAGATGGGGGGCGAGACATTGCAGCCACTTGGCGGCTCTGCAGCGAACCCCTGGGGCATGAACCTGGCGGGAGCGCCTGAGGGGCGTCTGCTGCCGGCGGTCACCTCCTCCACCTCCTCGCCAGTCGCGTCGGCCACCGCTGGCGGCGATGAAGGCACGACGAACCACAACAGCGTTTCCATCAGCGTCTCCGGCGGGATGTTCCCCGAAGAGATCGCGCAGCTCGTGCGGACCCAAGTCCGGCGGGCCATGGATGAGCTCTGATGCCTGTCCCCCCCGGCACTGAAGACACGTTTGGGGCGTGGCCTGGTGATACGACAGACACCGGCGGCGGCGGTGGCGAGCCAACAACCGAGGTCATTGTCACGGCCGGAATTCCGTTCTGGCGTGACGAGCCGCGCAGCTGGGACCGCGTGGTCATCGCGGGCGTGGAGCTCCCCGGCGTCTGCGACGTGGACGCGGAACTCCGCCGCAAGCTCGACAAGAAGAACCCGAAGGGCATCGACGGCGCCACCATCACCGACGACGGCGAGGACCAGACGCCGATCGAGATCCAGGTGAAGATTACGACGCGAGAGGACTGGACCAAGTTCCAGTCGATCGTGCCGTACATCAACCCCAAGGGCAGCGGGAAGAAGGTCGCGGTTTCGGTCGACTACCCAACCTTGGCCTTGTTTGGCGTCAACCGCGTATACATCGAGGCCGTGCGTGTGCCGAAGTTCGGCCCCAGGCGTCAATATGTCACGGTGAGCATTCGAGCGTCCGAGTGGCGTCCTCCGCCGAAGGCGGCGAAGTCCAGCAAGTCGAGCACGACGGACGAGAGCGTGGACGGGGCGCGCGAGGCCAAGAGAGCCACGAGCCAGAACGACCTCGTGGAAGAGGGCGAAGCCGACGGGACCGCGAAGCTGGCCGGTGATGGCTGGAGTGGTGACGACGACTACGAGATGGATACCGATCCCTGACCCATGCACGTCAAAGCCAACAACGCCCAAGTTGTCGAGATGACGCTCACGCTTGGGCTCCATGGCGCGTGGAGGGGCTACTTCCAAGCGGACGCAACCGAGGCCCTAGCCTCCTCCGTCACGCTCACCATCGGCGACTCTCTCTCGTTCGTGGGCACGGCGCCCCGCACCGGGGAACACCTCGGCAGAGCGAAGCTGAAGGTCGTTGGTGGGTCGAACGGACTGGACGAATCAGTCGGCGGCAAGACCTACTACCTCGCCCCGATTCGGGTCGTCGTGGCCGATCTGCTGGCGGCGGGGGGCGAGACACTCTCCTCCCTATCGGACTCAACCATGCTCGCCACGGCGCCCAAGCACTGGGCCCGCGCCAAGGGCACGGTACGAGACGAGCTTGAGGTGCTAGCTGACCACTTCGGGTTCTCCTGGCGTGTTCTGCCCAACGGCGAGATCTGGATCGGCTCCGAGGACTGGTCGACGTCGCCCCTTACCGACTACCAGATCATGCGCGATGAGCGCGAGGACGGGCTGGTGGAGATTGCGGCTGAGATCCCCTCCGTGCTCCCCGGCGAGACGTTCCTCGACAGGCATGTGGAGGAAGTCACCCACACCCTGAGCGAAGGCATCCTTCGCACTGAGGTCAGGTTCGCGGCATGAAGCTCCATGACCAAGCGGTTGCTCTTGGTGAGGCGGTAGCAGTCCAGCTGTTCATCGACATGCTGAACCCGGCAAGGCGAACGACAAATGAGCATGCTCGACAGCATCCTGCGTGTGGTCAACGCCCGCATTGCGAAGCTCGACACGCACGCTCTCTACGGCGGGACCGTGGTCAAGCAGACGTCTGATGGGCTGCTCGAGGTCAAGATGGACGACGATCGCTTCGGCGAAGGCTTCCAGCACCTCGAGATCGCCTACGGGCTTCCAGGCATCACCGCCGACATCCCCAAGGGAACGCGAGTTGGTGTTGGGTTCCTTGACGGCAAACGAAATCAGCCCATCGTACGACACTGGCTTGACGGCGACGGGACGAACGTGACCATCAACGTGACCGGGACGCTGAAGCTTGGGCCGACTCCGCGACTTGCTTCTGCACGCCAGACTGACGCTGTGCAGGCAGGCCCATTCACCGGGGCCATCACTGGCGGATCAACGAAAGTCACCGTGGGGTAGCAGTGGCACTGAACGCAAGTAGGCTTTCTGCGGCCATCCGAGCAGCGCTAGTGGCTCGTTCGTGGGCATCGGATGGCGCGGAGTTGACCGACTTCTGCGACGACCTCGCCACCGCCATCGTCGCCGAGATCACCGCCAACGCTGAAGCCGTGATCTCCATCACCACCGCAGGCCTCCAGACCTCCACAGCGGCGGGATCCCCCACCGCTGCCCCCGCCCCAACTGAGAAGACTCTCCCGATCCGATGACCGAGATCATCTACGCCAACAAGGCCGAAATCGTCCAGCAACTCAGCGCCAGTGTCGGCGCGAGCGACGACAAATTTGGCGCGTGTTTGGCGATCGATGGCGACTGGCTCGCGATTGGTGCGCCGTTGGCAGACCCTGCCGCTGGCTCAGCAGCTGGGCGGGTGTTCATCTTCCAGAAGAGCGGCGGCACGTGGTCGCAGACCCAGATCATCGAAGGCACGGTGGCCGGCGACGAATTCGGCTGCCAGGTCGCCCTGAGCGGCGACAAGCTTGCGGTGGGCTGGCTCAAGAGCGACTCAATCGCTGCCGGCGCGGGCAGCGTCTACACCTACACCTTGTCCGGTGGCACGTGGGTATTCGAATCGGAGCTCGTCCCAGGCACCTCGATAGCTGGCATTGGTGGAACCTACGGTTCGCGCCTCCACATGGACGGGGACGTCGTCATCGTGGGGATGCCGTCGGCCCTATCTGGGCAGACAGGGAAGGTCTTCGCGTTCCATTGGTCTGGCTCCGCTTGGGTAGAGAAGACGGTTCCAGCTCCTGCGACGGTCGGTTCGAATGACCAGTTCGGCTGTTCTGTCGCCGTGTCGGAATCGGCGATGCGCTTCGTGGCCGGGGCTCACGACGATGACGATGGAGCGACGGATTCCGGCGCCGCCTATGTCTACGAATTCGACGTCCCAACGGACAGTTGGGTCGAAGTCCAGAAGCTCAAGGCGGTCACAGACGGCCCGGCATATCAGGACTACTTCGGGTTGTCTGTTGGCATCAGCGCGGACGGGACGGTCATCGCTGTGGGGGCCTATGGGTACGATGACCCTGTTGCGTCGTCCGGCGCGATCTACGTTTTCGAACAATCGCTTGGAACATGGACTGAGTCGACCCTTCTGACTCAGTCGACCACGGTTGCCAGCAATGTAGGTGCCCGTATCGGGTTCTGCCAGACCGGCACGGCGTGGGACACTGATGGACAGAAGCGTTTGGTGCTCACCGATGACGGAAGCACCGTAATCTGTGGGTCGGTTCGTTCGTACGAACTGACCACCGGCGCCGGCGCCATCCACTACTGGACCCGTGGCGCGAGCTGGAGCGCAGCGCACACCGCGCACACGATCTACCCTGATATCAAACAAGGGAACTTCCATCTCGGTGCTGGCGTGGCGCTGGATGGTTCCGACACATTCATCTTTTCGATTCTCGACGATGACGGCGTGGCCACGGACTCCGGGACCGTCTACGTCGTCGAGGAGATGCCGTGGGCGGGTGCCACAGACACCACAGCCCCTGTGGTCACGGTTGTGTCGCCCGCAGCAGGGTCGACCATCGACTACGACGACACACTCACGATCGACGTCACAGACGAGACTTCGCTGCTCGAGGTGATTCTGATGGCGAAGTACGCCTCAAGCAGCATCGACCGAGCGACCGAGGTGATCTGGGACGGGTCTGCGTTCATGTTCCCGTTCGAGAACTCGACCAGAACGGTCATCACGAACGGTCACCGCTACGCCATCAATCGGACCCGAGGGTGGCAGTCCTCCCCCACAGTAGACGTGCGAGCCATCGACACTGGCGGCAACGAGGCGACCTAAGTGCCCACCTACACCTGGCCTCTGTCGACTCCGCCGTCGCCGGTCGGAACGACCATCTCCATCGATGTGCCCAGCGTTGTCGCGGGGGCTGGCTTGTCGACGGACTTTGGCACGGACATCACAACGTGGCAGGGGCCGAGTCAGACCGAACCCGACCTCGATCCGACTTTCACGGAGATCGATGGCCGCGTCGTGGTCGCACAGGCGTGTGCCAGGCGGCTGTCGATGCACCATGGCGCTCTGCCGGACGATCCTGACGCAGGCTACGACCTGCGCCGGTTCTGCAACGCCAAGTGGGTCCCAGCCAAGGCGTTCTCGATCAAGACCGGTGTCGAGCGCGAGTGCATGAAGGACCCGCGCGTGTACATGGCGACCGCGCAACTCAAGTACTTCCCCAAGACGCGGACGATGGAGGTTGAAGTGTACATCGAGACCATGTTCGGCAGCTTCGCCCTCGTCCTGGCCGTTGACAACGTGAGTGTGACGATTCTGAGGGCCGCATGAGCACCGTTTCGAGCCTGTTCTCAAGCCTCATCACGAGCAAGACGCGCGACGAGGTGCTGGCGGAGTACATCGCTGTCCTGCAGTCTGTCGGGTTCCCGGCGATGTCGTGGCACTCGACGTCTGTGCCGATTCGCCTGTTGACGGCGATGGCGGGCACCCACGCGACGTTTTCCTCGCTGCTCGAGTCGGTTGCCAAGGGCGGCTTCGTCGAGCTCGCCACGGGCACGTGGCTCACGATGCTCGCCAAGTCGATGTACCAGGTGGAGCGGTACGAGGAATCGACCACCCAGCTGCACTGTTCGATCGCCGACACCGCGAGCGCCGGGCCGTTCAACATCACGGCGGGACAACTCCGGTTCGCGACGGCTTCGGGGAAGATCTTCACGAACGACGAGGCGTTCACCATCGCCCTCGATGACGTCGAGGACTTCACTGTCTCCGCAGACACGGCGGGGTCGACCTACAACATCGGCACAGACGAACTGGTCACCCTCCTGACGCCTCTTCCTGGGACGGGCTACGCGACACACACCGAGGTCCGAACGACGGGAGGAAGCCCCCCAGGGCTCACCGTGTCGGGCACTCCTGCCGCAGCCTACGAGTTCGTCGTCGAGATCACGACGGCGGGCGCGCTCGGCGTGGGCGTGTTCAAGTGGTCGAAGGACGGCGGGACGACCTACACCACAGGCGTCACCCTCCCGGCCGGCGGCGTCTACACGTTCCCCGGCGGCCTCGGCGTCACAGCGACCTTCGCGGCGGGCTCCTACACCACCGACCACACCTACGAGTGGAACAGCGGCTGCACATCGTTCAACCCCCGCTCGGATTGCATCGCGTCGACCGGAACGAACGAGGAGTCGGACACCCTGCTGCGCGCACGGTGTCGTGACAAGTGGTCGACGCTGGGCTACGGCGCCAACTCGGACTGGTACCGCTACTACTGCAAGAACACTCCGACCTACGGCTCGAACGTGACACGCGTGCGGGTCGACACGTCAGCATCGGGCACGGGCACAATCACGCTCACGCTAGCGGGCCCGTCGGGGGCGGTCGATTCGATCACCCTCGCCGCGGTCGACGCGTACATGCAGTCGATCAAGCCCGAGTGCGTCACCGTCATCGTGAACAACGCCGTGGAGGTGACCATCACCCCGGTGGGCACCGCCTACGTTCTGGCAGCGTACGCCTCGACCGCTGTGGCGTCGATCGAAGATGCTCTGGACACGTACCTCGGCAACCTCGACATCGGCGACACCGTCTACCTGACCCAGGTCGTGGACGCCGTGCAGTACGACTCCGACGAGGTGCGCAACGCCGTGCTGACGGCGCCGACGGGCGACACCGTGCTTGCGTCCAACGAGGTGCCGAAGCGCGGCACCATTTCCGGCAACGTGACCATCTCCTCCATCTGACATCCAATGGCAACCAAGATCACGCTGACCCAATACCTTGGGCTGGTCACTCCTGCGTGGTTGAAGGGGCTTTGGGGCCAGCGCTGGATCAATGCGCTGGGTGGCAAGCAGGATGCTCTCGTTACCCACGCAAAAGACGGGACCAAGTCCAGGTACCCGGACATCGCGCCATCTGGTGCCCTACCGTACATTGGGGACGAGCGGGGCATCGAGAAAGCTCCTGGCGAATCGGACGCTGACTACCGCCTGCGGCTCTGGGGAGCGTGGGAGACCTGGCAATGGTCCGGGACATCGATCGGCGTCTACAACGGCCTCGTCACATGCGGTTTGACCGTGTCGGACTGGCTCGGGACGCCCTGGTGGTCGTGGCTCTCGACCTGGCCTGAGACCGGCCACGTCTGGATCATGAACGCCGCGGACTGGACGGACTGTCCCGACGGCGACGACGATCCCGCGCACTGGGCGCGCTTCTGGGTGGTCATCGACGGCTACGCTGAAGGCTTCAGTTCAGACGGCACCTGGGGCTCGGGTGGCACCTGGGGCGACGGTGGGGCGTGGGGGTTCGGCAGCAGTCCGACAGCAGCTGAGGTCGAGCGCTGGAAGCGCGTCATTCGGAAGTGGAAGGGTGCGCACGCTACGTGCCCCGCGATTCTCGTTATCACGTCGTCCGGTAGCTGGGGGGACGTGTGGGGCATGCCCGGCGTGTGGGGCGGCTCTGGAACCTGGGGCGGCTCGGTCGTCCACATCACTGTAGGTGAATCATGAGCAAGGAATTGACCCCTGCGGCAACCTGGCGGTCGACTGTCACGTGCCCGATCGATGGTGATGCAAGGGACGCCGCGAGCGTCGAAGCTGGCCTGCAGGACAACGCGGACCGCTCCGAGTACCTCTACGGACTCGCCGTGACCAATGGCGTCGTGAAGATGCGCACGGTCGACGACGAGACGACAATGAAGGCGCTCACCGGCATGTCGACGAACGACTTGTGCGCCGTCAACGTTAACGGCGACTTCGAGCCACGAATCTACATGTTCGCGACGAGCGGGACAGCTGACGACACCTATGTGCACGCCGCTGACGACTCCAGCGGCTACTGGCATATGGTCAGCGGGCCATTCGCCTACGAGATCTGGAAGATGGGCATCGTGACGGTGGATGATGAGATCTCGCCTGATGTCGTTGGCACATACATGGACATCACTGGCAGCACGATCTGGCAGGATCTGACCGACGGCGCCACGCCGATGTCGTTGACGATCACCGCCCTCAAGGCAGGCGACATCATCGAGGTTGATGCTTCGGTGCAGGGGTCCTCGGACGGCTCTTGCACGGGGGCCTTTCACGCTGATGTCTACTTCGGCTCTGCAGACCATCACGTGCCAGGGTCAATGCAATACTGCTCCGCTGGGACCACCCCAAACGCGATGGATTGCTCCGGCCGGTACGTCATGCCGTCGGACCAGGCTAGTGTGACGCTCAAGCTGCAGGGGCAGACATCTGCGGCAGGACAGCACATCTACGTCGGAAACAGCGGCCTTCGGCTCGCGTACAAGGTCATCCGTCCTCGCTGAGGTAACCCATGAAGTCACTCACCGACGTCGCCAACTGGGCCACAATCGAGCTCCCGGAGACCACGGATCCGTTCAGCTCTGGCTGGATTGCGACGAACGACATCTCGCTCCCCAACACTGGCAACCGGACGATCGACGTTGCCACCGTAGCGTCCGGAAACGGCAAGAACCTCTCTATCAGGGCGGGCAACGGCAATGGCGGCAGCGGCGGCCATCTCGTACTCGCCCCTGCAGCCGGTACATCCGGGGATGACGACGGAGAATTGCGGCTCGAGGACGCTCAGGGCAACGTCGCCATGTCGATCGGGTGGCAGCCCTACGGCGCAACAGAGGTGCATCTGTCGTTCTATGGGGTGAGCAAGGTTGCGCGCCAAACGGTGAATTGGTCCCCAGGGACCGATTCGAAACTCAAAGAGCTGCTCGCGGCACTCGTCGCGCTGGGCCTCATCGACGGGCAGGAGATCGCGTCCTGACGGAGGACAATATGGCATTCTTCAACAGCACAGACTTGACCAAGGTGTTCTACAGCATCGTCCGAGCGATTGGCGTCCTGCCCGTCGTGGAGACACCCACCGGCGGAGGGACGAACCTGCAGGGCAACGCGGACGGCCACCCCTATGTTGACGGTATGACCCAGCCCTCGCCGAAGATCGCCTACTACGCGTCAATCGCGAGCGATACGGACCTGACCGGCTCGGGCAACGGGGCGTGCAGGCAGATCATCATCGGCACGTCTGGTGATCTGGAGGTGGTAGTCGGGGGCGACACGGTCGTGATTCCGTCGGATGTCGTGGACGCTGCTAACGGCGTATTGGACATTCGCGCAACCGCAATCAAATCCGCATCGACTACGGCGGCGAAAATCCTCGTCCTTTGGTGATCCATGCACCCCCTGATCTACATCCCCCGCCGCCGCCTCATCCCTCCTGAGGAATGCCTGGGCTACGCGTGCCCTCGTGGAGCAGATCCGCGCCTGGGCCTCGGCGTTGGGCTTGGGCGGAGGCGGAGGGGTGGGTTCAGCCCAACTAAGGTCCTAGGCTCGCTGGGCGCGTGGTGGAATTTCACCGATACGACGCTGATCACGCGGAACACGCAGCCTACGCTCGTAGATGGGGATATGGAAGCCGCTGGGACAGCGGCGTGGGCGGCTAGCTCTTCTGCGATCCTCAGCAAGGAGACGACGGACCCCTATAAGGGGGCGCAGTGCTTGAGGATCACAGAAGGGGGGGCGAATAATCCTACCGGCTCACAGAACATTCTCATCACCGGCAATCGTTACGTTCTTTCAGGGCATGGGAGAAAGGTTGATGCACAAGCTCGTATCTATATCGGCACCCATCCTAATACGATAGTTACCACGAGCACATCCTGGACAGATTTGCATGCGGAGCATACCGCCAACTCTTCGTCCCTCATGCTCATGGCCTATTGTTCCGCTGGCAGCGGTCTGAGCGCCGAGTTCGATGATATTACCCTCGAAAATCTCAGCGTCACCCAAGCCGACCCCGTCGCCGCAACTGGCGGGCTCGCTGGGTCGGCGCTAGTGCAGGCGACTGCGGCGAGCATGCCATGGGAGAATGACGGGCTATACACTGACGGGTCTGCGGATGACGCTGACTCAGACGCCGCGGCGAGCGTTTGGAAATTCCTGCATGGCGCGGCTGGTGCAACGATCGCCGGATACGTCGAGCCGAGCAGTTCGGGCACGCTGTTCTCAACGCTACGAATCACGAATAGTCGCCATGGGGTCCAGGCGGCTTGGTCGAGTGCGACGAACTTGCTCACTGTGCTAATGGGCAACGGCAGCGGGACCTATGTGATCAACACCACCGCAGCTACTCCGCTCACGGGCGGGTTCACGTACGTGATTCGCCACGGGTCTGGTGTGTACGACGTACGAATCAACGGCATATCAGTGGCGAGCGGGTCGCTCACGGGCTCGCCGTCCGCGACTGATTCGTACGCACCCCTGGCCGTCGGATCGGCGAATGGCACCGCGTTTTTCGGGGGGCGATCAGACCATCTGTTCGTGCGCCAGGGCGCGGTGTCTGATGCTGTCGCAGCCCGGCTAGAAAGGGCATTTACGCCATGATCACCGGAACCAAATCCGCAGTCGAAGCGGTCGCAGATATCCGCGACGATGCTGCGGGGCTCCCGCTTCCGTATTCGATCAAGATCAACGGGAAGCGCACCAACGTTTGCCCGCGCTGTCACACGCCGATCGCACCTCCGTGGACGTGCAGCGAGTGCGGCTGGACGCGCGCTGATGGCACGGCGAAAGCGCGTCGTCAGATGTGTGTTTCGCTCGCCTCTGTTGTCGAGCAAACCGACGAGAAGGGCAAGCAGACTGGCGTCTATGAGACGAGCGTCGGCGAGGAGCTGAAGGCCGCAATCGCTACGGCGAAAGCGAAGCCAAGCACGGAGCAGTCGAAGGACGAGAAGGCGCTCTCGGCTGTGACGGTATCCGAGAAAGAGAAGCCCGTCGAAGCTGACTCGAAGGTGACCATATGAATATCTCAGAACTGACCGACAACATACAAACCTACGTGGCAGTCGCCGCAGTCATCGCCGTGCTCATCGTGGCCGCGGTGGAGGCAATCAGAAAGCGCGTGGCAGGCCTCGACGGGTGGAAGGTACTCATCGTCGCCGGTGGTGTGTCGGCGCTCGTGACGGGGCTGCTGCTTCGTCCTACCGATGTCACGGGCGTGGTCGACGCCGTCAACGTGGCGCTGTTGGCCTGGCTCATTGCAGTCGGGGGCGACGCTTGGATCGCGAAGATTGCTACGAGGGCGAAACAGGTGACGGTACTCTCGGGCTCGGGATTCGATCCGCGTGAGGCTCCGACCGTGAAGGACCGACCGACGGTCCCTCCCAAGGAGGGGTGACATGGCCGGGCCGAACGGCGGAACACCCAGCGCCTGCGCTGTGCAGATCGCTCGAATCGATCGGCATGACGAGCGCCTGGACGAGCACGAGGCGAAGATCGGCGGCACTTTTCGCGAGGCGTCCGCAGCGAGAGAAGCTGCGGAGGTCGCGAGCGAGAACTCGTCCAAGGCCTACATGGCAGCGGAGCGCGCGGCGAACGCCGTCAACGGGTTGGCAGGGGAATTGCGCGATGAGCGCGAGCGTCGCCAGCGCGAATGCGACATCCGGCACGGCACAATCGATCGGCGCCTCGAACGTGTCGAGGACCACGAAGACGACTCGCTCACTCAGGGCTCGGGGCTGATCCATGCAGCGCAGCACCCGGAACTCATGGCCGCACGCTACGACGCGAAGGCGAAGGAACTCGACTCCGCGCGGTCCGAGCTCGCCCGGGCGACGGAGACGATGAAGGCCGAAATGGAAGCCCGCCGGACTGCGGATGCGGCGACGGCGAAGGCAAGAAATCAGCGGCGGCTCGCCGTCATCGGCGCGGTTGTGGCGACCATCTCGAGCGCGGGGACCGTTGCGGCCGCGTGGCTCGCTGGAGGCTGACGATGATCAGGGCGAAGTTCGAATGCACCAGTGTGAGCAACGACGACATGTTCGGCAACGAACACGTTTACCTCTCCGCCGTCTACGACAACGGCAAGGCAAACAAGGAGTGGTCCGAGGCCACCCCCGCCGGGAGCCTCGACATGGTCATCAGCAACCCGGACGCAAAGGGGCAATTTGTGGCGGGCAAAGAGTACTTCCTCGACTTCACCCCGGTGGAGGGCTGACCAATGCTGACTCGTATTCAACTGTTCCTGGCCGTGTGCTGGTTCTTCGTGGTGCGTGAGTTGCGACAGGCGCTCAAGCCCGTCAGGCCGATGGCGCTCGCCGTCATGGGGCTGTTCATGACCTGCGTGCCGGTGCTGCAGCCCGCGTGCACCAACCCGTGCGTCATCACGATGCAGGTGGTC
>Ga0180432_10002938_pt1 | contig 25070 bp, 17 predicted proteins | sample SS_ome_10_FD_132414 | JGI IMG/M metagenome (GOLD analysis project Ga0180432, IMG submission 132414) | Hypersaline lake sediment archaeal communities from the Salton Sea, California, USA - SS_1_MS_2 metaG | ecosystem: Environmental > Aquatic > Non-marine Saline and Alkaline > Hypersaline >... | reverse complement strand
TTCGGGGAACAGAAGGAACAGATCTTTTTGCGCGTCGTACAGATACAGGTAGATACAACAGGCGTCCAGGGGCTTCAGATAGATCTTGATTTTGTCGCCGGTTTCCAGACGGATAACCTGTCTGTCGTAATCGATGGGCCGGGTAATCCCGTCTTCGCCTTGATAGAGAAAGGCCCAACTGAACCTGATGGACCCCTCTCCGTCTGCGGCAAACAGGGATTGAACGCCGCCGAGTGCCAGAAACAGGAGGATGCATAGGAACAAAAGACTCGTTCGTATCATGCGGGATCCTCTCGGCCTGTCAAGCTTCATCGTGACTCTTCCTTCTTTGTCAAAACACATATTCCACCCGCAAACCAGGTGCTATGCCGTGGAAGAGGTTGTTGTCGAAGAGGATCAGCATGTAGCCGGTATACAGAGACACCTGCCACTGTTCGAACAGTCGCCGCCCGATGCTCACTGTAGGGGCGACAAAGAGCTTTGTGGCGGTAAAGGTGTCCGTGGGATTCGTTTCTATATCGAGCAACGTTATGACGTTGATCATGAGCCCGCTGCTCAAATCCACGGACCAGAACCACGGGGATACGGACATGGTGGTGTATCGGAGATTGAACGCCACGGGGATTGATAGAATTTCGTACCAGTTCTCTATACTCGTCCTATCTGCGTGAAGCTGTGAAAATCCAGTAGAGAAACCCAGTCCGGCCGTACCCCACTTGACGGGTATATTGTAGTGAATCTGTGTTCGAAACATATTGTCGCCCCCGATAGCCTCATTTACAGCGCCTATCGGGAAAAGCAGACCGAGCAAAACTCCTGTGCTGAGGTAGCCGGGCCGCCTTCCGCTGACTTCAGCAAGAGAAGGACCGGTTTGGATGTGGATCGGGCCGAAGGGGGTGGGGTCGTCCTGCACATCCTCCCTCAGGAACAGCAGGAAGCTGGCCCCCTCCTGGTGCCCGGTCCCCTGTAGCGCCCCCAGCAGCGGGATGGAGGAGTCAACCCCCAGGCGAACCTCATTGTACAGCATCAGCGTATCCAGCAGGCGGTTTTCGTTTCGCTTGAGGATCGATTTAATATGCTCGGCGAAATCCGAGTTGTCCGGCACGATCTCCCTGGCTCCGGAGGTCAGCACCTGTCTGGAGACCCGGCTGTAAGCCCGTTTGAAGTACTGCTCGTCGATGGTCGGGGGAATCGATCGGGTGCTGTGGATCAGATCCCCGGCAAAACAGGAGTCGGAGATCACGAAGATGTGGTTGGCCTCGATATTGGCGATCAGCCCCTTGAGCTGGGTGTGGGGCAGCCAGTTGTGCTGCTCGAACTCATCCGTACCGGCGTTCACCGGGATCCAGAAGCCGGTGTCGGAGTTCTCATCCAGATGCCCGTGACCCGAGTAGAGGACCAGCAGGGAGTCTTCGATCTTCACCCGCTTCTGCAGATCCACGAACAGCTTGATGATGTTCGCCTTGGTTGCCTGCTGGTCGTAGAGCTCGAGAAGCTCATCGATGTAGTAGCGTTCCAGGAGGATGTTCCGGATCTCCTGGACATCCTGCACCGGGCTGTGCAGGGGAAGCCAGTGCCGGTACTCGTTGATGCCGATCACCACCAGGTACTGTTGGCCCACCTCGAGATTCGGATCCAATCCCTCCACGTAGGTTGCGATGCCCCGGGATGAGGCTGTCGGAGGTATGTCGGCAAACAGAGAGACGGAGCCCAACGTCAGGAAAACGGCGAGGAGGATTATGAGCGCGGCTCTATTCATCTCAGCCCCCCTTTCGGGCGGATTAGCCCACAGACGAGGACTGACTCGGATGCCTGCAACTCAATTATATACAAAGGGTGCATATTTTGCAAAAACCGTGTTGCACCTGACGTTTACCGCAGCAATAAAAATTGCAATTCCCATGCCACAATGAACTGCTGAATCGGCTCTTCTGCCTGAGGTGCAGACGCCATAATGGCCGGATCGAACGGGTAAACAATCGTCTCTGAGAACCGGAGAAGGTGCTTGTAACTCTATACTTATGGGCAAATTGGAAGCGGTTAGTCCAACCAGGTGTATCAACCATTGGTGATATGGATGTTTACCTGAGTTTCAAGGGGATTGGCCGTCCCAACCGCCCTCTGAATGCTCCCTTTCCACGAAGAAGTTGCGCCCATGCAACAAAAATTCGAACACTTTTATATAACTCCTTGTTATGAAGTGAATTAAATGATAGTTGCAAAAATGCAACATTATGCGTGATTTGACGGGGGTTCCGGGCGAGCTGCCCGCTCCGGTTTGGCATATGGATTGCACACTACACCACTAGAGGTATAAAGAGATAAAAGGAAATCCGGGACAAGCCGATGAGAAAGCTTGCGTTGCTATGCCTGTTCATACTCATGCCTTCCCTGTTGGCCATGGCCCAGGAGCGGCAGATACCACTGGTGGCCGTTCTGGAGCTTGCCGGTGAGGGCGTGCCGCAAGATGAGCTCGGCATGGTGGAAAATCTTCTCAACTATGCGATCGCCGATACCCTTATGGTGGAGGCCGTGGGCGGCAGCCAGTTGGAGAGACTGCTGGCCGAGACCTCGGATGCCCCGCGGAATTGCAGGGATCTAAGCTGCGCCCCGGACGTCGGCAGGCTGGCCGGTGCGGATTTCGTGGTTGCCGGCATGCTCAGGCGGGTGGAGAAGCAGGTCGCCTTTGAGCTGAACACACTGGAGGTGGCCTCCGCTGAGGTGAGAGTTGCCTACTCCAAGCTCCACGCAGATGTGGAGGAGATCATCGACAACATCGACCCCATCGCCCTTGGACTGGCCCGGAAGCTGACAGGACAGCAGTATCCAGCGGCCGCGCTTCTCGAGAAGCGGGATCTGGCGCTGCTGAAGGTCGTCTGCGCCACCGAGGGAGCTCGAGTTCATGTAGATGGCGAAAAAGCCGGTTCCATAATCCAGGGTGAGCTGTGCACGCTGGTGGCCCGGGATCGAGAGATCACGGTAATGGTTTCGATGAGAGGCATGTATACCTATAGAGAAAAACTGACTACCGACCGAAGTGAGGTGACGGTGCAGGCGGATCTGGAAAAAATGGTCGTGAAACGATTCGCCCTGGACGCGGTGTTCGGCGGCGGTTCCATGGGCTCCCTGCGCGTCTCGGTTTTTCCGATTCTTGCTCGATGGTTCATTACCACGGGTATGGGATTTACGGTTTGCTGCGCCGACCCTCTGCTACTCAACATACCGGTATCCCTGCGTACGGGCCTGTATCTGTCCCCGGATCGACCGACAAGACTGCACTTCTACACGGGGTTGGAGGCCATTTTCACTCTGATCCGTGTGTTGGAGCGACAGATCTGGATCGATACCGACGCGATCCTAACGGACCGGATGAATATTGGTTTTATGATCGGCGCAGAGTATCAGCTGTCCGGCCCCATACGAACGGCGTTTGAGGTTTCTGTGTTCCCCTACGGAATTTTCGGTGCACCCGAGGAGGGTTCCGCGGTGCAGCTCGGCATTGTTCTGAGATTGATGTAGGCCCTATGAAGGTGGGTGCCGTGGATGAAGAGGCTGTGATGATAGCGCGAAAACCGGGCAAAGTTGCTCTCCTGCTGCTATCGGTGTTCCTGTTGAGCGGCTGCGTCTTCTGGAAGCTGACCTCGGACAGGGCTCTGTCCAACCTCAAGGTGCCGTGGCAGGTTGAGGATGCCGTGGTTTCCGGCGACCACCTCTATCTTGCCTGCGGCGCTGACGGCCTGGGCATCGTGGATATTTCGAATCCCATTTCCCCCTACCAGGTCGGTGACAGCTACCCGCTGCCGCAAAGCTCCACGATTCATCAGCTTACCGTGTCCGGGAACGAGGTGTTCCTCAGCGGCGAACAGCTCCACGTTGTGGATGTCTCCAATCCTAGCTCACCCACGGTGGTCAACTCCGTCGGGAACTGGGATCAGTGGGTCATGGATGGGTTAAGACACGGCTGGATTTGCGCGGTATCCGGTGCTCACCTGTTGGCCGCAAGTGGGGGCGGGGACGTACGCATCTATACGCTCTCCGATATCCGCACGCTCGGCTCTCCGACTCCGGTGGGCTCGCTCACCTTCAACACCGGGTGCTTCGACTGGAAATTCGCGATGCTGGTCGATGGTGACTATCTGTACTTTAGCTTTCCCTGCTCGTTCAGCATCGTCGACATCTCCGACATGACCAACCCGACTCTCGTGGTAACACGGACCGGATCCCCGGTCAGCTCATACGGAAGGAGATGCATGGCTGTCCGAGACCACTGGCTCTATCTGGTGTATGCGCCTGAGGGAGATACGGATCCGGGTCTGGGCTACGAGGCCAGTGAGATGACCTTTGTCGATATAACCGACAAAACCAATCCGGGAGGATTCATGCCGAACCAAGAGATCGGCTTCCCCGCGTTTGTATCCGGCAACTATCTGCTTTCCCTCTACGGTGCCTCCATTCGTGTGGATGACCTCTCTGATCCGTCTGAGCCTGATCTCAGGGAGAATCTGCACACGAGAATGGGGGGAGAGTTCCTCTGTCCGTACGGTGATTACGCTGTGGTGGTGGATACGGAAGGAACACTGGCCGTGGTACTGATCGCTCCGTACAGATAGGAGACGGCAGTGCCGTACGGTCTATCCTATACTTAATTTAGAGAGGAGAAAAAAATGAAGAGGATGAAATGGCTTGGAGCCCTGGTGCTGACCGCCGGGATGATTGTCCTGCTGCTGTCCTGTGCGGGATTGCCCAAACCCACAGAGGATACCGATACCCTGGTCATCGGAACCTTTGTGGTGGATTTCCCGGAAGGATTCTTCGATCTGGATCCGCGCAGGATCATCAATAGTGTCAAGCTCGACTTTCTGAATGTAACCACGAAGGAGAGATTCACGGTGAGAACCTACAAAGAGTACTTCTACTTTCCTGCCCGGGGACTGGAGGAGTTCGTGCTGGAGAGTTTCGAGTACAGCACCAGGGAGGAGAGCAAGTCCGAGCGAAAAATCACCGAATATTCGTTCGGGCCCATGGAGCTGAACTTCAAGATCCGCACCAAGCCCAAAAGCGTGGTCTATCTCGGCCACCTCACGTTTGTGTACTCCAATCCTACCATCAAGAAGCACGGGCGATACCAGTACTACGACTACGAGAAAGATCTGGATGTGCAGTGGGATCGAGCCGCGGTTGTCGAGTATCTAAAGGGCTCCAAAGAGGGAGAGGCCTGGCTGGCCTACGAAGTAGTGGAGAGCAGGTAGCGGAGCCTAGGGAGGAGTCGGATTGTGAAACAGAGCCGATTCGTCATCCTGGTCCTGCTGGTTGCCCGTCTGGCATTCACCCAAGATACGGGCCTCCCGGTCTACTCCGACCCCCAGGAACCGCTGGATTGCGGGTGGCTCCTGTTTCTCCGGCTCCCCGAACCCTGCGAAGTGTTCCTGGACGGCGAGTACCAGGGCAGGACACCGCTGCTGCTGTCAAACCTCGAGGACGGCACGAGCCTGCTCACGGTGAAATCCGCATCCAAGATTCACAGCCGCCGCTTGAGAATAAGCGAGCAAAGCCAGGAGATCACCCACTACACACCGCAGCTGCATCCCTATACCGGAACGTTCGTCCTGGAAAGCGATCCCCCGGGTGCCGCGGTCTACCTCAACGATATCGAGGCCGGAACCACACCGGTGGAGATAGAGAATCTCAAGTCCGGGGAGTACCGGCTCTCGGTTCTGCACCCGGACTACATGCCGGAACATCATCTCATATCGGTTCCGCGCCTGGACAGGCTGGATTTCCATCTCCCCCTGCGTCCCTGCGTGCGTGTACGTTTTACACCCCCCTTGCCCCAGGGAACCGTTGCGGAGGTATACGACCGCTCCGGCGCGCTGGTGACAGAGGGAGAGGTGGAGCAGGTCCTTCCGGTGCCGGCCGGCTACAGCCGGATCGTGATTCGGGGAGAGTTGTTTCATCCCCAGGAAATCGAGGTTCTGAGCACAGAGCCGGAGGTAACGGTTGCGTTCAATCCCGTCTACTACCGGCCCAAGCTGGTGTTCGCGAACCTGCTGGATCGCAGCCGTATATTCGTCGATGAGGAGGATCTCACCGGTGGCCTGCAGGGCAACACTCTGACCGTGGCGCCGGGGTCCTACGTGGTGACCGTTGCGACGGACAGGTACCTGCCTTTCAGGCGCGAGGTAACACTGGCCGAGGATCAGGAAGTGCCCTTTGTGATCACAAACACCCGGGATCCCGCCCTGATCCGCAAGAACAGGCGGATCGTGATTCTATCCACGACCCTATCGGGAGCGGCGCTGCTGGTGGGAAGCCTGGCATTGAATCTGGACGGGATAGCCGTGCCGCTCTCCAACTCCTATGACGGATACGCGGCCCTGAAGTACACGACCCTGGGCACCGGGGGTCTCGGCATCGCCCTGGTGTCCACGGGCATCGTGATGGTGTTGTTGAAATGAAAAAGATCATCCATTCAGCTTCACTTCTCCTCCTGGCATGCGCGCTCCTGTTGGTGCTCTTCGGCTGTGTTTCCGGCCCACGGGACCTGGCCGAACAGCGGGAAATCCAGGTCCGGATCGACCGGGGATTGAGCGCCGGCTGGACGGAGCTTTGGGGCGATCGCTATCGGGAGGCGGAAAAGCATTTCCGGGATGTGCTGGAGATCGATGAGCATTGCACGGAAGCGCACCGCGGCCTGGGCCTGGCCCTGTTCGCCCGGGGCGCTTACTTCGAAGCGGCCGAAGAGCTCATGGCCGCGATACGGGAGGAACCGACCTCGCCCTATGCCGTACCGATGCGGGATTTCATTCTGACCCAGATCCCCTTTCGCAGGGAGTTGCGCAGCCGGCTCAATCGGGTGAATGAGCTGTTGGCGGATCAGGTTCGATCCCCCTGGCTCAGGCGAGAGGGGCTCATCGTGCTGCAGGATTTCCACAGCAGGATCGATCCGGATCCCCGGCGGGTATTGAAGGTCAGCGAGCAGCTGGGCGTGGTGTCCGGGTGGCGGCTGCTGGGTCCCTTTTCCAATGTGTCCGGATCGGGTTTCAGCAAGCCCTATATCCGGGAAAAGCACATCGAGTTTGTCGAGTTCGACAAGACCCACCTCGGATTGGACAACAGAACCATCGCCTGGATCACTCCCAGTCTTCAGGATAGTCGCGGGGCGGTGTCCTTCTCCGAGTACCTGAGCTCCCCTCAGTACTCCACCTTCTACGCATATACCACGGTGGATGCCGAAGAGGAGGGGGATTACTACCTGATCTTCGATCAGGCCGGCACCCTGCAATGCTGGCTGGACGATGAGCCGGTTCTCTGCGACAGCGCCTACCGCTACGGCTCTGAGATGCACTGGATCAAGAGGCGCCTTGAACGGGGGCTGCACACGGTTTTAGTGAAAGTCACCAACAAGCGCAAAGACGCCGGATTCAAGTTGAGTGTTCAGAAGGCCGAGCAGGACATCTATGCGGATCGGGACTCCGCGGTATACGGACAGATCTTTCCGGAGGACCGGAGAGCGGAGTTGTTCGGCTTCGATCCCCTGCTGGCATCCCTGGCCGCCCGGGTCGATGCTTCGGACAGGCGACGGGAGAGCTGCTTCTGGCTCTCCTACATGCTCTCGCTAAAAGGACATGGCGTTGAAGGGCTGGAATTTCTGGAACACAGCCGGGAGCTCCATCCCGACTCCCGCAGCGCCTACTTCACCTTTCTGGAAAGTCTGACCTACCGCACCCTGGGTAAAACAAACGAGGCCCGGAACACGCTGCTTCGCGCCTACGACGACTCGGCTCCGTTCGCACCCGCGGTGGCCATGCTCCTGCAGGAGTATGTGGAGGGCGAACGGCGGGAGCGGCTGGAGGGTCTCTTGCGGCACGCCGAGAAAGCCTTCGGCCCGTGGTACCACGACCGGCTGTATCGTGTCTGGCTGGCGGTCTTCCGGGATGGTGTTGACGGCGCCATCGATGAGATGGAGCAGTTCTACCAGGAGTATCCGGATTCGCCGGAACTCGACCTGATGCTGCTGGACTCCCCGTACGGCTTCAAAGCCTACTCCGCGGCGACCCTGATGGAACGGGTGCGGGACCGGGGACTTCCCATCCTGGCAACGCTCCGTCTGATGAGGATCTTCATGGAGTGGGAGGACTATGCGAGCGCCTTTGTTCTGGCGGATACGCTCCAGGAGCATCTGAGCGCTTCGGAGGAGGTGTGGAGCTGCTATGCCAGATGCGCCTTCTACGGCGATCTGATGGACCACTGGGATTTGAAGGAAATGCTCTCCGATTTGCTGGAGAACTTTCCCTTTTCCGAGCAGCTGACCGAACTGGAGCTGTCGCACGCCCGGAACACCTACTACGGACTCAAGCAGTACCAGCGGGAGGAGAACGGTTCGGCTGAGCTGGAGCGGGAAATCGAGGCGGAGCAAGAGCGGTACGTGTCGATCCTGGAAAAATTCCTCGACATCAATCCCCAGGCCTACGCTTTACGAACCGAGCTGCGCGAGCTCAAGGATGAGGCGGCTCTTGAAACGCTCTTCCCCTCTGCCGACGCCCTGGAGCGCATCCGGGCGTTCGAATCCGATGAGCCGGAATATGGCGACGAGGCGGTGGTGGTGCTTCGTGAGGATACCCTCATGTTCTTCGGTGACGGAGCGTCCAGATCCTACAGGCAGGATGTCATCAAGATCCTCCGCCGAAGCGGTGTGCCGTACAACAGCACCTATCATCTGGATTTTCATCCGCTCTTCGACTACGTGGAGGTGTTGGAGGCCTGCGTACTGAAGCCGGACGGTTCCTCCACAGGCGCGGTTCGGGCGTACGACCGCCTGTCCTTTCCGGGATTGGCTGTCGGGGACTACATAGTGGTTCGCTACACCCGGGATTCCCGGATCCACGGCGCCCTGAACCGGGAGATTTGGGGCCAGAGCCCCCTGAACAGTTTCTATCCCATCTATCGCCGGGAGGTCCGGATCATCCATCCGGATGATCTTGAGCTCACCCTGCGGTATCACAACCAAGAGGGAAGGGAGATCGAGGAAAAGACCAAGAGCCCGGTACAGGGACTGCGGGAGCTGCGCATCCGGGCCGAAAACTTGGAGCCGGTCGGCTACGAGGGGTGGATGCCCGACTGGCAGGACGTTGTCACCTGGATCGACTTCTCCTCCGTGGAGAGCTGGAGCAGGATTTCTCAGTGGTACCGCGAGCTGTACCAAGGCCAGTGCATCATCACGCCGAAGATCCAGGAAAAAGTGGACACCCTGTGTGCCGGCGCGGCGGACAGGCAACAAAAGATACTCGCCCTCTACGATTTCGTGTCCCGGGAAATCGAGTACGAGGATCTCTCCTTCATGTACAGTGCCTACGTTCCCCAGGAGGCCGAGTCGGTGCTTGAAGACGGCTACGGGGACTGCAAGGATCAGTGCATCCTGCTCATCACCATGCTCCACGCCGCCGGTATCGATGCCCACATCGCTCTGAGCACACCGGATTACCGGGGCGGGCACTTCTTCCTGCCCTCCGCTCGCTTCAGCCATACCATCGTGCTCGTGCCCGAGGCAGAGCAAACACTCATCCTGGACCCGACGACCCAGTACTACAGCTATCCCGAGCTGCCCGCATCTATGATCGGTTCCTACTACCTGCCGATTCCCACCGGGGACTCCGCCGAGTCAACGGATCTGCAGCGGATCGCCGCGGCGGGGATTCCCAGGGAGACCTTCTATCTGGTCGAGTTCCTGCCCTCGGCGGAGCACGGCGCGGTCAGAGGCACGGCGATCTACGCGGGCTTTCATGCCGGCAAAGCGCGCTCCGCCCTCGTAACCGAAGCTCCCCAGTACCGCAAGCAAGCCTTCGCCTGGCTGCTGCAGGAGGGGGTTTCCGGCTTCATCATCAACACCCTGGAGGCGGAGAATGCGGCCAGCCTGGAGGACGCTCCGATTGTGGCGTTCAGCGGAACCGTTCCGGGTTCCTTCACCAGGGTAGGGGAGGGTCTGTTTTCCCTGGAGATCCCCTGGTTTGTGAGGTTGCCGCCGGAGATGCGCAATATCGGGGCGACTGAGGAGCGGACAAACAGCATCGACATCAGCGACCTGGATCTTTCATCCCCCTGCCGCCAGGTCACGGTGGTGGAGATCCCTGAGGGCTATGAGCTGTATTCGCTGCCCGAGGATGAGGTTGTGGAAACCGGAGGTGCCAGCGCCGTGTACCGGTACAGCCGGAGGAGAGGAAAGCTCATCTGCGAACGGTTTCTGCACATCCCCCTTGTGTCGGTCTCCCCGGAGGGTCTGGAGGAGCTCAACCGGATCAAGGAGCGGATTTTCAGCAAGGAGCAGGAGAGGATTATCCTGAGGTATGTCGGACGCTAGAACAGAAGGCGGGAGTGTGAAACTCATGAAGGACAGAAATCGAGGATCCAGCGTTTTGAGCAACCGGGCGGGCCTGATGCTGCCCCTGCTCTTGATCCTGACCGGTTGCCTGCTGCCCATGTCGGAAATCGACTATGACCTCCGTAAAGAGGGCCGAATCATTGATTTCGACTATCTGCGCGACGTGAGCTTCGGTCCCGACGGAACGGTCTATCTTTCCGGGTCCGCACGCAGTTGGGGTAATGCCCGTTCGCTTTGCCGCTGGAGTGAGGGAGGCGGACTGGAGCGTCTGCACGTATTCGAAACCGACATCACCAATATAGCGGCCTGCCGCACCGGTGTGTTCGTTGCCCTGGGAGAACAGCTGGTGCTGTGGCACCTGGACGGCACGCTGGAGACGGTAGAGGTGTTTGCAGACAAGATCCAGGAGATGTTTGCGCTAACCGATTACATCCTGGTCATCGCAAAGATCGACAGGAATATCCATGACTTTTACCTGTTTCCCCAGAGCGGAGAAACCTACACCGATTCCGTGCGAAGGGTCGATCCGGCCCGCGGCGGTGCATACGCACCCGCCCAAGGGCGGATCTACCTGGTGGAGGATGACGGCCTGTATTACACCGACGATCATCTGTGGTACCTGGAGATCGATGAGAGCAGCGGATCCATTGTACGCGCCGTAGGCAGCGGCTATCTCGCAGATCCCCCGCTTGTCCTCTCGCTGGACGAGCAGTTTCTAGTTGACGGAGACGGCGAGGTTTTTGAGGTGTCCGGCACCATTTCTAAGGTATACACAGGAGGCGTGAGAGTGCCGGGTGCCTTTGGGCCGGGCTATGCCGCGGCGGGTTCCTGGGATTGGGATGAATCGGCGGATATCCTGTTTGTTCGCTCCATGGGATGCTATCCCGGGTTTTGCGGACAAGTGGAATGGGTGGAGCTGGCGATCCTGCACGGTGATGTGGAAGCGATGATCCATTTGAACAACGCCCTCCACATCGTTACCAGGGACGACTTTGAGGAAAAGATCTACATCTACGAGATCGACGATTCTATTATCCTCGAGGCCCTCTGAAGCGCGCAGGCGCTGCCAGGAATCCGATTGTCCTAATGCAATATCCGATCGTGGGAGCGGAGTGCCGGCGAGCAGTTTGAGCGAAGCGGAGAAAATGTTAGTGGTGTCAGTGGCAAACAGTCCATTGTATCGGGATCTCTCACCATCGTAGATTGTATCAGTTGAGGCGACAACTATTTTGACAATGACCGGGTTTATCTCCAGTCAGTTTCAGCTCGTCGTTGCCGGTGTTCTCGATCAGGAACTCCAGATCCTTGACCATTCCCAGTGTAGTGGGGTTGATGTCGATGTTCGCACCGATATCAACCGTTTCGCAATTGTACGTGACGGTGATGAGAGGGTAGGCCGGCACCGGCTCCTGTTGCAGGAGCCGGCAGCCGGCCAGTACTGCCGTAGGGATCATGACCGCCGCCAGCAGTACTGGTTTTGCGGCCGTTCAGCTCATACCCTTATAGACCGGTTACGGTAACCGGCACGTTTGAGGAGTCGTGGCCGCCGTCCCCCAACACACCGTAGCTGTTGTTTCCCCAGGTCTTGACGGTTCCATCGTCAAGAAGGCAAGCCGAGTGTGTTTCCCCTCCGGCAACCTTCGCGGCCGTGGAGATTCCGGACACCGGCATAGGGAACGGATAACTGGGGGCTGTACCATTATTGCCGATCTGGAAATCGACGTTGTTTCCCCATGCTTTGAGTTTGTTGTCCGAGAGCCGGGCGATGCTGTGGGACTTGCCCGCCGCCACGTCGACCGCAGTGGTGATACCATCCACCGATACCGGTGCCTTCTTGTCGACTTCTGGGAAGTCGTCTCCCAGCTGGCCATAGAGGTCAAAGCCCCAGGCCTTCATAGTACCGTCATCCAACACGGCCAATGTGTGAAGCCCCCCGGCGGCAATGGCTACGGCATTGGTGATGCCTGTTACAGTCACGGGGGTATCCGAATCCGTGTTGGAGTTGTCTCCCAATTGGCCGCAGTTGTTTCTCCCCCAGGCCTTGATCGTTCCGTCTGACAGCAGCGCCACTGTGTGGAAGCCCCCGGCTGCTATGGCAACAGCGTTGGTAATGCCGTCCACGGCTACCGGAACATCGCTGTCGTCGGTGCTGTCGTCCCCCAACTGACCGTACGTGTTGTCGCCCCAGGTCATCACCGTGCCGTTTGACAGGAGGGCTACGGTGTGATCGCCTCCGGAGGTGATGGAGCCGGACACGCCGGCAGCTACGGCTACGGCTGTCGAAATGCCGCTCACAGAGACAGGGGTATCACTGGAGCCGTAGTCGCCATAGCCCAGCTGTCCGTGGGAGTTGGAGCCCCAGGCTTTAACGGTTCCGTCGGACAGCAGAGCCACAGAGTGATCGCTCCCAGCAGCCACCGCAGTGACATCCGCGATGTCGTTCACCAATATGGGATAGTTCACATAGCCTACGGGGTTGCTGCCGAGCTGTCCGTAGTAGTTCTGGCCCCAGCCTTTGACCGTGCCCCCGGAAAAGGCGATGATTGTGTGGCGGTCTCCCGCCGCGATATCGATCACCACGCCCACGGTGAAGCTGAAATTGAACTGCGCCTGAATCGGATTTCCCGAATCATCTTTGGCGCCGGTTGTGATCGTGGCAGAGTAGGTGTTCAGATCCGTGAGTTTCGCGCTGGGATAGAAAGACATGGTATTATCAGACCACTGGAACGTACCGGCTAGAGGCGAACCGCCGTTGGTCAGCGTGAACGCCTGCTCCACGGATGTCGTATCCATTCCCTCGGAGAACTCCAATTCGATCCGCACACCCGGCCGAATGTCGATGGACTGATGCTCCGGGTCCGATCCGACCACGTGCGGCGGATTCGTGTCCGCCCCGGTTACGAAGCTGCAGGTGAAATCACCGCTCATGTAGTTCCCGGCGATGTCGCACACCTGGCTGCAAAGGATCTCGATGTAATGGGTTTTGAAATCTTTTAACTCGAGATCCGGCGTGAATATCATGGTATTGCCGGACCATCCGCACGTTCCCGGGACATCAACACTTCCGTCTGACAATGAAAAGGCACTCTCCGCTAGCGATTCTTGCACTTCCTCAGAGAAGGTTACCGATATCGTGGGAACGACGGAAACGGAATCTTCTCCATCGGATGGTGATACGGAGGTGACAGAAGGAGAGGTGAGGTCCTCCGTGGGCCCACCGTCAGACGGCTCCAGTGCGCAGGAAGCGAAAACCAAAATCGCCGCTAGCGCACATCCGATCCACTTTGAGCTCATGACTACCTCCCGTTCCGGAAAGTATCCGGTAAAATTCCTCTGCTGCTGACAAATAAGCAATTTGCGTGCCACCGGTTGTGGATGGAAGTAAGTCAATTTTAGGAAGAGAATTAGTTGCTCCATGGCGTGCCGGATCCGTATAAACCGGCCAGTCTAGATCCGGATGTCGGGAAGCTACCAGTAATTCTCTATAGTATAGTGGATTAGAACAAGAATCTCGGGAGGGGCAGAATCCACAGAAGTTGATATGGATACATCATCGGGCTTTGTGCTCACCGGATGGCGGAACGTTTTGTCGTGTTTCCGGACCTATGTCGAATCGGCGTTGCAAACGAGCAATCGCTATGAGGTAAGGGCGCTATAAATTTATTTGCTATAGTGAAATAGCCGAGTTTTGCGCAAATGCAAATTCCTGTTGTTCCCAATAGGTGTCGCTTGTATCGAATTGGTCAATACATGGCACATATCCCCATTTGAACTTTGTTCCAGATACGAATCCTGGAAACTCCAGCCATCAATTGCGGGAATGCAACATTTGTTGCGCCACTCGGTACCAGTGAACCCTGCTCTAACAATCCATACTCAGACCAGACACTCAGATTTGATTGGTATTCTCTGCTCGCTGCCGGAGGGTATTTCGCGATTCTACGGGTCTGCCTGGATGTCTAGATATCATAAATCTCTATATCAGAAGAAATAACTGGTGGTTTGCGAAAAGGAAATGTGTCGGTAATCGGTGGTTTGGGTAAGACTGTCATCAATGCCAGGCAGCCTTTTCGATATCGATAGCTACGCGCTCAGGTTGGGCGGGTTTGGCACGTCAGTTGCTTATCCCGGTGGTAGATGCGCGGATAGCTCGTTTCGGCGGCATCTTGCGTTTCGGTTAATTCTTTCCCGGTGTGGATCCGGGGCGCTCTGTTCAGGCGAACTATGACCAGTAGTCCCAGCGCTCCCTGATTGGTAATGTACGCCTCGGTAGGATCAACCGAAAAGCTCCTGGACCTAAAATAGATGCAATTTTATGCGAAAAAGCAAATATAGAAAAACGTACATCGATTTGCAATTATCGCCGCACCTGGCTTACAATGAAAAGGTCAGCTTCATCAGCAGTTGAACAGGTAGGCAAGAGATGAAAAAGGAGGAGATTCCCGTGCCTAGTGGCTCGTCCAAGACACGAAGTGTCGCGGCACGACAACCAAAGAAGCAGAACAGGCGAGAGATTCCCGCTATGTCGAAGACCAAAATCCGGAGAGGTACCCCCTCGCTTCTCAAATGCGAACGACACGTTATCCAACAGGTAGAGTTTTCCAAGCTGGTTGTGGAATCCCTGGCCTTCCCGTATCTGTTGATCGACGCCAACGACTATACCATACAAAGAGCCAACCAGGCGGCCGGCCTGGGTGATTTACCGAAAGACACCCCCTGTTACAAGGTCTTCCACAACAGAGAACAGCCTTGTCAGCCATCCGAAATCGCCTGCCCTGTACAGGAGGTGCGGAAGACGGGATCTCCCTGCGTGATGGAACATCTCCACTACAATGAACAAGGCGACCTGGTTGAGTATGGGGAAATCCATGCGCATCCGGTTTTTGATACGCACGGCAAGGTGGCTCAGGTGATCACCTGTACGATAGACAGGACCGAGCAGAAGAAAGCAGAACAAAAATTGCGAGCATCCGCTGTGCAGTCCTGTGGTCTTTTCCAAACCCTCCCCATAGGAATCATCCTGGTAACGTTTGAAGGTGAGATTTTGCAGTGTAACGCAGCCTTGAGTCGCCTAACCGGATATCCGCTATCACAACTGGTCACCAAGAACGCTTTGGATCTGCTGGAAAGTCCGCGGGAATACGAGAAGGTGTGGGAGCAGGTGAAGACCCGGGAGGACTATATCCATGACGGAGAAGCTGCTCTGATCCGTAAGAACGGATCGGTTCTGCATGCCAGATTTACGATTTCCCGGATCGCTCTGGATGGAAGCACCGCGGTATTGGTCTCCGTAATTGACATCTCTCGGCGCAAGCAGGCCGAAGCAGAGCTAGAAGAAAGCGTGAGGGCTCTGGAACAGAAGAACGCGGCCCTTTCGATACTTGCCGAGCAGATAGAGATAGAAAAACACCTGCTCAAAGATGAGATCAGTGCCAATGTGCGCGAGTTGGTGTTTCCTCTGCTGGAAAAGGTGCGGCTCAACCAAGGATCAAACAAGTATCTGGATCTGTTGGAACATCGTATCAGACTCATCGCGGATAGCTACGGCATTGCAATTGATCAGATTCGCGGGAAACTTTCCCCGAGAGAGACTGAAATCTGCGCGCGTATTCAATCCGGTCTCACGAGCAAGGAGATAGCCCAACTGTTGGGTGTGTCCTACCAGACCGTGGAGAAGCACCGTCGAAACATCCGAAAGAAGATCGGATTGTCCGGAAAGAAGATGAACCTGGCCTCCTACCTACAGAACAAATCCATACCGAAACAGAATCACTAAGTCCATCGAGTGGGTATTTTCCATACCCATTGTGTACCAGTTCATTCCCCGTACCGCGTTTTCGAATTATACCCCAAAATGAGAAAACGGTGTCCGTTTTTATACACCGACAGAAATGAAAAGTAATAGAGATAGCAGATGTGGCTCTGTGGAAGCAGCAAGGAGGATCGGTATATCCACTGAGAGGCTCCGCTACTGGGAGATAGTCGGGATCGTCAAACCGATCTACAGCCAGTGCGGTACCAGGAGGTTCCGACGCTATTCCCGGGATGATATCACCCGGGCTCAAATTGTGAGAACCCTGGTGGAGCGGGAGAAGTACACGCTCGAAGGAGCGATTGTGAAGTTATCAAGGGAGATGGGGGATGCAAGCTAATACCGAAAGGATGGTGTAGCCCTAGCGTTATCTGGTCCTCTCTCTAACTATTAAACAGCACGAAGGCTGAACCATCAGCACCTACCGTGCGCGCTGTCTCCAGCTGTATTTGTTGATACTGCCCCTTGATCAGGGCACACGTTAGTAGGCCCGCGTTGCCGGGCCACGGGGCGGGATAGCTCGTTTCGGCGGCATCTCGCTTATTGATCGAATGACTCTCTCTGCGCACGTGAGCCGGAGGTACGCCCGGTGGACGGGGCTCGACTCACGTGGCAGCAAAGATCGAAGTAAATGCCACTAAAAGTATGTAATAAACGGTTTGCAGATAGAAACTAGTTCCTTCCACCAGGCGTTGTCTTTCAAGGATGTTTGAATGCTAATAGCTCTTCTATTTTTCTTCTCTTTTGTTTTACTTGGACCAGCTTTCACCCAAGATATTGGAGTAGACAGTATATTGGGGATCGATACGTCTACATCGCAGAGTTCTGATTTTGGTGATTTTGGTATCAGTATCGGGGATACAGGAAACACAGAGGAGCAGGTAAGTGAAGCACTGATCGGTGCTACCGATCCCAGGTCTCAAGAGATGCTTCTTCTGTCCCGGTCAACCCAGGACTACCCCGTTACACCTGGAGATGTTTACCGATTGACCTATATCACTGCTGGAATGCCTGTTGAGACACTGACGGTTGTAGCCAGTGATTATAGTGTGAATCTCGGGGTTCTCGGAACAATCGATGCAGCGGATCGCACATTATTGGATCTAAGAACACAGATCGAACAAAAGACTCTACGAGCCTACCCGGAAAGTTCGCCATCCATCACGATCGTATCGATTGGTCAATTTCAAGTGTATATAAAGGGCGAGGTACAGAGCGCCGGCTATCATACTGCCTGGGGGCTGACTCGCCTGAGTCAGGTTCTGGCAGACTGTTTGACTCCATACTCATCAACTCGTGATGTGCGCATCATTTCAAACAATGGGCAGAAAACTGAATACGATCTTTTCCAGGCAAAGAGGTTTGGAGAGAGAGCGCAGGATCCATACGTTTGTCCGGGCGACACCATAGTTGTGGGAGAAAGAGATCGCGCAATACGGTTGCGGGGTGCTGTGAAGCGGGAAGGCATCTATCAGCCATTGGCATCGGAAGGAATGCAGGAGCTGATTGAAACCTATGGGGGCGGATTTAAAACAACCGCGGATCCATCCCGTGTGCGGGTGCAGCGGATGGCCACCGGAGGAAGCAGGATTGCTGAAAGTTTCGTTCTGGATCTACAACAGGGATTTGACCAACAGGTGGAGCTGAGAGACCTGGATACGATCGTCGTTCCCAGTAAGACCGATTATATGCCGGTATGTTTTGTCGAAGGAGCGATTTACTCGGAAGAGCAGTATGAATCAAACAATTCAAACAACAAAACAACAGAGGAGTATAACAGGCTTGTATTCCCGTTTGCAGAAGGTGTCACACTCTACTCGCTGCTTTACGACAAGAGAGAACATATCTATCCGAATAGCGATCTGAGCAATGCCTATATCATTCGAAGAAACGGAAATGAGGTTGTCCCTGTCGACCTCAAGAACCTGCTATATGCCTACAATCCCGATGATGACGTCGTTCTTGAACCCTCAGATCGGCTGGTGATCCCTCCGCAACAGTATTCCGTGCTCGTGACGGGGGGAGTGCACGATCCAGGTAAATACACGTACCTGCCGAACAAGACGTTTCGCTACTACGTTGATTTGGCTGGAGGAGTGCGACCGAATGAGGGAAACATCCGTGGTGCGCGGATCGTCGACAAGAACAATACTCGGATCTCAAACGATCAATTCATCGAGCCGGAGACGCGGATACACGTGCCCTACAGTTTTTCCTACTACTTTCTCCGGTACTTTCCAATCGCCGTATCTTCGGTGACCGCTGTTTATTATACGGTTCTCATTTTGGAGAAATACGACAAGATCCCGTGAGCCGCGTGCAGGTCGAAACTACAACACATGTGCGAGTGAGCTAAACCGGGATTTTTAACATGAGCTTACAGGAGGAACACTCATGAAATACTTGATTACAGGCGGTGCCGGATTCATCGGCAGTCACCTGTCCGATAACCTCATTAAGCAGGGCCATGAAGTGCTTGTGCTGGATACCCTGGAAACCGGAAGCATAGGCAATATCGCCCATCTGCTGAGCAACAAACGCTTTTCCTTTATTGAAGGGAGCGTGCTGGATTGTGACACCCTGGAAAGTCTTGTCGTGGAGGCGGATTGGGTGGTCCATCTGGCCGCAGTAGTCGGGGTGAAGCGCGTTATGGAACAGCCGGTAGAAACCATCACCATCAATGTTCAAGGGTCCCAGAATGTGCTGGAGCTCTGCTCCACACATAGAAAACGCATCTTTCTGGCCTCCACCTCCGAGGTCTACGGCAAGACCATGGACAACAACTCACACATCCCCGCTTTGAGCGAGGATGACGATGTCACCTTTGGGTCGACCAAGCGACGCCGGTGGGCGTATGGATGCACCAAAGCTCTTGACGAGTTCTTGGCCCGGGCCTGTTTCGAGGAAAAAGGACTTCAGGTCATTATTTCCCGTTTCTTCAATATTGTGGGACCACGGCAAACCGGCTGTTATGGAATGGTTGTTCCGCGTTTCGTCCAGCAAGCTCTGGACGGGGTGCCGCTTGTTGTACACGGAGACGGAAAGCAATCCCGCTGTTTTGGGCACGTGTCGGATGCGGTTGAGGCGGTTGTGAGGCTGATGGAGCAGCCGGCGGCCCTTGGCCAGGTGGTAAACATCGGCACCGACGAGTCAATAACGATTAACGATTTGGCTCAGCGCATCATAAAACTCACCCGCAGTGCAAGTTCGATGATCCACGTCGCCTACAAGGATGTTTATGGTCCGGGCTATGAGGATATGCGCACCCGAAAGCCGGATCTGTCTAGACTAGAAAATCTGATCGGATATGTTCCGAGAAGAACTTTGGATGACACCCTGCGGGATGTCATCGCCTACTACAAACCGGTGCCTGCATGGACGGCCTAATACCACTATCCTCTATTTGGTTTTCTCTACTCGCACTCCCCATTGCCCTTGGTGTGGTCTCCGCTCTGACCCCCGTGGTCATCACGGTAGTACGCCGCGTCGGGTGGGTTGCGGAGCCGACAGCCGATAGGTGGCATCAAACGACTACCGCTCTGATGGGTGGGATCGCCATTTATCTCGGTGTAATCGTGGCCGTGTTTCTGCTTACGGGCCTGCAGATCGGATTGGCCTTCGCAGCTGCTTCGAGTCTGATGTTCGTCGCCGGATTGGTGGACGACAAGTTGAAAATCAGTCCGGTGTTCAAGTTCATTCTTCAAATCGGTGCTGCAACGATCTTCGTTTCCTTCGGTCATACGTTCCAACTAGGTATTTCGCGCTGGTTCACCATACCGCTCACAATATTCTGGTTGCTGGGCATTACCAATGGTATCAACCTGATCGACAACATGGATGGTCTGGCTACCGGCGTCAGTGCAATCGCTGCTGCATTCTTGGGAGCGATGGCGATTATTGCCGGGGCGACGGTGCCTGCCGTTACCGTGTTTGCCATCTGCGGCGCAGCCGGTGGGTTCTTGATATTCAATATCAAACCGGCTCGCATCTTCATGGGAGACTGTGGCAGCCTTTTTCTAGGTTTCAGTCTGGCGGCGCTTGCCGTGTTGATACAGGGGGAACTGGCAATACGGGGATTCATGGCTGTATTCATGACAGCGATGATCCTGGGCGTACCTATCCTGGATACAATCCTCGTTACCATTGTCCGCAGCCTCAACGGTCTCTCCATATCCCAGGGCGGCCGGGATCACACGTCTCACCGGTTGGTTAAATTGGGCTTGTCAGAGCAACGAGCCGTCGTGCTGCTGTACCTGATATCTGCGGCATTTGGTCTTTTATCGATCGTCTTCTATCTTTCGGATATACGACTTCGTCTATCCCTGCTCATCTTTACGATACTGGGCGCCGGGATTTTCGGGACACTCGTTGCCGCCGAGAAAGTTTACGGTAAAGCTCCTGACGCGAAAAGCTCTGAATCGCCTCCGATACTTACAAGACTGCTGCAACTGCCGAGAACGTTATTCGGGGCACGGTGGAAACCCGTATTCGCCCTACTGGTGGATGCTTCTGTTCTGGCTGCCGCGTTTGCCCTTGCACACTGTCTGCGTTTTGAAGATGGACTGACTCCAAGCCGCGAAGCATTCTTGTTGCGGAGCTTACCGGTTGTGGTCCTCCTGCCTTTACCGATTTTTGCTCTGTTCGGGTTCTACCGTGCGATTTGGCGGTATGCCGGAGCCCTCGAGATCCTGAGAATCATCGGTGCAGTGACTTTATCAACGGCTGCTATTTACGGTGGTCTCGTTCTCCTGAACGGCCTGATAGCTGTTTCTCGAGGAGTCCTGGTCATATATTGGATGGCTGTGATTTTGAGCCTGATCATGACCCGTTTCGGATTCCGGGGACTGCGATCGTACTTATCGGCACGCAGCCGCAGAGGTGCACCGGTGGCTGTGTACGGTTCGGGGCAGGACAGTGATTTCATCCTACGGTATCTGAGTTATCATGAGAAAGAGTTGGGAATGGTTCCCGTGGCCGTCATCGACGATGAGAGGGCTGAATGGGGACACCTTTTTCACGGGTTACCGGTAATCGGCGGGGTGGATCAGCTTCACCAGTTAAAGGAGAGCTACAAGGTGAACGAGTTGATCCTGCCCGACAATCATATGGATCAAAGAATTCACCTGCGATTGGAGAAGCACTGCAAGGATGAGGGCATTTCCTGCAGAACACTTCATATGTCTCTTGAATTGAAGAAAAAGGTGATGGCGTGAGGGACACAGAACAGCAAAGTATAGACCAACCGCATCAGGACGAAGTGGATCTTATATCCATAATAGGCATTCTATACAGGTACAAATGGATCATTATCGGTATCACTTTAGCGGTTGCGGTCGGTACAGTAGTTTTTTCCATTATTTCGCTGGTACTCCCGCCTGATATCAGCCCCCTTCCTAATCGCTACCAGGCGGAAGCTTTGGTTCTTATCGACGAAGAGGGAGGAGGTGGCGGTATTGCGGATGCCATTGCCCAGACCGGCTTGTCGCTGCTCCCCGGACTCTCCATCCCAAGTGATGGAGGGTATGGAGAACTGGCGGTCCGTCTTTTGTCAGGCAACACAATTGTGGATACCATCGTGGACGAGTTTGATATTGTGGAACGCTACAAGATCAAGCGGTTTGTAAAGGACAATGCCCGTGAAGAGGTTCGAGAGCACTCAACGGTACAGTACGAATCCGAGACAAGGACTGTTTCTATTGCCTATGAAGATAGAGAGCCTCAGTTTGCTGCTGACGTGGTTAACCGGATGGTGGAACTGCTAGACTTACGATTTTCAGCGGTCGGTATAAACCGGGAGGCCCGGAAACGAGACATGCTTCAGGAAAAACTCGTAGATATAGAGAAAGATATCATCGAGTTAGAGGAAGAGATTCAGGCTTTCCAGCGCCGATACGGTACGATTGATCCCCAAACCTATGCGCGGGAACATATCACCATCCTTGCCGAGATGCGCGCCCGGCTTATTGCCAAGGAAATAGAAGCAAACACCTACGCGCAGCTAACACGGATTGATGACCCGGTGGCAGCACGTATGCGCGCAGAGCGAGAACAGTTGGAGCAAACCATCGCCGACATGGAACGCCTTTACTTCGGAGGCACTGCTTCTAGTAGTAACTCGAGCAGTCCGGAGACCGAGTTCTCAGAGGCTGATATTCCGGAGCTTGCCGTGCGTTTCGGACGGATGGAGCGGGAGCTGCTGGTTCAGAGCAAGATCTACGAGGTGCTACGGCAACAGTACGAGGTTGCACGGTTATCTGCGGAGGGTGAGGAGTTGATCTTCCAAATCTTGGAAGTGGCCGACGTTCCGGTCCTGAAGTCCGGTCCCTCTCGTTCGGTTTTATGTATCGTGGTAACCTTTGCGGCGTTTTTTCTCTCCGTAGTCCTAGTCTTTGTCTTGAATGCCATCCGAAATGTTCGCAGTGACCCGAACGCTATTAAACGGTTTCGGGGAGAAGTGTGAAACTGAGTTTGTCAATAGCTACGATCGTAAATTCAGGCGAATTGTGAATCTATCTTGAAATTGAAAATCCAGTGCAAACATAAAATCATCGTATCTCGTCGTCGAGAAGTGGATTGGGAGCGGTTGTCCGTGTAGAAGGAAATGATTGAATTGCCACCCATAAGTGATTAATATGTCTTTTTTTATGACAATAGAGATGTAGTTCGTTCCGGCAGGCATAAATTTAACAAGTATCAATTTATCACGTGAAGCCGCTAGTCGTTTAGAAATCAGCATCTGTGTCTATAATAGGGATATTTTGTATATAATAGATAGTTCATATTTGAACTTTGCTTCTCAACTTTGAGTTTATATTGTCAACTCCGATTAGGTTTATAGCGAAACTCGAGAAGATTACCCCATACGTTGAAGACGTTTTCAAGCTATATTTCGTAGCGGAACACAAAAACACGCGGTTTAAACCGGGACAGTTTTTGCATCTTACATTGGAAGATTTTGATCCGATCGAAGCATACTGGCCGGATTCCAGAGTATTCTCGATTTGTTCTCCACCAAGAAGCTATGTTATTTCCATCGTCTACAGTGTGAAAGGTGCTTATGCTACACGAATGAGAAATGAGCTTGTCGAAGGTGAGGAATATTGGCTCAAGCTGCCCTATGGAGATTTCATAATCGAACATCATGTTGGTCTTAAAGAAGCGGCGGTTCTCATTGCGGGAGGCACTGGTAATTCTCCTTTTATATCAACACTCCCTGCTTGTGCAATTCATTCGATACCTGGGTTTGTCCATATGCCGGATACTCAAGAGCCATCTGTAGAACCGCTTCTTCAACTTCAGGGGCTACACGATTCTTGATGCATGGTTGTCTCCGTGACTTTTCCCTTAATCCCTCGATGCCATGCTCTTCGTAAGCTTTCTTGATGTCGTGGCAATGCTGGCGAGACTAGTCGTTGAATCGACATGTTCCGAGATGTTTTTCAGGAAGTCAGCGAACTCCATGATCCTCTGCTTCTTTCTGATAAGCTTGGTTTGGGTGGTCATTTTCTCCTCCTATAAATGATTTGCTTGTCTTTATAAGAGGCAATTTGACCACCTGTTTTATATAGCTGTCAAGTCAAGTGAATTCTCTAACAGATGAGTATTCGGGGAGTCACCCCACTTCTTGCCCTGGCTTTTCTGGCAGAGGTGGGCGACAACAGCCGCTTCTCTAGCCTACGCAAGCTGTATTCTTACTTGGGTGTAGTGCCCTCGGTTCGCTCAAGTGGCAATACAACACGCACCGGTCATATCAATCGTAAAAGCCGAGCTCTGGCACGAACGATTTTCACGCAAGCCATTCCACATCTGGCCAAATCGTCTCCACTGCTTCAACATTTCTACCGAGACCTGGTGAATCGAAAGGGGTTTGGAAGAGCGCGGGTTGCTGTACTCCGGAGAGTGTTCGGCATAATGCGGCGGATGCTTCTTTTCAACACTCCATATCGATGGTTGGAGCCGACTCTCTTTGAGAAAAAACTGCGCTAATATGAAAAGGTACTTAAGAAAATGAATGACCAGCAGGAGGCTGCTTGACGTACATCATAGTAGTCAAGTGAATTCTCTTACAAATAAGTGAATAACCAACCTTTAGCGTCACAGTTTAAGCGTGGTGTTCTAATTTTTGGGATTGCTCGCTACATAGACTATGCGCTTCAGCTGGTTGTAGCGGCTATTCTTGCACGCCTGTTGTCGCCAACTGAGTTTGGCGTTGTAGCCGTTATAACGGTGCTTGTAGCCTTCTTCAATGTACTCGGGAATGCAGGAATAGGTCCCGCAGTAGTCCAGAAACCTGATCTGGACAAGTGGAGCATTAAAGCTCTCTTCACACTGAGTGGAACTCTAGGAATGGTACTTGCGGTGGTATTTGCAACCTGTGGGTCGGTTGTAGCCCGATTTTATGAGAACCCAATTTACTGTCGGTTAGTACCTCTGTTGTCGCTGGCGTTGTTTGGTAATGTGCTTGCTGTTATACCACAGGCACTCTTACGTAAAAGGCGGCAATTTGCTGCTCTGGGCGCCGTTATTATATCAGCTAATGTAATTAGCGGAACTGTGGCGATTATCATGGCTGTGAACGGCGCGGGTGTTTATTCACTTGTCGTGAAAGCCGTAGCATCTGCTGTTCTTATTTTCGTGATAGGTTTTCTAGTGACACGAATGCCGTTTCATTTCCAATTTGATCTGTCAGTTTACAGAGCTATATTTGGGTATGCGGTATTCCAGCTGTTATTTGAGTTCATAAACTACTTCTCCCGAAACCTAGACAAACTGTTGATCGGCCGCTTCTTGGGTATGGCGAGTCTTGGTTATTACGAAAAATCATACCGGCTGATGATGCTTCCTCTCCAAACGCTCACGCGGACTATCAGTCCGGTTTTACAC
>Ga0180432_10002937_pt1 | contig 25070 bp, 22 predicted proteins | sample SS_ome_10_FD_132414 | JGI IMG/M metagenome (GOLD analysis project Ga0180432, IMG submission 132414) | Hypersaline lake sediment archaeal communities from the Salton Sea, California, USA - SS_1_MS_2 metaG | ecosystem: Environmental > Aquatic > Non-marine Saline and Alkaline > Hypersaline >... | reverse complement strand
TCGTCTCATTCATCGACTTCTACTGGGCCGGAATAGGAGAGTAGGCATATCGAGCGGCTGACCTTTTGATCAGTTCGCCCAAACTGCGGTGCTTTGCATCCAATCAGGTGGGACTTACTCACCCATGGCTCGCAAAATCATTCGGATGACTGCGGGCGAATCTCCAGAGAAGAAGGGTAGATGCCAGTAAGGTTCCTGCTGCTACCAGAATTATCTGGGGGAAGCTGGAGACGGGCGGGAAGAGTGTCCCGTAGCTCATCCAGATCCTCAGGGCGAATTCCGCAGCCACGCCAAGGAGGAGGGCGGCTGATATCAGAAGTGGTGTGAAGAACATCGCCGTGGCGCCGCTCTTTGTGGCTGAACCTGTCGTGTCAAAGGGCCGATGACGGGCCGGTACCAGAGCTGCAACTCCAGCGCCAACCAGGCCTGTGATGAGTAGGAAAGCGGGAACCAGTCGCCTCAGCGAGAGCCTCCAAAGGGAAGTCAGGACAGGGCTATCGGGGAAGAAACCGAGGCTAGGTCCCCGTATCCACATCCAGAAGCCCAGCGCCAGGATCGACAGGGAGGCGGCCAGTGCCAGAACCCGGGTCTCCTGTCCCCTGAATCTGCCAATCAGGGCGGGCGCGCAGAGTAGACAGGCGAACGAGGAGAGCGATATGGGCCAATATCTGAGGCTCGGGGCGGTGTAGCTGCCTACCGAGAGTCTGGCCAGCATCCCAATCAGGATCATGGCGGGCACGGAGATCAACACGGTCCGCAGCCATGAGTTGGCCCTGCCACTATCACCCTCCCGGTAGGCCCTCATCCCCACCAAGGTGACTGGAATCAGGAACAGCAACAGGAAGTACCACGAGGCGTGGCCGAGGCCTGCGTCCCAGAAGGATGGCCCTACAACTCCGCTGGCCACCTCGGTCTGCCAGTTGAAGATCCACTCGGACCCCAGGAAAGAGGTGCCGAATACGATTCCGCATATGGCGAGGATCAAGAAGGCGACCCCGATGGCCAGGGCCATCTTCCTCCGCCTTCTCGCGCGAGGGATTAGAGGGCTTGCCGATAGGGCAATCCACAGGATGAATGCCGCCTCCTCTAGGAGGCCAACAAGGCGCCCCTTCCAGGGTTGGAAGGAAGGATCGGCGAGCACTGACGAGAGTGGGTGTCTGATCGGATAGGCGCTGATGATGATGCTCAAAGAGGAGAGACCCAAGGCAACCGCTGCCACCCTATTCCAGGAGGGCCTGTGAAGAAGATACAGGCCCAAGGAATAGAATCCCAGAACCGCCGCCGTGACCATCAGGAGATCGCCAGCCATCCTTGCTGGCGTTATCTCAGTTGAGTAGAACTCGTGACGGTTGAGGGTACCGAAGAAGAGAAGAACACTCACCAGTAGGGACGCGACCGGCAGCGCGAACCAGCGAGATGCCTCACAGGTACCCAAATCCTACCCCATTCGGCCTAAAGACCGCATTCATATCAAGGTGTTCCATGTGATCCCCTGCAATGGTGATTGAAGGGACGGAGAGAATGGTCTGGACCAACACTGATCAAGCTACTATCCTTCTGCCGCTCAGTTCAGGGGGCCATTCCGGTGCAACATCTCTTGCAGTATGTAGGCGATCCCGGTTGCACAGATATCGCCATGTTTCATATTGCCTAACGGTACTCGATCCTGTGGATTATTATCTTGCCTCTGGGGGTTGATGTGATTATGTGTTTGCCGTCCCTGGTCCATGCGGCTGGGCTTGGTTTGACTGAATCTATCCGATCGACTGCCTTCTGGTTCTCTAGGTCGTAGATCCTGTGCCCGTTAAACAGCATGTTACCGTCGGGCGAGAGGACCAGGAGGAACCGTTTTTCACTGGGATCCCGTTGCCCTTCGAGGATGGCTGTGAATCTGTGGGCTTTGAGGTCCCACCGGTAGTAATTGATGGATGGCTCCTCTCCCTTCATGACTTTGGTCCAGTTGAGGCCGGTTGTGTATAGAAACGGTTCCGCGGGGTGCCATGCCAGACTTATCACGGAGGTGGGCTGTGTACCGAGGGTGGTGAGAGATTCTCCCCTTGGGTTCCAGAGGTAGATGGTGCTGTCTAGATCGGTGAAGGCTATCTCTTCTTGGTTCGGATCTTGGCTGGGGCTCCACTTGATCTGGGGGGGTGATGGGCTGGTGGTTGTTGATGATTCGTTCAGCCATAGGGTGGATAGGAGGTCCCCCGTCTTCATGGATCTTACCTCAATGGCTCTAACCGAGGTGAATGGCCCGTCTATTGAGTTCCTTCTCGCATGAAGCAGGGCGACCTTCTCGATGTCGGGTGATAGATCTGCGGAGATGCATGCAGCCTGGAGCTTGGGAGATGACCATTCCTGTTCCAGGGTGGGCGTGGTCCACTGGGCCTGGAATTCATTTCTCTCAAGGTTCCATGTAGCCATCTTTGGGGGCGTGTAGAGATACACCCTCTCCCCGTCATATCCTATCCCTCCCATTGTTGTGAGGCTTTCTGGTTGCACTGTGAAGATCCGTTCGCTTGTTCGGGAGGATATGTCGAAGAGCCTGACTCGTCCATCTTCATCCAGGGTAACGAAACTATCTCCGGTGAAAGGGGTGGCTATCTCTCTGATCTCCGAGCCATAATCCTGCATGAGAAGGTCGGCTGACAGATCGGTTGAATCGAAGATCTGTATCGTTTGCTCCCGGCCCAGAGCTATGGCTATTCTCCCTTCAGCTGTGTATCCGAGGACTTTGTTGTAGTTCCCATCCCCCTTTTCGTCTATGACCAACTCTCTTGGAACTCCATCTTTCAGGTCGTATGTTCCTAGGATCCTCGATGAGTTGCGAATGTAGGCTATGGTCCCGCTATCGGGTGCCCATGTGTAAGAGTGGATGCCCTCAACTGGCAGCAGGGTCGGGGTGTTGGCCTCCCAGTCGATAGCTGGTTTCCAGAGTTCGAGGGTGAATTTCTGGGCCGAGTCCCAGGAGGGCCGGTCCACAAGGTAGCTCAGCGTGGTTCCGTCCGGTGACCAGGCCATATGGCTGACCGCAGATGCCGACATCTCTTCTCCGTATGTGGGCTTCCAGCTGGTCTCGCGGATCATGGGTTGGCTGTGGCTTGTTGTGTTCCATACAGTTATGAAAGCTCGTCCGTCACCTGCATAGGCGGAAGCGAGAAGGGCTCTCGTGGGAGACACCGCTATCGCATCGCAGAGGATGGAGCCCTGTGGAGGCTCCAGTTCTCCCAAGGTTTCTCCGGTCACGGTATCCCTCACAGTCAGATTTTCAGCTGAACGGGTGACAATCGTCTCGGAGCCGCGGAGCCATGCAAGGTTCAGGTCGCGGCACTCGGTAGAAAGTCCCGGTTCCCAACCCGCCTTGGCGTTTCTCCAGATAGTGAGCGTTGCCCCGTTGACCGAGGCGATGCTGGATCCATTGGGAGACCAGGCAACAACGGTGCTCCAGTTCTCCCCGAGCCTCTCCACCAGATGACCATCGGCGAGGGCCCTGATCTCGATGCCGCAAGATGTCGAGAGAGCCAGTTCAGTGCCGTCCGGTGAGACCGATCCTCCGATAAGCCAGGGCACGATGAACGTGGCTGTTGCCGGGTTCACGATCCGGAGAAAAACCGGGCCCATAATGGCGGATACAATCATCATGCAGAATACGTATAGGGTCACAGCCAGAATCACCTTTCTCCTAAGGGTAAGGGTGAACATCCCGTGCCGAGGTCCCTCCTCCGGAGATCCTTTCTCCTCTCCTTTTCCCGGATCATTCATCATATCACCTTTCTCAGTATTCTCCCTAGGGCCGAGAGGGACATCCCCAGAAGGCTGAAGAAGGCAGCGAATAGCACGAAGAGCATTGGTTCGGTCGATTGTCTGAGGGAGAGTAGGAGAATAGCTGAGCAGATAGTCGCGATGAAGATCCCCCAGTCCCAGCCGCCAACGAGACGGCTTCTGCCCATCTCCGGGAGAGCATCCAGAAGCATCGCTACGCCGTTCCGGGTCAGGCGGTAGTGCTTCTCCCTCCCCAGAAGGTTGGTTGTGGCATATCCCTTGATTTCAAGGTCCTTCAGACTTCTCCGCATCCGAGCGTAACGCTTCTGGAACTGGTCATCTCCGGGTTCTACTGCGTATATCTCGGAGACCAGCTCCGTGGTCGTCTTTCTGGACTCCATCAATCGATCAATTATCTCGGCCTGAAGCATTGTGAGCTGGCTTTCCCTCAACCTCTTGACAGAAGACATAACCCTCTCTATCAGACGGTCAACCCTTTCGCTATTTCCACCTTCAGGGCCCTGTGAAGACATGGCTAAAACCCAAGATGAATTTCCCTACAAAGGGAGAGGATAAAAAGGTAGGGAATCTTACAGAAACGTAAATATCATATAGACACAACGACAAGAGAGTCACGGTACTCCCTGTAGTCATCGCGTTTTGGATCTTCTTGTGACGATACGGATCACCTCTCAAGGTTTGCAGACTCGGTCCGAGATATGCCTGTGGCTGGTGGTGTGTATCCAACTCACCGCGTTCAGTCTACTTCTCAGAGCCACTGCAGATTGCTCATCTTTCAGATAACGAAGGGGCAGCCGGTGGTCACTTCGCACTCAGGGTTTGGACCAGGCCAAGGTCCTCGATCCCGATGCCCAGTCGGCTCAGGATGGGGGAGGGATCCCTGAACTCCTCCGGGGTCCTGTGATAGTCGCTCCCGAGGCTGAACGAGAGCCCGCCCTCCCTCAGGCGCCTGCACGTACGTCCCAGCTGTTTCGAAATCTCTCGGTACTCCGCCGCCTGGAATATGTCGCCGAAGTTCAGCTCGATGAAGAGCCCGTCGGTATCGACACTGTCCAGCAACAGGTCGATATCCTCCCGGGTGAAGACCTCCTCCGGTCCCACCAGTTCCCCGGTCTTGATACTCGTCCTGAGTTCCGCTATCCTGCGGTGGAAGGGGTGGAAGAGCACGGCGGGCTGGCTGTTCGGCTCGCAGACCCTCAGCAGCTGGCTGGCCCTGGTGGCGAGGTGCTCGCCGCATGATATATCCTCGTAGTGACGGTAGGACGGGTCGTGGCAGCTGGTGTTCATGTGGCAGCCCAGGAAGTCGGCTCGAACAAGCATCTCCCCGGGAATCGTCAGCAACTCCCACTCGGGCAACTCCAGCGCCCTGTATATCGATGCCTCCGCGAGGTACTTCGATCTCATCCGGTCGATCTCGTCGTAGAAGTCGCCGAGCCCCTCCGGGGAGCTGGGGTAGATGATCTGGCCGTGCTTCGCCCTCAGAGCTTCGTCTCCCATCATATACAGCTCCGAGTGGTCGAGAAGGCCCAGGGTGGTCACCCCGTTATCCACAAACCACCTTACCAGCTCGTCCAACGGCTGGTCTCGCTCCTGCCCGGCGTGGAGGTGGAGGTCCACCTGGCTGGCGTCTTCAGGTGAGGGGGGTGTAACGTTTTCAACGGGACGTGTATCTCGCTTCATCTGCAGGCATCTCAACCCCCTTGGCGATAAAGCTATCGTTTGCCCGATCCCGAGATATGCCGCATCACAGTCGCGGGGCACGGGCCCTTGCAGCTCTCCTGCACTCCTCCCGGAACTGACACCTGGAACACGCCGGCTTTCTCTGCTTGGTCATCTTGCACTCGATGAATGAACCCAGATAGCACTGCCACTCAAGGCCGCACTCGTTCTCCCTGAGGGAGTCGAGGATGGCCTTGCCCCAGTGTTCCGACCAGTCGCCCGTGTACATGACGCAGATCTGGTTCTCCCTGGTGATGATCCTCTGCGGCTCGGGATCGGGGATCTCCCCTATCTCGGGTACGGCCGGTTTTATGGCGAACACCTTGCCCTTGATTCCCTCGTCGCTCTCTTCTGCTATGCTTCATACCTCCTCAGTATCGAATGTTGACTTGGATGCGTTCAGTGATTGGGACCTATCCGTGCGATGGCACGAGGCCCGCCTCTTCAAGCCTCTGAACCAGACCCTCGACGATCCTCTTTCCCTCCGGCAGATCCCGGAAACCGGCCACGACCAGCTTGCCCGTCGAGAACACCAGGACCGAGACCCTCGAGCCGTAGGTCCGATAGACCAGCCCCGGGAAGGTTTCGGGCTCGTACTCCACGTTCTCCAGGTTCAGGGCCATCTCGTCGAGGTTGAGGTCCAGGCCCAGGTCACAGGTGGCGACCAGGTTTGTGACGGTGAATCCCGGATCTCCCTCTATCTCCACCCCCCGACCGCGAAGCTGATCCACGAGCTTGTCGACGCCTTCCTCGAGCGTGTCCATGGTGTTGGCGCCGGTGCAGTTGATCTTCCCGTTGCGGAATATCAGGAAGGATATCTTGGGTTCCCTGAACTTGACGATGAGGGCCGGGAACCTGCTGGGGTTGTACTCGCTGCCCGGCAGCTCGAAAGCCAGGCTGGACAGGTCTAGCTGGATCTCGAGGTCGACGGAGGCTACGATATTTTGAACCTGGATGACGGGCTCTCTCAACCCAATACTTGTGGCAGACCTGCTGATAACTGTGCCCTTGCTGACCCGAGAGGCGAGCCAGCTGGGTGCCCCTGCGGATGTTAGTCCCGATGGGTCCATGACAATCGATCTAGTATCCCGATGGATCACTCTGTGTCATGTGCTCATTCGCCTCTGGGAGCGAATCAGGGCTCTTGGCCCCTGTCATGAAGCAATACCTTCGGTGCCTCGCCGCAGTCCCTCCAGCCGATATCGCCGAGGTAGAGCACATGATCATCCCCAGAGGCAGCACAGAGGTACATCGCCTTCACGTCGAGATCCTCCGGCGCGGTGTTTCCGTCGAACGGGGCAACCGGCATGGGTCGGGTCCAGATAGTGGTAGCGTCATAACATAGCTCCCTGGTACGGAATCCCCCTCCATGATGCTCAGCGTGATGTCCAAGTATCTTGGCCTCGAAGCTGATGCCGGTGATGTTCGGGAGTCTTCCCTCGTTTGCACGTACGCTGACCACGAACCCATCCTCGGTAGCTGATAGTGAGAAATTCAGGCTCCTGTTTACGCCCGGGACGGGATCGTTCCACCTCTCCAAGATGCTTGCGACCACCCAGGAGCTGCCGTTGGTCACCGCTGCGTAGTAACCATACAGGCATGATCCACAGGTCAAAGCGGAGCTGATGTTGTGGTAGGATCGGTCGAGTTCGCCCTTCATGGCAATCCCGCTGCCCCCGGATATCCCCCGTCCTCCGGAATGAGAGGTATGTGATGAGAACCAGAAGACGGTGGGCCTGAAGTCGGCATTGTCCCAACTCCACCCGTCTGTCCCGTAGGGGTCGATCTCCACGGCCGCTTCCGTGCCCCATGAGTGGTTCAGGAGACAAATATTCAATCGCGGGGTAACGTTTTGCTGTTCATCGCCGTCCCTTTCGCCCTGGAACCAGAATAACAGGAATAGGGCTATCACTAGGACGAAGACAAAACCCAACAACGCACTCAGACGCACAGTTCCACCTTCACTTCATATCCCGCGTTTGAACCTCTAGATTCCGCCCTCGTTACTCCCCGCCGCGGTACCTGCCATCATCCCGATGTTCCTCCAGGCTGTTAGACAGCCCGCCAGCAAGAATATGGCTGGTAGGGCGGTAGCCATCAAAAGGAATATGGCGATGTTCAGGGACCACAAATGTTCAGCCCGGATCTGGGTCAGGAGAATTATGGGTGCAAGCACTAGGGGGTACCCGGATAAGGCTAATGGAAATCCCGCGCTGTAGATGGCCGGGTCGTGCTGTGACTGCAGCTTGAAGGACCTTCTCCTGAAACCTCTGATTCGGGTGAGGATGGCTATTGCTGCGGCTGTGCAGCTTCCCGCTAGACTGGTCATGAATACCACGAACAGGGAGATGGATAACCGGGGAGAGATGCGACCGGAGCCGAAGAGCACCGCGTAACCGGGGTACCAATCCGACTGTGTCAGGGTGACTATGGTCACGATGAGGGGGGTAAGCAGGGAGAGGGCCAGCGCCGTGGTGAGGCGGGCGACGCGACGGCCTTCCGTCTTGGGTGCCTTGACGGCGATTCCGATAACTGCGGAGGCCAGGCAGAGGGATGCCGGGAAGAGGGGGATCCATCCAGCCTGTCTGTAGAACACTGGGAGAAATGTGTGCATCCACTGTATGCCGAAGCAACCGATCAGGACTAGGGGAGGGCCTAGGATCGTGAGGTAGAGAAACCAAGACGATATCGCCCTCTCCTCATGCTTGGAGATGGCAACGGCTCCCCTGAGGGCGACGGGGACCAAGAAGAGCTGGAAGAGGTAGAGCGAGGTTTTCGCCACCGGTTCCATCTCTTCGGCTATCGTGAGGGTGTGGGGTGGTTGGATAAGCCCGTGGGAGGGAGTATGTGAAGCCCAAGCCCAGACCGTGGTCGAACAGGCCGTCAGGAACAGGAAGACCAGTGAGAAGACTAGACCCAGTCTCCTGGCCCGGGGCCTCTCCCACCAGAGGATGGCGAGGGCGAAGGCGACCCAAGAAATGAAGGCGGCCTGCTCGCAGATAGAGACCCACCTGTAGTGCGATATCACGCTTCCCATAAGCCCCTCGATCCGCACCCTGGTCCAACAGGCCAGGGCCAGGCCCAGAGCGAAGAGAAGGAGTGAGCCAATCCCCCAGCTCCTCCAACCCTCATTATCCCTGAGCCATAGGATAGACGAAACCAGGGCTGCGAGAGCGGCCAGAAGGAACAGGGCATCGTTCAACAGACTGGGCGTGGCGCCGAACCAAAGAGCCTCAAGGCTGAAGCCCTTCCGCCCGTAATCCCTGACCAGCTGGAACGAGAAAAGGATCAGCAGGGATATCGATACCAGCGTGATGACTCTACCGCATCCCTTGCTGTGGGAAGACTCCGCAACTCTCTCCGATCCGAAGGTCACCAAATCGCCCCAGAAGGCCAGCCTAATAACAATCGACATTCTACAAAAGCATTCGGCGGCGGGGATACATTGGATGTTTCCAGCATATAACTTCTATTTGCTTGGGAGCTATGCTGTGGATATTCTCGATGAATCAACTGTACAGGTCTAGCTTTGTTGGAGACCATTGGACCATATTTTGAGATCTTCTGAACTCCCTTGCCGGACGATACTCCTGCAAGCGGTTTCATGAGAACCCCTATTCCGTTGTGTACGCCTACGATCTCCGCGGAGGGGCTGAGGGTGTGGAACTCCCGAAGGGCACACAATGCGAGCTGCGTTTATTTCCCGTTTCGGACGATCACTTGGCTTCAAGAAAGCTTTCAAGCGGGTGGCTTGAGGTCGTGCCCGTCAGACAGGCCTATGTGGACCTCATCAGCATCGGTACGTGGGAGGCGAAATACGCGGCCTTGGCATTGAGCTAGATAGATGCACATCTACCGGTCTTTGGTTCGCGTCTTGAGATGGGGGAATACCTATGAGGGCGCTCTGGACCGAGGAGTTGATGGCACTTGGTTTGCAGTCAGCTTCAGGACTGACTATGATCAAGGTCTCCTGTCCCTCGAGTTCTTAATCTCTTCCTGATGCGCCTTCAGGGCTTGAACACCCGCTAGGTGGTTCAGGATGGCTCCCCCGAGAGCCGTGGCACAACCCGCAGCGATGAGTATCCCTATCACGGGCAAATCCGCCCCGAGGATGATGGAACCTATCCCGATGATGACTATGAAGCCACCCAGCCACTCGACGCTATTCCCGGGGTGCTGCCTGTATTTTCTCAGGGGATGTCTCATGTTCATGTACCTCTCGTAGTCTCTGGCCTTGAGCAGGCGCTCCTCTCTGCTCTCCACCTTGCCGGCCCAGGCCATCAATCTCAGGCCTAAATCGGTGAGTGAGTAGCTATCGCTGTTCTTCTTCTCCACCAGCTCGGAGTCCATGAGCTCTTTCAGGTGGAATCCAAGGTTGCCCGAGGTCAGCTTGAGCTTCCTCATGATATCTGAGTACACGACCTTCTTCTGTTCCGCGAGGAGTTCCATTATGGAGAGCCGCTGGGGGTTTGCCGCGGCCGCGAACACCCGAGTGATGTCCTGCACCGAATTCACCGAAGTGTATAACGCGTTAGATTCTCAAATAGACTATGTCTGGAATGTTAGACATCGAGTCGCCTGGACAATCGGCAAGCGGTTATGTCATTTGTTCCCTGAGTTGCGGGTGATTCCTCTCACGACCAGGATTGGCGGGATACTGTTCAGGGGATCAGAATGGTCCGGTCCCTCCCCAGGATAGTGTCTTAAGAGAATCTGGTCGGAATCTCCATCGACCTTAGTCACATCCGCATCGAAAATGCTCAAATTCCTTATAAGCTATGAGAGGGAAGAGGCCCTCATATACTCCTGCTCTTACACAGAACCAAACGAGCATGACCGTTATCCTGGAAAAGGGAGATTTCAGGTCTCCATAACTTATTTAAAAAGTGGATACATTATGTATATACATGATAGCGGAAGTCAAGCGGTGGGGCAACAGCATGGCGATTAGGCTGACCAAGAGTGACCTCAGGGAGCACGGCCTGAAGGAGGGGGATGTCGTCAAGGTGAGCATCGAGAGGGTGGTGCCCGAGGACAGGGTCGACCTGAGGGGCGTCCACACCTTCCAGGACGATGACGAAAGGGCGAGCGAGAATCACGACCGGTACCTCTACGGTGGATCGATATGAGGATCGCGGACACCTCGCTTCTCTACGCCCTTCTCTCCGAGAACGACGTCCACCACGAGGAGGCCGTCCGGAGAATGGAGGATCCCGAGACCGTCCTGGTGCCCTCCGAGATCTGGTCCGAGACGGTTAGTCTTATCCAGCACCGTCAGGGATTCGAGGTGGCGCTCATGGCCGGGAACGACCTCCTGAAGCTGCCCCACCTTGAGCTCTTGCCATCGAGGATGGACGTCATCAAAGCTGCCTGGGATGTCTACAGTGAAGCCGGGGGAGTGCTCAGCTTCGCAGACTCTATGGTGCTGGCGTGGTGCGACGAGAGGAATGCCAGTCCTCTTACCTTTGACGGCAAGATCCTGGGATACTTCGGAGCAGGATGCCGCTAGCCCCCGTTCATTTGACATCGGGAGGCCGCTGATCTATACCCGCCCCGCGGCCGTCAGTACGGTGAGGGCCTCGGCGGTCACGAACTCGTTCGAACGTGTGGCCCCAGTCGGGCCCCACCCCACGGCTATGTGGCCGCTTCGACGCCTGGTTCGGGCCGACCTTGGAACGGAGAAGTACCTCTTCTCGGCCGGGAATCCCCCGTCCGGCAGGCGCTTGGATTCCAGTAGGTCCAGCGCACGGACGCACCCTCGGTCCCGAACAAGGCCTGCCTCTGTCATTGCCCTCAGGCAGTGGAGGAAGTTGTACTGCCAGAAGTAGGGGTAGTGCGTCATTGCGAAACGGGGTCGGATGAGCTCGCCCGTGCTCTTGCGGTAGAGCAGTTCTCGCTCGAGGAACATCCCTGCCGTCTTCCCGGCCGCGACCTTCGCCTCCTCGTCACCCGTCGCATTCGCATAGGCGTAGAGGGCCCGCATGGGGATGAGGGATTCGTGGAAGGAGGAGTGGCAGGCCTCGGGTCGCCTGTCGCAGTTCCACCCCCCGTCCGGCCACTGCAGCTCGACCAGCTTCTCGGCCAGCCTGTCGCAGCGCTCGTCGGCGAGGCCAAGCCGGATCATGTACAGGAGGGCGTTACCCTCCTGGGACGCGCAGCGCCTGGGCCGCCCGTCGATCCAGACCGGCTTCTGGTCCAGGGCCCAGGCGGACGCACGATCCACCATCGGTTCGAGGGATCGGTCGCCAGTCGGGTAGCCCAGGTCGGCCAGCATCGTCAGGACCCAGTGGGAGCCCAGCCACTTGTGGTAGGGATGGTGGGTCAGGGTGCCATCCGGGCTACGTTCGGAGAGGAGCGCGCGCACCCTGGCGGATTCGCGGATCTCCTCCCTCAGAGCCCTGATCGCCCGGGACCCCTCACCCTCCCCGAGAACCCCGACCCTGACCTTGTACCTGACGGAGGGCTCCTCCGATTCGATCAACTGTTCTACGATCTCCGCCATCCCCCCACCTCATGGCGTTCAGCGAATAAAGGTGATCTCTGTCCAGAGTCTGGGTACAGCCTCCCATGTATTTGAAGGTTCAGGAACCGGCCGGCACATCTCGATTCCTGGGCCGTACGACGGCCATATCCGGCTCAAGGGAGGGAAACCTTTACACGGTGGTCCAACTCTGGCCGGGCAGGGATGATGGCAATGGCGGAAGAGGGAGGCTCGGAGAAACAGGCGATGATCCGTGAGATTGACGTTCCGGTGACGATGAGGGACGGCGTCGTGCTGCGGGCCAACGTATTCAGGCCCCGCGACGACGGCAGATACCCCGGGATACTGGTGCGCACACCCTACGGCAAGGCGGAGGGGGGCTACGAGCGCTTCGTCGACGCGGGCTACGTTGTGGTTGTCCAGGACACCCGGGGAAGGTACGCGTCCGAAGGCGAGTACGTCCCGTTCGAGGCACGGGATACCGGTGACGGGGAGGACGGCTACGACTCGGTGGAGTGGCTCGCGAAGCAGCCGTACTGCAACGGGAGGGTCGGTACCATGGGGGCCTCCTACAACGCCTGGATGCAGTGGGTGCTGGCCAGGCTGAGGCCCCCGCACCTGGTCGCGATGTGCGCCCAATCCATACCTGTGGAGCTCACGGAGCTGGACTACCCGGGCGCCTTCCGGCCGGCCAGGCGGGTACACTGGTGGATGACCACGATAGCGCCGGATATCAGGAGGCGAAGGGGGCTCCCGGGGCCCCACACCCCGGCCGAGGCGAGGAGGATCTGGGAGGAGGTGGAGGGACCCAGGTGGCTCTACTTCATGCCCTGGGCCGAGCTCCCGGATTTCCTGCCCGAAGGGCTGGCAGAGCACGTGGATCGGTGGCTCGACGACCCGAGGGCGAGGCCGTGGGGATTCGACGAGGCACACTCCGAGATCGAGGTCCCGAATCTCGACTTCAGCGGGTGGTTCGACCACTGCAACGGGACGATGGGCCACCTCCGGGGGATGCAGAGGAACGCCAGGACCGAGGCGGCTAGGGCCGGCAGCAGGCTGATCATAGGTCCCTGGAGCCACGTCTCGGCGGGACAGAGTTCGGTGGAGGGCTTCGACTTCGGGCCCCGGGCGGAGGTAGACGTGCAGGGGAAGATCATCGAATGGTTCGACCACTGGCTGAGGGGGATCGAAAACGGGACCGCCGCCTCCCCCCCGGTGAGGTACTTCGTCATGGGCTCCGGTAGATGGAGGGACGCCGACACCTGGCCTCCGGAAACTGACGGGGAGGTTGATTATTTCCTCGATAGCGAGGGGGACGCGGGGGATGTCGAGGGGTCGGGCCGGCTGATACGGGGGACCCGCGGAACGGGACCCTGTGATAGCTACGTCTACGACCCGAGGGACCCGGTACCGACCCTATGGACGCCCCGTCTCTTCACCGTGCCTTCCGACAGGAGGGAGCTGGAGTACAGGCGGGACATCCTCTACTACAGGAGCCCGCCGCTGGAGGAGGAGGTGGAGGTGGTCGGCTACCCCAGGGCGGTGCTCTTCGCCTCCTCGTCGGCCCGTGACACCGACTTCTTCGCCAGGCTCGTTGACGATGACCCCTCGGGGCAGGCCCTGGAGATATCGTATGGCATGGTCCGCGCCAGGTACAGGAACTCGATGGAACGCGAGGAGCTGCTGAGCCCCGGTCAGGTGACCGAGTTCGATATCAGGTTGGGCCCGACGGCGTGCCGGTTCGGCAGGGGCCACCGGATAAGACTGGAGATCACAAGCAGCGACTTCCCGAACTTCGACCGGAATCACAACACCGGGGGGAACGACCTCGCGGAGATCGAGATGATGCCGGCTGAGCAGAGGGTGTACCACGCCGGGGAGGAGAGATCGAGGCTTACGGTCGGGGTCAGAGAGGAAGATTGATGGTATCATGACCGATGCCGAGAGAGATACGCCTCCCTGCTCAGTGAGGGACGATGCCGGGTGCGAGGGGTGCGAGCTGCGGGGGGAGCTCATCTGCCGTTTCGACCCCGGGGATATGGCGGTCTTCGCGGCGTCCTTCCTCCCCTTCGCCCTGGTGGCGGCCGTCGGGATGATTTTCGCCGGCCAGGGAATATTCCTGCTCGGCTGGATCGCCTATGCGATCCTCTTCTTCTTCGTGTGGGAGGCGAGGGTCCTGTGCAGGCACTGCCCCTACTGGGCCGGCGAAGGGAGGGTTCTCCGGTGCCACGCCAACTACGGCGTAGTGAAGATCTGGAAGTTCGATCCCAGCCCAATGACCGCGGCCGAGAGGTTGCAGTTCATGGTCGGAGCTCTGATATTCATGGGATATCCCCTTCCGTTCCTGATCATCGGCGGGCAGTACGTGCTGGCGGGGGTCGCGCTCGCGATATGCATCGTGGCCTGGGCAGTGCTCTGGGCCAGGTTCTGCTCCAGGTGCGTCAACCTGTCCTGCCCCCTGAATCACGTACCGAGGCGGCTCGCCGAGGCCTACCTGGAGAGGAACCCGGGATTTCAGACCCCGGGGACAAACTATAAAGACCAATCAGGACCGAGTTCCTGGACATGAAACACGTGACCGAGGCCGAGCGCGAGGTTCCGGTGGCCGGGGAGTTCGATGTCATCGTGGCAGGAGGCGGCATAGCAGGGACCATCGCCGCCATAGCGGCATCCCGAATGGGCGCCAGGACGGCCATAATCGAGAGATTCGGAAGGCTGGGCGGGAACATCGGCCCCGGGATGTGGGCGGGCGGCTCCCTGCACCTGGCCCTGACGCCGGACTCCAGGGACAGGGAGGACGCGCTGATCAACCTCATGGGGATGGGAGGGATACCGGAGGAGTTCGTGAGAAGGGCCCTTTCATACAGGTTGGACGAGAGCCAGCTGGCCGAGGCCGAGGTCCACAGATTCAACGTCGCCGGGAGGAGGCTCGGATCCGACTACTTCGTGGATTCCCACGCTTCGAGCTTCGTGGCGGGCAGGATGATGGAGGAGAACGGCGTCGAGGTGATGCTCTCAACCTACGTCGCGGATCCGGTTCTCGAAGGGCGAAGGGTCAGGGGCGTGTTCGTCGAGGGCAAATCGGGGCGTAGGGCGGTCCTCTCGAGGGTGGTGATCGACGCCACCGGGGATGCGGACGTGGCCAGGAGGGCGGGCCTGGAGACCAACTGGTCCGGGGGAGACCCGGGGATCGGCCTATTCTACACCATGGGGGACGTGGACTGGCGATCCTTCCGCGAATCGACCCGGATCACTGAACGGGACAGGGCGTGGGGAAGAGAGGTGCTGGAGGGGGAGCTGGGGTATCCGGTCGGGGATATCGGGGGCCTCCTGCCCCACGCCAGGCGGTCCTGGGAGCAGGGCGGCTTCAGGATAGTGCGGCGAATCGATGGCTTCGGCAGGATAGTCACCCGGCCCCTTATTATGGCCCGGCACGGCATAGTGAAGTCGAGGGCGGAGACCAGTGGAAAGATAGACCCAGCGGATTCGACCCAGATCTCGATCCTCGAGCGTCGTGTGAGGGAGTACATCTTCGAGCTGGCCGGGTTCCTCAAATCCGAGGTCCCGGGCTTCGGGGACAGCTACCTCCTGGTGGTCGGGCCCTACCTCGGTGCCAGGGGAGGGAGGTGGGTCGAGGCCGAGTACCCGATATCTGGGGATGACGTGAGGGAGGGGCGCCGATTCGACGACGTTCTGTACATCTACTACGACAGGAGGAAACAGACCGCGACCGACATCCCCTACAGGGCCCTGGTCCCGAAGGGAGTAGATGGCCTGATAGCAGCCGGCAGAAGCGCCATTCCCAGGGGGCCGAACTTCAGGGCCCGCTACAGCATGATGCTCATGGGCCAGGGGGCGGGGATAGCAGCAGGCATATGCGCGCTGGAGGACATAGAGCCACGTGAACTCGACCACCGGAGGGTCCAGGCCAAGATCCTGGATTGGGGTGGCACGCTGGTGGAAGACGAGCGGCTGGGGGAACTCGGCCTCTGCTGATTCTACCGCGAGATCACGGGCTAGATATCGAGGACAGTATCGGCCATAGGAATCGTATAGAACACGCTCCGATGGAGATCTCCGGCCTGGAATGAGTTCTACTTGGGAGATGCCGGCATCGCCGGCGTGACCTCGTGGGCTGGTACCTCCGGGGGCTCCTCGAAGACGCTGGGGGAGATGTAGTCGCCGAACTCCTTCCTGGCCTCGATCAGCCTGTTTCTCTGCTGCTCGAGGATGGTGAATAGCAGGCTCGGGGTGTCACGGACCTCCGTCCGGTACAGCTCGGTCATCCGCTTGATCTTGAGCAGGTTCTCCTGGACCCTGACCCTGAACTGCGCCTCGTACTCCTCCCTGGTGTATCCCCTTTGCAGGACGCTCCAGAAGAGGTCCTCGAGGTCCTGGTAGATCGGCGAGTACCCCACCGGGGTCTCGATCGCGCCCAGGTCCCCATTGGCGCGGAGCTCCATCCACTTCAGCCAAACCCGCTTGTCCTCTATTTGGTTGAGGTAGTTTCCCTTGCCGTCCCTGAGGAAGTAGTTGACCGAGAAGATCGATGGGGTGTCGCGAAGCCTCCTGCCGAACTCGAGGTGGTTCCTGACGTACTTCCCGATCGGGATCGAGAGGAAGTCGAGGTTGGCCATGGGGCTGAACTTGCGCAGGCCGGCCTTGCCGAGCGTGGCGAAGGTCGTCTCCGATTCCAGAACCGCGCCCATGGTGATCACGCCGTGGTCCCAGTCGAATGCCTCCTGCACGGGCAGCCAGGTGTCGGCGTCCCTGGCCCCGTAGATGAGGCCCTTTATCCTGACTCCACGGGGGTTATCCAGGTTAGGGTCCATGTTTCCCAGGTCCGATATCCTGACGGCGTACCGCGAGTTTCGGTGGGCGAGGGTTATGACTTCTCCTTCCTGGTCCCTCTTGCCCTTCCACCACTTGCCGGAGTGGTTGATTCCCGTCTCGGGGACCTCGCAGCCCATGCCCAGCCAGTATGGCTTGCCCTCGTAGGCCAGCAGGTTGGAGAGTATGACCTCCCCCGGCGAGGTGACCGCTTCCCAGATCAGGGGGTCGTCCTCGGGGTTGACATCCCTGATTATCCCGAATACCCCCCTCTCGGGGTTGGCCGCCCTCATCTCGCCGTCGATCTCCCTGAGGTAGGCAATGTCGTCGCCCACCAGGGTCTCCCCCTCTATCATGGAGGTTGAGGTCTTTCCGCAGGCGGAGGGGAAGGCCCCTGCGAAGTATGAGGTCCTGCCCTCGGGGCCGTTGACGCCCATTATGAACATGTGCTCGGTCAGCCACCCCTCGCGGTCCGCCTTCCTGATGGCCAGGCGCATAGCCAGCTTCTTGGCCCCTATGGTGTTACCCCCGTACTGGGTGTTAACCGAGAATATGGTGTTGGTGCGCAGGTCGGTGTATATCCTTCGCCTCTCGATGTCCCTGGACACACACCCGTCAAGTGCGCCGGCGGAGTGGACGAACTTGAAGAACCCCTCCTCGTCGGCGATCCGGGCCTTGGTGAACAGGTCGTAGCCGTCCCGGTAGAGCAGGTCCTCGGAGTGGGCCACGTAGGCCGAGTCGGTGATCTGGAGCGCCGGTATGCAGAATTCCGAGTCCGCCGGTCCGAGGCAGAAGAAGCAGACGTAGGCCTCCTTGCCGCGCATGATGTCCCGGAGGTACCCGTGGATCTCGCTGAGACCGGCGTCCCGGTCCGTGGAGTTGAAGCTGGATCCCAGTTCGTCTCCTGGCTCGAGGAGGAATTTGGTGTTCCCCTTGTCCCTGGCCTGGTCGTTATAGCCGTCGAAGTGGACGGTGTGCCCCTCGATGTCGAGGGGGATCTCCTCGCCCCGCTCAACCGACCTCCGCCTTATGTAGGCCGCGTCATCTCCGGATCGGCCCCTGACGAAGACGGTCCGCGGGTTACAGAGATCGAGGTATCTGGCGATGAAGTCGCTGACCGGTTTGCTCTCCAGGGCCCTGATCTTCTCGAACCCTTCCAGACCGCACTTACCGATCAGGATCTCGTCCGCATCTCGATGTCTCTCGATCGCGTTCGCCTCAATCATGGTCGATGCCCACCGCTGGTCTTTTCAATCAAGTAACGATTCGATAATCTGACGGGGTCGTGACATGTCAAAATGGCATGTTTCTTAAATATTACCTTAACATTGTGTTAAATCGCATTTTATAAGGTTGGAGGAGAGAAAGATACCCATGAATTCTCTCGAGAGAAGGATACTGATCGAGCTCCTCATGGATGCCGAACGCACCGCGGTGAGCATCGCGGAGAGGGTGGGCTCCTCGAGACAGACCGTGTCCAAGAAGATCGACAAGTTCGAGGATTCCGGAGTCATCGAGGGGGTCTCGGCCAGGGTCGACCCGTCCCGGGTTGGGCTGGAGGAGCGAGCCTTCGTGTTCATACAGGAGGACCCGGAGATGAGCGTGCGGCGAAAGATCGAGAGGGAGATAGACCGCATCCCCCAGGTCACGCGCTTCTTCAGGCTGTTCGGGAGGTACAGCGGCCTGCTCGAGATCCTGACCAGGGACCAGCAGGAGCTGAGCTCGCTGGTGAAGGAGATCCACGAGCTGGAGGGGATGCGGGAAACCGAGACCTTCATCGTCCACAGCTCGGTCAAGAACAGGCCTCAAGACGCTCTGATCCACGCGTTGAGAGAGGATGCGGGCCACTAGGGAAGTATGATGTCCGAACCGGAATCTCAGTGTGCCACTTGGTATCACAGGTGCTTTCCCGGCCATCCCCGGCAACTGAGCCGAGTGGGTGGGATCCTTTGCCAGGTTCCCGGCCCCAATTCTGGTCATTGTCCGGCCTCGAACCGTTTCAATGCGGTTCTGGACACCGGAACATCACACCTGGTGATTGGGGCGAACCGCTCTTCCTCGAGTATCCTGTGTTGTTCGTCGCAGAAGAGCCCTCGTTTGGCCAGATCGTAGAGCCTGTTGATTACCTGATCATAGGTCTCTCCTTTGCGGCTTATGCTCTTGAGGAGCTTGGGGTCTTTCTACTGACGGTTACAGTAGCCAAATGTGATCGTTGAGCTCGGTAAGATGGGTGTACTTAGATATTTGCCTGATGCAACGGCGAAGGTCGAGATAGCACGGATTTGACCGAGATGCATCCGGAAGCCGGGACCTGAACTGAAGTCCAAGTGGATTAGATCGAGGGCGTGGCTTCTATGAGTTGCCGGAGCTCTGCCGTGAATGCCCGCAATCGATCGGCGTCCACCATCACACCTTTGACGGTCCCCGAACGCGTCGCGTCGTTTCGGAGGGCCCCCGTCTCCTTCTCGGTCAAGGCTACTCCCAATTCATGGATACTGCTTCCCGAATCCACGATCAACTTGGCCGTGGCATGGTCAATCGAGCGGGGATCGAATCCGGGAAGCCAGTCGTTCCACATCTCACCTAACAGTCCTCCGAGATCGCTCCACTCGGCCCGGTGCCTCCTGTCTATGCCCTCCAGGGCTTGACAGATCTTCCCCGCCTGCACCAGGAGTCGACTGGCCGCAAGCAGGTTGATGCGGTTGATCTCTGCCGCAGAGGAATTTCCTGCGGAGGTCACGATGCCCGTCAGGGAGGTGCCGGCGTGAGAAACTCCCAGCCTGAGGGAGAGATAGAGGTCCCATAGGGCCTGCTCAGTGGGGGTGTATCGCCTGTCTTCGAGTATAGCCAGGAAGGCAAGTACGGTTAGTACAACGACAACGGGGATCGCGACCTTGAGCCACCGAGATGCGTGTTCCCCTTCCTCGTTTTCGGCGTGATTCATTGTCCCACCCGGTGCACGAATGCGTTCACGTGATAAAAACAGTTTGCTGGACAGGGCGGATCCAGAGGTCCAGTGTTCCTTGTCATGAAGGGGGTGAATGGGGAGGGCAATAATTCCGGTAACCTTTATAGCATCCGGTAGGTCAGGTGATTCATGGGCGGGATTCGGCTTGATCCCGGGGATCGCGAACTGGAGATCGGGACCTTCTCGGTGTCCGAATCACTGACCGAGGGAACCGCCTTCCTATGGGGCCGTCTGACGCTTGTCCTGCCGTTCATCCTAGCGGCCGTTGTTGGTAGCCTGCCATTTCACCTGGTTGTGCTGCAGGTCGATGGCATGATGCCCAGATTCTGGGCGAGGATCTGGTTTGCCCCGGGCAACCTGATCTTCGGGCTCCTGTCCTGGCTCATCCTCGCTTGGGCTGCCTCCATCTTGGTCGAGCGTTACAGAGTTCACGGGATCGCACACATATCGGGGGACCAGCTGCCCGTACAGAGATTCGGGGAGTTCTTCTCCAGAAGAAATCCGTTGCTCAAGAGCCTCATCGGGCTCGGCATTGTGTTTGCCTCGCTGTCTGTGGCCGAGTATCTATCTCATTCACTTGGGCTCGTGGTAGGCGGGGCCCTAGCGATGTATGGGGCATGGTTCATCTTCTGGGTGCTGAGGCTTGTCCTGGCGTTCTCGATCTTCGGTGTGTTGGTATACCGGGAGTCAACCAGGGGCTCCATAGAGCTGACCTGGAGAATCGTCTCCGAGAATGCCGTACCTGTCGTGGCCTTGGTCCTTGGCGTGATGGTGATATCATGGGTCTTGAGCTGGATATCGAGCTGGCTTATCTACCCATTGATGTCTCTCGTGCAACCCATCTCTGGTACCTGGGATCTGCCTTCCCTGGCAGCCATAGCTGCGATTCCGGTGACCGGGATAGTGAGCGCAATACGGACCAGCTGCCTCGCCTACGCGTTCTTCTCCATGATTGGCAGCGTTGACAGAGCGAAGTTGGCCGCGAGGCAGGGGGGAGCCATGGAGGACTGCCCAGGCAGCCCCAGAATTCCCGAGTGCGAGCGATGCAGGTACCTTCAGGCCTATGGGGATAGGTACTACTGCGCAAAGTTCGGGAAGACGATCGACAGGGAACAATCCTAGTCGGATGATCCGTGGAAGATGGTTTTCCTGCCGAAAGAGATCAACTGAGAATCTGGGGGTAGGAAATGAACTTAAGAGGTCAATCCTTGGTGATGGTGAGGGATATGCCATGGATAGGATGATATCGTACTGCGGGCTTGTATGCACCGAATGTCCGGCCTACCTCGCCACGATCAGGGACGATGATGCGGAGAGGCAGAGGGTGGCGGAGCTCTGGTCAAAGCAGTACGGTGGTGATTTCGGGGTCTCGGACATCAACTGCGACGGCTGCCTTTCCGAGGGATCGAGGGTCTTCAGCTACTGCAACCGGTGCGAGATCAGGAAGTGCGGACGGGAGAGAAAGGTGAAGAACTGCGCCCACTGCGATGACTACGCCTGCGAGAAGCTCTCTGAATTCCTGTCCAGGGTCCCGATGGCCAGGGAGACGCTGGAGGAGGAGAGGAAGTCGCTATGATGGGATGATGGCCCCATCATGAGCGGAAGACCCCCTCCATACTCAGGCAGTCCCAGCCCTCGGCATCCTTGCCAAAAAACCAGACGATTCATTGTCTCTGGGACAGATAATCGAAGACCGCCCCTGCGAGACTCCTCCCCATCTCCCGGCTCTGCCGCTTGTCCTTCTGTCCAATCAGGACCTTCTCCAAGGGCCGATCACCGCCCATGATCATGCCGGCCACCCTCTTCCCGGCGTTGCTGAGTATCGTGAAGTAGACGCTGAGCTCCATGTCCAGGGTGAAGACGCCTCTGGCCTTAAGGTCCTCAAGGAAGTCGGTGGTCTCTATCAGGACGTAGGGAACGGTAGCGTGGAGGCCATCCAGGATTCTCGATCCAGATCTCTCCGCATATGCGGACAGGTGGTCCGCCAGCGTATCCCTCAGGGATCTGTCTGCCTCCGCCCTCACTCGGGGTGGGAACTGGTCGTCGAGCACCTTCTCCGTACGCAGGCATCTCGTGGGGAGATTGAAGTCCCGGCTCCTCATCTGCTCGTGGAGGCAGGCCGCAGAGCCCAGGAATATCACCTCTTCGACCGGGTCTATCGCCGACAGCAAAATGGCTGTGTCAGCGGCGAAAGCGACACCTACCTGTGACATGAAGAAGAAAGCAGTGCGAGCCCCTTCACTGCTGACCATCCAGCTCTTCCCGTTCCTCGTGTGGTAGTTCTCGACCTCGTCGACCGAGAAGCCTCTAGACCGGGCCGTCCTCTGCAAAACGCCCCTGCCCAGCAGTCTCTGGAATCTGTAGGGACCGATCACGACGACCTCCGGGAACTCACTCGGTTTCAGCCCCATCAATCCCTCGGTGATAAGCTGCACGACCTCGGGATCGAGGTCCCCATATACCATGCTCGGTAGATTCCCTCCTATCCAAAATATCCTGTCACGAGGGATAGATCCCAGGGGAAGCCAGAGTGTCCATATGGATTCAGGTCATCCATTGTGGGTCTGACTCGGCGAGGTGGTCTTTCTGGGAATCCTGGTTGAGTTGGGATAGACCGTCTGTGGCGCCGGAGTCGGATGAGGGCGGTCCCGTATCGGCCATCTGATCACGACTGTCCCGGCGATGCGGTCCCCGACCCTCCTGCTCCTTCTGTCCAAAAAGACCGATATGATACCGATTGCGTATGAGAACGGCAGGTAATCCACCACTCTTAAGATATCTCTGACGGCGCATGCCCCGGGAGATGCGGGACGAGGTCCCTCCGCGACCCTTATTCCAAGGAGCCTCTTCCCGACCGTGAAGCCCCCGGTCGCGCACTCGAGGACGAGGAAGTAGCCGAAGTGCGGGAACTGGGATAGGAGAAGCGACAGCCCATATCGTACGGCCCACACCGCGATAGGTGGACCAATAGGAGGGATCGAAGGGCGAATTCCGACGTTGAAGACCAGGACCTGAAACCAGAGCACTATCGTAGCGTCAACGAAGAGGGCGAGCCACCGTCTCCAAAGAGGGGCAACCTCCAGATATCTTACCACTGAATCCCCAGGGAATCCCGATAGCTACGTTTGGGACATTTTCGACAAAGATAAATAACTGATATCTCTTTCCACTGAAGTGAGCGAGGTAGATCAGTACCACATGCGGTCTGTGCCATGAACAGAATAGGTATTGATGGAGACACCGGAGTCCTTGAGGAGGGCAGGGAGATAACGAGTGGCTCGAGAGAAATCGCCCCGAAGAGGCAGTACAACGACCATTACGCCCCAATCAAGAATGACGGTTGTGGTCCACGACAGGGATGTTGAGTCACTGGTAGGTGACCTGGAGAGGAGGGTATTCGACCCCGCTTTCTTCGTAGTGTCCTTCATAACAACCAGGGATCTGGGCATCTTCTACTAGTGCGGTCTTGGTGGGTTTCGTTTGATGTGGGCCCCTAGGTAAGAGGGATCAATGCACATCCCCACCTTAGCTTCCTAGCCAGGGTCACCATCCATCTAAGACGCCCATGCAAAATCTATCTCCCTTCTGAGGGGGGAAAGCGCGGCATTCTACCCCGCTGCCAGCGTTTTGACGATATCAACTATTCTCGATAGTCGTATCGTTCTCCGCGAACCTCCCGCCATCCCCACCATGGAGAACACGGAGGATACTCGCTCGATGAGTGTTCGCCACGATCTTAAGGCTCCGCACAACCCCATCCAAATCCATAGCCAAACGAATAGACAGATACTGATAACTGTTCATATCGAACAAACCGATAAACCTCGAGAAGGCGGATATAACCAAGAAGAATCACCGAACGAAGAGAACCCTGATGTCCACAAACCTAAACAAGGCCATGCCCACGATGATGTACCATTGCCTCCAGGTTCGTGGGCCTGAAGTCAGCCGTTTCAGGCAATTCAGGAGTTCATTCTACCTCGACTAGATCCCAGAGTTGGGCTACCAGTTCCCTGTAGTGACCCCTTGCCGCGAACCGGGGAGGGTTATGCGGGTACCTTGCATCCAGTATCTCTCGGATAAGCCTAGATCCGTCCTTCTTCATTGGGAAGCCTGGAACGAATCTCGAGTACAACGACGGAAGCTGCTTCTTGTTGAGTGTGAGTTCACCGAAGACGATCTGAGCTAGCTGAATGCTCTTGTAAGCCAAGGACGCTGCCCTTGACCTGCTCTGAGCCTCCTTCGGGTCGAGTCTGTCCAAGGCTCGTTCAAACCAGGGCCCGGCCATAGAGACCGGGTCAGGTGGCGGAGCGAGGTGTGGCCTAGGGTCTTCACCCCAACAAACCTTCAAGTGTCTGTGAAGGTCGAAGAAAGATGCCGAAAGGCGGGAAGTAGGGCCCATGACCGGGCACAGAGGGGCCTCTGTCGGGTGTTGGCAGCCAGTCCCATCGAATCGGCTGCCAGTCAACGCCGCCATGCGGTAGATCTCGGCCATGGGATGGGAACGTTCTCGCACCAATGATGCCTTCAACCTCGGACTGGATCGTCCTATAGCACGAGTCCTCCCGGAAGAGCCCGTCAAAACCGGGGTTGAAAACAACCGAGAGGTCAAGATCACTGTTGTGATCTGTGAAGTCCCCTCGAACATAGCTCCCGGAGACATACACACAGAATATACTGCCAAGTTCCTCGCCCGACCGACGGGACAAACGATCGGTCAGTCCTTCCACTATCTCTTCTGCCAGCCCCAGCGTTCCCTCCATCCATCAGCGTAAAGGATTCCGGTCTCATATCTCTTGGCACCGATTCTGGCATCATGGACATAAGTACCATTTACCCTAGACAGGACATGAAGTATTGCCGTGTAACGGGGAAGGGTGAGAGACTTGTCGTTGGATTCGGGTGGTTTCGCGTTGCCGGACCTTTTCGATATGCGTCTTCGCCCGACAACCCACGAAGCCGAACAAATGGAATGGGTCTCTCACTGGATGACTTCCCGCCTCCGGTGTACTAGCATTGACCGCGCTGAGTGCCATTAAGGAAGTCGCTATTGGGATGGATGTATCTGGTGTTGGCTCGCATCGTGGACCACAACATTGATTCCAGAGATGTTCAGTCTTGTCCAGATGATTGTATACGCCTGCTTCATAGGGAAGGTATCTTCACAGTGTGACTCGCCTAGTTGATGTACCAGATGAAACATAGTCCAAGGCTCGCAAGATCCCCAACCTATTCAATCTACAATCTTTAAGGCGAGAATGACAGCTTTTCATGTGAGAATCTTGGGCT
>Ga0180432_10002935_pt1 | contig 25074 bp, 18 predicted proteins | sample SS_ome_10_FD_132414 | JGI IMG/M metagenome (GOLD analysis project Ga0180432, IMG submission 132414) | Hypersaline lake sediment archaeal communities from the Salton Sea, California, USA - SS_1_MS_2 metaG | ecosystem: Environmental > Aquatic > Non-marine Saline and Alkaline > Hypersaline >... | reverse complement strand
TGCGGCGTGTCATCTGGGAGCATCGGATTTTACCCAACTCGACCTTTTCGGCGAGAGTTCGCGAAATATGGAACGCCGTGTCCTACGCACTCTCCGCTGCCGCATAAATGGCTAAACCGCACAAGAAGAAAGCGCAAGTTGAAAATAAATTCTTTTTTTCCCGCCCCTGTCAGGCTAAACACGTACTCGCAGCCGTGGCACCCGTCTACGGGCTACCGGCTACCGGTCGAGGACGACCCTGGTGCCGGTGCGGGCGGCTTCGAGGCCGGCTTCGAGGACGCGCATGCCTTTCAGGCCGTCGTGGAAGTTCGGCTCCACGGCGGTGCCGTTGACGATCGCCTCGACGAAATCCACCACGCCGTGATGGAACTCGTGCTCGAACCCGATGCTGTGCCCCGGCGGCCACCAGTTGGCCACGTACTTGTGGCACGGTTCGGTAGCGATGATCGTGCGGAACCCCTGGGCGTGCGGCGGGTCCTCGGCCGAGAAGAACTTCAGTTCGTTCATCCTCTCCAGGTCGAAGGTCAGCGAGCCCTTGTCGCCGTAGATTTCGAAATAGTTGTAGTTTTTCCTTCCGGTGGCGAAGCTGGTGACCTCGAAGGAGCCCTGTGCGCCGTTGTCGAACTCGACGACCATGGAGATCGCATCCTCGACGGTGACCTTCCCCTTCTCGCTTCCCACGGGGACCGAGGCGTTGAACGTGCCGGCGTCCTGGCCGGCCAGCGGACGCTCCGGAATGAACGTCGTCTGCATGGCGACGACGCTGGTGATCTCCCCAACGAGGTACCGGGCCAGGTCCACGCTGTGGGAGTTGATCCCGTTCTGCGGGCCGGAGCCGGCGACCTCCTTCTGGAGGTGCCAGGTCAGCGGGAAGTCCGGGTCCACCAGCCAGGACTGAAGGTACGCCCCGCGCCAGTGGAAGATCCGCCCGATGCGGCCCTCGTCGATCAACTGCCTGGCCAGCGCGACGGCCGGGCAGCGGCGGTACTCGTGGTTGAGGTAGTGGACGATGCCGGCCTTTTCGGCGGCCTGGCACATCTGCTCGGCCTCGTCGGCGTTGCGGGCGATGGGCTTCTCGCAGAAGACGTGCTTTCCGGCCTCGGCGGCGGCGACGGCGATCTCGCAGTGCGTGTCGGGCGGGGTGGCGACGTCGATCACGTCCACGTCGTCGCGGCTGACGATCTGCCGCCAATCCGTCTCGGTTTCCTGGTAGCCCCACCTGTCGGCAAACTCGCCGAGGACCTGCTCGTTGGTGTCGCAGGCCACCTTCAGCACGGGCCGGACAGGCATGTCGAAGAAGTGCGCCACGTTGGCCCACGCATTGGTGTGCGCCTTGCCCATAAACTTGCACCCGATCAGCGCGACGTTCATCTCTTTCATCTGAGATCTCCTTACATACACGAATGGGAAAGAGTCCACAGATTACACGGATCTCAAGAAACAACAACGGCAACGACAACGGCCTTGGCCACAGACCTGCCTGCCGGCAGGCAGGTTACACAGATTGCACAGATTTCAAAACAACAACGTCTTTTTGTCTTTTCATCTGTGAAATCTGTGGACCCTGTCGTTGCCGTTTGCCGTTCTGATCATTCCTGTAATCGGTCGACTTCTGTCCGATTAGCCGATCAGTCTTCGAGGCTTCGGAGGTATTCGACGCTCTGGGCCAGGGCGGTCTGCTCGTCGCCGTACTTCGGGTCGAGGTAGTCGAATTCGATGGCCCAGAGCCCGTCGTAGCCTGCCCCGTCCAGCGCGCCGATCAGGGCGGGCACGTCGATCACCCCGCTGCCGACCGGCGTGCAGGCGTAGTAGAACCAGTCTTCTTCGTTGCCCCCTTCCAGCGGGGCCACGTCTTTGAAGTGGATCGCGTAGATGTACTTGGCCAGCTTGCCCGCCGCCTCGACCGGGTCGTCCCCGTACCGCAGGGCGTTGCCCGTGTCGAACGTCATGCCGAAGCTCGGCGAGTCGATCGTCTCGAACATCTCGAGCATCTCGTCACAGGTGAAGTCGAAGTGGTTCTCCATGGCCAGCCTGATCCCGAGGTCCTCGGCCCGCTTGACCGGGTCCTTGAGGAGGGTCATCAGCCTTTCCATCTGCGGCCGGTGCGGGGTGTTTCGCAGGCCGTAGTGAGACCCCACCATGCGCAGCACGTCGGTGCCCATGATCCGGCAGGTTTTGTGGTGCTTTTCCATGTCGGCGATGGCGTCGACGTTTTCGCCGCCTTCGAGTCCGGCCGGATGGCCCCACGCCACGATGCACTCCAGGTTGCCCCGGTCCATGGTCTCGCGCAGGGATTTGAGGTAGTCCTCGTCGTCGCTCTCAAAGAAGCAGGTTTCCCACGAGACCCCGGCCACACCCAGGTCGATGGCCCGGTCGAGGAACTCCTGGCAGGTGATGCTCTGGCCCGGATCGTCCTGGTTGGGGTAGACCTCTCCGAAATACCGGTGGAAGCAGTAGCTGTCGATGCCGATCTTCATCTCATGTCCCTTTCCTTGCGGGCGCTTCGTCGGCCCGGTCAGAAGCCGTGCGTCTTCTGCCCCGGACTGTACTGCCGGGCCTCCCCTTCGTCCAGCCGAATCGCCCCTCGCCGGTCCCGCCGGCAGTTCGGTGTTCCTCCACTGCGGCAAACCGCGTACAGTGTCTGGGAAAGGAGCGTGCCATGACCCGAAGAACCGCCGGTGCTCTAGTGGGCGGACTCGTGCTGCTTGCACTCGGATCGCCCGGGGAGGCTGAAGATCCGGCCGCCGGCGACGCGGCGCGGATCGTCTCGCGTCACACGGCGGTCTTTACGGCCCCGCCGCGACGGGTGCCGACGAACAAGGTGGTGGACGGCCCGATCCTGGGCAACGGCGACCTTGGCGTGGCCCTGGCCGGGGCGGCCGAGCGGCAGGTGTTTGCCATCAGCAAGAACGATTTCTGGAGCTATACCCGCCGCTGCGTTATCGCCGTGGGCGGGCTGGTGATGGACTGCCCCGCCCTGGCCGGCGCGTCGTACCGGCAGGAGCAGGACATTCTCAAGGCCGAGGTCCGCGGCACGTTCGCCGCCAAGGGGCTCACCGTCCGCACGCGGTCCTGGACGCCCGCCGGCGGGGGACTGCTGGTTACCGAACTGTCGTGCACCGGTAAAGGCGCCGCGGCGGTGACGCTCAGGCCGTACGTCGGCCCGGCGGGCGGCGGCGGCGGACGGCCCGCGCGAGGGCGGCTTGGCGGCGGGGGGGCCATCAACATCGGGCGCGAGCAGCACGGCCGCGGGCGATGGTACTTCAACGGGCTGATCGACGACGTCCGCATATACGACCGGGCACTGTCCGGCCGCGAGGTCCGCACGCTTTGCCAGGGCGGCAAGGTGGCCGGCGGGCTGGTGCGGCACTGGCCGATGGACGAAGGCACGGGCGCCGCAGCTAAAGACACCGCCGGAAAAACGCAGGGCAAGGTCGTCGCGGGCACATGGGCCGACGGAAAGGCGGGCAAGGCGCTGAAGTTCGACGGCAAGGGCACGTACGTGGCCGCGGGCGCCCTCGGCGTGACGCGGGCCGTCACGATCGCCGCGTGGGTCCGCCCGGACGCCTTCCAGCCGACCGGCAACGCCAGCTATATCCTCTCGCGAGGCGACTGGAACCACGCCTGCAGTCTCGGCCTGTCGGCGGGCATGCCGCGGATGGCCGTCGGGAGTGCGTTCGCCCAGACGCCGGGCAAGCTGGCGCTGGGCAAGTGGCAGCACGTGGCCGGCACGTTCGACGGCTCGACGATCCGTGTCTTTGTGGACGGCGTGGCCGGCGGGCGGCCGGCTGGGGCGGCCGGCGGCGACCCTGTCCCCGTGACGGCCGAGGGCGATACGGCCTGGTTCGCCCGGCGGGCCGACCCGGCTACCGTCGCCAATGCCCGGACCGTCGCCGTGGCCACGCGGGTGATCGGCGCCGAAACGACCGCCAAGGACGGCTCGCTGAGCTTCGCCCTGGCCCCCGGCCGCAAGGTTACCGTCGTCTCGGCCGTCTTGAGCGACCTCGACGCCAAGGGGCCCGTTGTTTCGGCGGCGAAGACACGCGCCGCCGCGATCAAAGCCGCCGATCTGGCGGCGATGGACAAGGCACACCAGCAGTGGTGGCGGGACTACTGGGCCAGGTCCTTCGTCGAGATCCCGGACAAGCTGATCGAGAAGCACTGGTACGGCTCGCACTACATCATGGGCAGTTGCAGCCGGGCGGGTAAGGTCCCGCCCGGACTGTTCGGCAACTGGATCACGACTGACCGCCCCGCGTGGCGCGGGGACTTCCACCTGAACTACAATCACGAGGCCCCGTTCTGGGGGCTGTACTCGTCGAACCGCGTGGCGACGGCGGCGTCCTACGAAACGCCGATCATGGAGTTCCTCCCTCAGGCCAAGGCCAACGCACGCAAGCTCCTCAAGTGCCGCGGTGTGTACTATCCCGTCGGGCTCGGCCCGTGGGGGATCGCCTCGGGCAACATCTACATGGGCCAGAAGTCCAACGCCGCATACGCCACGACGAACATGATCATGCGGTTCTACCACACCTACGACATGGATTACGCCCGCAAGACGGCCTACCCGTTCTGCCTCGAAGTCGGCAACTTCTGGGAGGACTACCTCAAACTCGAAAAGGGCCGCTACGTCATCTACAACGACGCCATCCACGAGAACCACACGCCGCGCGACATGAACCCCATACTGTCACTTGGGCTGGTTCGGACGCTGTTTGCCTCGCTGATCGACATGAGCCTCGAACTGGGTGTCGACGCCCCTCGGCGGGAGAAATGGCGGCACATCGTCGACAATCTCAGCAAGTTCCCGCTCCAGGAGCGGTCGGGCAAGACGGTATTCCGCTACAGCGAGAAGGGCCAGGCGTGGTTCAACTCCAACACGCTGGGCATCCAGCACATCTGGCCGGCTGGGGCCATCGGGCTCGACTCCGAGGCGAAACTCCTGAAGATCTGCCGTGACACCATCACCGTGCTGAACCGCTGGCGTGACTACAACGGGTTCCCGACGTTCTACACCGCCGCGGCCCGCGTGGGGTACGACCCGACCGTCATCCTGAAGAACCTCAACCACCAGTGCGGCCACCACAGCTACCCGAACCTGTTCATCTTCTACGGCGGCGGTGGCATCGAGTGCTGCAGTGCCGTGCCGACCAGCATTAACGAAATGCTACTCCAGAGCCACGAAAAGGTCCTGCGCCTCTTCCCGTGCTGGCCGAAGGACACGCCCGCCCGGTTCGGCAGCCTCAGGGCGGTCGGTGCCTTCCTGGTCTCAAGCGAGCTGAAAGGCGGGCAGGTGCAATACGTAACGATCCACAGCGAGGCCGGCCGCCCCTGCACGGTGGCCAACCCCTGGCCGGGCAGGAAGGTTTTCCTCCTGCGCGACGGCAAGAAGGCCGAGACGCTCGCGGGCGAGCGTTTCACCTTCAAGACCCGCCCGGGCGAGCGAATCGAACTTCGGCCCGGGAACGGTGCCAAGTGAAGTGATGGGAAGCGGCTTCGATGACGCACAAGCAGCGAGTAACCGCCGCCATCGAGCATCGCCGCCCGGACCGTGTGCCTAAGGGCGACCTGGCGATCGAAAGCGGCCTCTTGCGGGCATTGATCGGCGCCGAGGCCTTCGACCGCCTCGGTCCGAACGAGCGCCTGGGGGAGGTGTGGCGCCTGCTCGATGCCGACCTGGTCAACGTCCACCAGTTCCCCATGCGGCGCGTGGGCCAAACCGACGACGGGCTGCCTGTTTTCCGCAGCGTCCTTGGGGACGAGCACGTCATTACCGAGGGCAGCTCGCACCTGCACAAGGCGGCCATTGCGGACATCGCCGAGGCCGACGACTACGCCCCGCCCGACCCGGCCTCCTGCCTGACCGGCACGCTTGACTGGTTCGTGGCCAACAGCGACCTGTTCGTCTTCGCCCAGATCATGGGCCCGATCAGCGCACTGGACTGGATGCTCGGCACGGAGGACTACCTGGTCTGGTGCATGACGGACACGCCCCGCGTGCGTCTGCTTTCCGAGAAGGTGATCGGTTGTGAATTGTCACGTGCGATGACGTTCCTCGATCGCGGGGCCGACGCCATCCTCATCGCCGACGACATCGCCTACAACCGGGGCCTGTTCCTCCCGCCGACGATCATGGCCCAACTCGCCTGGCCGATCTACCACCGCATGATCGGGCGAATCAAGGCCCACCGTGACGTGCCGGTCTTCCTGCATACGGACGGGGATATTCGTACGGCCCTTGGCGACATTGTGGCCTGCGGATTCGACGGCCTGCACTCCCTCCAGCCCAGCGCGGGCATCGACATCGCCCAGGTCAAGCGGGACTTCGGCCGGCGCCTCTGCCTCATGGGCAATCTCGACCTGGACCGGTTGATGCCCTTCGCAGCGCCCGGGCAGGTCCAAGCCCAGGTGCGGTGGTTGTGTGAGGCCATCGGCCGCGACGGCGGGTTCATCCTCAGCACGTGCAACAGTCTCATCGACGCCATTCCGCCCGAGAACGTCCTGGCCATGTATGGCGCAGTGGACGGTTCAGGTCGCAGACGCCCGGAGCGGGCCGAGCCGCCGGCCTGATGGCTCCGTTCCGGGCGCGATCACTTGGGCGCGTCGATCTTCGTGAAGATCGTGATCTTCTCGATCTTCAGCGTGCAGTTCCAGGTGTAGAAGCCGATCTGGTCGTGCCCGGCGCCCTGGAGCGGCTGGGTGTCGGTGTACGAGAGGATCTCCGTCCCGTCGACGATCAGGCGGAGCTTGCCGCAGTCGTTCTCGGCCACCACGTGGTGCATCTTCCCGGGCGTGACGAACATGGTGGTGTTGGCCTTGGCGTCGTCGGCGATCTCGCCGGCCACGCGCAGGCGGTTCTCGACGTTCTCCGCCGCCCCGAACTGCAGCAGGTAGCCCGACTGGTACCCGGTCTGGTCCCCGTTGAGGTAGGGGCTCAGGTCGCAGACGGTCTCGCCTTCCAGGCAGGCGTCCACCTCCAGGCGAACGCTGGTGGGCAACCTGGGCTCCTTCAGGACGAGCTGCGCGTCGAACTCCTGCTCGGTGGTCAGCACCAGCTTCCCGTCGACGATCTTCGCGGTCCCGCCGATGACTTCCCAGGTCTCGGGCACCTTGTCCACACCCTTGAAGTCCATCTCGCAGGCCAGCTTCCAGCCGGGCGGGGCCTGCGGACCCTGCGCGCACCCGGCCAGACACATCCCCAAGACGACACAGCACACCGTGACATGACGTACCCGCATGGCTCGTCTCCTTTCCGTTAAGTTGCCAGGCGATCGATGAGATTCTCTGACGCATTATGGGCGCGTCCCGGCGGCCGCACAAGCAGCGAGAGAGGACGGAAGCGACAGATTACCACCGGAAGCTCTGCTCGCTCCAAGCCGAACAGTGCCCCTCGTAAGCGCAGCCACCAGCCCAAGAGAACGAGATCCAAGGTAGCAGAACTGCTCTGTCCCGTAATTCCTACTTATCTGCAAACGGTGGATTGATCGGCTATTCATCTGGATCCAGTTCGGCATCGATCTGTTTTGCGAACAATGGCGCGGCCTTCTTGGCCTTCTCCCGGAGCATCTCCTTTCTCGCCTGTTGTCTCTCTCTGGCCTTCCTTGCCTTCTCCTGTTCTCGCCGGAGCTTCCTGGCTATAGTCTCCACGAAGCGCCCATACGGATTATTGTAGTTCTTTCGCCCTCGAATGTGGTGATAAGTGAACCGCGCCTTGCTATTGGCATCTCGTTCTGCCCAATTCATCGCAACGAATTCCAGCATGGCAGCCCTAATCCAATCGGCCTTGGGGATATCGGGATCTCGCCCATCGTGTTTCGTGAATGCGTACCGCGACAACCATCTGCACAACTGTCGTACAGTGACTCGCTTCGCCACGCGCCCTTCGATGTTGTATTGTTCCTGTTCGTCCGCTGTTAGATTTGTCACAATCGCCTTGTGGACCAAATCCATCATCAAGGGCATAGGCGGACACTCATCGTATAGCTGGACGGAGCCGACATGTACGCTTGTTGCCAGAATCTCCTCGCGAATCGGTATCAGATCCTCGAGTTTCCTTGTCTTTCTCGCATCTGAGAGTGAACCCATCACCATGCCCAGGACAGGCCATTCCCCGGCTGCTCGTCCGCTCCTAACTATGCTTATGACAGAAAATGGACGGGTGACGCTAAAAGAGCCATTTTCTTGCCGGAGCTTCAGTTCCCGGGCGGCACGCCTTGAATCCTCATAATTGATGATGACTACCAAGTCATGATCTAATGCAGGCGCACCGTCAGAACTACTATGCGGCCAGCCTGTTAGGGCGTCGTCATATTTCTCTATCTGCCTGATCGTCTCATCGACGCGCGCCGCAAACATCACTGGGTCTGTATCGAACCCGAGTTTGGCCTCAGCAATGACTGCGTACGCATCCTCCACCACTACTGCCAAATCGGGGGTCACGTTCGTTGTAGGAGAATGCCGATTCGATGCTGACGTGCGAAACTTGCGCCCACAATGTACAGAACCGTCTTCCATCGGAGCATGGGTAGAATCGTCAAAGAGGATTTCGTTCGCAAAGGCCCGAAGAGCCAGGACCGTCTGCTTGTAGTTATCGCCGGAGATCTCAAGTTTCCTCTGCAGCGATGTTACACTCATGTCCCGATTTCCTCGATAGTCCCTTCACTGAAATACTCGTTGATGTGGTTGCAGAGCCGACCAAGAGATGCTGCCGTAGCTTTCAGTTCTGGTATGACCTTGACAGCGGCGTTGTCAGTGACCCATATCGTGTATGAAGAACCATCTGCGTAATCCACCAGAGACGCGTGGAGAAATGGATTTGGATGGAATACGGAGAGAGCGGAGTCCGGCATCTCCCTGAGGACTGCTATCAGGCGGTGGTTCTGACGTTTGTCGGCAAACACTTGACTCTCGTACGATATCTGTATCGGTCTTGATGCACGCGTCGGACTACTCACAACAGCACGATTCTCAAGGATGTGCGTGGAGCCCGAACCCACTTGGTGAAGGGCAACCAAGACTGTTTCGTAGAAAGAGCGAAACCCGTCTTGACAGGAGAAATGAAGATCCCGTCTTACTCGGCCTCGCGCATGTGCAGGTGAGTCGAGAACTAACTCGACAGACCTGAGCCATTGCCTCTCTTGTGCCAATTCACCAAAGAAATCGGCTTGCTGCTTAGGCGTCCGGAACCATTCGCGTCGAGTCTTGACCCTCTGATCATCGTCGCAGAGAACGTTGGCGGTGAAACCAGAGATCCTCGGAGCTTGAGAAGGCACTCGTTGTGCGAGCGTTTGGAATGCGCGACGGAAGTCCTCGGTGCTAAGGTAGACTGGCGTGATATCAGAGCGAAGGTATTTCTGAAAGTCAGCCCACAAATACTCAAAATCATCCTTGAGTCCTAGGAGACAGAGGAGGCCATCGTCACTATCAGCCAAGAGAAAGGCCTTGGCTCTTGAACCATGAAGAGCAGAGTCTCTCTGCACAATAGGTACGCTTATCAGATATGGCGATCTTCTCGACACCCGAAAGCCTCGTTTCCGAGGCCGACCGCTTCGAAGGTGAGCAAGAACCCGGTCCAATGAAATGTCCAGTGAGAATGCAGCGCCGTGAATACTAGCCCGATGGGTGCAGATAGACTCAGCCACTTCCAGTAGGTCATCCACGCCCGCGTACGTGGAGTAGAACCGCTCGTATCTCCGTCGAAACTCCCGGTCCTGTAGATTCATGACGGGTCCTTCTCGCCCAGTGTCCTGTGTCCCTACTAGTCATCGTATGACCTCGCCACGGCGAGGGCAAGTGGGATTTTCCTGTTCACGACCTTTGATCCGTCATCCCGGCGCAAACGCCAACGGGGCGCATTGCCGCGGATGAAGCACAGGCAGTAGTCTCTCCGAGTGGAGCTGCACGACTGTCCCTTGTCTTCCGATCCTGCCGCCCTCACAGCAGGGCGGTGCTGAAGTAGCGTTCGGCGCGGTCGGGCAGGACGGTGGCGATGGGGCCCGTGATGGTCTTGGCCAGTTGCCGGGCGGCCCAGACGTTCGCGCCGGAGGAAATGCGCACCAGCAGGCCGAAGTCTCTGCCGAGCTGGCGGGTGGTCTCGATGGCGTCCTCGTCGGTGACCTCGACCACGTCGTCCACGAGCGACACGTCGAGGACGCCGGGGATGAACCCGTCGCCGATGCCCTGGATCTGGTGCAGCCCGGGCTCGTGCCCGAGCAGGGCCGAAACGTTCTTCGGCTCGACGGCGACGATCCGGACGTCCGGCTTGTGCTCCTTGAGGAACTTCCCGACGCCCTGGAGGGTCCCGCCGGACCCGACGCCCGCGGTGAAGCAGTCGATCTTCCCGCTCATCTGCCGCCACAGCTCGTGGGCCGTCTCCTCGTAGTGCACCCGCGGGTTGTCGGGGTTCTCGAACTGGTCGGGAATGAAGATCCGCGGGTCCTCGGCGGCCATCTCCTTGGCCTTGCGGACCGAGCCGGGGATGGACTCTTCGTCTGGCGTCAGGACCAGTTCGGCCCCGAGGGCCGTGATGAGCTTCTTGCGCTCCTCGGACATGCCCGCAGGCATGACGACAATGACGCGGTAGCCTTTGAGCCGCCCGACCAGGGCCAGCCCGATGCCGGTGTTTCCCGAAGTCGGCTCGAGGATGATCGAGTCGCCCGTCAGCCGCCCGTCGCGCTCGGCGCCCTCGAGCATGGCCAGCGCCACGCGGTCCTTGATGGACCCGCCGGGGTTGAGAAACTCGGCCTTGGCGTAGACGTTCTCCCCCGCCAACTGAAGCAGAGGCGTGTTCCCGATCAGTTCAAGTATGTTGTCGGTAAGCATGGCGTGCGATTGTAGATTGCGGAGTGTGGATTGGCAAGGCGGCTGAACGGCAGGGGATGGGGGGTAGGGCGCAGGGGAATTGCCGATAGTCGATTGGCGCATGAGAGCAAATCGTCAATCGCAAATCGTCAATCGACAATCCCCTACACCCTACACCCTGCGCCCTACCCCCTGCTATTCAGGTAGTCGAGGTACTTCCAGCGAAAGCCCTTCTTGCGGCGGTAGGTGATCTTTTCGGCGACGGTGGTGTCCATTTCGGCGAGGTACTTCTTGAGCTTGGCCGGGTCGAGGAACGGGTCGGCGGTGGCCTTTCGCCATTGGGCCAGGGCCCTGGCCAGGCGGTCGCGGACAGCGGCGTACTTCGGATCGTCGGCCAGGTTGACCCACTCGTGCGGGTCGGCGGCAAGGTCGTACAGTTCGACGGCGGGGGAGGCCTTCCACGTGGCGTAGGCGGCGCGGACCTTGGCCGGTGCGGCGGTCAGCTCGGCGGGTGAAACGCCCGCGACGAAGAAGGCGATCCTGCGCGTGGCGTAGGCGTCATGCGTGGGGTCCTCGCGCCCGGGCACCAGGGCCACGTGCAGCTTGTACCGCGTGTCGCGGACGGTTCGTTTGGGGCAGGTCCAGAACGGTGCGGCGCCCGCCTTTTCCGCGAAGAGATACTCGCGCCAGGCCACGCTCTTGCCCTCGCACAGCGGGGCGAGGCTGAGGCCGGGCAAGTTCTTCGGGGCGTGGATCCCGATCGCGTCGAGGACCGTCGGCAGGATGTCGATGGAGCTGACGAGCTTGTCCGAGACGAGACCGCGTTTGCCCCGCCCGGGCCAGCGGACGATGAACGGTACCTTCACGCCGCCCTCGTACAGGGTCGTCTTGCCGCGCGAGAACTGCGCGCCGTGGTCGGACAGGTAAATCACGACCGTATTGTCGGTCTGGCCGGCGCGGGCGATCGTCTCCAGCAGCAGTCTGATGCCGGTATCGAGTCGGCTCAGGCAGTTGTAGTAGTTTGCGGTGAAGCCTCGCAGGCGCGGGTTATCCAGGCCGACCTGGGGCAGGGCCTTGACGTCCCTGGCCTCGAGGGGCCTGGCGGGCAGCCCTGAGTCCTGGCGGATCAGCGGGAAGTGCGCGTCGGGGAAGTTGACCATGAGGAAGAACGGCCCGGTCCCGGCGTTGATGAACTTCCCGGCCGCCGCGGCGAACCGGCGCATGTCGCGCTTGTTGAAGTTGCTGCCCGACAGGGCGTGGTAGTCCAGGCCGAACGCGGAAGCGGGGTTGACGTGCAGCTTGCCGACCATGCCGGTGCGGTAGCCGGCGCCCTTCAGCAGGCTGACAACCTTGGGCCACTTGCGGTACATGGCGTACTTGTGCGTGGCCAGGCCGATCTGCCCGTTCTGGTGCGGATACAGCCCCGTGAGGATGCTGCCTCGCGACGGGCTGCAGACGGGGTTGGTGATGTAGGCGTTGGCGAAGCGCACCCCGTCGGCGGCCAGCTTGTCCAGGTGAGGCGTTTTGGCGTACGGGTCGCCGTAGCAGCCCAGGTGCGGGCCGTGATCCTCGGACGTGATCAGCAGCACGTTGAGCCGCCGGGCAGGCTTGGCCGCTCGGGCTCTCGCCCCCGACAGTGCCGCCGCGGCCGCACCGAGGCCTGCCGCACTGACCACCGAACGCCGCGTCAATCGATTCGTCATCGCATCGTGTCCTTTCACGGAGCCTCGCTCCGGCCGCCGAGAAGCCAGTTGACCGACAAGCGAACCAGGCGGACGGCCCGGTAGTTGTCGGCCTCGTAGAACAGGCCTATCGCGCCATCCGGCAGTTGGATCAGACTGGAATAGGCGAAGAAGCCGGGCACGACGAGCCTCTTGATCGGCCAGGTCCTGCCTCCGTCCAGGCTGGCGTAGACCGTGCCGTGCGTGCGCCTGGGCCCGACGGGCACCGAACACAGCAGGACCGTTCCGCCGGCGCCCTTGGCGTGTTTCACCGCGATCAGGCTGCCGTTGCAACTGACCGTCTTGAGGGCCGGGTCGTTGGCGAGCGTCGACCAGGTGGTCCCGCCGTCCGTGCTGAACGAACGGGTGCGGAGGCGCTGTTTCGACCCGTCGCGGACGAACGAGCGGCTGTTGAGCACGAGCGTGCCGTCGTGAAGCTCGGCGACCTTCGATTCGCTGGCCCAGGCGACTTGGCCCTTGAACGGCACGGCCCTGCTTCGCTTCCAGGTCTTGCCGCGGTCGTCGCTGTAGAAGCACAGGACCTTCTTGCCCTTGTAGAAGTCCCCGCCGGCGACGATCAGCCGGCCCTTGTGCCGGCCGCGGGCCAGTTGGATGCCCTCGCCCGAGCCGACCACCATCACGGCGCCCTTCGTGTCGACCATTTGGCTGATGTCACGCGGCCTGGACCAGGTGCGCCCGTTGTCGTCGCTGTGTACGGTGAACTGCCGGCAGTTGAGGTCGCCCATCTCGCCTCGTATGCCTTTGGGCACGCGCGTGTAGTCCCACATGAACAGGTTGTAGAGCACGTGGATTCGCCCGGTGCGGCGGTCGTACACGGCGGCGTTGGGGCAGACGGACTTCAGCCCGTGCGTGACAACCAGCCGCCCGGCGGACCAGGTCTTGCCGCTGTCTCGGCTGGTCTTGCAAACGAGGTCCTGCCCGGACCGGTCGGACCATCGGCTCTTGTTTCGGCCCTGGGCGACCACGACAACCGTACCGTTGTTGGTGACCGCGACGGCCTGCTCGCGGTATTGGGCGTAGCGGGTGCGGGCGTCGGGCATGCCCGCGACGGTGTCGGCGCCCACGGTGAGGACCGCGATGGGTTTCGACGGGTCCTGATGTTTGGCGGGCGAGCGCTGCTCGCCCGCTAAACGTGAGGCGAAGAACGCGATGCAGACAAGTACGAACGCGACTGCAGAGATCACCAGCCGCGGCGGCGCCGATGGAAGCTGTGTGCTCTGGGCCATCCACACTATCCGTTCTGCGGCGTTCCCATCTCCCCGGCAAATCCGATGGGGGGACGCTTCTTGGTCGGCGGTGGGACCATAAGCTCGCGGATTGCGTCGAAGACGACCTTGAACTGCGCGTCATACTTCCGCTCCAGCGCCGCCAGCTTCCGGGCCAGGTTCTTATGCGTAGCCAGCATCTCGCGAAGCCGAACGAACGTTCGCACGATCTCGATGTTAACTCGAACAGCCCGTTCGTTACGGAGGACGCTTGAGAGCATCGCAACGCCTTGCTCCGTGAAGGCCCTTGGCGGGGTGCGGGTTCCGCCCCAACTTGATGTTCCAGACTGGAATCTCAAGTTGTCGAACTCCTCCTTGGTGAGCCTGAACATGAAATCTTCAGGGAATCTGTCGATATTTCGGGTGACAGCCTTGTTCAGATTGCCGGTGGATACCCCGTAGAGCTCGGCCAAGTCCTTGTCCAGGATCACCTTCTGGTTGCGCAGAAAGACGATCAGACGTTCAACCCGCTCGGGCGGAATGATTGAATTGCTCTTCGTCACGGATCGTCTCTCCGGTACGGTTCGCCGTCGACCAAATTTGATATTCCAGAATGGAGCATCAACTTACCAGACTCATCCTCCCCGCATCTCAGTCTTGCCTCGCCAGTACCGGACACTCCAAACAACCACACATCAGTCAATCCGTAAGCTGATATCACCGGTTTTCCCCCGGATTGGACTCTCCCTTGTCGAGGGTAACGATCTTGTCTTCGAGGTCCGGGATAAGCTTGCCGAATTGCCTACGGAACTCCTGAATAAATTCCGTGCTCAGCACGATCTTGGCGATATCAGTGAGTCCAAACGCCACTTTGCCGATCGTGCGCCACTCGCGCTCCATGTAGTAATTCTCACGATCGTCTTGGCCCAAGTTCTCATCGAAGAACTTGCAGTAACACAGCAAATACCAGAAGACGAGGTTATCGCTACGTGGCCACGAGCGAGCATCTGGCCCTCGACGCTCAAGGTCGTTGAGCCAGTCCCCCGCTGCCAGGTCGAAGAAGTCCTCGCGTGTTCGCACCCGAAGGGGATGATTCCCTATGAACCGATGGTCGGTGAGGACTGATCCTTGGGCCAGATACAGAACGGGATTGGCCCCTTGTTCCTGTGCCAGCCAAGTCTTGTCGAAGGCCAAGCCGAAGCGTGAGTAATTCCTAGTGTGCCTCCGGAGCATCGTGTCATTCAGCGGGATATCACAGAGGCAGACGATCTCAGGCCAGAGTAACTCATTGCTGCTAAAAGGCTCTTCTCTCGCGATCCGGACATTTCCCTCCCGGTTGCCCTCTCGCCCGTGTGGAAGCAGCTCTCGCTCCCGGAGGACCTTGCATGGAATCTCGAATGCGCGGTCATCCGTCTCGCCGCGGCCGACGAAATGCGTCAGGTATCTGGATACGTACTTCCCTTCCTCACAATTGTGATTACCCATGATGCAGGGATTATAACGGGGGGCTGCCTCACTGCAACGGGAGAACACCGGCTATCATTGTCACGCCTCCGCCTTCATCTCTTCCAGGAGCTGCCAGCAGGTCCACTGCATTCTCGGCACGTGGAACGGCCCCTTCCAGATGTTGCCCTTGAGGGGCACGGACAGTCGGCCGTCGCGGTGGAGGTAGCCGAACCACTCCCCATGGACCGGGTCCGGGAAATACTCGTGTGCCCAGTCGTGGCCCATCGCGTGCCATTCGGCGTACTTCTCGTCGCCGGTCACCCGATAGGCCAGCAGCGTGGCGATGATCGCCTCGTTTTGCGGCCACCAGAACTTCATATCGTGCCAATACTCCTGGACGGGCTTGTCGTACAGGTCGCGGTAGTACAGGATGCCCCCGTACCGGGCGTCCCATCCTCGGCGCCACATCCAGTCGAGAATCGTCGTGCCGAGGCGGACCAGTTCTGCGTCGCCCCCGCGGTGGCGGGCCTCGTGCAGGATGAAGGCCGCGCACTCGATGGCGTGCCCGGGGTTCAGCGTGCGCCCGTCGAAATGGTCGATGATCCGGCCGTCGGGCGAGACGATTTCCATGACCGCCTGGAGGTCCGGCTTGAGGAAGTCTCGGCGGATCTCGTCGATGCATGCATCGATCACGCCATTGTACTCATCCGTATCGAGCGTCTGGCGCAGGACCTGGGCGGTGGCGATGGTGATCATGCGTTCGCTCATGGCCTTGGCCGGGCGGGTGGCGGGATCGGTTTTCGGTTCGATCAGCCCCGGCTCGGTCATGTACTTTCGGAACAGGTCCCACAGGCCGCGGGCCTCGTCGGCGGCGCGGGCATCGCCCGAGGCCCGCGCGTACGCCGCCAGGGCCATACACGTGAACGTCTCGGTGAACACGTACCGCCGCTTGCGCACGGGCCGCCCGTCGCGCGTCACGATGAAGAACATCCGCCCGTCGTCGTCGAAGCCGTGTCGCCGGATGAAATCGACGCCGTGAGCCGCCAGGTCCAGCCACTCGTCGCGCCGCTCGACCGTGTTGACCAGCGTCGCCAGCAGCCAGGTGAACCGCGCCTGGGCCCACATGCCCTTGTCCGTATCGAGCAGGGCCCCGTCGCGGTCGAGGCAGACCAGAAACCCCCCGCACTCGCGGTCCACGGCGTGGCGCATCCAGAACGTCAGCGTGTCGTCCAGCAGTCCGTCGCGATAGCAGGCGATCAGTTCGTCCATGCGCTGCGGTGTCATGTCTTGCTCCCGAGCGGGCGCGGCGGGGTCAGCCTTTCCATTCCCGCGCCGCGTCGTACATCGCCACGATGTTCTCCGTGGGGATGTCATCCTGGAAGTTGTGCGTCGGGCCGAGGATGAACCCGCCGCCGGCGCCCATCGCGTCCAGCAGCCGAAAGACGCCCTCGCGAACGTCGCCCGGGCTGCCGTGAGGCAGCAGGTCCTGCTCGTCGACCGCGCCGGAAAAGCAGAGCCTGTCGCCGAACTCGGCCTTCAGTTCGGCCGGGGCCATCCCGGCGGCCTTGACCTGCACCGGATCGAGCACGTCGACGCCGAGGGCGATCAGGTCGTCGATCAGTTCCCGCACGCTGCCGCACGAGTGGTGGTAGTAGTATGCGCCGTGGCCGTCCGCGACGCGAGCCATGGCCTGGAGGGCGGGCCTCAGCCGCTGGTGCCACATCTCTCGCCCGATCAGCAGCCCGTTTTGCGTGCCGTAGTCGTCCCCGATGCGGAAGAAGTCGATTCGCCCGCCTGCGCCGGCGAGCATGCGGTCGATGAAAGGCAGCCTGAAGTCCAGCGCGCGGCGGACCAGCGCGTCGAAGAACTCCGGGTTGACCGCCATGTCCACGAAGCTCTTCTCCTGCCCGACGAGGCACTGGACGGGCACCTGGAGGATGCCGGCCGACGGCGTGCTTGAAGCCGTCATGATGGCGTAGTCGTCATGTGCGGCGACCTGGTCGGGCAGTGCGGCGAAGTCGAACCAGTCCACGTCGGGCCAGGGGTGGTCGTCCAGCGCCGCCGGATCGTCGCAGTCGGCGAGCGGGCAGCGGGCCACTTCCCAGTAGCCGGCCGTGGCGCTGAACGGGACGTAGCGGTACTCGGCCCCCCAGATGTTCCGCCGTCTGCCGGTCCGCTCGTCGGCCAGCGGCGGGCCGACGTACTCGGGCCCGACCCAGCGGAAGTCGACGCCCAGGTGCCGAAGCAGCGACTCGACGTCCTCGCAGCGCAGGTCGGCCAGCAGGCGCGCGCGGACCTCCGGCACGTCGCGGTAGAACAGCGGCACGCGGTCCGGCTCCTCGTGCCGCACCGCCGCCAGCACTCGCTCTCGAGGCGTCATGGCCGTGTACCTTGCTTCCCGTCGGCCGGGTGGGACGGTCCTAGCTCGCCCGGCACCATTCGAAGAAGCCGATCGCCCCGAGGTCCGCTCTGAGGTCGGCTTTCCGGTCGTCGTCCAGTTGGCCCAGCGGCAGTCGGCAGGGGCCGACGTCGATGCCGAGCATGCCCATGGCCGCCTTGAGGCTGGGGTGCAGCCCGCGGGCCGACAGCACGCGCACCAGCTCGACGGACCGCAACTGCCACTGCCGGGCCGTGGCCAGGTCCCCGGCGGCGAAAGCGTCGATGATGCGCCGGTACAGCGGGGCCGCGACGTTGTAGGTGCTTCCGACCGCGCCGGCGGCCCCGACGGCCAGGGCCGACAGGAGCATCTCGTCCAGGCCCCAGAGTATGTCGAACCGCCCGGAGTCCGCTGCCAGGCACGCCTGGTATTCGTGGACCTTGAGGTCCGAGAACTTGAGCCCGGCGAGGTTCTCGATGGCCTGCCCGGCCCGGGCGAGGAACTCGACCATGTCGATCTCGGCCCCGGTGAACCTGGGGATGTGGTAGTAGTAGAACGGCAGGTCCGGTGCGGCCGCGGCGATCCGCCCCATCGCCTCGACCAGGGCGCCAGCCGAGTGGATCTTGAAGTACGACGGGGCGTTGGCGGAAATGACGTCGGCCCCGATCCTCTGCGCGTCGGCGGCCAGCTCGCACGACTCGGCAATGCTGTTGCTGCCGACCTGTACGATAACGGGCAGTTTCCCGTCGGCGGCCGAGACGTATACCCGGGCCACATCGCGGCGTTCGGCCGCCGTCAGCGACATGCCCTCGCCGGTGCTTCCGGCGACGTAAAGCGCCGAGATGCCCGAGCCTGCCAGGTGCTCGACTATCTGCCCCACCACGTCGAGCCTCAGCGTGCCGTCGGCGTGCATCGGCGTGTGCGTCGCGGCGACCAGGCCTTTGAGGCGGCTTGCGTTCGTCACGTCATTTTCCCTTCCTGGGGCTTCGGCCCCGTGCCTTGGCCAGCGCGTCGAACTCGTCCAGCTTGAATCGCATACTCACAACCACCGGTTCGGCGTCCTTGGCCAGGCGGCAATACGTGGTGGAGACGAACGTCCCGTCGCCCAGCAGTTCCAGGCCCGAGTACCCCGTGTCGCCGGGCGGGCCCTGGTTGTCCAGCAGGCGGACGCGATACTGACCCGGTCGACCGGAGAGGATGTCCTCGTATGTGCCCACCCAGAGGACGAAGTCGCCATACGTGGCACTGGTCTTGTTCATGTCGCGGATCGGGACGACAAGCCGCCCGTCGGGCGCGAATCGCGGCAGGTGCCGGTCGCCGGTCAGGCTGCCGGGCAGTTCAACCATGTCGGACCACGTTCGACCCTCGTCGGAGCTGACCATCATCAGCGAGTTGTACTGTCGCGAGTTCTCGCGGATCAGGCAGAGCAGTTGCCTGCCGTCCTTCGAGCGAATGATGCCCGGCTCGCAGGGGTGTGCGCCGGGATGTCGCGTGTGGGTGCCCGCGCTGGCCGGGTCGCTCCACGTCAGTCCGCCGTCGGCGGAGATCGTCTGGAACAGGCCGATCGCTCTCGGGCGTTCGCGAATGTGGTCGTGGTACATCGCCAGGTACCGCCCATCGGTCAGGCGAACGACGGACTTCGGCGGGGCGTGGCCCTTGTAGCCGGGCGTGCCCTTGAGCTTGTCGCTGAACATGGCCTTCAGCGGCGTCCACGTCCGCCCGCCGTCGGTGCTGACGGACTGCTTCATGACCGGATGCGATACGATCAGGATCATCCGCTCGACGCCCTTGGGGTCCGTAACGCGATGGATCGTCGGCGCGTTGTGCTTGCCGCTGAAGCTATCCGGCACGGGCAGTCGGGCCGACCAGGTCTTGCCGCCATCGTCGCTGCGTTTCAGGAGCGTGTCCGGCCCGCCGTGGCCGCCTGGATAGGCCGCAAAGGTCGTCTTGCCGTCGGCCATCAGCACGGTGTCCGGCTGGCCGAGGTATCGTCCGTCTTGGTGGTCGACGATCACGCGCCGGGCCGTCTGACCCGAAACATCGATCGTGGGAATGGTGATCTCTCTGGGCCGCTTCAGGCGCGCCGCCCGTGCCTTGGCCAGCTTGTCGATCTCTTCGATCTTGAAGCGAACCGAGAGGATGTAGGGCTTCTTGCCCTTGACCCAGTGCCCGTAGGTCGTCACGACGATCGTCCCGTCGCCCAGCAGTTCCGGTGCAGGATACGCGCAGTCCCACCGGTGCGTGTTGTCCTCCAGCCGAATGCGGTACTGGCCCTGTCGGCCGGCGACGATGTCGTCGTACGTGCCCACCCAGGCCGCCCAGTCGCCCCTGGTGGGGCTTTCCAGCGTGGTGTCGCGGAAGCTGATCAGCAGCCGACCGTCGGGCAGGTAGATCGCCTGGTGGCGGTCCCCGGTCAGCGCGCCGGGCAGCTCGACCGGGTCGGTGAACGTCTTGCCCTCATCGTTCGAGACGATCAGGTGGCTGTTCCGCCGGCGGTAGTTCTCGCGGAAGAGCACGGCGATCTGCTTGCCGTCGGGGCTGCGGATGATGCCCGGCTCGCACAGCCCGACGTCCGACCGCTCGAAGACCTTCTCGGGGAAGCTCCACGTCAGCCCTCCGTCGGCGGAGAACGTCTTATAGACGATCATCTTCCGCGGGCTGTAGCGCTTGCCTTTCTTCGTGAAGAACCGCCCGTCGTCGTGGAACATGGCCATGTAGCGCCCCGGCGTCTTCAGGGCGATCATGTCGCCCATCACGACGATACCGCCCCAGTCGCCCAGCGGCTTCAGCTCGCTCCACGTCCTGCCGTCGTCTTGGGAGACCGCCAGCCGCGCCGGGTACAGGCCCGAAAACACGATCAGCCGCTTGACGCCCTTCGCGTCGACCACCCGATGCATGCAGGGCACTTCCTTGCTGGTGGCCCAACTTTTCGGCGTGGGCAGGCGCTTGGACCACGTCAGCCCGGCGTCGTCGCTGCGCTTCAGGACCAGCGCCCCGCGCCCGTGGCCCTTGGGGTAGACCGCGTACATCGTCTTGCCGTCCTCCAGCAGCACGGTGGTGGGATGCCCGAGGTACTGGCCTTGTTCCCTGTCGACGACGACCTGGCGGTGCTTCTGCCCGGCCAGGTCGACCAGCGGAATCGTGTATCCCCTGGGCATGGGGCGTTTGTCCTTGCCCGGCCCGGCCGCATACGCCGCCCCTGCCGCCGTCAGCGCCAGGGCCGTCACTATCAGTCTCACCGCGTCGATCTCCTTTCCCGCCCGCACGTGCCGGTTCGCATTGTAGCCAAACTTGCCGTTCGCCGCACGCCGCTCTGTGCCGCAGGGTACATTAAGGTCTTGGGGTAATTGTATGCCCCTGCGTATTCACGGTCGTGTTTGCTGATTCCTGGATAGGTAATGTCGGTCCCTTAGATCGAGAACGTCCCACGACTGCGTCGTGGGGATCGCCCCGAGGCTGTACCTGTTTAGCGGACGAGCAACGCTCGCCGTGTGTTGTTCGAGCGCTCGCGGTGTGTTGTTCGAACGACGAACGGCTAGCGTTGCCCGGTGCGCTAAACGCATATGCGCCACCAGGACCCTTATTCACCCCGCGCCCCGGCACGCGAGCGCTACTTCGCGCCGGCGGCGATCTCCTTGGCGCACTTGTTGAAGTGCTTGACGCACTTGTCCAGGTCGGCCAGCGTGTAGCGGTGCTCGTATTCGATGCTGAAGACCCCCTTGAAGCCCTGCTTGTGCAGCTCGGTCAGCACGGCCTTGACGTCGCCCTTGCCGGTGCCCCACGGCACGTCGTGGCCTCGGCCCATCTGGCTGAGGTCCTTGAAGTGGAAGCTGACGATCCGCCCCTTGAGCTTCCTGACGCCGTCGAGGGGGACGATTCCTCGTCGCATCCAGTGCCCGGTGTCGGCGCACGCGCCGATCCGCTTGCTCTTGCCCTCGCAGGCCTTGAGGACCTTGTCCGGGGGCCAGGAGTTCGGGTGGTTGTGAAACGCGATCTTGAGCCCGTACTCCTTGGCCAGCTTGTCGTTAAAGGGTCTGTCGGACTCGGTGACCAGTGTCTCGATGCCCATGGTCTTTGCCCAGGCGAAGAGCTTGCGGGCGTCGGCCTCCTTGCCCGAAATACCCGTCACGCCGAAGTTCACCAGATTGACGCCCGCGGCCTTGAGCTTCTTCTGCACCGCCTGGATCGTCTCGCCCTTCATGCCCGGGCCCATCCGCTCGTTGATCTCCTTGCTGACCTTCTGCCCGGGATAGGCCTCGATGTACTTGAGCTTCAATGCCGCGGTCTTGTCGACCGCCTCGAAGAACGTGACCCGGTTGAACGTCCACGCCTGCGTGCCCAGGCGCCAGCCGAGCTTCTCCGCGTCCGGCGCGCCGGTGGCCTCGAAGGCCGGGCCCTTGACCTCGGTGGCCGCGCGGCCCGTGGCCGCTCCGTACAGCCACGTCAGCATGCCCATCAGGACGCCCATGGCGATTCTCCTGCTCTGTGTCATCTCGTTTCTCCTGGTCCAGGCGTTGGTGCACACGGTGAAGATATACTCCATTCAACCGGCCGGGTGCGGCGCGGGGACGCGTCCGATCAGGTTTTTCTGGGGACCGTGCCGCGTCGTCCACCCGGTCGGCCCGCGGGGTGGTCCTGTCTGGGCCAATGCCCTGATGGTGACCAGACAGCCGTGCATCAAGAGGAGACCAGGCGATGAACGCATTGCCCAGACCTGACCGTCGGGGACCCGGTATTGACCGGATGCTGGTACTGTGCGCCGCGCCTGCAGATCGGGCCTAGTGCTGTTTCATGTGCCTCAACTTGGGGACCTTCTTCGAGGCTTCGATGGCGCGGATGGTCTCGCGGACGGCTTTGGCCTTGTCGAGACTCAATCTGCGAGGGAAGTTCCTCTCGCCTTTCTCGAAGCCGGCCGCGATCTGTTTCAACTGCGGAATAGCCGACTTTGCGTGGGCGCCGTAGCTGAGCAGGATCTTCAACACCACGGGCGTTCGCTTCTCGCTGGCCCAAGGGTTCTGCGTACGTATATACTTCACGCACGCATCGATGCCTTCGGTCACGCGATGCTTCGCCAACAGCCGAAGTCCCTCCATGCGGATGCTGTCGGCAAACATGATCCCGCTGGGGGCGGGCTCGACAATCGCCTTGTGGATGGCCGGCAGGAGGGGTCTGACTCCCTCGAAGCTGAGGTGGGTATACACGCTGGAGATGCTGCTTCTGGCCCGGCCGTCCTCGTTCTGGAGCCCGGCCCGGACGGCCCTGGCGAGCAGTTCGCGGTCGACACCTTCGAGCGATCTGGCGATCAGGCCGCCTCGCCTGTCGAAAAGGGCGAAGCACAGGTAGCGCTGCTCCATGTTGCGAGGGTCGTTCCCGGGGTCGCTCTTCGTGAGCCTTTCGAGCAGCTCGGGCACGGCCCCCCTGGCCGGCCGGCCAATCCCCGCAAGCGCCTCGGCCGCCAGGATTCGCAGCCAGAGGTCGTCGCTGCCGAACGTCTTTCGCAAGCCCCCCACGGCCGCCGCGCCGCGAGCACGCTGCATCTTGATCGCCTGGCAGGCGCCGTATCGGGTATAGAGGTCCGCCGCGTCGAGCCGCCGGATCAACGGGTCCATCACGTCGACCTTCCGCCGTCCCAGCGCCATGCCGGCCCGCTCGCGTACGACGGGCGACCAACTGCTCAGACGGGCAAGGAGTTGCTTTGTGCTCAGCTTGTCGTAGGCGCTGTGGCGATCCTTGTTGCTCCAGCCACGGCCGTCGTTGATGAGGCTTTGCGCGGTTGATGTATCGATCTGCGGGACGGCGCTCTTCCGTTTGCCTGTGAGGTAGAGCGTTTTGCGCGGCATCGCATAGGCCAGGAGATACGCCCCCGTGCAGTCCCAGCCCGGGTACTTGTCCGGCCTCATGCCCGGGGGGCCCTGGTGGACAAACGTCCCATCCCACCGGCGCGCGAGGTCGTAGTACCAGGTGCCGAACTCCTTCATCCACGCCCCGGTGGCGTGGGGGCCCAACTGCGCCACGCCCGGCAGCGACCAGAGCATGTTGAAGTAGTTGCCCGTGTGCCCGGTGTCGCGTTCGGCGCCGTGGGAGGCGACGCACATCTTTGAGAAGTACTCCGCGGCAACCGCATCGCCGAGCAGGTTGAACATCAGCGCGGCGATGCCGTTCTTGCCGTTGTCCTCGTGCATCTGGATCCAGGGCCGGTGGTCCCCGTAGGGGATGCTGCCCTTGCCGACGTAGAAACGCATCAAACGCACGCTCCTGGCGATGGCCTGGTTCAGCCTGGCGCTCTTCACGCCCGCCTCACGCGCCAGGATCAGCGACGTCGTCAGCGGCAAGCCCGGGGCGTTCATCATCCCGTACCCGCCGAGCCGCCCGTCCGGATTCGCGAAGCGGTGCCCCCAGGAACCGACGATGCTCTGCCCGTTGGCGGCTTCCAGCGCCAGACGCCGCAGCCCCGGCATGACCGAGTCGTCTCCGGTCGCCATCCTGTACTCCGACAGCAGCATGATCACGAAGCCGTAATACCATGTCTGGAAGCTGCCGGCTGAGTACCCATTGGCCCAGTGGGCCTCCCTCTTGACCAGCGGGAGATGCTTGGGATTGCCGCCGGCCAGCAGGGCCAGGGCATTCAGGCTGCGCGTAATGGGGTTCTGCCGGTAGGAGCGGGCGGCGACCCGTTTCGCCAGAGCCTCGCAGCCCTGCTCGATGATGCGCTTGGACTTGGGGCAATCATAGGGGGCCGTTGCACTGTACGTGCCGAGGACGGGTAACTTCACGGTGACCGTTTCCGTACGGCCCCCGCGCCAGCGCAGCAGCGACAACGCGCCCCGGCCGGCCTCTGTCTCAGCCTCGGTGAGCGCCTTGCCCATCTCGGTGCGAGGGTCGTACGAGAACCGCTTGCCCGCCACGCCCAGGATCACGTCGCCGACGGCCAGAACCCCGTCGGCCGGGGAGTTCTTGTCCACCGTCGTGATCCGGATCTGCCGCGCATCGGTGGTGACCAGCGCGTCGCTGTACATCCACCCGCGCGCGCCGGTGGCCCCCAGCGTCCAGTCGTGGTTTGCGCCCTCGGGTATCGCGTCGCCCTTGGTGAAGTCGGGCTTCGCCATCTTTCGCGGAGCGCCCAAGAGCGCCCCGGGCGAGACGAGCAGTCCGGCCAGCCCCAGGCAGCACGTTCCAAGGAACGAAGGGATACGGATTCTCATGGCAGCGCCTCCACTGAACCGGGATGCCCGGAGTAGTTCTCGGCCGACGAACGCCGCCGCCGGCCTGCCCAACGATAGTACCACGCATCTCCCTGCTGAGAAACACCCTCCGGTACACCCTGTTCCGACGAATCAGACTGTGATCCCATCCAGCCCGAGCAGGTTGGTTGGGCTCATGGTTAGCAAGAGCTAAACCCACGGCCTCTGGCCGTGCGACCCGAAGAGCTTCGGAGCGATCCGGGGTGTATGGGGTGCTGCGAAAAGCATAGGTTCTCCCTCCGGGAAGGCCCCGTAGGGCAGGA
>Ga0180432_10002934_pt1 | contig 25084 bp, 30 predicted proteins | sample SS_ome_10_FD_132414 | JGI IMG/M metagenome (GOLD analysis project Ga0180432, IMG submission 132414) | Hypersaline lake sediment archaeal communities from the Salton Sea, California, USA - SS_1_MS_2 metaG | ecosystem: Environmental > Aquatic > Non-marine Saline and Alkaline > Hypersaline >... | reverse complement strand
GGCGTTCCGAAACCCGGAAAACACGCTCGTTGCTGCTTCCCGGAACGCCACAGAGGGCGTTCCCTACAGACTGAACGTGTCAAACGCCAAAAAGTCACAGCCTCAACGGTCGCGGCTTTATGGCGTGCGGTTGGCTGCCGGTTATAGCATCTCCGGCGATCTTTGGGAAGCGGTCCCACTATGCCGGGGGGCGTTGTGGCCCGACTGTGAGCCGTTGTACGACGGCCTTCAACGCTGGACACGCAGCCGGGCCTCGGCTATTCTGGAAGTTTTGCCTGCAATCGCGAGATACGACCGTTGAAGATCCTCGTTCCAACCAAACGCGTTGCCGATCCCGACCAGAAGATCCGCGTCCGCTCCGACGGCCTCGGCATCGTTGAGGACGACCTGCCGTTCGTGATCAATCCGTTCGACGAGGTCGCCATCGAGGAAGCCATCCGGATCGGCGAAGAGTCGTCCGAGCCGGTCGAGGTGGTGGCCGTCGGCATCGGGTCGCAGCAGTATGAGCAACAGCTCCGCACGGCGCTGGCCATGGGGGCCGATCGCGCGGTCCTGGTGTTGTGCGAGGCACCGCTGGATTCCTGGAACGTGGCGTGTATCCTTCGGCAGATCGTCGAGCGGGAAGCCCCGCACCTGGTGCTGATGGGAAAACAGGCGGTCGACGACGACGCCAACCAGGCCGGTCAATTCCTGGCGGCCTTGCTCGATTGGCCGCAAGCGACGTTTGCGTCCCGCATCGAGTTCGCCGCCGGCGGCGTCCGCGTCGCCCGCGAGACCGATGCGGGAATCGAAACCGTGCGGTTTGCTCTGCCGGCGGTCATCACGACCGACCTTCGGCTGAACGAGCCCCGCTATGCCGCGTTGCCCAGTATCCTGCGGGCTCGCAAAAAGCCGCTGGAACAGATCGGGCTGGAGGAATTAGGGACGGTGGTCGAGCCCCGGCTCCGCGTACTCGGGTTGGAGCCGGCTTCCAGCTCGCGGAACTGCGTCCACCTCGACTCGGCCGGTGAACTGGTCCGCCGGCTCCGCGAATCCAAGGCGGTTTGAGAAGAAACCTTATGCGCATCCTTGTAGTAGCACAACACGACGGTCGTGCCGTTCGCGCGGCAAGCCGGTGCGCGCTCTCCTTTGCCGTCCGGTGCGCGGAGGCAACCGGCGGCGGGCCGGTCGGATGGTTGGCGTTGGGGCACCGGCTCGACCGGGTGACTGCCGATGCCGCAGGCTACGCGCCGGTCTTCGTGGCCGACAGCCCGGCACTGGCCGATCCGGCGCCCGACCGGTACGCCCGCGTCATCGCCGACGTGGTTGCCGACAATCAGGTGGACATGCTGGTTGCCGCGAGCAGCACGTTTTCCAAGGACGTCGTGAGCCGGGCTGCGGGGCTTCTCGGCGGCGCGATGGCCGGCGACGTCATCGGCCACGAGTTTCGCGACGGCGAGTTGCTGCTGCGCCGTCCGATGTATGCCGGCGCGGTCACGGCCACCGTGGCGCTGTGCGGCCGGCCCAAGATCGTCACTGTGCGTTCCTCCGCTTATTCGCCGCAACCGCCGTGCGGGGCGGCGGCAGACGTGACGCCCGTAGCGGTCGATGAAGCATCGCTGCCCAATCACATCGAGTATGACGGGCTCGAATCGAACCCGACCGGGCGGCCCGACGTGACCGAGGCACGCGTTGTGGTCTCCGCCGGACGCGCCGTCAGAAACCACGACGACTTCGAACGACTCGTGGGCGGTCTGGCGGACGTGCTGGGGGCAGCTACCGGAAGCACCCGCGCACTGGTCGACGCCGGAATCACACCCAACGAGTTCCAGGTCGGGCAAACCGGCAAGATCGTGGCCCCGGAGCTATATATCGCCCTGGGTATCTCCGGCGCGGTGCAGCACCTGGCCGGTATGAAAAACGCCAAGCTCGTCGTGGCGATCAACAACGATCCCGAAGCCCCGATCTTTGACGCCGCGGACTACGGCCTGGTGAACGACGTTTACGAAGTGGTGCCGCAGCTCATCGATAAGTTCAAGGCGAGTAATGAGTAGAGGGCGTTTCAAAACCCAAGTCGATCGTAGCTGCATTTGCCAGAACGCGGGTGTTCCCGGTATTCAATTGGCGGCATAGAATGTTTAGCGGGCGGGCTTGCCCGCCGCTGACGTTGTGAGAAATCAGGGTGTACAGCGGCGGGCAAGCCCGCCCGCTAAACCCTCACTCAACTTCGCGCTGTACTATTAGATAGAACGAACATGCTCAGGTCGCTTACCATCCTGGCCGCGGTCGACGCACCGACGCGCGAGGTGTTCGGCAATGTGCCGCCGGCGGCCAAGGCCCTGTTCTACGCGTTGACGCTGGCGGCGGTTACGGTGTTCGCCGTCGGGGTCTACCGCCGGGCGCGGCTCTGGCGACTGGGGCGCCCGAGCGGCGAAAAGATCAGCCCCGGCGCTGCATGTCGCCGCCTTGTCGCCAACGTTCTCCTGCAACGCCGCGTGCTGGATCGGGGGCTGGCCGGTACGGCGCATGTTCTGCTCTTCGGCGGATTTGTCGTGCTGTTGATCGGGACCACGCTGGTTGCCGTCGAACACGTGCTGGCCGCCTCGCTGGGGCGGCACGGCCTTGAACCGGTCTTCCACAAAGGCGTTTACTACGCCGTTTTCGAAATCGCAACGGACGCATTCGGCCTGGCGCTGTTGGCTGGCTGCATCCTTTTCGTCGTCCGCCGGGCAAGACGCCCGGCGAGTCTCGGCCACAACGGGCTCGACTGGATCGTCCTGGCCGCCTTGTTCCTGATCGTGGTAACCGGCTACCTGTTGGAAGGCCTGCGGATTCTGCACGAACAGCCTTCCGTGCCCGAATACTCGTTTGCCGGGATGCTGACTGCGAGTCTGCTCAAGGCCGTTGCGCTACCGCAAACCGCCGTGCCGGCGCTGCACCTCGGCGCGTGGTGGCTTCACGCCATCTTGGCGCTCGGGTTGATTGCGGCGATTCCCTACACTCGCCTGATGCACGTCTTGGCCGGGGTGCTCAACCTGGTCGGGGCGGAACGTGAGCCGCTCGGGACCATGCGGCTGGTCTCGCTCGAGGAGGTCGAGGAGTCGGGCGCCGTCGGCGTCGGCGAGATCCGGCAACTTCGCCGACGGCAGATCGTCGAACTCGACGCCTGCGTCTCCTGCGGCCGCTGCGAAGAGGCGTGTCCGGCCCACGAGGCCGGTAAACCGCTCTCGCCGAAAAATCTCGTCCAGGACGTCCGCAAAAACCTGAACGCCGTTGGCCGGCAGCTCCTGCGCGCGGCAAGCCGAGACAAGCCGGAGCCGGACGCCGGGGACGACCCGTCACCGGCGCTTCACGGCGAGACGATTGCAGCAGAGACCCTTTGGTCCTGTACGGTTTGTACGGCGTGTACGGACGTGTGTCCCTTGGGGGTGCGTCCCGCAGACACGATCACCGACATGCGGCGCCATCTGATTGCCGAAGGCCAATTTCGCGGTACCCCGGCCGCGGCGCTGCAAAAGATGCAGCGTTCGGGAAATCCCTGGGGACTGCCTGCCGAAGACCGCTTTCATTGGGCCGACGGGTTGAACGTTCCCACCGCGGCGGAGAGCCCCGATTTCGAGATTCTTTATTGGGTGGGTTGCGCCGCCGCCTACGACCGGCGGCTCCAGAAGGTCGCCCGAAGTGTCGTGCGACTGCTGCAAAAGGCGGGAGTGCGATTCGCCGTCCTCGGTTGCGAAGAACGCTGCACCGGCGAAACGGCGCGCCGGATGGGCGATGAATTCCTGTTCCAGGAACTGGCCGAAACGAACATCGAGACCCTCAACCGGTATGGCGTAAAGCGGATCGTCACCCATTGCCCCCATTGCCTCAACACGTTCCGCCGGGACTACCCGCAGCTTGGCGGCCGCTACGAAGCCGTACACCACAGCCGGTATCTCATGGAGTTGATCCAAGCCGGGCGATTGCGGATCGAGCCGGCATCGCTTCCGGAAATCGGTCCCGTCACCTACCACGACCCGTGCTACCTGGCCCGCGTCGCCGGCATCACCGAACCGCCGCGGGCGTTGCTCCAACCCTGCGGGCCGGGCAACGGCCGTCAACTGATCGAGATGCCCCGCAACCGCCGCCACACGTCCTGCTGCGGAGCGGGCGGAGGCCGCATGTGGTTCGACGACACCCCGGCCGAGCGGATCGGCGCCGGCCGCGCCCGCGAAGCACTGGCCACCGGGGCCGAAACCGTCGCCGTGTCGTGCCCGTTTTGCCTGCTCATGCTCTCCGACCTCGTGGCCGCGGAGAACGGCAGCGCCGACGTCCGCGACGTGGCCGAATTGCTGGCGAATGCCGGCGGAAAACAGTATGATGCCTGAATAGCGAGTATTTTTACGAATCGCTCAACAATAACTTCGGCAAGCACGGATGCCACATAGTATAAAGCCGCGACCGCTGGTCGCGTCCCGCGTCACCAAAAGCCGTACCCAGCGTCGCTCGGCGCGACCAGCACGGATGCCGCATAGTATAAAGCCGCGACCGCTGGTCGCGCCCCGCGTCACCAAAAGCCGTACCCAGCGTCGCTCGGCGCGACCAGCGGTCGCGGCTTTATGGCCCTGATTGCCGGGTAATCCCGGCGGGAGGAAAACCATGAAAAATCGACTTCGAGTTGCGATGCTTTTCACCATGGCAGGGGTTGTTCTCGGAGGTTTCCGGCCGGGGTTCGCTCAGCAGGCGAAGAAGTTCCCCGCGATCGGAACCATCGAGCGGCTCGACCCCCGTTTCGACCAGTTGATACCTCGGGACGCGGTGCTGGAGAAACTGGCCGAGGGATTCGATTGGTCTGAAGGCCCGGTCTGGGTCCGTGACGGCCGCTACCTGCTCTTTTCCGACATTCCCAAAAACTCCGTAATGAAATGGAAGGAAGGCGAGGGGATCAGCCTCTTCTTGAAGCCGAGTGGATACACCGGCAAAGTCCCGCGGACGGGCGAGCCGGGGTGCAACGGCTTGCTGCTGGACCGGCAAGGCCGGCTGATCCTCTGCCAGCACGGCGACCGGCGTATTGCCCGGCTCGAAAAGAACGGCCGCTTCACGACGCTGGCCGACCGCTACCAGGGCAAACGGTTCAACAGCCCCAACGACGCCGTCATGAAGTCGAACGGCGATATCTACTTCACCGATCCTCCCTACGGCCTCGTCAAGGGGGCCCGGGACGAGACGCGCGAGTTGGATTTCTGTGGTGTGTATCGCCTTGCCACCGACGGGACCGTCACCCTGTTGACCAAGGAGATGACCCGGCCGAACGGGATTGCGTTCTCGCCCGACGAAAAAATCCTCTACGTGGCACAGTCCGACTCGAAGCGGGCCGTGTGGATGGCCTTCGACGTGAAAGACGACGGCGCCATCGCACGCGGCCGGGTCTTCTACGATGCCACGCGATTTGTCGGCAACAAGAAATTGAAGGGGGCGCCCGACGGCATGAAGGTCGATCGGTCGGGCAACCTCTTTGCCACGGGGCCGGGCGGAGTCAACGTCTTCTCGCCCGACGGAACACTCCTGGGCCGGATCAACCCCGGCGTCCCCACCGCCAATTGCGCCTTCGCCGAGGACGGCTCCGTGTTGTACCTGACCGCCGACATGTACCTCTGCCGGATCAAGACCAAAACAAAAGGGCTGGGATTCTGAGGATTTGTCGAGAAACAACCTCCTTAGGACGTTTGCCGTCTCTTTTGGTTCCAGCCAAGTAGGTGAAGCACAGTGGTAATGTGCAGCCGTGGTTTCTGAAAATATCTGAAAAGGGAAGGGGCTGGCCGGAGCGGCCTTTCAGGCAAACGACATAAGCCCTTGCACCGCAAGGGCTTATGAGTACACCCCGCCTGATTCGAACAGGCAACCTTCGGTTCCGTAGACCGATGCTCTATCCAATTGAGCTAGGGGTGCAAAACGCTATTTACCCATAAAAAATAATGGTTTACAATCGATGAAGTCGGTGTCGGCACTTAATTTGGCACTTTTTGTCATGGTTCGGCACCTTGATTACAGCGATTGTACCAACTATTTCGGGTGAAGGTAGCGCCAATGACCAGGAAAAAGATCGGCAGGACCAAGGGGAGCCGGAACAGAGGCTATTTCTACCGCAGTGGGCGTGGCTGGTATACCAAGGAGCAGGGGAGGTTCATCCCCCTCTTGTATGAGGAGGGGGATCGCATCAAAGACCCGAAGGTGGATGAGCAAATCGTCAAGGAGGCCCACGCCCGCCACGTCCTCGCCCGCCAGAAGAAGAAGGAGAAGGAATCGACCATAACGACCCTTGAAGTGTGCCAAGCCTATTTGGAGAACGCAAAGGCTACCGGGGCCGAGAAGACCCACCATGATCGTGCCGACACGCTCTTCGACTTCTGTTTCGGTCTGCCACCCGAATACCGCAGCAAGGATGGGGGCGCTGTCAAGCGGCTCTCCAAGGAGAAGAAGCAGGAGATGGCGAAGAAGCGAATCCACAAAGGCTATGGTCGCCTTCCCGTCATGGAACTCCGTCCTTTGGACATCGATCAGTGGCTCAATTCGCACAAGAACTGGAACGGGGGGCGGCGATCTCGGATTCAGGCGGTCAAACGGGCTCTCAACTACGGGAAGGAAAGTGGTTTGATTCCTAAGAACCCCATTCGAGGCTACAAAACGCCCAAGAACCGGTCTCGATGCACCTACATAAGACCGAAGCAGGAGGAGGCGATTCTCGGGACAGCAAATTGGCATTTTCGACAGGCAGTGCGAGTATGTATCCGCACAGGGGCAAGGCCGGGATGTGAGTTCGCCATTGTTGCCAGAAGGCACATCACCGACCATGGCAATCGCATGGAATGGAAGTTCTCTGCCAAAGAGAGCAAGACGGGGAAGCGGAGAATCATACGTATCACCGAACCAGAGATCATCGAAATCGTGCGAACACAAATGAAGAAACACCGGACAGGACCGATCTTCAGAAACACTAAGGGCAGACCGTGGACAGAGAAAACCCTTTCCGCAGCATTCCGAGCCTGCAAGCGCAGACTTGAGAAGAAGGGGATGGAGTTTGATGATGACTGCTGTATGTACTCCTGTCGCCATACCTATGCCAAGAGGACGCTCGAAGGATATTGGACTGGCAAGCCTATTAACATTGAGACACTGGCGAGGCTGATGGGAAACAGCCCGCAAGTTTGTCGGGACTACTATCTTGATTGGAGTGTCGTGGATAGCGAATTCTTGTGGGAGGCCACCTAGACATCGAATAGCTCTTCATCGAGCCCAAAGGTCTCCGTGGGCGTGTATTTCCTCGGCTCGTTTCTAGTTGGTGTGTAGTCTGGGTCGATAGTGTGCTTGTCGATGAACTCCTCAAGCCACTCGGGCCGGAACATTATCGGGGCGTTCTTCGTTGATTGGAAGAACTTGATCGTTGGCCCACGGGTTCGAGCACCATTTGCTTTGGCCCTTGAGCGTTCAACTATTTTACGGAGTCCTTTCACCTTGTATCCGAGAGCATCCGCTGCCTCTTGGATATTGAGGAGGCCCATGGCTATTTGTTACAACATCTCTTCTCACTATTCTGAGGCCGAGAGAGTACATACACCACAAGCCCCTTCCCCCGGCCCCAGGCTGGGGGAAGGGGCGAGAACCCGATGTTGTTCAGTTCGTCCCATCACAACCAATCTCCCCACTCTTCTTCCCGCTCTGCCCTTCGGCGTTCTCTGATCCGATCCGAGATTTCCAAGTCCGTCTCGACCTTGCGAATTGCCTTGTCCGGTGGCAATCCCCGCAGCATCCATCGAAGGCACCTTGCCACGTCCGCATCCTTCTCAAAAGCGTTCCTTGCGGTGTGTAGGTCGGACTCTGGGACGGCCTCTTCCAGCTTCGGAAGACGCATGTTCGTGTAGTCGTCCCGGCCACTCTTGAGCTTGGCAAAGTCACCGAAGGGTATGCGGTCTGTCGGGGTACGCCGTATCCGCTCCATGAGCGGCAAGTCAGGATCGTACCCAACGGCCAAGCGGCTCAATCTGTCTGCGGGGTTTCGTGCGCCCGGAACCCAAATCAGTTCGGCGTTGGCCTGGGCCAGAGACTGCTCTATCTTCGGTGCGTAGTATTGCGCCGTTTCGCTTTTGCGGGCATAGTCACCATTGACCCAACACACCGCAAGCTGCGAGTCCGAGCAGACGATAAACCGATCGAGCCCAGCCTTTTTCCCGGCGTCGATGGCATCGAGAATGGCGATGCACTCGGCGGCGTTGTTCGTCTTGGCTTCCGTTTCCCGCTTGATTTTGATTTCCGGGGAGTCGCAGTAGACTCCGATTCCAACCGTGGAGCCGATCGTGCAGGCGTCAGCATAGACTCTCGGTAAGGTCTCACGATCATGCTGGTGTAGCTGCTTGACAATCCGACGCTCAATCACTTCAAGAGTGACTTCAACGCCTTCCTGGGCCAGATGCTGGATGAGTTCACCTGCGTCTGGATTGCCAGAAGCAACGGCTTCGGCGACCGCTTTATTGATTGCAGCCTTGCGGGGTTTGCCGGTGATCTTTGTGTTCATCTTGTTATCCGATTCTTTCTGGCGCTTCTCCTGTGTTCGCCTATCGGCCGTTCGCTTGTTCATATCACGATATGCGCAAACGCTGTTTCTTCATTTCCACATATTCTCTAATCACGAATTTTCCCCATAAACGACTTTGGCCCGCCTTACCGGGTCGGTAAGGCGGGCCAAAGGTGGCTCGCTATACTCTTATGGCTTCCATGATTGGTTGATCCTCCCAGGGTTTGCGGCTGTGCTGACAGTCCGCTTCTTTGAACCCTTATTATCCCAAGTCACGCAGCGGCCCGCAACGGCTATTCGGCACAAAATTGTACCGCTATCAGGTTATGTTATCCGGCACGTTAGCCACTCGCTCTGCGGAGTTAGTGGATCGGATGTTGCCGATCAACACAAACACCATCGGCGATCACCCTCATCTTAATAGCGCCCCGCCTCCCACACCCGCCATCGACAACAGTTGATAACCGCCTTCCACCCGTTCACCATCCCAAACCCGTTAATGCAGCGACCAAACTCACTAATAACGACACCGCCGCCTACGAACCGGCCTGGGTTGATAATTCACGTCCTGATTGGCTTTCGTGGTGGTGGTGTGGAGATGGTTCGGGGATGAGTGGAAGGGTTTTTGGGGCTGTTATTAGCGGCAGGATTGCCGCTGGAAAGATGAAACCGCCCCACCCCGGCGACACGCCGGGGTGGGGGTTTGTGCTCGCCTCGATCACGCCGACATGCCATACTCGTCCTGTATGACTCGCTTGAGGCGTTGCCGGGCGATGGTGACGTACTTTTTCTCCTTCTCGATCCCGACGTAGCCAAAGCCTTCCCGCAAACAGCCGACTCCGATGCTGGCGCTGCCGGAAAACGGATCGAGCACGAGGCCACCACATGGCGTAATCAGCTTGCAGAGCCACCCCATCATGAGAGTGTTCTTTGCCGTCGGGTGGTCGTTACCTTCACCTCTGTCCTTCTTGCTGGCCTTGGGGCAGTAGAAGAAGGTGGGAAAGTATTTGGACGCCCCGCCAGGGTCGTCATACGTCTTTGGCTTTGACGGGTGCGGCCGTCGAGTCGTGCGAAAGAAGCTCCCGATGCGCTGCTTGGGAGTCCTTCCCGCAGGTCGCTCACCGCTCTGGCGATCCAGCAGCAAAACCGGGCAACCCTCTATACACTTGCTCTTGTTGCATCCGGGAGCATGCGAAAGTAGCGTCGTCCCCGGATGCCGTTTTGACGGCCCGACGGGAACCCTCTCCGGGAAAAGCCGCCCTACGCCCCAGCGCTTCATATTCGCCGCCACATTCCTCTCAGAGATCGGTTTGCGGATCACATACCAATACTCGGTGGTCGGCTTTAGTGAGTGTCGTTGCTTTGGGAAAGAGTCGGCGAAAAGGTGCGTAAGCACCGTAACAATCTCAAACCCAGCGTTCTCAATCGCCAAAGCCGTCCAATGCGCCGTCCTTGGGTACGCCCAGATCGCACCATGAGCGCCGGGCTTCAGCACCCGCAGACACTCGACAAGGATTGCCGTGAGCCAAGCGATCCACTTATCCCGCCCGCCACGGGCGGAGTCCCAGGGCTTAGACATGAACCCAATCCCCGCTGGCGGATCGGTCGGCATGCTGTCGAACGTGTTGTCGGGAAGTGTTTTCAAGATGCGTAGCGCATCGCCGGTGTGTAGTGTGTAGTGCGGGGCCTTCTTCTTCTTGGAACCCATCGTATACCTCCAGTCTCTTGAAATAGACGACACTCATACACCGCCCGAAGCGGCACGTAATAATAGGAGGTACGGTCTACGATGGTTGGTGATTGTCCTATGGATGTATTGTTGCCTTCCTCATTTCGACGCTCCACAAAACCTAGCAAATTCGTCCTGGTCCGTCAAGCAAAAGAAAGAGTCGCACTGCCACGACACGACCGTTTTCTGTCCAATTTTATCCTCCTCGGCACCACGCATGGCGCAGATGCCCGGTTCGGTCCCTAGCAGCCACAGCACAGCTTTAGGGGATAAAACCATATTCCTGATCTTCGCTTGATGGCGTTGCTATTCTCGTCCTATACACTTTGTATCTTTACGCCATACGCCGAACGTCATATCATACGGTTAATACAATCGTATAGCACTGCATCTGATGGTTTGATCGGGTCGGATATCATAGATATCGGGCTCGATACGTCGGATATCCGTCATCCCCGAAGTCCAATCAGAACGGATTGACAACAACTTCACCGCCGTTCACTCCCTTAATACTATTCCGCTACGTACCGGCCTGGGTTATCAATCCACATCCTGGTTGGCTTTCGTGGTGGTGGTGTGGAGATGTTGCCGGGAAAGTGGAAGGGGTTTCAAAGCGGATTGGGGCTGTGGCTGGGTGTTGTTATTAGTGGGGAGGGCGAAGAGAAGGAACAAGATCGCCCTTCACCCCGGCAGCGCCGGGGTGAAGGGCTAACGTACGCTGTCAGGGATCGGCTGACGATGGTATCTATGCCCGGCACAATCAAGAATTTCGTCGGGGAGAACTCAAGCACGGCCCTCCCTCCCGAACGTCGGGAGGGAGGGCATTATCGAAAGGACTGGCGCAGGGTTCAAGAGCGAAACACATTCTCGTTATCAATCTTACCAACAGTTGGTATGGTTTTATTGGAAGAGCAACCTTCGTATTGGCAAAACCCCGGCTCTTGAGAGCCGGGGTGTTTGCCAATAGAAGAGTTGGGCAAACCCCTTAAAATAAGGCATTAGCAATTCTATTGGCAATTCTATTGGCAAAATCTTTCTCCTCCTGACACCCGTTAATAACGCCCCAAGCCCACCCGCACGGCACACCGTGCCGTGCGGGTGGGCGATGTGCCAGATACACCCGGGTGCGAATCAAGGCTGTGCCCAGTAGACAACACCCTTGGGATGGCCGTAGTTCTTTATCTGGATAATGGTCTGCTTTTCGTGCTCGACAAACATCCGGAGTTTGTCTTTGTACCACTTCTGCAAAGGGAACCGTTTTTGCAGGAAGGCCACTGTTTCCTTCGACCCCTTGGCTTCCTCAAAGGACCTGGGAAGAAAGTCACACAGGGCAGAGATGATCTGCTCGCCTGTTGCTTGTGGCTGTCGCAACACCAGCGTTCCCTGGCCTGACCGATCCAGTTCTTCTGGTAGTTCGACGTGATGGCTCTTGAGGTCATAGGTAAGCCCGTCGTTCCCATCCTTGTTCTTCACGAACTTGACCGTGATCTTGTCGTCAGCCGTTTTCGTGATCCGGATGACGGAATCGACGTTAGCACCGGCCAGGTTCGAGCCCATCATGCCCCGAGTGCTATCCTTACCCTCGTGGTGGATTGCTCCAACACAGGGCCGGAAGCCGGACAATCGCTCCACCAAGTCCTGACAAAGCTCCATACCATTGGTGAAGGCTTGCATCTCCTCCGGGGAATTGACGCCTCTACCTCCGTTGTGCTTCGCCAGGGTGTCAAAGACGACCAGTTGAGGCAGGCAATGCAGTTCCTTGTAGGCTTGCATCAAAGCAATGCCCACTTCCGTCCGGCTCGGCACATCAAATCGTGCTGGAAGGACCACAAAGTGCTCCGTATCGCCGACATGATGCTCACGCTGCCATCCGACAATCCGCTTGCGGATACCAGCGTAGCCCTCGCCAATGATGTAGGCCACCGGGAGTTTCTGGACTGGGTACCGTCCGAGGAACGGAATGTCATAGGCAACACTCAAGCAGAGATCGAGAGCGAAAAAGGTCTTCATCGCTCCCCATTGTCCGTACAGAAAAAACTCGGAACCCTCCATAATATGATCGGCCACGACGGGCTCGCCTGACTTGAGATCGACCAAATCCCTGATCAAATAGGCCCGTCGTTTGTCCTTCCTGGCCTCTGGGTCAGGGACAAGTGCCTTGATGATGTCCTCGTCCGACATGCTGGTGTAGTCGCCCTGGGTAAAGTCGATACCCTCGGACATCTCGGCCATTCGTTCATCGGCATGAGGGATCATTACGCTGTCGCCCACCTCACCGTCATACACAGCACGAAGCCCGGAGGTAATCTTGTGGCGAATTTCGTCAGCATTCCACGGATAGTATCCACCGTGGGAGTTTTGCTGATCCTCACGCTGGCCCCATTCTTCAAGCAACTCCTGACATGCACCATTGGGAAGAGCGTAGCCCCACAACAAGTCCATCGTGATAGCAAACAGGTAGTTGTGCGCACCTTGCCCTTCTTTGGCTCCGGGTGTCCTTTCCAGGTGACGCTTTGCGGCTTCTATGCGGTCGTCAAGGGGAACCCTGATGTCCTCGATGGCTTCTTCGTGGTTGATGGCCTCGTATGTGCCGTCCCCGCCATCGGAGTTCTGTTCCCTTTCACCAAACGGTAGCCATGCGGGATCATACACGGGTAGGCTGTTCAGCAGGTCAAGGGTGATCGGCTGGTTGAACTTGCCGTGGAGCTTCAAAATACCAGCATCGGCCCGAAGATCAACTTCATACTTGACACCATCAATGCTGGCCTTTGACCTCGACCGAAGGTAGTGGATACCATCTGGACGGCGGAAGACGTAATGACGACCACCCTTGCGAGCAGTGTCTTGGTATAGTGGTGTGGCTGCGCACCTCTTTTCGACCAAAGCTCTGGCCTCTTCGTTATCAGCGTCCACTACAACGAGGCCGGGTGCGTCCGTGGAAGATTTCCCAGTCAGCAAAGCCCACTTCGCAAACTGTTGATTCCAGGACTTGAGTTGCTGGCTTGTGACTCGCTGAATTTGAAAGCGTGACTCATCCGGGTCACCCTCGCTCTTGGCACCCCAGCTATGTCGTCCCCATTTGCGAGCCGTGATTTTGCTGTCGCCGTCAAGCGGCAGTACGTTGTAACCGAGATCATAGAAAACTCGATGGATTTGCGCAAGATAATTGCTGTCATTGTCGATATTATATACATGGGGCATCTGCCCTCCTTACTGCAAAAGGTTATACTTCATTGACGCCCCCGCTTACGTTGGCGGGGGCGTTCTTCATATCATCTTTGCCTCTCCTCCAAAGCGGCAAGAATGTCAATCAACCTGTATCGCCTGTGCCCTCCGCTCGTTCGGATCGGTTTCAGGTCCTTGCGACTCCGCAGAGTCGTAGGACAAACCCCGAGTACCTTTGCCGCTTGGGTTGCTGTCAGGCCGTCTGATACGGCCAGCTTGTGGATAACATCACAGGCCAGAGATTGAATAACATTCACGCTGCCCCCTTGGAAAGAAAAGTCTCTTCTTATTATATCGGCATTGGCAAGATTTTTTTCCAACTTACTATATAAATATGTACGCACGTTCAACAACCCGGAGGCACCATGAAAATGCCGTTTGGAAAATTCAAAGGACGAGAATTACAAACAATCCCAGAGAACTATCTGCGCTGGATAAAGACAAATCTCACGCTTGATGAGGATTTGACAGAATGTATTGACGCTGTTCTATCTGGCGAGCAGTTGCCGCTGACAGTGGACGAGCAGATGGAGAGGTTATCTCGAAATTAGGTCGCTGATTGGGCCAATTACCTCGGGTCGTATTGTGATGCAGCGATATTGCCAAGGCCACCTACCCATCCACCCTCGGCCAGTTGGCGAAACAACCCTCAATCGCAGCCATCGTTTCCTCGGCATCTTCACCAGTAACCTCCACGGTCCATTCAGCGCCCGGCATAGGAGCCAGCGCCAGGATATTCAAGATGCTACGACCATCGGCCGCCTGGTCGCCGCAGGCGTATGTGACTTCCGACTCAAAAGGTTTCCCCGCTTCAACAAGCAAAGCCCCGCATCGAATGCCGATGTAAGCGTCCTCGGGGATCATCAGTTTGCGGCGAAGGGTAGGTGAGTCCATTGGATTGCCTCGGAAGGCGTGTGAAGCGAATGATATCCTACATCAACATGCATCCTATGTCCATCCATCCATCCCCTCTGCGCCCCATACAGCGATCCATTTCCCGACACGACCAAAATCACCAATCCGCAATTACTCCTCGCCTACGGACCTCCTGCGGCTTCTGATCACGTCCTATGGCATGTATGTCTTTGGGTTCGGCTCGGGCGATATTCTCGGGTTGGATTATCAGTAAACTCGGCACATACCTCTGGTCCTTGGCGTTGGCCTCTGGGTGGGGTTGCCGGTGCCCAGAGGAGCAGGCCCAGAGAAACAGACATTCGCACCTGATGCGGGCGGACTATCCCGGAATCCGCCCGACCGCCAACCCGATGCCCCCGACGCCGCTCCCAGGCCGAAAAGAATCGCCCGAATTTACTTTTTTTCGGCCGCTAAATAGCGGTACTTGAGCGATTCCAGAAAAAATCTCCAAAAAAACTAATGCTGTGAATCGGCTGTGCCGATAAGGTAAGATAGACAGCCCGTTAGACTCGCAGAAAGAGTCAGAGGGGCGGCCTGACACGTCGAATGCCGTTCGGCTCTTCGTCGAACGCTCTTTTGTCGGCGGCAGGATATTTTAGCACGGCCGCATTGTAGCGGCGTGCCCTCATTCATGTTTCATTGTGCGCTACCAGTGCGTTGATAGGAGGAGAGTATGAGCGTAAACGAAACCGTGGTGAGTGCTGTCAAGTATCTCGCCGACTGGGATACGGACGACCCAATCGAGAAGGAAGTCGAATGGCAGTGCCCCGATTGCGGCAGTACCACACTGCACGGGCGTCATGCCGTATACGTATCCACCGACATAGACACCGGGGAAACCACCTTCGGCGAAGCTATCTCCGAGGTGGAGTGTGGAGGCTGCTATAGGTACTTCGATGCGGAGGAAGTGGAGGCGATGGCCGAGTTCCTTGACAAGGACCGTGCCTCCGCACGCAGCAAATTCAAGGAGTGGTGGTACGATGAGTATTCCGCTCCAGACCTCGGTCGCAGGAGTGACCGATCGCTTTTGGGCAGGATGCTGACCATTCGTTTTAAGGAGAACATTCATGCAGGAACGCCCCTGCGAAATTGACGTTGTTTGCAGACCGGCTACCGAGGCTCCAACCGAGGATACGGTGCGGACTTTCTATCGCTTCCGAAAATATGATCGCTCGCCAGGGTGCGATACGGTGGCCTTTCTGTTGCAGCACCAGACCCCGGAGAGGCTCGTCGCAACATTATGGCGTGATGAGCAACTCACCAAAGAGGGCGAGCGCAAGATCGCCGAAGCTGTGTTCGAGTGGATTGACAGCCAAGACGCAGCCAAGAGAGAAAGGAGGCGATAGCGGATGTTACCGACGCTCCCGCTCGGGGTCAAGCGGCTCCGTGACCGTGTGATGTCCGCACGTCGGCCAAAGGGCTACGAGAGGAAGAGTTGGCAAAGATCGAAGTAATCAGAGCCCTCCCCTCCTGCGGTGACGCAGGAGGGGAGGGGCAGCGTTACCCGCAAAGACAGCGAAAGGAGGACGTACATCATGGCACGCAACATACGAGTGGAAAATAGGCGTGGCTTCGAGCAAATGCTAAAGGCGTTTCGCAAAAAAAGCTGTACCATCTTGCAAGAGGTCAAGGCCCGCAAGTTCTATGAATCGCCGTCCGAGAAACGGCGAAGGGAACTACGCCAAAGGGAACGTGACAAGAGGATAGCGGAGTCCCTTGAAGAAAAACGTCGCAATCACCCAACGGTGGCATCAGCCGTTCACCGGTTCTGAAACCAAAACAAACTTGTTTGTCGCCTACAACTGGCGAATCATCTACACCGGCCGAAAGGAATGGCCGAAACCTCAATAGAAAAGGAGGAGATTATGAAGTCTACCAACCCCAACTGTCCCGAGTGCCAGCGTTATGTCAGTGTCACCAAGGGCACCGGAGTCGATCTAGTTACATACCACGTTGAGGCAATGCTCCGTGATGAGACTGGTCTATCAGGCTGGCAAGACATTACCCCATGGCCTGAGCCCAACCTATCAGGGATTAACTACTGGTACGAGCACCCTGCTGGCGTCGAAGCCCATATCAACATAGATCAGGACGCCATTGATATCAGTATCTATGACCCGGACGAACCGGAAGGTTACGCCACCGAGGAGGAGGCGAATGCGGCTATTGCCGAAGAACTGGCTCGGTTGGAGAGGCTTCGACGGGGTGAACCGGAGGCTTATCGTGTTAGGACTACTGACGCTGCGAAGCGCCGTATCGACCGACCTAGGGAAGGAGGCGAAACACGAAAATCTATTACGAGATGAAGCTTGCTGAACACGGCGACATCTAATCTTATCGTTGCCGCAGATAGCGGCGTTTTCTAGTCGGTCGGATCACTCGGCACTGACGCCAAGCACTCATTTCAACGCCAACAGGCGTTGTTAGGAGAATTGCTATGTCTGACAAGACAAAAGTGCGAGCCGTCCATCAGTCAGGACGGCTAACCGTTGATCGTGTCTTTCTCGTTGAAGTACCGGACGACTGTACCGACGAGGAAATCATACAAGCCATCGAGGAGATCGAGGCAGAAGAATGTGAGGAAGGCGACAAGACGCCTGATGAGGGCGTCTTTGGGATGTGGGGGTGTGATCACTTTGCCGTGCCCGAACCGCCACTGGATACCGACAAGCCGGAGATTGGCGAGGATAGCGTCTACGTCAATTCGTCTGGCGAGTATCGCTTTACCCGCAAGGATGGGAGGCTTGTGTTGGTCTAGCACATCAGGAGCCCACCCTCTCCCGCTTGCGGGAGAGGGTGGGCGACGATCACAAACAAAAAAAGGAGTAACACCAATGAAAAAAACTACGAAGAACCCCAACTGTCCTGACTGCGGCACGCCGATCGGCCAGCCGCACAAGGACGGATGCGATGTTGAACGATGCTCGGTTTGCGGCGGCCAGCGGGCTACTTGCGACTGCCCCGAACACGATCCCGAGGAATCAGTATGGACGGGGGAGTGGCCGGGGGCGTCCACGTGTCCGCCCGAGGAAGATATAGCAAGCATAAGGAAGCAAGTGATCGAAGAGATGTTCCACCCGTCCGAAAGGCAGACCGCCGAATTTCTGTGGGATCAAGGGGCAGAGGCGATTCCTTTTTGGAAAGGCTTTTGTGACTATATGGACGAACGGTTGCATTATCGCAAGAGGTGGGACAAAGACCACAGGACTCACGTATCGTCTTAACGACTACGCCGATCCAGCCCTCGCTTGTTGCGAGGGCGGCGGCGAGAGATTGACACCTAAGAAATAGGAGGTATGCAAATGGTCAAACTAAGCGAGTGGTACGAGGAGGTCGAACGAGAATTGACGGGCAACGAGTCAAGACTGTTGCTATTGCACCGCATCAAGGCAATGCGGAATGAGGCCGATGCAGGGCAATGGAGTAGAGTCTACGGGGACACTATCGAGATTGCCAATCCAGAGTTGTCTGATTTGGTGTTCTTTGCGTGTGCCGAGAACTGGCTGATGTGGCTGGCAGATGAGGAGGGCCGAGAGGGCGATTGCCAACGGCACAGTGATCGTTACGAGAATGTGAACCGAGAGATATGGTCGGATCGTTTCACTGCTGAAGAGCAGGTGTTAGCGTATAAGGTGTTGGACTAGCGCATAAGAAAGCTCTTTCCCAGGAAGATGACGCCCAGCAGGACTAACGAGAAATAGAAATGTAACGATGAAAACTAGCTCCGTCTCGGCGTGAGGCTGTGGCCTCACTTCCCAGCAGTTGTACGATGACCTGCTGGATGCGGAAGATGTCATTGGGAAACGGATCATCTCGACCCGATTGCGTTCCAACGTGACGATACGTGAGGAGAATGCGACAGCAGCGTTGGAGGTGATGAGCCGGTTTGCCGCAAATCCCAAGTGGCTCATTTACTTGCCGCCAACGATGTCTCCGTGCGAAACGAGCGAAGAAGCCGGGTTCCTTGAACATCCGGCTCAAGCATTTTCGTACTATCGCAGTCAGGGCACACCAAGAGTCGTTTGCGAGGAGAAGCACATGGGCTCCCGAGCGGTGGTCATCGTGTGTCGGGATGAAACTGTTGCCCGTGAACGGTTTGGAGTTGTCGGTGACGAATCCGGTATTGTCTACACTCGCACAGGACGACGGTTCTTCAATGATAAGGAATTGGAGATCAAGTTCCTGGGGCGGATCAACGCAGCGATGCACTCTGCCGGATTCTGGGAGAAGTTCGAGACAACCTGGGCCTGTTTGGATTGTGAGTTGATGCCCTGGTCGGCCAAGGCCCAAGAACTTCTGCGGACACAGTATGCGGCGGTCGGCGCAGCGGGGCAGGCTTCACTGCCAGGAACAATAACAGTCCTTGAGCAGACCGCCCAGCGAATGGGCGAATCAGGGAACCAAGGTGTTCAGGAACTCCTGAACCGTTACCGGACTCGTCATGAGTCCATCCAGAAATTCGTGACCGCATACCGACAGTATTGCTGGTCGGTTGAGTCCGTTGACGACCTGAAGCTGGCTCCATTTCACCTGATGGCAACGGAAGGCAAGGTACACATCGACCGCAACCATGTATGGCACATGGATACACTGGGGGAGATTTGCCGGGGGGACTCGAAGCTACTGACCGCTACGCCGTACAAGGTGATAGACATTACCGACCCGGACAGTCAAGCCGAGGGCATCCAATGGTGGCTGGACCTCACAGAACGGGGCGGCGAAGGCATGGTGGTCAAGCCTTTGGATTTCACGGTTCGAGGCAAACGTGGTTTGGCCCAACCTGCTGTGAAGTGCCGAGGTCGGGAATACCTCCGTATCATCTACGGTCCCGAATACACCAACGAGGAACATCTAACACGCCTGCGTTCCCGTGGGCTGGGTGCCAAACGGTCATTGGCACTGCGGGAGTTCGCCCTTGGCATTGAAGCCCTTGAACGGTTCGTCCGCAAGGAACCTCTGCGTCGGGTGCATGAGTGCGTCTTTGGCGTGCTCGCCCTGGAAAGCGAACCGGTTGATCCGAGGTTGTGAGCGGCGAGAGGCCCATCGCAACACCAGAACCGACGGTCCTGCCACCTTCACGGGCAATGTCCAGCACAACATTGTCGCCCAGCATCCCCCGCTTTTTCTGGCAGGTCACGGGAATTGAGAATTCCCTGTCGCATCTCTGGGGCGGTCTCCCATTTATCTCATAGGGAGGCATTCGGACCCCCTCATTGCAGGAAACACTCAGGAGGAAATCCAATGTTCAACACCCGAAAGACGCTGATTGGGCTCGCCGCACTTGCCCTGGTCATTGGCTTCACCGCAGCAACGGCTGAGGCGCAGGTCGGAACCTCGTACATCTACTACGGCTCAGTCTATCCGTTCTATGGCACGCAAATCTACTACGGCGAGGTCTACACGATGCCCTACTGGGGATCGGGCGTTTACATTCAGACGGGATATCCGTATGTGCGGCCCTACGTGCCGAGGACGACCTACGAAGCCCCAACGTCATACAAGAGGACACTGCCGAGCACTACAAGGACATCATCCAGGGACATCTACGGTATCCAACCCCGGACTGCACCTCCCAGACGACCACTTATACACTGACATCACTTTCGTTTGGATTGGTTAAAACAAACAAACTCCCGCCGTGAGGCGGGAGTTTGTTTGAACGGCCCCAACTTGCCCGAACCTTTCCTTGCCGCTACGATAACACCCATGCCCTGGATAGAATGGTACAACAGCCTGTGGAAGCCGTCGTGGACGCCAGAGCCGTCCACTATCGGCCTAATCTGGCAGATTCTCTACCCGATCATTCTGGTGAGTTTCGGCTTCGTTTTTGTGCAGGCGATAAGGAAGAAGTTGCCTTGGCGGGTGGCCTTGCCGTTCGCCATCAACCTTGTGGCTAATCTGATCTTCACACCGATCCAGTTTGGGATGAGGAACCTGCCCCTGGCATCGGTGGACATCCTGATTGTTTGGGCAACGATCATTTGGATGATGGTTGCTGTCTGGGCACACTACAAATGGGTCGCCGTGGCACAGGTGCCGTACTTCGTGTGGGTGTCGATTGCGACGGTGCTGCAACTGTCGATTACTTGGATGAATTGGAAACCATGATTCGCCTTGGGCTTTGCTGCATTTTCCGAGACCAGCCCATCAAGTTCCGCAACACCACGGCTACTGCGGTCAGCAAAATGGAGCGGACCGACGCCCTCGTGAAGCTATCCGGCCTTTGTATGTCCAACGCCGATGCGCTGCTGGCTTCGCTTCAGTTCTGCGCCGACAACGGGATCGGGTGCTTTCGGATCAATAGCCAGATTTTTCCGCTAAAGACGCATCCTGAGTGCGGTTATGCCATCGACGATCTTCCCCAGGGTGATGAGATCATTCGGCGGTTCAAAAAGTGCGGGCGATTCGCCAAGAAGCACAAGCTGCGAACCTGTTTTCATCCCGATCAGTTCGTCGTGCTCAACTCTCCCCGGTCCGACGTGGTGAAGAACTCCATCGAGGAATTGGAGTATCAGTCTGAAGTTGCGCAGTGGGTTGGGGCAGATGTGGTGAACGTCCACGGTGGCGGTGCCTACGGCGATAAACACAAGGCACTAGCCCGCTTTACTCGTAACCTGAAGCGATTATCACGGCGGGTGCGATCTCGCCTGACCGTAGAGAATGACGACCGAACTTACACCCCCGCTGACCTACTACCATTGTGTCTTGCTGGAGGTATTCCCTTGGTCTATGACGTGCATCACCATCGCTGCAATCCAGACGGACTTTCAGAGGAAGAAGCCACCGAGCGTGCCATCACCACATGGAACCGAGAACCTATGTTCCACATTTCGAGCCCGATTGAAGGCTGGAATGGCCCAAAGCCCGAACGTCATCATGACTTCATCGACGTGAAGGATTTTCCAGTCTCTTGGCACGACCTCGGCATCACCGTCGAGGTTGAAGCGAAAGCGAAGGAACTGGCGGTATTGAAGCTGGCGAAGCAATTGGGCGAACGGTGGTTTGTTTATGTTCTGCGATGTGCTGATGGCTCACTTTATACGGGCATCGCAAAGGATGTGGACCGACGACTCGAACAACACAATGCTGGTACTGCTTCACGCTACACACGCAGCCGATTGCCAGTGACTCTTGAATACCAGGAAGAGCAGTTGAATCAGAGCTTGGCTTTGAAGCGTGAAATGGCGATCAAGGCGATGTCACGGAAGCAAAAAGAATTGCTGATCCGCTTGGCAAAGAAGTCGTGATAGCCCTTTTCAAAATCTCCGAGAGTTACCATCGTAGTCTTGCCACCTACTCAAATAGCCCTCCCCAGATAGAAGACGTAGCCGTAGCTGTCGCCGTATTCCCTCCAAAAGTCGATTTCTTGCTGCAAGCTATCCGCAAATGCTTGGGCGTCGGCGTTGTCGGACTTTTCCGATCGGAAGACGGCAAGGTGTTCCTGCAACGGCCCGTAATAACTCTCCCAGTCCTCGGGGGGCAAGACGAAATGACCAACCGGCTTGAAACCTGCTATGCGAAGTCTCGTCAGGTTGTCTTCGATATTGGTCATGGCGGGATATTCGGTAGTCCAGAAGTCCACGGCTTCCCGAGGCGGAGCTTCGCAGAGCCAGGAAACCTCCGAAACGGCGATGAATCCACCCACCCGCAGAAGCCGTCGCCAACGCTTCAGTCCTTGCTCAAACCCGATGATGTAAATGGCCGCTTCCGCCCAAACGAGATCGAAAGAACCGTCCGGGAAAGGTGGATCGGCCATGTCCGCTTCGACGGTTGTGATCCTCTTTGTCAGTCCTTCAGTGGCAGCCTGGGCTTCCAGTTGGTTGAGAAACGGCTGGTAGATTTCTACCGCCGTGACGTTGCCCTGGGTGGCCCTCGCCAGGACGAGCGATGCCACCCCTGAACCGCATCCGAAATCGACAATGCGAGGCTTGGGCGGCAGCCCGCCGAGCATTGAGAGTGCCTTGAGGGTAGATGCCTCGCTGCCCGGTCCTTTTCGTTGCACGCCTTCGTAGAACGAGAACATCAACGCCATTTGCGGGTCAGAGTCTTGTGTCATGAGCAATCCCTATTTTCCGTCGTGGTGCCTCACACACCGTCAAAATCATAGCCAACGATTCATCATCAGCCAACCGATGCTCCGTTCCAACCTCGATCAGTGCCGACGAAGGCAAGCCCCCCCGTCTTTCGCATCCACGCATAACCCATGTGGCCGCCAGGGGGTGCTTGCCGTCAATCCCCCGCAGGGGTAAAATTGCCGCTTTGAGGGCCCTCTTCTTTATATTGGGGATGAGCGATGGCAGTCTGGCTAGCTCGGGCGGGTCGGCAGGGTGAACACGAGCAGACGGCACTGGACCAGGGGATCGCAGCGATTGGCTGGCTCGACATGCCCGACATGGGTTCGGCGCAGGATCGGGAGGCCGTCACCGAACTCTATCGCCAAACGTATCCCGATTCCTCAACCAAAACGATGAGGAACCACGTTGCCCAACTTTGGGCCTTCCGGGGGCGTATTCAGGCTGGTGATCTCATCGTCTTGCCGTTGAAAACGCAGTCGGCCATCGCCATCGGCAAAGCCACTGGCCCGTATCAGTACCGGACGGACTTGGGGGACAGCATCCGGCATACCCGGCCCGTCGAGTGGTCGGTCACTGACCTTCCTCGCACATCATTCGATCAAGACCTGCTCTACTTGTTCGGAGCATTTATCAGTTCAGTTCGCACCAACCTCTGCCCAATTCGTTGTCCTAGCCTTGCCATTCTCTAATCGGAGATGCCAACATGTCCGACCCTGTATTCTCAAATCTGCTTATCATTGTGGTCCTGTCAGGTCCGCTCTTGTACATAGTGGTTGGCTGGACATTGCAGCGACTTGATACCGAAGAGGAGTATTTCCTGGCAAGGAGAACCGTACAGCCCCATGATTTTGTCGGCACGACAGTGGCATACGGCCTTCAAGTTGCTGCACTTACGCTGTTTGCAACGTGGGGCTACATGTACGGGTTTTGGACCGTCCTAGTCCCCTTCTTCTGGTTTGTCGGCTACCTGCTCCTAGCCTATGCTCTGTCACGAGGATACGTGGACCGGTTCATTTTTCAGAAGCACCCTGGAACGATTCATCAATTCATCGGCGAAAATGCGAGAGGGTTGGCTCCGCTCGCAGCGTTCGCTTCACTAATCGGTATTACCGGCCCAGCAATGTACGAGGCGGATTTCTCCAGTCGCATCGTGGTAGAGCTACGTTGCCAGTTGATTCATCAGGAATATAGCGGCACCTTGGCAGGGCTGCTTTTCCTGTGCTTCATTGCCATGTCTGCCGTCTACATTCTTCGTGGTGGTTTCCGAGCGATTGTCCGGACAGACAACTGGCAGCTTGCTGTCGGGTACGTTTCGGTAGCGATTGTTACGGCGGCGTTGTTGTTTCACGTTGCCGCCAGCGACCAATTCTGGCAGGCGGTGATCCTGCTCACTAGTCTCTCGGTCGTTTCGCTCGTATTGTTCGGTGCGTGGCTTTGCTTATACCGCAGACTGTCGCTGGGGCTCGTCGTGCTCGCCATCGCCACTCTCGTCTATCTTAGTGTTCTCTGTGGGGTAGTCTTTGCATTCGCCTCCAACACGTCGCAGTCCCTTTCGGCAGGTTGGACTTCCTTCGTGGGAGATCAACAGGTTGGCAACCCCTTGTCTCTAGGCTTTGCGTTGGTCGCTTTGGCGATTGCGAATGGCCTATATCAGTTTGTCGATGTCTCTCAGTGGCAACGGCTTGCCAGCGTCATCATAGGCGATTCAGAGGATGTAGAGAGCCAAAAGACATACCGCAAACTCGTCAGCAGGTCTATATGCCTCTCAGGCTTCTACTCGTCAGCGACATGGGTAGTTGCGGTCTTTCTCGGCATGTGTCTGAGGTACGTGGCACCGGGTGTGAAAGACGACCCATACAGCGCCATAAACAAGTTCCTCATTGACTACCAGGCAAATCAAGATACCCGCTGGATAGTAGTGGTCTTCATCTTGGGCATCATCGGAATTATGCTTTCGACGCTTGACTCCTTAATGTTCTCTGTAACATTCACTCTCCGAAACGACGTGCTTCCCCGTTTCGGCGGTGGACTCCGGATGGCGAAGATCATCACGGGAATCGTGCTGGCAGGTGGAGCGGTTGGGTATCTTTACCTCTTGCCACTATTCGTCGCCGATCCCAGCATATTGCTTTACTCCTGTTGGGCTACACAGATTGCGTTATTCCCAGTCGTTGTATTCTCACTTACGCCCCGCCCAATGCGGGGATTCTTGGCAATCGCAAGCGTAGGGTTCGGGATGGTGGCGGCGCTGATACCCTTTATATCGTTGCACTCGTTTCCTGCTGCATACCAGTTCGACCCGTATCAATATGCAGCACCATTCGCATTAGTAGCTGCAGGAGCGGTCTCCCTACTGAACTTTGTCCCTAGAAGTCGCCAAGAACAGCCTATCGGAGAGGAAAATGGGAGCCGAGTTTGACGTTGTCGAAGTGATGGCTACACTGAAATGTTACCTCTACTGTCGTAGCTGGTCGTTGATTGTGCCGGTCGCTCTAGTCCTAAAACAAGCGTGAGTTTTGCTGTTCAATAGTTTGCGTCAACGTGGTTGTGGCGGGCGTGGATTCTCTGGCCAAGCCGATCATTGCTGGGCTAAATGAGTTCGGCTTGTCGGTC